>Ga0209514_10001712_pt1 | contig 36567 bp, 34 predicted proteins | sample Subgrocontami58m_FD_187452 | JGI IMG/M metagenome (GOLD analysis project Ga0209514, IMG submission 187452) | Subsurface groundwater microbial communities from S. Glens Falls, New York, USA - GMW37 contaminated, 5.8 m (SPAdes) (version 3) | ecosystem: Environmental > Aquatic > Deep subsurface >...
CGGCCCGCACCTCGTCGCTCGCATCCTCGGGCGTGAGTGCGGCCGCGCGTTCCGCGAAGACCTCGGCGCCGGGCGGTCCCGCCGGTTCGATCGGGATGCCCGCCATGTCGCGGTCGACGTCGCGGTAGACCGCGGCCTCGCGGGCCCGCACGAAGCGGCGATCGAGGGTTGCCTGGCGCTCGGGATCGATGACCGGGCGGGCGTGGTCATAGAGACCAGCCGCGCCGTCGAGATTGTCCTGGCGGATCGCCGTCTCGACCGCACCGGCATAGAGGTCGCTGAGGCCGCCCCGCACCTTGGTGTCGATCTCGGCCGGATCCCAGTCCCGACGTTCGCCCTGGTAACGCAGCTCCTCGACCGCGGTCCAGCCGAGCTTCCGCAGGTAGGCCGGGTCGTGCCACGACGTCGCCGCGTCCTGGTTCAGGCCGGCAATGCGATCGGCGACGCTCGCATCGTCCACTTCGACCGTGGCGCGCTGCGCCAGCCGGCCCAGCGTGCCGGCCGCCCCGTCGAGGCGCGTCTCGATCAGGGCTTCGAGGATGCTGCGCTGACGCGGCCCGATGGCCTGGGCCAGCGTCCGCTCCTTCAGCTCGCCCAGCGCCGGCATGGCGCCGGCGATGGCTTCGAGCGCCGCCTCGCCGCGCTGGGCCGAGATCCCGGTTTCGGGATCGTGCAAGAGGCCGCGCACGCCGGCGGAAAACTCGGTGTCGAGCTGGCGCGCGAACATCTCGTCGACGCGGATCGTGTGCTCATCGACCGGCCACGGCTCCGCCTCCGGCTGTGCCACAGGCACGGTCGGGTAGATCGTCGTTCCCATGTTTGGTGTCTCCGCAGGCACGAAAAAGCCCGCCGCACCCTCATGAGTCAGAGGGTGCCGGGCGGGCGTGGGATCGGCGGACGGGGTCCGCCAAGATCGTCTTTTTCTTAGACTATTCCTGCTGAACCTGCAACTTTTCCTGAAAAGAAAATATGAACGGCCGTTCAGGTGAGATGGCGCCGCGGTTGGTCCAGCGCCGAGGACACAACCTAGCCGCCGTACTGCAGCAGGACCTCGCCGTTCCGCTTCAGCCAGCTCTGCGGTCCCTCGATCGGCACGACGCAGAGCGTACGCGCCAGCGCCCAGAAGCGCGGGCCGTGGTTCAGGTGCACGAGATGGGCGACCTCGTGCGAGACCAGATAGTCCAGCACCTCGGGCGGCGCGAACACCAGCCGCCAGGAAAACGACAGCGTCGCATCGGGCCCGCAGCTTCCCCAGCGCGAGCGGCTGTCGCGCAGCGTGATGCGCTTCACCGGCCGTTCGACGCTCCGGGCCTTGGCATGGACCAGCGGCACCAGTTCGTTCCTGAGCTCTGCCGTCAGCCAGTCGCGCAGCCGGCGCGGCAGATGCTCAGACTTGCCCGCGACATGGATCTCGAACCCTTCCCGCCACACCGTCCCCCGGCGATCGTGGCGATGGCGGATCAAGTGCGGCGCGCCGAACAGCGGCACTTCGGCACCATCGACGAAGGGCCGGTGCGCCGGCAGGCGTTTCAGGCGGGCCGCGATCCATCCCGCCTGGACGTGGGCGAAATCGATCGCCGTACCGCGCGCCATGCGGAGCGGCGCCGTCAGCACGATGCGCCGCCGGGCGGCATCGACGCGCAACGAGGCACGCCGGGCGCGGGCGGAGCGCAGGAACGTTACCGGCAGGGTATCGCCGGCATGAGCAATGGTCAGTTGCTCCGGCTCCGGCGCAGCTTTAGGCAGGACGAGACGACGCACGATGTCCGACAACGACATGGCTTGAATTATACAACAGGGAGACTCCTGACGTGAGCCTCGATATCGCCCGCTTGCGCGCCGAGACACCCGGCTGTGCCCATGTACTACATCTCAATGCTGCCGGCTCTGCCCTGCCCAGCCAGCGCACTCTCGATGCCACTCTGGGACATCTGAAGCTCGAGGCCGAGATCGGCGGCTATGAGGCTGCCGACCGGGCGCGCGACACGCTGAACGGCTTCTATCCCTCGGTCGCCCGGCTAATCGGCGCCCAGGAAGGCGAGATCGCCTTCATCGAGAACGCCACGCGCGCCTGGGACATGGCCTTCTATTCGCTCGACTTCAAACCGGGCGACCGCATCCTGACCTGCGTCAGCGAATATTCGTCCAACTACATCTCCTACCTGCAGGTGGCGAAAAAGACGGGCGCGGAAATCGTCGTCGTTCCCGATGACAAGCACGGCCAGATCGACCTCGGCGCGCTGGAACGCGCCATCGACAGGCGCACCAAGCTGGTGTCGATCTCGCATGTGCCGACGCAGGGCGGCCTGGTGCAGCCGGCCGAGGCCGTGGGCAAGATCACCAACGATGCGGGCGTCATGTACATCCTCGATGCCTGCCAGTCGGTCGGGCAGCTCCCGGTCGACGTCAAAAGGATCGGCTGCGATTTTCTGTCGATGACCGGCCGCAAATACCTGCGGGGGCCGCGCGGCACCGGCTTCCTCTATGCCAAGGCACGCACCACCTCGCACATCGAGCCGGTCTTTCTCGACAACCACGCGGCGCGCTGGACCGACGACAACGCCTACACCGTCGTGGGCGATGCCAAGCGCTTCGAGAACTGGGAGCGCTACTTCGCCGGCGTCATCGGGATGAAGGCGGCCGCCGACCAGGCCAACGAACTCGGTATCGACGCGATATGGACGCGTCTGCGCGAACTGGCCGACGGCCTGCGCGCCCGGCTCTCAACATTGAAGGGTGTCACCCTGACCGACCTCGGCCAGGTGAAGGGCGCCATCGTGACCTTCGCTGTGGCGGGCGCAGACCACAACGCGCTCAAGATGGCGCTGCGCCAAAAGGCGATCAACGTCAGCGTATCGACCCAGTTCTCCTCGCGCCTCGATCTAAAAGGCCGCGGCCTGCGCGACGTCCTGCGCGCCTCGGTGCATGTCTACAACACCGAGGCCGAGCTGGATCGATTCGTGGAAGAGTTGGCGAAAGCCTATTCGGCCGCCTGAACCCCGAGCCCGATCGGGCAGGACACGCCGGTGCCGCCCAAGCCGCAATAGCCGCCGGGGTTCTTGGCAAGATACTGCTGGTGATAGTCCTCGGCGTAGTAAAACACCGGGGCGTCGAGGATCTCGGTGGTGATCGCGCCGTAGCGATTCTTGGCCAGCTCGCGCTGGAACATGGCCTTCGAGGCTTCGGCCCTGGCCTTCTGGTCGGCCGAGAAAGTGTAGATGCCGGAACGGTACTGGGTGCCGACATCGTTGCCCTGGCGCATGCCCTGCGTCGGATCATGGCCTTCCCAGAAGACGCGCAGCAGCGCCTCGTAGGAGGTCTTCTTCGGATCGAACCACACCATGACCACCTCGTTGTGGCCGGTGTGACCGGAGCAGACCTCTTCATAGGTCGGGTTGGGCGTCAGGCCGGCGGCGTAGCCCACCGCCGTCGAATAGACGCCGGGTGCGTTCCAGAACATGCGTTCGGCGCCCCAGAAGCAACCGAGGCCGAACATCGCCCTTTCCAGCCCGGCCGGAAACGGCGGCTGGAGGCGGTTGCCGTTGACGAAGTGCTTGGTCGGTATGGCGAACGCCGGTGACGTGCGGCCTGGCAGGGCCCGCTCGGCAGTCGGCATCTCGATCTTCTTGCGCAGCATTTGCCACATGACGCGGCTCCTCTTGCTTTCGCCCACGAATTTCGTCTCTGGGCAATATGGCCGTACAATACCGCCAAATCGAGGGGGGCTTTGTTCAATGCCAGTGTTTTTCGTGTGCGCCGGCTTGCTCGGCCTGCTGGCCATGATCCTGACGGTGAATATCGCGCGGCTCAGGGGGAAAAAGAAGATCAACCTGGGCGACGGGGGCGATCCCGAGATGCAGGCCGCCGTCCGCGCGCACGCGAATTTGATCGAGTTCGCCCCGCTCTGCCTGCTGCTGATCTATTTCGTCAGCGACTTCTACGGCTTTCGGATCGTGGCCGGGCTCTCGGTCGTTCTGCTGGTTTCTCGTGCACTGCATGCCGGCGGCATGCTCGGCGTCATTCCGATGGGCCGGTTCCTGGGCGCCACCGGCACGACGTTGGTGCTGGCGGCAAGCTCCGTCCTGACGATCCTCGTCGGCCTCAGTCTCAAGCAGTTCTAGGACACGGATCCAGGGGGCGCGAGCGGAACGATGGACGAACCGGTCACCGTTCCGCTCTGGCTGTTCCTGCCGATCGCGGCGTTCGCGTTGTGGTCGCTGCTCGACCGGCTGCTGATCCCGAGCGGCCGCTGGTTCCTGCGGCGCCGCCTCAACCGCCTGATCGACCGGGTCAACCGGCGGCTCGACGTCGAGATCAAGCCGTTCCAGCTCACCAAGCGCCAGGTGCTGATCGACCGGCTGGTCTACGATCCGCAGGTGGTTACCGCTGCCAACGACTACGCCCGCGCCAACAACATGCCGCGCGAAGCGGCGATGACCGAGGTCCACCGCTACGCCCGCGAGATCGTCCCGACCTTCAATGCCTACGTCTATTTCCGGGTCGGCTATTCGATTGCCCGCGCCGTCGCGCGTTTTCTCTACCGCGTTCGCCTCGGCTTCGCCGACGAACGCACGCTGGCCGGAGTACCGCCGAACACCGCCGTGGTGTTCGTCATGAACCATCGCAGCAACATGGACTATGTGCTGGTGGCCTTTCTCGCCGCCGAGCGGACGGCGCTCTCCTACGCCGTCGGCGAATGGGCGCGCATCTGGCCGCTGCAGCAGCTCATCCGTTCGATGGGCGCCTATTTCGTGCGCCGCAATTCGAACAATCCCATCTACCGGCGCGTGCTCGAACGCTACGTCCACATGGCAACCGAGGCCGGCGTGGCCCAGGCGATGTATCCCGAGGGCGGACTGTCGCGCGACGGGCTGTTGCGCGAGCCCAAGCTCGGGCTGTTCGACTACATGCTGAAGTCGTTCGACCCAAAGGGACCGAACGACATCGTCTTCGTGCCGGTGGCGCTGAACTATGACCGCGTACTGGAGGACCGCACCCTGCTGCGCTCGCTCGAGGGCGACGCGCCCCGGCGCAGCGCCTGGTTCGCGGCCCGCACGACGCTCGTCTTCTGGTTCGGTCAGGTCGGCCTGATGCTGCGCGGGCGCTGGTTCCGCTTCGGCTATGCCTGCGTGAACTTCGGCGGCCCGATCTCGGCGCGGGACTGGCTCGCCGCACATGCCGGCGAAACCGGCGGCGACCTGCGCGGCCTCGACAAGGAGCGGCGGTTCGAGGCCATAGGCCGCCTGGCACACGACGTCATGGGCGAGATCGCCCGCCTGGTGCCGGTGCTGCCGGTGTCGCTGATCACCACTGCCCTGCTCGAGGCCCTCGACGCCAACGAGGGGCCGCTCGACGAGCTGGAACTCAAGAGGCGCGTTTCGAACCTGATGGCGGCTCTCGATGCCAGGGGCGCCAAGCTCTATGTGCCGCGCGGCGACCGCGACTATGCCTTCCATGTCGGCCTGCGCATGCTGGTGCTGCGCCGCCTGGTCGACGAGAGCGGCGAGGGATTGTTCGCCGCGGTGGCGGCCGAGCGGCCGCTGCTGGCGTATTATGCCAATGCCGTCGCTCACCTGCGCTGACCTCGACTGCACCGGCCCATGATCATCACGCTCTGGCGCATCGCCTACTCCGCCGGCTCCGGCTATTTCACCAACCGGCTGTCGACCTCGGCCGCGGCGATGGCGTTCTATACGATGTTCGCGATCGGCCCGATCATGATCTTCAGCATCGCCATCGCCGAACCGTTCGTGGGCAAGCTGATGGCCCAGGAGGCGATCTTCGACGCCCTGGGCACCGTCGTCGCCCAGGACCAGCTGAAGAGCATCCGCCGCTTCGCCTCCCAGGACCTCTTCCGCGGCGGCGGGATCGCCGCTCTCATCGGCACCGCCGTGCTGCTCTATACGGGTACGCGCGTCTTCGTCGAGCTGGACGACGGTATCGACGCGATCTGGCGCAACGGCGGCAAGACGCTCTACGTCCATCCCGTGCTGGCGAGCATAAAATCGCGCCTGCTCGCGGTCGCCCTCATGGTGGTTCTGGGCGTCCTGCTCATCGTGGTCATCCTGGCGAGCGTGCTGATCTCGGCCTATGCCGGCGTGCTCGCGCGCTTTCCCGTTCTCGGCGAATGGATCGGCCCGGCGATGTCGGCGTCCGTTCACTACGGCCTGCTCTCGGCCTTTTTCACGCTGATCTACAAATGGCTGCCGACGGGCGGCGTGCCGTGGAAATACGCCTTGATCGGCGGCGTCGTAAACGCGCTGCTGTTCGCCGCCGGCAACCGCGCCCTGGTATTCTATTTCGAGGTGACGCAGCTCACGTCGGCGTTCGGCGCGACGGCGGGCATCGCCGCGATCATGGTCTGGATGTACTGGACGTCGCTCACCATCCTGATCGGCGCCCAGGTCGGCCGTTCGGCGCGCGACGTCCTGGTGGAGGATCGAAGCCGCGAGATGGTCGAGGGCGACCTCTAGAACATCGTCGCCAGAACGCGGTCCGGCGGCTTGTGGCCGTCGGCGAAGGTCTTGATGTTGATCAGGACCTTTTCGCCCATTTCGATGCGGCCTTCGAGCGTGGCCGATCCCATGTGCGGCAGCAGCACGACGCGGTCGAGCTCGAGCAGCTTCGGATTGAGCTGCGGCTCGTGCTCGTAGACGTCGAGGCCGGCGCCCGCCAGCTCGCCCGCCTTCAGCATGCGCACCAGCGCGTTCTCGTCGATCACCTCGCCACGCGCGGTGTTGATGATGATCGCGGTCGGCTTCATCAACTTCAGGCGCCGCGCCGACAGGAGATGAAACGTCGCCGGCGTATGCGGACAGTTCACGGACACGATGTCCATGCGCGCCAGCATCTGATCGGGGCTCTCCCAGTAGGTCGCCTCGAGTTCGCGCTCGATCTCGGCATGGGCGCGCTTGCGATTGTGGTAGTGGATCGCGAGGCCGAAGCCGCGGGCGCGACGCGCCAGCGCCTGGCCGATGCGGCCCATGCCGACGATGCCCATGCGCTTGCCCTGAAGGCGCGCGCCCAGCATCGACGTCGGACTCCACCCGGTCCATTTGCCGGAGCGCACCAGGCGTTCTCCCTCGCCCATCCGCCGCGCGGTCGCCAGCACCAGCGCCATCGCCATATCGGCGGTATCCTCGGTGAGAACGCCCGGCGTGTTGGTGACCGTGATGGCGCGCTGGCGCGCGGTGTCGAGGTCGATGTGATCGACTCCGGTGCCGAAGGAGGCGATCAGTCTCAGACGCGGCCCGGCCTGCGACAGCAGGCGACTGTCGATGCGGTCGGTGACGGTGGGCACCAGCACATCGGCCGTCCTCACGGCCTCGACGAGCTGGGTGGCGTCGAGCGGCCGGTCGTCGGGGTTCAGCCGTGTGTCGAACAGCTCCATGAGCCGCGTCTCAATCGCCTCGGGCAGTTTCCGGGTGACGATCACCAGCGGCTTCTTCTTTGAACTGGACGGCATGTGGGAGCTGTACCGGGCTGGTGCGACAACAGAAGACAACTGCCCGATTACCAATTTCGCGCGCGCCTTGTCCAGCAAGCGGGCCGGATATCTGACGTGGCCAAAAAGCGCGCTTTTTCAAGTGCTTGTCGCCGAATATGAAGACTTGAGGTATATTGAAGGCAATGGGAATCCGACTGTCCGTCTCGCTTTGTCTGGCCTTTGCCGCGTTTGTGACCCTTCCGTCGGCCTCGCCCGGGTCGGGAGGGAGTGCCCATGCCGCCCCCGACAAGTCGGCGACGGCCCAACGCAAGGGGTCCGGCCTGCCCATCCCGCGCTTCGCCTCGCTGCGCTCGGACGAGGTCAATGTCCGCACGGGGCCGGGCACGCGCTATCCGGTGGATTGGGTTTTCAAGCGCAAGGCCATGCCTGTCGAAATCGTCGCCGAGTACGAAAACTGGCGCAAAATTCGCGATTGGCAGGGCGCCAGCGGCTGGGTCCATCAGAGCCTGTTGACCGGAAAGCGCAGCTTCATCATCGCGTCGAAGGCCGCCAATCTCCACAAGACGCCGGCCTCGTCGGCCGAAGTCGTGGCCAAGCTGGAGCCCGAGGTGATGGGCGAAATCCGCTCCTGCGCCGGCGATTGGTGTCGGGTCAAAGTTTCCGGGGTCAGCGGTTGGATCCAACGGACCGGCATGTGGGGCGTCTATAAGTCTGAACCGATCAACTAGCGGTCGCCGCAATCGGCACGTAGAAATGGGTCGACGTGGCCCACGCAGTTAGCGCCCTCTACTCGAAGTTCAACCGCATGTCGCCGACGGCGGCGGCGCTGGCGGCGCTGCTGCATGCTCTGGTCGCACTGGCTTTCCTGTGGGAGTTGCCCCGGCACCAACTCGATGCCACCGAACAGGCCATCGAATTCACGGTCGAGCTGCCCACGCCCGCCCCGCCGCCGGCGGAGCCCCAAGCAGCAGCGGCCCCTGCCGCCCCGCCCCCCGCTCCGCCGCCGGCGCCAGCACCGCAGCCGACCCCGGCCCCCAGACTGGGCCTGGCACCGCCGCGCTCCCTGACGCCCGACCCAAGCGCCAAGCCGGCCCCGCCACAACCCGGTCCAACGCCACCGCAGACTCCGGCGGCGGAGCCGGCCAAGCCAGAGCCCGCGAAACCGGAACCGGAACAGCAGCAGGCTGCCGTGGCGCCGCCACCGCCACCGCCGCCACCGGAACCCAAACTGGAGCAGGCCCTACCGCTCGTGGAGGCACCGCCGCCGCCGCTCGCCGCCCGCGACTTCCCCAAGATCGCGCCGCCGCCACAGCCGAAGGCGCCGGAACCCAAGCTGGAGCAGGCGCTGCCGCCCGTGGAAGCGCCGCCGCCGCTCGCCGCCCGCGACTTCCCCAAGGTCGCGCCGCCGCCACAGCCGAAGGCGCCACCTCCGAAGCCGCCGCAGCCGCAGCCGCAGCAGCGCGCCCAAACGCCGCCGCCACCGCCGCATCTTCAGCCTTCCCCCCTGTCGCGAGCCCCCCAGCAACGTCCGCCCGCCGATTCCCAGGCTGCGGCGCGGCAGGCACCATCGCCCCTGACCAATCCGGCAAGTCAGTACGGTCAACGCAAGGCTGAAGAAGACTACCTTTGGCTGGTTGCGCAGAGGCTTTCGCAGCACCAGCAGTTCGTCCGCAACGTGACCACCGAGTCGGGCTCCGTCACGGTGCGGTTGACGATCGCGCGCGATGGTCGCCTGGTCACCGTCAGTCTGACTCGATCCAGCGGCCTTCAGGCCCTCGACAACACGGCCCTGAACCTGATTCGCCAGGCGGGGCCGTACCCGCCGCTCCCCGCGGAGATCACGGCCGCCCCGCATACCTTCCTTTTGCCGCTGCAATTCAGACGCAGCGATTGAAGGCGGCCCGACCGATCGACTGGCCGCGACCGGCGTCGGAACGTAGAACCAATCGTTGTGGCCCACGCAGTCAGCGCCCTCTATTCGAAATCCAGCCGAATGTCGCCGGCTGCGCTGGTGCTGGCGTTCTCGCTGCATGGCCTCGCAGCCGCGGCGCTGTGGTGGGCATCGCCGCTCCGCCCCACCGAACCGCCGCAAAACGCCATCATGGTGACGGTCGACAGCGGTGCGCCGCCGACGAGCGCGGACTCGCAACCGGACGACAGGCCCACCCCGCCGGTCGCGGCCGGCACGCCGGAGCCGACGCCGCCGGAGCGGCCGCGCGAAGAGCCGCAACAGGCGCTCGCTCCGCCTCAGCCCCCTCAACCTGAACAGCCGCCGCAGCCCCAACCCGCACCGCCGCAGCCAAGCCTCGACGAGGCCCTGGCGCCTCCGGAAGACCTGCCGCCACCGACGGAGCGCGACTTTCCGAAGCCCGTCCCGCCGAAGTCTGTGCCGCCGCCCCCTCGCCAGGCCGCTCGCCCGCCCTCTCGGCCACCGCCGGGCGCGCAATCGCAGGCGCCGCTGCCGCGGCCCGTCCAGCCGGCGCCTCCGCCGGCGAATTCCGCGGCAAGCGTGCCGGCGCCTCCGTCGAACTCGTCGGACTGGCTGATCGGCAAGAGCCGGGCGCGCAACGCCTATCTGGATCAGGTCGCGCGACTTACCTCACGGTATCGCTTCTATCCGCGCAGCGCGGCCGACAACAAGCAGGAAGGCCGCGTGGTCACGCGCGTGACCATCGGGCGCGACGGCCGGCTGATCGACGTCAGGATCGACAAGTCGAGCGGCTGGCCCGCCATCGACGCCGCCGAACTCGAGACGATACGCAGGTCGGCGCCGTTTCCGCCGGTGCCGGCGGACATGCCCGGCGACCCGTTGATCCTGATACTGCCGATTCACTACGACCTGACGTTTTCGCGAATCCGCTAGGGTTCAGGCGAAGTCCCGCGCCAGGGTTTCACGGACCGTCCGCGGCATCACCGCCATGTGACCGTAGTTGGGATGGTCGAATCCAACCACGACATCTCCGTCACCGCCGCGAAAGGCGGCAATCTGAGGAGGCGTGAAGGCAAAGCGGACGAACTGCACCGCCGAGGCCTTGCCGTCCTCGCGCGAGCGTTCCTGGTCGCCCTCCGGTATACCCCGGATCGTATCGGCGCCGACGCGGACGAAGGCATGATGCTCGACGCCGCCCAGCGATCCCAGCACGCGGGCGCGACGCAGCGGATCGTCGATCTCGAACATGATCGTGGCGACCAGCTCGCCACCCTGCGGGATCAGCGGATTGTAGGCTGCGAGTTCGTCGGGAATCTGCGCCGGGCCGCCCTTCTCGATGAAGAGCATCTCGTGCACCTGGTGCAGCATCGTCTCGTAGGACTCGAAATAGAACGTCGCGAACGGCCCGACCTCGAGCCGACGATTCTTCTTGAGTTCCGCCATCCGGCGGCGGCGCTCGGCGCGCAGCTTCACGTATTCCGCCGGCGGCAGAATGGCATCCGTCTCGATCTTGCGCGGTGAGGTCATTGGTCCCGTCCGATCAGTCCATAGGCCCGCGCCAGGAGCTCGATCGGATGGCTGGCGCGCGCCGGCTTGGGTTTGCTTTCGCCCGCGGTCATCTCCATCACCTGCATCAGGTGATCGGCGGCCAGCGGACATTCGGAGGCGACGAAGCTCGTGTCGTTCTTCAGCGCCGCCTGTGCCGCAGGCCTGCCCACCTTCACCGCCGTCTCGAAGTTCTCCTTGCGTGCGCCCCAGATGCCGCCATGGCCGCTGCACCGCTCGATGACCGCGACTCGCGTCTCGGGAACCAGCCGCAGCATCTCGGCGGCCTTGGCACCCATGTTCTGGGCGCGCGCATGGCAGGCGAGATGGACGCTGACGCCGCCTTCGAGCGGCTCCAGCCCGGGGGCCAGCCCGTGCTTCTTGGCAATGTCGACCACATATTCCGACAGATCGAAAGTGGCCTGGGACAACCGCTCCACGGCGGAATCCTTGGGCAGCAGCAGGGGCCATTCGAACTTCAGCATCAGAGCACAGGACGGCGTGAGGGCGATCACGTCATAGCCCTTGTCGACCCAGGGCAGCAGCGCCGCCGACACCGACCTCGCCGCGGCGGCCGTGCCTTCGAGGTCTCCCAGTTCGAGCTTCGGCATGCCGCAACAGGCGGGATGAACGACTTCCGTCTCGACGCCGTTCCTGGCCAGGACCGCGCGGGCGGCGGCTCCGATATCGGTGCTGTTGAAATTCACGAAGCAGGTCGCGTAGAGCACGGCCTTGCGCTTGCCGAACGCCGGCGCCGCCTCGTTCACCGTCGCGCCCTCGCGCGCCGCCCTGATCTCGAAGGTCTCGCCGGCATAGCGCGGCAGGCGCGCGCCGTGATGGATGCCGGCCAGCCGCTCCATGCCCCTGCGCGTGAGCGTGTTGTGCTCGTCAGTGGCCCAGTTGGCGAGGCCGGCGGCGAAGGTGCCGAGCCGGCCGGTCCGATCGGTGTCGGCAAGTTGGCGGGAAACGAAGTCGACGCCCTTTTTCCTCGCCTGCACCGCGCGATGGCGCAGCATGAGGTGGGGGAAGTCGAGCGCCCACTCGTGCGGCGGCACGTAAGGACACTTGGTCATGAAGCACATGTCGCAAAGCGTGCAGGCTTCCTCGACCTCTGCGTAGTTCTCCTTCTTCACGCCGTCGAGTTCGCCGGTCGGGCCGTTGTCGATCAGGTCGAACAGCCGCGGGAAGGAGTCGCAGAGATTGAAGCAGCGCCGGCAGCCGTGACAGATGTCGAAGACGCGCTCCATCTCCTTTTCGAGCGCGCTCTCATCCCAGAACCAGGGATTCTGCCAGTCGAGGGTGTGACGGATCGGAGCTTCGAGGCTGCCTTCGCGCATGATGCATTCGCCTGGTTGCGAGCCGGACTGGTTGGAAGAAAAAGGGGACCCCTGCGGGTCCCCTTCATGAAGCCCGAGGGGCTCAGGCCATCGTGTCGAGCGCTTTCTGGAAGCGGCCGGCGTGGCTCTTCTCAGCCTTCGCCAGCGTCTCGAACCAGTCGGCGATCTCGGCCATGCCTTCCTCGCGCGCGGTGCGCGCCATGCCCGGGTACATGTCGGTGTACTCGTGCGTCTCGCCGGCGATCGCCGCCTTCAGGTTCGATGTCGTGGCGCCGATCGGCAGCCCGGTGGCCGGATCACCCACCGCCTCGAGGAACTCGAGGTGGCCGTGCGCATGTCCGGTCTCGCCTTCGGCCGTCGAACGGAACACGGCGGCGACATCGTTGTAGCCTTCGACGTCGGCCTTCTGGGCGAAGTAGAGATACCGGCGGTTGGCCTGGCTCTCACCCGCGAAAGCGGCTTTCAAATTGTCTTCGGTCTTGGATCCCTTGAGGTTCGCCATGGTGCTTCTCCCGCTTCGATCGGCCCATCTGCCGATCCACGTTCAGGATTTAGGGCGCGTCCGCAGCACCGTCAAGAAGTTTAGAACAATTCTAAATACTGCAAGTGATTCGCAGCCGGGAGGTCTAGCGCCGCACCCGCACGATGACGTCGACCCGCGCCAGGCGCGTTCCCTTGGGCGGCGCCGGCAGACCCGCGATCGTCACCTTGTCGGAGGGAAAATCGTGCAGTTCGCCATCCGGCTCGATGAAGAAATGGTGGTGGTGGCCGGTGTTGGTATCGAAATAGGACCGGCCGGGCGCGACCACCACCTCGCGCAGCAGCCCTGCATCGCGGAACTGATTCAGGGCATTGTAGACCGTGGCCAGGGACACCGGCATCCGGGTCGCCTTGACCTCGACATGCAGGCCTTCCGCCGTGACGTGGCGGTGCCCGCCCTCGAACAACAGGCGCGCCAGCGCCACCCGCTGCCGCGTCGGGCGCAGGCCGGCCGCACGCAGGCGGGCGGGAAAGTCGAGACTGGTGGCGGGCATGGTCGAAACCATATGTAAGCAGTGCCAAAGGACATGAAAAGGGCCAGTTGGCCCCAATCCGCCGGTTTGCGCTGGACCTCGGGCATCCCTATTCTGGCCCCGATCCCTCTATCGGGTGGCTACGGGACGGTGAACGGTGAGCGAGAAGAAGCACAGCTATACCTTCGAGGATCTGATCGAATGCGCCAAAGGGCATCTGTTCGGACCCGGGAACGCGCAATTGCCGTTGCCGCCCATGCTGATGCTGGACCGCATCGTGACGATCAACGAGACGGGCGGCCGGTACGGCAAGGGTGAGATCATAGCTGAGTTCGACATCAAGCCCGATCTCTGGTTTTTCGCCTGCCACTTCAAGGGCGATCCGGTCATGCCCGGGTGCCTGCCGCTCGATGCCCTGTGGCAGGCGCTGGGATTCTTCCTGGGCTGGATGAAGGCACCGGGCCGCGGCAGAGCGCTCGGCGTGGGCGAGGTCAAATTCACCGGCATGATCGTGCCGACCGTGCGCAAGCTCACCTATCACGTTCATCTCAAGCGCGTGATGCTGCGCAAGCTGGTCCTGGGCATTGCCGATGGCATCGTTCATGCCGATGACAAACAGGTCTACGAGGTGAGCGGCCTGAAGGTCGGCTTGTTCCAGGACGCGGCGCCCGCCGCCGCAGGCTGACATGAAGCGTGTCGTCGTCACCGGCCTCGGCGTCGTCTCCTCGATCGGCAACAATGCCGCCGAGGTCACGAAGTCGCTGAAGGAAGGCAAGTCGGGCATCGAACTGGTGCCCCAGTACCGCGACCTCGGCTTCCGCAGCCAGGTCGCCGGCACGCTCAAGATCGACGTCGACGCCCTGGTCGACCGGCGCCTGCGCCGCTTCATGGGAGACGGCGCGGCCTACGCGTACCTCGCCATGAAGGAGGCCATCGCCGACGCCGGCCTCAGCGACGCCGAGATTTCCAACGAGCGGACCGGCGTGGTCGCGGGATCCGGTGGCCCGACCACCGGCGCGATCGTCCAGTCGGCGATCACCGCCAAGGAGAAAGGCCCGAAGCGGATCGGCCCGTTCATGGTGCCGCGCGCCATGTGCAGCACCGTCTCGGCCAACCTGGCGACGGCCTACAAGATCAAGGGGCTGAGCTACTCCATCAGCTCCGCGTGCTCGACCTCGGCGCACTGCATCGGCAACGCCGTGGAGAGCATCCAGCTCGGCAAGGCCGACCGCATGTTCGCGGGCGGCGGCGAGGAACTCGACTGGACGCTGTCGGTTCTGTTCGACGCCATGGGCGCCATGTCGTCGAAGTACAACGACACGCCCGAGCGCGCGAGCCGCGCCTACGACAGGGACCGCGACGGCTTCGTGATCTCCGGCGGCGGCGGCATCGTCGTCCTGGAGGACCTGGAGGTCGCCCGGGCGCGCGGCGCCAAGATCTATGCCGAGGTGATCGGCTACGGCGCGACGTCCGACGGCGCCGACATGGTGGCACCGTCCGGCGAAGGCGCGATCCGCTGCATGAAGCTCGCCACGGGCGGCTTCCCCGGAGCGGCGCGGCGCAACCGTCCGGTCGACTACATCAACGCCCACGGCACCTCGACCCCGGTCGGCGACATCACCGAACTCGACGCCATCCGCGCCGCCTTCGGCGACAACAAGCCGCCGCCCCACAAACTGCCCATTGTCAGCTCGACCAAGTCCCTGACCGGCCACAGCCAGGGCGCCACGGGCGCGCACGAGGCGATCTATTCGCTGTTGATGCTGAAGGAAGACTTCATCGCGGCCTCGGCCAATATCGAGAACATCGACCCCGGCGTCGGAAACTACCCGATCGCACGCCAGCGGATCGACAACGCGGGGCTCGAGACCGTGATGTCGAACAGCTTCGGCTTCGGCGGCACCAACGCCTGCCTGCTGTTCTCGCGCCACGATCACTGAGAGGGACAGATGCCTGACGATCGCCGTCCCCTCTCCGCGGCTCCCGACGGCGGCGCACCCGCGGCGGTGGCGTCCGACCACGCCGTTTCCAGGGCGGCAGCGCTCCCCGAGGTCCCCAAGCTGATGGCCGGCAAACGCGGCCTGATCATGGGCGTGGCCAACGAGCGCTCGATCGCCTGGGGCATCGCCCAGGCGCTGCACCAGGCCGGCGCGGAGATGGCTTTCACCTACCAGGGCGGGGCGTTCGGCAAGCGCGTCCTGCCGATGGTCGAAAAGATCGGCGCCAAGATCGTCGAGGAAGCCGATGTCGAGAACGAGGAAAGCCTCGACCGGCTGTTCGCCCGCCTGAAGAAGGACTGGGGCCGGCTCGATTTCGTGGTCCACGCCATCGCCTTCTCCGACAAGGAGGAGCTGAAGGGCCGCTATGTCGATACCTCCAAGGCCAACTTCCAGCGCAGCCTCACCATCTCCTGCTACTCCTTCACCGACATCGCGCGGCGCGCCCTGCCGCTGATGTGCGAGGGCGGCAGCCTGATCACGCTGACCTACGAGGGCGCGGTCCGGGTGATGCCGTCCTACAATGTGATGGGCGTGGCCAAGGCCGCGCTCGAGGCCAGCGTGCGCTATCTCGCGGCCGACCTCGGCCCGCAGGGCGTGCGCGTGAACGCCCTCTCGGCCGGGCCGATGCGCACCCTGGCCGGCGCCGTGATCGGCTCCGCCCGCTACGTCTACCGCCTGTCGCGCGAGGCCTCGCCGCTTCGCCGCAATATCGAGCTCACCGACGTGGGCGGCGCCGCGCTCTACTACCTGTCGGACCTGAGCGCGGGCGTCACCGGCACCGTCCACTATGTCGATGCCGGCTACCACGCCATGGGCATGCCACCGCAGGGCTCGGGCGAGCAGAACGGCGAGTAACGTCCGCCTCGGAAAAGGGCCCAGATCCCGCGGCCGAATTTCAGCTCCCCGCACGCCGGAAAGCCAATAACGGCGGGCTTTTCGCCCGCTCACAGGGCCCACCTGAACGTATTGCATGTTGTGCCCCGAGTTGTGCCCGACTCCGGGATAAGCCTGATTCCATTGGCTTTTATGCGACTCCCCGGTTTCTTCGTTTGCACAAGCCCCGCGCGCTCTGTTTCCAGGCGTCGTCAAGTGTCTGTTCCCACGTCGTTATTCGGCGTGTGGTTGAGACGGGGTCGTTCTTGGGACTGTCCACGGGTCAGGACCCGCGGCGGCTGCACCAGCGCATTGCGCGAACCCGCGGGCGTGCCGCGGGCGGTCGTGCCGGAAATGGAAAAGGCCGGCGCAGTCCAAGCGCCAGCCTATAGGAATAATAGCATTATTTCTGCTGAACCTGCAACTCTTCGTCGATCACATCTCGTTTCGAACCGTTTCAGGCTTGTTCGGCCACCACCGAACCTTCGGCCGCCGGACATATTGTAAGCCACGCCACATGACGCGCAGATCGCCCGGGAGACGAACATGAGCGACGTCGTATGGAAGAGCTTCAAGGTGAGGCCCCAGGAAGGCGAATGGGAGCCCGCCAGCTACAACGTCAAAGGACCGGACGGCCGGGAATACGGAAGGTGGCGGCGCGTGCTGCGCCGACACAGCCATGGCCTCACGGTGATCTCGCGCTACACGGCTCCTCCCGGCAAGGCGTGGAAGATCGTCGGCAAGGCGTCGAAGCTCGGCGAAGAGGTCTACATCATGGAAGGGGCCTACTATGATACCGCCGGCAAGATCGTAGCGGGCCCGGGCACCTTCATGTTCAACGCCCCGGGCGCGGTCCATGGAGGCATATCCTGCGATCTCACCCTCTACATTCATTGCTGCAGCGGTGAGCCGGACGAACTCCTGTCGGTGACGCTGATCGACTTCGAGCCCAAGGAAAAGACACAGCAGGTTCGTGTCACGACAAGCGGCTAGCCTAGGCGATCACGATGTCCATCGTCGCCGCCAAGGCGCCCGACTCGATGCCGGGCGCCGGAGCCAGGCGCATTTCTATGCGCGCGCGCTGGCGCGGATCGCGCGCGGCGTCGCGGAAGATGCCGTCGCGCTCGTTCTGGGGCTCGCCCGCGACATAGAATTGGCTGGTGAGCCGGCGGCCGTCGCCAGTCGCGGCCTTGAGATGGATGTGCGGCGTGCGGCCGGGATAGGCGACGGGCTTCAGCGTCCGGAAGCTGTAGCGGCCCTCGGCGTCAGCCATCAGGCGGCCATAGCCCTGGAACGCGGTGTCGCGACGCTCGCGGCCGGGCTGGCGCGGATGGTCGTAGACCCCCTGCGCGTCGCACTGCCAGATCTCGACCAGGGTGCCCGCGAGTGGCCGGCCATCGACGCCGATCACGCGCCCCTCGAGGTGCAGGACCACGCCCATGGCCCGCGCCTGCTGGCCGCGGACCTGCACGAGGTCGTTGTCCATGTCGGCGGGGAAGCCCGTCGGATAGAAGGGCCCCTCGGTCTGGCGCGGCGTGGGAGTCTGATCCGCGGCGAAGGCGGAAGACAGCGGCAACAGGCCGGCGCCGGCACCAACTAGCAGGCCGCGGCGGGAAAGGATCGGAAGCTTCGTCATCCCGCGCAGTTTGCAAACAAAAGCGGCGGCCAGATGGCGGCGCCGCGCCAGCGGCGTTACTGCGTCATCCATTCTAAGCTGCAGCAGCCAGCTCGATGTCGACGTGAATGCGGGCAAACGGGCAGGCAATGCCGCCTTCCTGGCGCTCGAACAGGCCGAGCTCCGTGAGGACGGATACGTCTTCACGGACGCGCTTTACGTCCCGCTCCACGCGCCGCGCCAGCTCCCTGATGGACCCGGCCCTATTCAGCCTTGATGCCCGCGACCTTGATCACCTTCGCCCACTTTTCGGTGGCCTCCGAGAGGATCTTGCCGAATTCCGCCGGCGTACCTCCCATCACCGTGCCGCCCAGCTCGACGATCCGGCCTTTGATCTTGGGGTCGGCGAGGCCGGCGTTGAGCTGCTTGTTCAAGAGATCGATGATGTCGGCCGGGGTGCCCTTGGCCACGCTGACGCCGGCAAAACCGCTGGCCTCGTAACCGGGCACGAACTCGGCAATCGTCGGGACGTCCGGCAGCACGTCCAGACGGGCCGCGGGCGTTACCGCGAGCGCACGCAGCTTGCCGGCCTTGATCTGCTGGATCGATTCCGAGATGGGCGCAAAAATCACCTGGACATGGCCGGCGAGCAGATCGGCGACCGCGGGCGCGCCACCCTTGTACGGGACGTGGGTCAAATTCACCCCGGTCATCATCTTGAAGAGTTCGCAGGTGATGTTTTGCGGCGTGCCCTGGCCGGCCGATCCGTAGTTGATCTTGCCCGGGTTGGCCTTGGCGTAGGCGATGAGCTCGGGGAGCGTCGTGGCGGGAACCGACGGATTCACCACGACGACGTAGGCCAGGCGCGCGAGATAGATGACCGGCGCGAAGTCCCGGATGAAGTCGAAACCGAGATTGCTGTAGAGCGCGGGATTGATCGCATTCGGCGTCACGGTCAGCAGCAGCGTGTAGCCATCCGCCGGTGACTTGGCGACCATCTCGGTTCCGATGCTGCCGCTGGCGCCGGGCTTGTTCTCGACGATGAACTGCTGGCCGAGGCGCTCCGTCAGCCAGTCGCTCATCAGGCGCGCCATGATGTCGGTCGCCCCGCCGGCGGGAAAGCCGACGACGATGCGGGCCGTCCGCGACGGATAGGCTTGCGCCCGCGCAACGCTGGACAGGGCCGGCAACGCCGTTGCACCCACGGCCAGATGCATGAATGAGCGGCGGGGAAATTTCATGATGCTGCCTCCACAGTTTGCGTTACGACGCGGTACGCAACTCAACTGGACGCCCTATTGGAACAGACTACATCGGTCTTGCGGGGAGGCGGAAGGGGCCAATGCCTCCTCGCGGTACTTGGTTCCTGGCGCTTGGTGGCCAAACAAAAACGGCGGCCCCGGGGCCGCCGTTTCCGTCAACGATCGGTGACTTACTCGCCGGCGCGTCGCGCGACGTTACCGCATCATCGGCTCTAAGCTGCAGCCGCCAACTCAAAATCGACGTGAATGCGTGCAAACGGGCAGACGACACCGCCTTCCTCGCGCTCGAACAGGCCGAGCTCAGTCAGGACGGAGACGTCTTCGTGGACGCGCTTGACGTCCCGCTCCACGCGCCGCGCCAGCTCCCTGATCGACAGGACGCCCTTGCCCTGCAGCATGCGAATGAGCTCCCACCGCCGTTCCGTCAGCTTCCCGAAGAAGACGGCCGGGGTCTCGAAGGCGAGTTCTTCACCCTGGCAGGACTTCGCCTGTGCCTTGCGGGCGGCCGCCCGGAAACCGCTTTTCCAGTCCGGCATCAATCGAATGGTGAGCGTCCGTTTCTTCATCTTCGCCTTCTTGTGGCGTCGACCTCGATGATGCCGTTGGCGCAAATGCCAACACGCTCAAGTGTTGTCAATCGGCCAACACTTGGTGGGCTACGCTGCCTCAACTCTCATGCTCTGTTGGGCCGCGAGCCTCCGGCTTGCTCCCAGGGCCATCGCGCATGGCTCTTCGCTTCTCCTCCCCCGTCATACGGGGGAGGTGGCCCGCAGGGCCGGAGGGGGCGTTCATAAACGATCAATGCGTTGATGCTCCGACCCCCTTCGCCCCCTGCGGGGGCACTTCCCCCGCTTCGCGGGGGCAGAGAGTGGACATATGCGATAGCTCGCTGTCTGGAAGATCGTGAAGTCCAAACAAAAACGGCGGCCCTGAGGCCGCCGTTTCCGTCATCGATCGGTCTTGCGTTATTCGCCGGCGGCGGGAGCCGCTTCGACCGGCTTGTTCGAGATGTCCTCGCCGGTGGCCTGGTCGACCGCCTTCATGCTGAGGCGCACCTTGCCGCGATCGTCGACGCCCAGGACCTTGACCTTGACCTGGTCGCCTTCCTTGACGACGTCGTTCACCTTGGCGACGCGGCGCGGCGCCAGTTCGGAGATGTGCACGAGGCCGTCGCGCGAGCCCAGGAAGTTCACGAAGGCGCCGAACTCGACGCACTTCACGACCTTGCCAGTGTAGATCACGCCGATTTCCGGCTCGGCCACGATGCCCTTGATCCAGTCGATGGCCTTCTGGCCGGCAGCGGCGTCGACTGCCGCCACCTTGATGGTGCCGTCGTCCTCGATGTCGATTTTGGTGCCGGTCTGCTCGGTGATCTCGCGGATCACCTTGCCGCCGGTGCCGATCACTTCACGGATCTTGTCCTTGGGGATCGTGAACTGGGTGATGCGCGGTGCGGTCGCGGCGACGCCCTCGCGGGCGCCGACAAGCCCCTTGGACATCTCGCCCAGGATATGGATGCGGCCGTCCTTGGCCTGGCCCAGAGCGACCTTCATGATCTCCTCTGTGATCGAGGTGATCTTGATGTCCATCTGAAGGGCGGTGATGCCGTTGGTGGTGCCGGCGACCTTGAAGTCCATGTCACCGAGGTGATCCTCGTCGCCCAGGATGTCGGAGAGCACGGCGAAGCGCTCGCCTTCCTTGATCAGGCCCATGGCGATGCCGGCCACCGGCCGTTCCATCGGCACGCCGCCGTCCATCAGCGCCAGCGAGCCGCCGCAGACCGACGCCATCGACGAGGAGCCGTTCGACTCGGTGATCTCCGACACGACACGCACCGTGTAGGGGAACTTGTCCTTGGTCGGCATCATCGGACGCAGCGCGCGCCAGGCGAGCTTGCCGTGGCCGATCTCGCGACGGCCGGGCGAGCCCATGCGGCGCACTTCGCCCACCGAGTAGGGAGGGAAGTTGTAGTGCAGCATGAAGTGCTCGCGGTACTCGCCCTCGAGCGCGTCGATGATCTGCTCGTCCTGGCCGGTGCCGAGCGTGACCACGACCAGCGCCTGGGTCTCGCCGCGGGTGAACAGCGCCGAGCCGTGGGCGCGCGGCAGGATGCCGACTTCGGCCACGATCGGACGGACCGTCTTGGTGTCGCGGCCGTCGATGCGCTTGCCGGTGTCGAGCACGGCGTTGCGCACGACGTCGGCCTCGAGATTGCCGAACTGCTCGCCGAAGGCGGCCAGGGCCGCGTCATCGCCTTCGAACAGCTTCTTCGCCTCGGCCTTGACGGCGCGGACGTTGGTCTGGCGCAGCTGCTTGGCGGTCTCGCCGTAGGCCGTGGCGAGCTTGGCACGGGTCTCGGCCTGGAGCTTGGCGGCCACGGTCTTCGACGCTTCCGACGGATCGGTGAGCGGCAACGGCTCCTTGGCGCAATGCTCGGCGAGTTGGATGATCGCGTCGATCACCGGCTGGAAGGAGCGATGGCCCTCCATGACGGCACCCAGCATGACGTCCTCGGGCAATTCCTTGGCCTGGGACTCGACCATCAGCACGCCTTCCTTGGTGCCGGCGACGACGAGGTCGAGGGCACTGGCGGCGACCTGGTCGCGGGTCGGGTTGACGACGAACTTGCCGTCGAGGTAACCGACGCGGGCGGCGCCGATCGGGCCCATGAACGGCACGCCGCTGATGGTGAGGGCCGCCGACGTTGCCACCATGGCGACGATGTCGGGATCGTTCTCGAGGTCGTGCGCGAGCACGGTCACGACGACCAGCGTCTCGTTGCGATAGGTCTCGTGGAACAGCGGCCGGATCGGACGGTCGATCAGGCGCGAGGTCAGCACTTCCTTCTCGCTCGGCCGGCCTTCGCGCTTGAAGAAGCCGCCCGGAATCTTACCCGCGGCGAAGGTCTTCTCCTGGTAGTTCACGGTCAGCGGGAAGAAGTCGAGGCCGGGCTTCGGCTGCTTCTCGAACACGACGGCGGCCAGCACCGTGGTGCCGCCGTAGGTGGCCATCACCGCGCCGTCAGCCTGGCGCGCGACCTTGCCAGTCTCGAGGACGAGCTTGCGCCCGGCCCAATCCAGTTCCTTGCGAAAAACTTCAAACATCTCATTCATCCTTTCCATCACGGTCGTCCGCCCCCGTTTGGCGACAACCGCCCACTGGCGCCCTTGCGCCAGCAGGACCGGGTCAGGCCTTTGCTCTCGCCCCTGCCTTCCCGGTTACTGCGATGTCGCGTCAGCCGGCCGAATTCACGGGGACCGGACGACGCGACGCGAAAAGGCCCTGTCCTCAAGACAGGGCCGATAGTTAACGACGCAGACCCAGACGCTCGATCAGCGAGTCATAGCGCTTGCTGTCGCGCGACTTGAGATAGTCGAGCAGACGGCGGCGCTGGCCGACCATCTTCAGCAGGCCGCGGCGCGAATGGTGATCCTTCGCGTGGCCCTTGAAGTGCTCGGTGAGGTTGGAAATGCGCTCGCTCAGGATGGCGACCTGGACCTCCGGCGAGCCGGTGTCCGTTTCGGCCTGGGCATACGACTTGATCAGCTCCGCCTTGCGCGCGGCTGTAATCGACATCGGTTGTCTCCATGACTTAAAGGTTGAAAACGCGCACCGGCTGGAGGCAGACGCCGTCCGAACGGACCAGCGCCACCAGCTTTTCACCAGACTCGGCGCGAACCAATGCGCCGGACGGTGGTGCGTCCCGGGTCAAGAAGACAGGCTGGCCGTGGCGCAGCTGGTCCGCTTGGGCTTCCGTCAGGGCCAGCGCCGGGATGTCGTCCAGCGCGGTCACGACGGGAACCAAGGCCCCGAAGAGCGCGGGAATATGCCCGAGGGCCTCCAGCTTGGGAAGCGAAATGGCCCCCTCTTCCCGGAACGGACCGGCGGCCGTCCGACGCAGCGCCGAGAGGTGTCCGACCGTGCCTAGGGCGACCGCCAGGTCCCGGCCCAGGGACCGGATATAGGTGCCCTTGCCGCACTCGACCACAAAATCTGCATGATCCCCGTCGGGCCGGGCGAGAAGCTCCAGGCGGTCGATCCGGACCCGGCGCGCCTTCAGATCGACCACTTCGCCCGCCCGCGCGAGGTCGTAGGCCCGCTGGCCATCGACTTTCAGGGCCGAAAAGGCCGGCGGCACCTGCTCGATCTCTCCCCGGAACGCTGCCAGGGCGTCCCGGATCGCAGCGTCGGTCGGCCGGACGTCGCTCGTGGCCGTCACCTCGCCTTCCGCATCCTCGGTCGAGCGGGCCTCGCCGAAGCGAAGGGTGAAGCGGTATTCCTTGCGGCCGTCCATCACGAACGGAACGGTCTTGGTCGCCTCGCCCAGTGCGATCGGCAGGACGCCGCTGGCCAGCGGATCGAGCGTGCCGCCGTGACCCGCCTTCTGGGCGCCGAACAGGCGGCGCACGCGGCTGACGGCCGGTGTCGACCCCAGCCCCACCGGCTTGTCGAGCACCACCCAGCCGTCGATCTTCTCGCCCTTCTTCCTGCGCGCCATGCCGGGCTTGTAGGCAGACAATTCGTTGGGCGCCAGCCATCGCTTCAGGCAGGCTAGTCCCATGATGCCCGGGCCTTCGGCGGACCGCGCGAGGCGATCCGTACTTTTCGTCCTGTTCTTTCTCTCCGGCGCGGCCGCCCTGATCTACCAGACGGCCTGGCATCGCCTGCTCGGCCTGTTCGCCGGGGCCGACACGATCGCCGCCGCCCTCGTGGTCGGTGCCTTCCTTCTGGGCCTCGGCATCGGCAGCCTGGCCGCCGGCCTCTACACCGACCGGCTGTCGCGGCGGGCGGCGCTGGTCGCCTTCGCGCTCTGCGAAGTGGGCATCGCCCTCTTTGCGGTGCTGAGTCCGTGGCTCTACTACGACGTCATCTACCGCGAATTGCTGCCGCTCGCGTCCTCACGCGCCGTCATCTTCGGCGTGGTCTTCGCCGGGCTGCTGTGGCCCACCTTCCTGATGGGCTGTTCACTGCCCTTTCTCTCCAAGGCGGTGGTGAACCAGATCGCGGGCTCGGCGAAGCTGATCGGCTGGCTCTATGGCTTGAACACGCTGGGCGCGGGCGTCGGCGCGTTCGTCGGCGGCTGGTACCTGATCGGCACCTTCGGCTTCGACAAGGCGATTTACGTCGGCGCGGCCCTCAACCTCGTCGTCGCGGCCGGCGGCCTGTTGCTGGCGCGTGGGCTCGACATGGCCGACACGGTGCCACGTCCGAAAGCGACGGCCCTTTCGGACCCGGCCGACGGCGTCGTATGGCGCTGGTCGCTGCTGGTGTTCGTCAGCGGCTTTCTCATCGTCGCCCTGCAGATCGTCTGGTACCGGCTGATCGGCGTCCTGCTCCAGTCCAACGGCTACAGCTTTTCGCTGGTCCTGGCCGTCTTCCTCCTGGGCGATGCAGCAGGGCTTCTGGTCGGCGCCCGGGTCATCGACCGCATCGCCGATCCGCGGCGGTTCTTCTTCCTGATGCAGGGCGTGGCGACTGCGCTCGCACTGGCAGGCACCTGGTTCGTCTACCTCGCGATCGGCGCCGGCCTGCTGCGCTCGACCTTCGTCGACCGCGACATCGTGACCGATGAACGGGCCGACGTTGCATTGATCGTCCTGCTGCTGGCCGTCGTCGTCCTGCCGGCATCGTTCATCATGGGATTCTCCTTTCCCGTCGTTCAGAAGGCGGTGCAGCGCGACATCGACCGGCTGGGCAGCCGCGTCGGTCTGGTCCAGCTCGCCAACATCGTGGGCAACAGCGCCGGCAGCCTGGTGGCCGGGTTGCTCCTGCTCGACCTGGTCGGAACCGCCGGCACGCTGAAACTGCTGGTGGCGATCGGCCTCGGCTTCGCGGTCGTCCAGCTTTTCGGCGCGCGATCGACACGCTGGGCGTACCTTCCCGCCGCACTGCTGACGGCGGGCCTGGCGCTGTTTCCCGGCGAAGGCGCCTTCTGGCAACGGCTCCATGGACTCACGGCCGGGAAGGCCATCGTCGTCGAGGACAAGACCGGACTCAGCCTGCTCAAGCTGGACGACAGCCGGAGCGGCAAGCTCTACATCCAGGGCCATTCCCAGAGCCGACTGCCGTTCGATACCGTGCACGCCTTCCTCGGCGCCATCGGCCCCCTGGTGCATCAGGCGCCGCGGCGCGTCCTGGTCATCGGTTCCGGCACCGGCGGCACGCCCTATGCGGCCGGCCTGCATCCGATGACGGAGCGCGTGCGCGTGGTCGAGATCGTGGCCCCGGTCATCGCCACCCTGCGCGACTATGTCGACCGCGGCGGGCGATCCGGCGTTGAAAGCCTCCTCGAGAACCCCAAGTTCGAGCTCGTCGTCGCCGACGGCCGCCATGCGCTCGCCCTCGACGCGGCGCGCTACGACGTGATCGAGGCCGATGCCATCCTGCCCAAAACAGCACTTTCGGGCCTGCTCAATTCCCAGGAGTTCTTCCGGCAGGTTCGGACGAAACTGGCGCCGGCCGGCATCTACGTGCAATGGGCGCCGACCGAGCGCTCGATCGCGACATTCCGCTCGATCTTTCCCTATGTGACCCTGGTCCATCCCGCGCTTTTGGGCAGCGACCGGCCAATCCCCTACGCGCGCGACGAGATCCTGCGATTGCTGGCACGGCCCGAGATCGACCTGCATCTGGCGGTGGCGCGGATCGACCGCAGCGACCTCAGGAAATGGTTCGAGGAGAAGAAGATCGAGCAGCTGAACGAGGGCAGGGTCGTGCCGGCGTCGGAGCCCAACACGGACTTCTTTCCGCGCGACGAGTACTACCTCAATCGTCCTTGATGTCGGGATCCTTGAGGTCCTTGGCCACGTCGGGCCGGCGCAGCAGGGCGCCAATCCTGTCGGCCTCGTCGAACGTGCGGTCGATCTCGAAGCGGATCTCGGGGGCATAGCGCAGGCCGGCGCGTTCGCCGACCCGGGCGCGGAACCATGGCGCGGCGCGGCGCATGGCGGCGAGCAGGCGCGGCTCCTCCTGGCCACCCAGCGGCATCACGAAGGCCGTGGCGTTGCGCAGGTCGGGGCTGACATCGACGGCGGTGACGGTGATCGATGCCCCGCGCAGATCGGGGTCGCGCATGTCCCCGCGCTCGAACAGCTCGGCGAGGATGTGGCGCAGTTCCTCGCCCACCCGGAGCTGGCGCTGGCCGGGAGTGCGATGTTCCTTGTCGGACGAGCGACGCCGGGGCATTGACCGATTCCCCTGCTGGGGGCGCGGCACTCCAGCGCCGCGTCTTCTTCTCGAGATCCATGATCGCGCGACTGGAGCCGCGCTCCCCCGCTAGAGGGACGGCTTAACTTCCTCGATGTCGAAGCATTCGATCACGTCGCCGACCTTCATGTCTTCGTAGTTCTCGAACGCCATACCGCACTCGAAGCCGTGCTGGACCTCGCGAACCTCGTCCTTGAAGCGACGCAGCGTCTTCAGCGTGCCCTCGTGGATCACCACGTTGTCGCGCAGCAGACGGACCTTGGCGCCGCGCTTGACCATGCCTTCCGTGACCATGCAGCCGGCGACGTTGCCCGCCTTGGTGATGCGGAAGACCTCGCGGATCTGCGCATTGCCGATGAGGGTTTCCTTGAAGGTCGGGTCGAGCAGGCCGAGCATCAGGGCCTGCATGTCCTCGGTCACCTTGTAGATGATGCTGTAGTAGCGGATGTCGATCTTGTCGCGCTTGGCGATCTCGCGCGCCTGCGGATTGGCGCGCACGTTGAAACCGATGAGCAACGCGCCCGACGCCTTGGCCAGCGTGATGTCGGCCTCGCTGATGCCGCCGACACCGCTGTAGACGACACGGGCCGCAACCTTGTCGGTGGAAAGCCGCGAGATCGCCCCCGCCAGCGCCTCGGCGGAGCCCTGCACGTCGGCCTTGATCAGGACCGGCAGCTCCTTGGCCGTGCCCTCGCGGATGCCCTTCATCATTTCTTCGAGCGTGCCGCGGCCGCCCGCGACCTTGGCGAGCTGGGCCTGGCGATCGCGACGCACGCGGAAGTCGGCGATCTCGCGGGCGCGAGCCTCGCTCTCCACGACGTGGAACTCGTCGCCCGCCTGTGGCGTGCCGTCGAGACCCAGGATCTCGACCGGAACGGCCGGGGCGGCGCTCTGGATGGCGGTGCCGTGATCGTCGATCAGACGACGCACGCGGCCCCACACGGCACCGGCGACGAGAACGTCACCGACCTTGAGCGTGCCGCGCTGGACCAGCACCGTCGCCACCGAGCCGCGGCCCGGGTCGAGCTGGGCTTCGACGACAACGCCGTCGGCCATCCGGTTGGGATTGGCTTTCAGCTCGAGGACTTCGGCCTGCAGGAGGATCGCCTCCTCCAGCTTGTCGAGATTCATCTTCTTGGTGGCCGACACTTCGATCGCCTGGACGTCGCCGCCCAGCGCCTCGACCTGGATCTCCTCGCGCAGCAGTTCGTTCTGAACGCGGCTCGGGTCCGCGCCTGCCTTGTCGATCTTGTTGATGGCGACGATCATCGGCACGCCCGCCGCCTTGGCGTGGGCGATGGCTTCCTTGGTCTGCGGCATGACGCCGTCGTCGGCCGCCACAACAAGGACGACGATGTCCGTCACCTTGGCGCCGCGGGCGCGCATGGCGGTGAACGCCTCGTGGCCCGGCGTGTCGAGGAAGGTGATCTTCTGGCCCGAGGCCAGGGTCACCTGGTAGGCGCCGATGTGCTGGGTGATGCCGCCGGCCTCGTGCGCCGCCACGTCGGTGGCGCGCAGGGCGTCGAGCAGCGAGGTCTTGCCGTGATCGACGTGGCCCATGATCGTGACCACGGGCGGACGCGGCTCCAGCGCTTCTTCTGGATCGACGGTCTCTGTCAGGCCGGTTTCGACGTCGCCTTCGGCGACGCGCTTGAACTTGTGGCCCATCTCCGTCACCACCAGCTCGGCGGTGTCGGCGTCGATCGCCTGGTTGATCGTGGCCATCACGCCCATGCGCATCAGCGTCTTGATGACGTCGGCGCCGCGTTCGGTCATGCGCGCGGCGAGATCCTGCACCGTGATGGTCTCGGGAATCGTGACCTCGCGATAGACCTTCTGCTGGCCCTCGTCGGCATTCTGCTGGCGACGCTCGCGCTCCAGCCGGCGGCGCATCTGGGCCGCCGAACGGCTGCGGAAGTCGTTCTCGCCCTCGACCGCACGGCCGACGTCGATCTTGTCGGAGCGTCGCTTCGGCACCTCGCGGCGGGCGCCCGGCGGCTGAGGCAGGCGCTTGTTGACGACGGGCCGCATCGGCGGCCGGCGCAGCAGCGTCGATTCGGTCGCCTGCGTGGTTCCCGGCGCGCCAGGAGGGCGGCGAACGGCCGGAGCGACGGGCGGCGGCACCGTCTGCGCGCCCGACTCGATCTCCTGCGCCTGGCGGGCGATCGTCGTCTGCGGCGAGGCGGTGGCCGCCTGGTCGAGACGCTTCTGCACCAGGGCATCGGCCTTGCGCTTGATCTCGTCCTCGGTCTTCTTGCGCGCCTCTTCCTCGGCCAGGCGCTTGCGGTGCTCGTCCTCCGACTTCTTGCGCGCCTCTTCCTCGATGGCACGGCGGGCGGCGTCAACGGCGGCGCGCTGGCGCGCTGCCTCGGCGTCGCGATTGGCATCGACCAGGGCGCGCGTGCGCGCCTCCTTTTCTTCCTCGGTGAGGGTCTTCAGCACGATGCCACGGCCGCCGGGGCCGCCCTGGCCGCCACCCGAGCGCATGGGTGGGGCGACGCGGGCAGGCGCCGCGGGTGCGCTGCCGCCCAGTTTCAGGGTGCGACCGGTCGGCGCCGGAGGCGGCGCTTCGGGCGCCGGAGTCGGGGCCGCGGCAACCGGGGCTGGAGGCGCGGAGCCGCCGGTGCGCTTGACCGGCTTCTTGACCTCGACCGTCACCGCCCGCGTGCGCCCGTGCGAAAACTTCTGGCGCACCTGGGTCGCATCGCTCTTGGCCGCAGCGCCGGTACGCGTCGCAGTCGAGAGGGTCAGCGGTTTGGTCGGCTTGGTCTGTTCGTTCTGTTCCGTCATGTCGGGTGTTGTCCTTGGTCCGCTCCGGCCCGTCAACCGGCGCTATTCAGCCGATACCCGCGCCAACGCGCTGCACCGGTCGCAATTCGTTGAATGAACTCGCCGCCCGCGTCATCGCGGGCAACCGCCACATAGACCGCCTGCTCGCGGCCAAAGAGGCCGCCCAGCGACGTCGCATCGCCCAGCCGCACGAGTGGCAGGCCGGTGGCAAGGAGCTTGCCCAGCCCGTCGCCGTCGGCGTCGTCCGCCACCACCAGCAGTCCGGCCCGGCGCTGGCCGATCATCTGCTCGACCTTCACGAAGCCCGCCACGGCCCGGCCAGCCCGGCGCGCCCGGCCGAGATCGGCAAGCGCACGTTCCAGCAGAAGCCGCTCGACCCGCTCGGCCAGGTCGGCCGGCGCCTTCACGGCCGCCCGTGCAGCCTTGGCAAACAGGTTCTTTTCTGCAGCGCGCTCGAGCGCCGCCCGCTCCGCCCGAACCCACAGGCCACGACCCGGCAGCCGCCGCGCCAGATCGGGCACGACGTTGCCGTCCGGCCCAACGACGAAGCGGATCATCCGCTCCGGCGTTCCTTCCGTGCCGGTGGCGATGCAGGTGCGCATCGGCCCGGGCACGGCGGCGGCCGTGAGGTCCGGCTGGGTCATGGCGGAAGCAAGGATCAAGGGGGCAGTCTCCGTTCAGGCCTTGGCCGCTTCGGCGGCCGGGGCGGCCTCGTCGGCGAACCAGTGCTCGCGCGCCTTCATGATGATGGCGTTTGCGGTCTCGTTGTCCATCGCGCCTTCGCCCACGATCTCGCGCAGCTCGTCGGAGGCGAGGTCGGCCAGGTCATCGAGCGACTTCACGCCCTTGTCGCCCAGCGCCACCAGCATCGCCAGCGTCAGGCCCTCGGCCGACCGCACTTCTTCGCTGACACCCAGCGCTTCCAGGCGCTGGGCGAGTTCGGCGTCGCGCTTGTCGATGAATTCGCGGGCACGGCGCTGCAGCTCGGTGGCGATCTCCTCGTCGAAACCCTCGACGGTGGCGAGATCCTCGACGGCGGTCTCGGACACGTCCTCGACCGTGCCGTAACCCTCTGCGACCAGCAGGTGGGCGATCACGTCGTCGACGTCGAGCGCCAGCTTGAAGAGCTCGGTGCGCTCGCGGGTTTCCTTCTGGCGGCGCTCGCTTTCCTCGGTCTCCGTCATGATGTCGATTTCCCAGCCGGTGAGCTGGGAGGCGAGCTTGACGTTCTGGCCACGGCGGCCGATGGCGAGGCTGAGCTGGTCGTCGGGAACGACGACCTCGGTCTTGTTCTTCTCCTCGTCCATCAGCACCTTGCTGACCTCGGCCGGCGCCAGCGCGTTGACGATGAAGTTGGCGGTATCGGCCGACCACGGAATGATGTCGACCTTCTCGCCCTGCAGCTCCTGCACCACGGCCTGGACGCGGCTGCCACGCATGCCGACGCAGGCGCCGATCGGGTCGATCGAGCTGTCGTGGCTCAGCACCGCGATCTTGGCGCGGCTGCCGGGATCGCGCGCCACGGCCTTGATCTCGATAATGCCGTCGTAGATTTCCGGCACTTCCTGCATGAACAGCTTGGCCATGAACTGCGGATGGCTGCGCGACAGGAAGATCTGCGGGCCGCGCGGCTCCTCGCGGACGTCGAAGATGTAGGCGCGGACGCGGTCGTTGACGCGCAGCGACTCGCGCGGGATCGTCTCGTCGCGGCGGATGACACCTTCGGCGCGCTGCAGATCGATGGTGATGTTGCCGTAGTCGACGCGCTTGACCACGCCCGACACGATCTCGCCGACGCGATCCTTGAATTCTTCGTACTGGCGCTTGCGCTCGGACTCACGCATCCGCTGGGTGATGACCTGCTTGGCGGTCTGGGCGGCGACGCGGCCGAAGTCGATCGGCGGCAGTTCGTCGGTCAGGAAGTCGCCGACCTGAGCTTCCGGGTTGCGGCGCTGGGCCTCGACGAGCGAGACCTGGGTGTTCTCGTTCTCGATCGGGTCGGCGACCTGCATGTAGCGCAGCAGCTTTATCTCGCCGGTCTTGCGGTCGATCTCGGCGCGGATGTCGTGCTCCAGCCCGTACTTGGCGCGGCCGGACTTCTGGATGGCCTGCTCCATCGCCTCGAGCACTTCCTCGCGCTCGATGCCCTTCTCGCGGGCGACCATGTCGGCCACCTGCAGCATCTCCAGGCGCGGGATATCGGCAGTCGTTGCCATGTCTCTGTTCCTCTTGTTCTGTCGCGTTCGTCCGTGTCGTTCAGTGAGCCTGCCCGGCGCCCTGCTGTGCCAGACGGTGTTCTTCGATCAGTGCGTCGGTCATCTCGAGCTTGGCCCGCGAGACGGCCGACAGCGGCACGCCGGTCTCCTGGCCGTCCTCGAGGCGGAGCTTCACGATGCCGTCCTCGAGCCCCAGCAGGGTGCCCTTGAAGCGGCGGCGGCCCTCGACCGGCTCGGCAGTCTCGAGGCGGGCGACATGGCCCGTCCAGCGCGCATAGTCCTTGGCCCGGGTGAGAGGCCGGTCGATGCCGGGTGAACTCACTTCCAGCGTGTAGGCGCTCGTGATCGGATCCTCGACGTCGAGCACCGCAGATAGGGCGCGCGACACGGTTGCGCAATCCTCGACATCCATCGACCGGCCGTCGGCCGGCTCGATCATGATCTGCAGCGTGCCGCCACGGCTCATCGCGACACGAACCAGCTCGTAGCCCATGCCGACGATGGTCGGGGCGACGATGTCTTCGATGCGACGCAGCAGGTCGGTCACGCGGCGGAGCTTCTCGACGTTGGGGGCGGCGGGCTTTCGGCAAATGAAAAGAGCGGGTTTTTGGCCCACTCTTTTTGTTTGGTTCGTCCCGCGAACCCGATGAGGATGGCGCGGGGATAGGCGCAGCGCCGCCAACTGGCAAGCTTTTCCCGCAACCGGACTGATCTCTAATGATGCCCGATTACCGCCAGCGCGGCCTCTCCGCCCATGAAAAGATCGACCGGTCGGAACGTTGAATTCGCGGGTAGGACCGGAAATGCCGCGCGGACCCTACCACGGCTGGTGGGTGGTCTTCTGCAGCTTCGTCATTGCCCTCTATGGGTGGGGGCTCGGCTTCTATGGGCTCAGCCTATATCTGGTGGCCGTCACCAAAATTCATGGCTGGTCACCGGCCGTCATCTCCTCGGCCATCACCTTCTATTACCTGGCGGGTGCCTTCCTGGTGATGCAGGTCGGCGACGTGATCCACCGGCACGGAGCCAGGATCGTGGTCCTGACGGGGGCCGGGTTGATGGGGCTGGGCGTGCTGGGCCTCACGGTCGTCGACCGGCCCTGGCAGCTCTACATCGCCTTCCTGGTGATGATCCCGGGCTGGGCCGCCATGGGCGGCGCCGCGATCAACACCATCATCGCCCAATGGTTCAACCGCCGCCGCGGCCTGGCCGCCAGCCTGGCGTTGAACGGCGCCACCTGCGGCGGACTGCTGTTCGCGCCGGCCTTCGCCTGGACGATCGAGACACTGGGCTTCGCCCAGGCCTGTGTCGCCGCGGTCGCGGTGGTGCTGACAACCCTATGGCCGCTGGCCGCCTTCGCGCTCCGCCCGCGCCGGCCCGGTGAACACGATGCCGGCGACGAGCCGGCCGCAGCGGTCGGACCAGTCGGCACACAGATGAGCCGCGCCCAGCTCCTGCGCGAGCCGCGCTATCTCACCATGGTCGGCGCCTTTTCGCTCGGCCTGCTGGCGCAGATCAGCTTTATCGCCCATCAGGCGGCGTTCCTCGAACCCACGCTCGGTCTGAAGGGCGCCGGCTGGGTCGTCAGCGTCACCGCCTTGTCGGCCCTGGTCGGACGTTTTTCGGTCGGGCTGGTGATCGATCGCGTCGACCGCCGCGGCGCCACCTCGGCGAACCTCGCCGTGCAGATCGCGGGCATGATCGTGCTGCTCTCGACCTCATCGGTATCCGGCCTTTACCTGGGCTGCATCCTGTTCGGCTTCGGCGTCGGCAATCTGATCACCCTGCCCGGCCTGATCGTACAGCAGGAATTCCCGCGCCGCGATTTCGCCCGCGCCGTCAGCCTGAACGTCGCCATCACCCAGCTCGTCGCCGCGGTCGGACCGTCGATCCTGGGCGTCCTGCACGATCTGTCGGATGACTACCGCACGTTGCTGATCGCCTGCCTGGCGCTGCAGGTTGCCGCTGCCCTTCTGGTGCTGATCCGGCCCGGCCGCAAACCTATCGACGCCTGAAGCGCAGGAAGACCGGTTTGTGGCCAGCCAGCATCTTCTGTTCGTAGCGCGTCGGCGGCCAGTCGTCGGGGCGGCCGCGCCAGTCGATCGCGCGCTCGGCCAGCCATTCGAATGCCGGATGGATGCAGGCATGCTCCACCATCCAGGGCAGGTAGCTCGGGTCGTCGGTGGCTAGTCTCAGTTCCGCACCTGGGATCATGAGGCGCGCCAGCACGTCGAGATTGTCGCGCTGCACGAAGCGGCGCTTGTGATGGCGGGTCTTCGGCCACGGATCGGGAAAGAGCACGAAGACGCGCGACAGCGAGCCCGGCGGCAGCGCCGCCATGACGAAGCGCGCGTCGTCGGTGAACAGCCGCACGTTGACGACCCCGGTTCGCTCGATGTGAGCCAGGCACTTGGCGACGCCGTTGATGAAGGGCTCGCAGCCGATCAGGCCGACCCCGGGATGGTGCTCGGCCTGCCATACGAGATGCTCACCGGCGCCGAAGCCCACCTCCAGCCAGATGCCATCGGGCGGCAAGGCGCCGCCGAAGGCGCGCGCGAGATCGAACTTCGCGGCGCTCTCGGCGACATCGTTGTCGGGCGTGACGATGGGTTCGCCGGGCAACGCGAGCTCAAGGCGGGGCAGCAGCGTGTCGAGCAGCGACTGCTGTCCGGCGCGCAGCTTCTTGCCCCGACGACGACCGTGCAGCGTGCGCCGGCGGGTTTCTTCCATCATGTTTTCCGCAAGGGCCCCTACATGATCACGTCGATGAGGTACGGACCCTTTTGCGACATGGCGTAGGTGAGCTGCTTGGTGAGCTCTTCGAGGTTGTGCGCCTTGCCGCCCGGCACACCCATGCTCTTGGACATCATCGAGAAGTCGAGCGTCGGACGGTCGAGCGTCAGCATGTCGATGGCGCGCGGACCGGGATTGGCGGCACCGACATCGGCCAGCTGGCTGTAGAGGATGTTGTAAGAGCGGTTCGAGAAGATCATCACGCAGACGTCGAGGTTCTCGCGCGCCATCGTCCATAGCGCCTGGATCGTGTACATCGCCGAGCCGTCGCCGATCATGCAGATGACCTTGCGGTCCGGGCACGCCACCGCGGCGCCGACGGCGACGGGTGCGCCGAAGCCGATCGACCCGCCCATGTTGTTCAGCCAGTCGTGCGGCGGCGCGCCGGCGCTGAACGGAAAGAAGCCGCGGCCGGTCGTCACCGACTCGTCGACCACGATCGCACCTTCCGGCATCGTGGCGCCCAACGCCTGGCCGAGACCGTCGAGCGTGAACTTGCCGGTCGGACGGTCGGGGCGGTTCGGCTGGGCGATGCCCGCGGGTTTTTCGTTGAGCGCGCCCAGTTCGGCGGCCAGCGCCTCCAGCGAGCCGATCGGATCGCCTTCCACCGGGCAAAGCGTCGTGATCTCGCAATCGTCGGGCGACAGAACGGAAGGCTTGCCGGGGTAGGCGAAGAAGGCATACGGCGCCTTGGCACCGCACAGCACCATCTGCTTGGTGCCCTTGAGCTGCGCCTGGGCGTTCTCGATCACGAAATGCAGCCGCAGCACCGGCACGCGACCGGCACCACGCTCGATGCGCGCCGTGCCGCCGGCCCCCTGGACCTTGCAACCGGTCCTGGCGGCGATCTTGCCGGCAAGCTCGAGGCCACGCGCGCGCAGGGCGCGGCCGCCGATGAACAGCATTGCGCCCGGCATCTTCAGCGCTTTGGCCGCCGCCACTACGGCCTCGTTGGTGGGCTTGTCCGGCGCCAGCGTCGCCGGCGTCTCGGCCGGACCATCGGCCTCACCCCAGGCGGTGTCGGCCGGCAGGATCAGGGTGGCGATCTGGCCCGGCGCCACGCGCGCGGCCTGGATCGCCAACGCGCCGTCGCCGGCCACGGTTCTGGAGGTGGGCGAGGTCTTCACCCAATGCGAGAACGGCCGCGCGATGCCCTCGATGTCGGCGGTGAGCGGCGTGTCGTACTTGATGTGATAGAGCGCGTGCTCGCCCACGATGTTGACGACACCGGATCCCGCCTTCTTGGCGTTGTGGAGGTTGGCCGCTGCATTGGCGAGACCCGGTCCGAGGTGAAGGAGCGTCGAGGCCGGCTTGTCGGTCATGCGGTAGTAGCCGTCGGCGGCGCCGCTGCAGACGCCTTCGAACAAGCCGAGCACGCAGCGCATGCCCTCGACCCGGTCGAGGGCGCCGACGAAATGCATCTCGGATGTACCGGGATTGGCGAAGCAGACCTCAACGCCTCCCTTCACCAGGGTCCGTACCAGACTCTCCGCTCCGTTCATCGACCAAGCCCCCGAATACTGGAAATGAGGCGGCACCGTAAGCCGTCGGCCGGGGCCAAGCCATTGCGATTCCATGAGAATTTCAGGATGCGGCCACGCCGTCGATGTTCTCTCTTTATTCTCAATGATTTATTCAGTATACTTGAACTAATATTTCAGAACGAAAGACATTTCCATGAGCCCTTCGGTCCCCTCCGATAGCTCGACCATCGATACGACGTTTCTCGTCGGCCCGGACCTGGTCGAGTTCGATCGTCATGATCTTCCCATCTACGCCACCCTCGAGTCGCGCTGGGCCGATGCCGGCCTCGACGCCGCGTCCTATGGCGCCTCGCTCGACCGCCTGTTCGGCGAGCCCAGCGCCGTCTTCGTGAGCGGCATGATCGGCGGCGCGGAACGGCTGGCAGCCCTCGCGGCGACACCGATGCTTGCCGAGGATCCGCTGGTGGTCCTGGGCGGTCTTTCCGACGGGCTGATCCTGCCGGGCGCCGAACCATCGGCCGGAGCCGGCTCGCTGGAACACAGCCATGCGCTTGCCATGCCGTCGGGCGCCCAACGGGCGCCGGAGATCGTGACGATCTTCGATGTCGGCATCGACTCTTTCGCCGCGGTGCATCTGCACGAGGATGGAACCTGGGGCGGCAGCCCCTGGGACAGCGCCGGCGACGTGTGGGCCTTCGGCTACAACGCCTGAGCCGTAGACCACTGGCCGCCTTGCATGAGCGGGCTTCGCCTGCCCGGTGTCAGTGTCCGTTTCCATGAAAGACACAGCCGGAATCGGCGGACGCTGCAAATCAGGCGGGCGCATATCGACGACGCGCCAAAAGAGGTAGGGTGGGGCCCGGTCCACAGTGGGTCGCACAAGCGAGGACTTCGCATGACCTACAGGCTCTGGTGGACCGTCGGCTACGTTTGCACCTCCGAAAAGGAATTCCTGGCCGCCAAGCACCGCCTGCTGCCTGCAGCCTACGAGATGCTTGACGACGCACTGCGCCGGGCTCGTCAGGTCGGCCAGGCCGGCGGCGTCGCCTGGCTGAT
>Ga0209514_10001713_pt1 | contig 36535 bp, 26 predicted proteins | sample Subgrocontami58m_FD_187452 | JGI IMG/M metagenome (GOLD analysis project Ga0209514, IMG submission 187452) | Subsurface groundwater microbial communities from S. Glens Falls, New York, USA - GMW37 contaminated, 5.8 m (SPAdes) (version 3) | ecosystem: Environmental > Aquatic > Deep subsurface >...
CGAAGTCGCGAACAATGCCGAACCGCCGAACGCAAAGATCACCGCGTTGGTGTGCAGCGGTCGCAAGCGCCCATAGCTCAGCCAGGCAATGTCGAAATTGAGTTCGGGCCAGAGCAGTTGCGCCGCGATGAGCACGCCGACCAGCATGCCGACTATGCCCCAAACCACTGTCATGAGGGCAAACTGTCTGACCACCTTGTAGTTGTATGTGTTCGTGCTTTCCATGCGGCTCTCGCTCTAATGAATGGATATTTTCGAGTCCTCGCGGCTGCCAACGCTGGATTGTCGGCCGCGAACGCTTTCGTCCCATTGATTTTAATCAAACCTGACTCCAGACCCCCCTCGTTTCCTGCACCCTGCCCTCGCCCTGCAGCTTGATCAAATGCGCCAGCAACGACCGCCTCGCTGCCGGGTACAGGCGCGCAGCGACGTCATCGTACGCCGCGGGCAGCAGCGCTTCGACGGTCGCCGCACCGGCCGAGCGCAGCGCATTCAGCACCTTGTTTTCGCGCGTGAGCCGATGGATCAACAGCCGTTCCAGCACCTCCTGCGTCCTGTCCATGAGGAATCCGTGCCCTGGCGCGAACCAGGCGACATCCTCGCCCTGCAGCAGGCGCAACGAATCGAGATAAACGCGCATGTCGCCGTCGGGCGGATTGATGACCACGGTCGAACCCTGCACGATGTGATCGCCCGTGAACAGCAGCTTCTCTTCCTCGAGCAGGTAACAAAGATGATTCGATGCGTGTCCCGGCGTGTGGATCGCACGCAGCACGCAATCGGCAACGGCGATGCGTTCGCCATGGGCCAGCACGCGGTCCGGACGAAAACTCTCGGCCTGGCGCTCGAGCGGCGGCGCCATTCCCAAGAGTTCTGCACCCGTCTTCGCCTTCAGCGGCATGGCCGCCGGCGCATGGTCCATGTGGGTATGGGTGACCAGGATCCAGCGTATGCGCCCGCCCGCCGCTGCCAGTAGTGCATCGATATGCGCGTCGATCATTGGCCCCGGGTCGATCAGCGCGATATCCCCGCCTGCGCCAATCAGGTAGCTGTTGGTGCCCGGCCCGGTCATGTCACCCTGATTGGGAGCAGCAATTCGCCGTACCTTGTCCGACAGTCTAACCACCGTGCCGGATACGATGTCAGCCGCGGCAGTGCCTTTGCCCTGCGGGTCCAGCCGGCCGACCTCGGCATAGGCGTAGTCGCTTGGCACCAGCAATTTCTTGCCTTCGCGGCCCGTAGCCGCGCGCGGCGCCATCACCGGCATATCGCGCGGCGAACGCGCGAAGTCCATCAAATCCTCGACCTTGGCGAAGCGCGCCATGCTCTCCAGCGTCTTGATCGTCGGAAACACCATATGCATTTCGCCGCGCCGGTGACGCTCGAGCGCATCGGCGGGACGGATCCAGAGGTGAGCGACGGTTTCGCTGTTGTCGTGCGAAGGCGTCTGTGCCGGCGGCGCTTCGGCGACGAAAAAACGCGTGTCGTAGCGGCGCGGGCGCCCGGGCGGAGTGATCCAATGGCTGTAATAGGCGAGACGTCCCGCAGCCAGGCGCAATTTGTGTTCGCGGCACAGTCTAGCGAGCGTCATCTGGCCCGAGCGCACGCAATCACGCAATTGCGCGAAAACCTGCACGCGCTGCGGATGGCTGATATCGGCGTACTCGCCGCGCTCGTCCACGGCGAGCAGCAGCCCGGCTTCCTCGAAGCACTCGCGCACGGCAGCCGTCCAATACGCGAGCCCGCCCTGCTCCACGCCAAGCACCCGGCTCGCCTCGGTGTCGTCCAAACCCGCGCAATGGGCTGCCACTTCGGCCGATCCATCCGCGGCGTCCACCCCTCCCCCCGGGAAAACGTGAGCCCCCCCGACGAACTCGGCCATATGCGTGCGCCGAATCAAGAGGATTTCAATGGCGGCGTCCGTGTCACGCGCCAAAACCAGGGTCGCAGCAGGGCGAGGGATCAAGACGGGCTGGCTCATCATTCGGCCGGCCATGGCTGCTTCATCAAAATTTCCTCAACGCATTACGAATGGATTGCCGGTTGTCACGCCGGTATTGATCCGGACACTTTTCGCTTGCGCATATTTGCCCGAGGACGAATCGACGTCTTTACCGTCGATATACACGTGATATTTCTGCATGACTACCTCCCCATCCAGCGCCCCTGCGAATCTTAGCGCAAACGCACGGTCCTAGCGCAGCGGCCGGCGCGTATGGAAATCGTGCAGTTCGCGCACGCGCCAAATCGGCAGCACAGCAAGCATCAGGGAGCAGACTGAAACCACGAAACCGACGCGATAGCCGCCGGTCAAATCGTGCAGCAGCCCGGCGATCAACGCCCCCAACCCGGCGCCGATGGCGGCGCTCGCGTAGATGACGCCGTAAATGCTCGCCACGCGGCTGCCTGCGAACAGGCGCGTGGCCATCGACGAAATAATCGGGCCGCGCGCGCCTTGGCACAATCCGAAAATGATTACATAGGCGACGAGCCAAATCTGTTGCGGAAACCAGGTCATCAGCAACAGTATGAGCACGCCTATAATGCTGCCAGCGAAACTGACGCTCACGGTCCGGCGCGCCCCGAATCGGTCGGCGATGGCGCCGGTTCCAACGATGCCGAATACCGAGAGCATGGACGCCAGGCCATAGGCGCTCGCCGCGACGATAGCGGGGAAGCCTCGCTCCACCAGATAGACCACGGTCTGCACGGTAACGGAGAACATGCCGATCGAGGTGAAAAAGAAAACCCACACCAAGCCCCAGAATTTGCGCGTTCCCAGCGCCGCACGCACGGTCCAGTTCTTGCTCCCGGCCACCCCCGACCTGCGCGCATGGCGATAGTCCGGATGACCGTCGCCATAGCGTGCCCACGGCAGCATCAGCAACGGCGGCACAGCGCAAAGCAGTATCAGTCCCAGCATCTGGTAGGAGTCGCGCCAGCCGTAACGTTGCAGCAGGTATTGCACCGAAGGCACGATAAGCAGCGCGCCCAGACCCAGGCCTGCAAACGCAATTGAGATCGCGGTGGACATGCGTTCGTGAAACCAGCGGGAGATCAGGCTGGAAGAGGGCACCATGCCCAGGGCAGAGACCGACACGCCGGTTATCGCCCCCACGGTGGCATAGAATTGCCAAAGGGTCTGCACTTGCGCCGCAAGCAGATAGGCGATGGCGAGACCGGCCATGCCACAGGCATAGATCGCCCGCGGTCCGAGGCGGTCGAACAACAGGCCTGCGACGGGGGCGCTCAGGCCGTTGACCAGAAGATAAATTGAATACACGCTGGTTATTTTCGAGCGGCTCCACCCCAGATCCTGCTCCAGCGGCTGGAGAAACACGACATAGGTGTCGGCGGTACCGCGACCAATGAGATTCATCAACAGGCACAGGCCGAGCACCGTCAGCGCGGTGCGGGTGTGGCGCGAATGCGGCGGTGCGTCTGAACTCAAAGTCAGTAGGATTTCGGCAAGCCGAGCACTTTCTCCGCGATGAAGCACAAGATCAGCTGCGGACTGATCGGAGCGATGCGCCCGATCAGGCTCTCGCGCAGATAGCGCTCGACGTGGTACTCCTTGGCGTAACCGAAGCCACCGTGAGTCATGACGGCCTGCTGGCAGGTCTTGAAGCAGGCTTCGCCGGCGAGGTACTTTGCGGCATTGGCCTCGGCGCCGCAGGCCAGTTTCTGATCGTAAAGTCCGGCCGCCTTGAACGCCATGAGATTGGCCGCCTCCACCTCCATCCAGCATTCCGCCAGCGGATGCTGGATCGCCTGGTTCTGGCCGATGGGCCGGTCGAAGACGATGCGCTCCTTTGCGTATTGCGCCGCGCGCGCAAGCGCCGCGCGCGCGAGCCCTACCGATTCGGCGGCGATGAGGATCCGCTCCGGATTCATGCCGTGCAGGATGTATTCGAAGCCCTTGCCCTCCTCGCCCAGCCGGTCTTCCAGCGGCACCGGCAGGCCGTCGATGAACACCTGGTTGGAATCGACCGCGGCGCGGCCCATTTTGTCGATCGCGCGCACTTCGACGTAGCGCCGGTCAAGGTCGGTGTAAAACAGCGACAGGCCCTGCGTGGGCTTGCGACAGTTCTCGATCGCGGTGGTGCGCGCGAGGATCAGCATTTTCCCGGCAACCTGGGCCGTGGAGATCCACACCTTTTGCCCGGACAGGATATAACGGTCGCCCTCGCGCACCGCGCGGGTCTTGAGCCGGGTCGTGTTGAGGCCCGTATTCGGCTCGGTCACGGCAAAGCAGGCTTTCTCCTCGCCTGCGATGAGGGGCGGCAGCATGCGCCGCTTCTGCGCATCGGTGCCGAACACCACCACCGGGTTGAGCCCGAAGATGTTCATGTGCACTGCGGAAGCGCCGGAGAAGCCGGCGCCCGACTCGGCGATAGCTTGCAGCATCACTGCGGCTTCGCTGATGCCCAGGCCCGCGCCGCCGTATTCCTCCGGCATGGCGATGCCGAGCCAACCGTCGCGTGCCAGCGCCTGATGCAGTTCATGCGGAAACTCGGCCGCGCGGTCTTTCGCGAGCCAGTAGTCGTCGCCGAATTGTGCGCAGATCTTGGCGATCGCCTCGCGTATCGACTGTTGATCCTGAGACAAAGAGCGATCCGGGCTCATCTTCGCGCGGTCCCGGCGTTGCGGCGAATGTAGGGAGCGTCGTCGTTCGCAGGCCCCGGATCGGCACCGGGAAGGTGATCCCTAATCAGAATTTTCATCGCGCGTGTCTCTTGGCAGTATTGGCTAGCAGCCGTTTCGGCCCGACTGTCATGCACGACCATTCTAAGCGTTCATTTCAAAATGAGGGGATACATCCCCTCATGCTCCCCTAAATCGGGGGCCATTTCGGTAATTCTGAAATGGCCTCTAACTCAGAGCCGCGCCGGTGCCGCGCCTGATGCGCGCGCAGCACCTGCGCGCGGGTGTTGCCGCCAGGTGCGCCAGACCCTGGGGCCTACACTGTCTGCAACGTGCTTACCGTCTGTTTCCGAAAGTGAATCTTCAGCAGTTCCATCGCGATCGGCGAGGCGAAGAAGAACGGCAGCATGAACATCCAGTCAGCCGCAGTAAGCGGCACGGTGTCGAAGAACGGTCGCAGGAACGGCACATACACCACCATCAGAACGAGCAGGAACGACACTCCCACGGCCCAAACCATCCAGCGGTTGGAAAACACACCGATGGAGAAAATGCTGTGGTATTCGGAGCGGGCGGTAAACGCGCGGATGAGTTCCGAGCTGCACAGTGTGACGAACGCAATGGTCTGCGCTGCCTCGATATGGCCGGGGTAACGCTGCAGGGCCAGATAGAACACGGTAAGAATGGCAATGGCGTCGACGACACCGACAACACCGATGCCGATCGCCATGTCCTTATTGATGACGGGCTCCGTCGGCGAACGGGGTGGGTGCTTCATGATGTCGGGATCGCCCTTCTCCAGCCCCAGCGCGAGGGCGGGCGCGCCGTCGCTGACCAGATTCAGCCACAGCAGTTGGACCGGTCTCAGGGGGATGGGCATGCCCAGCAGCATGGCCACGAAAATGATGAGGATTTCCCCGACGTTGCAGGCGAGCAGGAAGTAGACGAACTTGCGGATGTTGGAATAGATGATCCGCCCCTGCTCGATGGCCGCGACGATGCTGGCGAAATTGTCGTCGGTGAGGACCATGTCCGCCGTCTGCTTCGCTACGTCCGTGCCGGTGATGCCCATGGCGACGCCAATATTGGCGCGCTTGAGGGCCGGCGCATCGTTGACGCCGTCGCCGGTCATCGCCACGACGTGGCCGCGCGCCTTAAAGGCATCGACGATCCGCGTCTTATGCTGGGGTGAAACCCGGCAACATACTTCCAGCCTGTCGACCTTGGCCGCCAATTCCGTGTCGCTCAGCTTTTCTATCTCCGGGCCGGTAAGCACCAAGCCGCCCGGGGTCAGGAGCCCGATGTCCCGCGCGATGGCCTCGGCGGTATCCTTGTAATCGCCGGTCACCATGACGCTCTTGAGCCCGGCCCCATTGGCCACTTTTATCGCATCTATCACCTCGGACCGCGGCGGATCGATCATGCCGAGCAGCCCGACAAAGACGAGATCCTTCTCGACGGTTTCCGGGGTCACGCTTGCCGGCACTTCCTGCAGCGGGAGATAGGCCACTGCGAGCACCCGCAGCGCGTTGCTCGCCATGTCGCGGTTCTGCTCGAGTATCGCGCGGCGCTGCGCCTCGGTCAGATCGACGGCCCGACCGGATTCCAGCCCTTGGCCGCACAGGTCGAGGATGACATCGGGCGCGCCCTTGACGAAGGCGATGAGCGGCGGGGCGCCGAGGCCGGAGACGACAGCCTGGAAATGCGCGCCGTCAACGCTGTGTATCGTGGACATGCGCTTTCTGTCTGAATCGAAGGGAATCTCCTGGACCCGCGGCAGAGCCTTTTCCAGCTCGTCGCGCCGGTACCCGCTTTTCGCGGCGGCAACGACCATGGCGCCTTCCGTGGGATCGCCGATGATCTGCCACGAGCGCTTGCCCGCTTCGTCGCTTCTTTCCTCGAGTTTCGCGTCGTTGCAGACCAATGCCCCGTGGAGCAGGACGCTTGCGTCCGGATCGGTGCGCGGATCGAACGGCGCTGCGCCAACGAAAAACTCTCCGCTCGGGCTATAACCTTCTCCCGTTATGCGAAAGCGCTTGCTGCCTGCCCATCCTTGAACCACGGTCATCTGGTTCTGCGTCAGGGTGCCGGTCTTATCGGAGCAGACCACGGTGGCGCAGCCCAGCGTTTCCACGGCGGGGAGTTTGCGGATCAACGCATGGTGCTTGATCATGCGCTGCATCCCGAGAGCGAGGCAGATGGTCACGATGGCCGGCAAACCTTCGGGAACGGCGGCAATGGCGAGGCTCACCGCGGTCATGAACAGATTGATGATGTCCTTTTTCTCGGCCTCAAGATAATTGAGGAAACCCGTGTTCAGGGCATCGGTGAGGTGCGTGTCACGGAACAGGCCGTAGATGAACACCAGCGCGCAGATCGCAAGGCAGGCCGTGCCGAGAACTTTGCCCAGATGCTCGAGCTTCTTCTGCAGCGGCGTGTCCTCGGCCTCGAACGACTGGATCATCTCGGCGATGAGACCGATCTGGGTGTTCATGCCGGTGCCTGTCACGAGTCCCTTGCCGCGCCCGTAGGTGATCAGCGTGCCCATGAAAGCGGTGTTCTTGCGGTCGCCCAGGGGAATTTCCTTGTCCAGCACCACCGCGGCATTCTTTTCCACCGGCACCGATTCGCCGGTCAGCGAAGCCTCCTCGATCTTGAGATTGATGGTCTCGACCAGGCGCAGGTCCGCAGGAACATAGTTTCCGGCTTCCAGCAGGACGATATCGCCGCCGACGATTTCCCGGCCCGGAATCGTGATCTGGTGGCCGTCGCGGATGACCTGGGCATTGGGAGCGGACATCTTTTGCAGGGCCGCAAGCGCCTGTTCCGCCTTCGATTCCTGGAAGACGCCGACCACCGCGTTCAGCACCACGATGAACATGATGGCGATGGAATCGACGTACTCTCCGAGCGCGAGCGAGATCAGCGCCGCGATGATCAGAATGATCACGAGGTAATTGTTGAACTGATCCCAAAGCAGCGCGAAAAATCCCGGCCGCGGCCGTTCGGTCAGTTCATTGGGGCCGAACTTCGCCAGACGCGCCCCGGCCTCCTGTGGGGTCAGACCTCGTTCGAGGTGGGTCTGAAGAGCGCCGACGAGCTCTTCAATCGGCTTACCGTGGGATTCTCTGTCTTGCATACATCCTCCTCTGGATTTTCGGGATCCGCGCAGGCATTCGCTGCGTAGACCGCACTTTGATCGCGCGAGTATAGCTTGGAGGCGCCACCGAACACAATTTGAAATTCCGGATGCCGCACATTACGAAGAAAAAGTCAAAGGGGTGTTTCGTGAAAGGAATGGCGCGGTCTTTGCCGAACGGATAGGTCAAGCTTTGATCGGCGCTGGCGCCGGCGGTATCACGCCTTTTTGCTCCAATGCGGCGATACGCTCGCTATCGTAGTGCAGCAATTCTGACAGCACCGTACGGGTATGCTCGCCCAGGACCGGAGCACCTTGCGGCGCAACCAGCGGCGTGTCCGAAAGCTCCAGCGGCAAACGCAGATTGGGCACCTGCCCGGCCTTGCTGTGCGGCGCGGTCCCGAGGATTGCGCGTTCTTTCACTTCAGGAGAACCCACCGCTTCGGAGATGCTGCGTATCGGTCCAGCGGGTACGCCACCTTCGCGCAGCCTCGTAATCCAATCGGCCAGTGGCGCCTGGCCAAAATGGCGCTCCAAGATCTGCGCCAGTTGCGGCCGGTTGCGCACGCGCGACATGTTGTCCGCAAATTCGGCAGCCAGCAATTCGGGCGGATTACCCAAGACCTCGAGCAGCTTGCCCCAGACTCTCTGGCTCGCCACTGTCAGAAAAAACTTGCCATCAGACGCGTGAAACACGCCCATCGGCCCCGCCGACGGGCTGTTATTGCCCGGCGGCCGGGGGTTTTCCCCGGTGATCAGGTAATCCATGGTGAAATAGCTGGTAAATGCGAAGGCATTATCGAACAACGTCGCCTCGATATACTGGCCACGCCCGCTCGTCTCGCGCGCGTAGAGGGCCGCGAGTATCGCGTTCGCGGCGAGCATACCGGTGGTGAAGTCGATCATCGCAAGCGGCGTGCGCAACGGCTCCCTGTCGGGATAGCCGTTCAAGGACATAAACCCGCTTTCCGCCTGCATCACTTGGTCGTAACCGGCGCGGCCGGCGTAGGATCCGCTGCGGCCGTAGGCAGAGATGGAGCAGTAAATCAGGCGCGGGTTGATTTCCTTCATGGCGGCGTAATCCAGGCTGAGCCGCCGCATCACCCCGCTCGCAAAGTTCTCCACGAGGATGTCTGAGCGCGCCACGATGTCGCGCGCCACCCGTTTGCCCTCCTCTCCCGACAAATCCAGGACGACGCTGCGCTTGTTGCGGTTGAAGCTCAGGAACGTCGTGCTGTCCCCGCCCAAATTCGGGGACATGTATGCACGCGCGGGGTCGCCGTGAGGCGGCTCTATCTTGACGACGCTGGCGCCCAGATCCGCGAGGACCATGGTGCAGTAGGGCCCGGCGATGACGTGCGAGAAGTCGGCGATGCGAACGCCGTCGAGCGCGGCAGCCATGGGCTAAGTCCTCACGCCGTAGGCTCGTCCACCTGGCCGCCGCAGCGGCGCAGCCACCGGTTCGGCAAGTTCCTCGCTCGTGCGCAGCTCATCGATCCCGACTTGACAGTTCAAAGCGTGCCCTGTGAATACTGAATGTTGAAGGGCGCTAGTCTACCAGCAACAGAGCGCCCGCCGCCGCATAGGGCGCGATGCAAGGGGGCGCGAATCCGTCCTAGCTAATCTCTGAAAAACCTCGGGCAACGGTTTCTCGGCCGAGGTTTTTCACTGAGATGGGGGGATTGGAAAAGGGGGCCATGGGCCCCTTTTTCAGAGTTTCCCTAGCGTGACGGATACTGTTTCTCCAGTCGATCCGCAGCCGCTGCGTCGAGCTTGCGCAACGCGATCGATGCCTCGTCCGCGCGTTCGCTTTGCCCGGTGACCCGATAAGAGGCCGCCAATCCGAACCAGCCGTGCACCGATTCGCGGTCATAGCGCACGCTTTCGCGATAATTCGCAATGGCAAGATCCGGCCTTCCCTGCTCCAGGTAGGCGTCTGCCAAGCCCAGATAAGCTCGTACCGATTCAGGGCGATAACGCAGCGCCTGCCTGTACGTCTTGATCGCAGCCTCTGACCGACCCAGTGCACGCTGGCTGCGGCCAAGCGCCAGCCATGACCCCTCGTCCTCCGGGCTGAACCGAATTGCCTGTTGATACGACTCGATGGCGGCGCCATGCTGCCCCTGCCGCGAAAGCGCATAGCCCTGCAAAAACCACCAATCGCTGCGCCCGGGCTCGCGCCCCAACTGCGTGCGTGCCATATCAAGCATGCCGGGCCAGTCCTGTTTGCTCTCCAGCGCGACGACTTCGCGGGCGCTAGCCTGGTCCAGATGGAGCACGAGCGCATCGATGATCGGCGGCACCGACATCACCGCCACCTGCGCGCAGGCGGTGCAATATACGAGGCAGGCGATGGCGCCCGCCCGCTTGAGATGCACCGCGGCCAAGGCAGGCAAGATTTCTTCGGTCAGACTTTGTTCTGATAGACGTAGGCCTGCTGCTTCACGCGGGACTCACGCTCGCGCTCTTGCGTCTCCAGGTCCTGGGGCTTGTCCCACCAGATCGCACGGCTCTTCTTTTGCTCCTCTTCCAACTGCGGCCTCTGCTGCTTGAACTCACGCATGAACTTGGTGAACTCGGATTCGTACATTGCCATGTGTTACCCCTTTCAGAACTGTTCTTCGTCGAGCGCCATGACGCCCGCGGCGCCGCGCACGACTGTATTGCGCAATCCCGGCGCCTGCACCAGGATGTGGTCGGCATAAAAGCGCACGGTCGCGATCTTGGTCCGGTAGAACGCGGCGTCGCCCTCCTCTGCCGCGAGCCTTTTCTGCGCCACCAACGCGGCGCGCGCCATTTGCCAGCCTCCGCAGACGATGCCCATCAGCTTCAAGAACGGCACCGAACCCGCGTGCACCGCCTTCATGTCCGTAGGGTAGGCCGCGACTATCCAGGCGACGCAGTCTTCGACTGATCTGATGCCGGAATTCAGGGCGGCGCCGATCGCGGCCATGTCCTCGCCGCTTGCCTGCGCCAACTCACCTTCGACCACGCGCATCGCCTTGATCGCTTCGCGCGCCGTCGCCCCGCCCTCGCGCGCCACCTTGCGCCCGACCAGGTCATTTGCCTGGATCGCGGTCGTGCCTTCGTAAATGGTGGTGATGCGCGCATCGCGCAGCAGTTGCGCCGCGCCGGTTTCTTCGATGTAGCCCATGCCGCCGTGCACCTGGATGCCGATAGACGCAATTTCGATGCAGGCCTCGGTGCTCCAACCTTTCACCACCGGGATCATCATGTCGACAAAGGCCTGGTGTTTTGCGCGCAGCGCCTTGTCCGGATCGCGGCGTGCGATATCCATCGCGGCTGCGACCACGTAGGCAAGGGAGCGCATCGCCTCGGTCTGCGCCTTCATGAGCATCAACATGCGGCGCACGTCGGGGTGGCGGATGATGGGCACGGGTTTGGCGCCGCCGGCGAGGTCGCGGCTCTGGATGCGCTGCTTGGCATAGGCGCGCGCCATTTGATAGGCGCGTTCTGAGATCGCCACACCCTCCATTCCGACGGCGAAGCGCGCCGCGTTCATCATGATGAACATGTACGCCAAGCCGTGGTTCTCTTCACCCACCAGATAACCGACGGCGCCTTCCTTTTCGCCGTAAATCAAGACTGCGGTGGGGCTCGCGTTGATCCCGAGCTTGTGCTCGATGGAAGCGCAATGCACGTCGTTTCGCTTGCCCAAGCTGCCGTCCGCGTTGACCAGGAATTTGGGCACGACGAACAGCGAAATGCCCTTCACCCCTTCGGGCGCGTCGGGCGTGCGCGCGAGCACCAGGTGGACGATGTTCTCGGCCAGGTCGTGCTCGCCGTAAGTGATGAATATCTTTTGTCCGGAGATGCGATAGTGGTCCGCCTCGCGTATTGCCTTCGCCTTCACCAGCGCCAGATCCGATCCCGCCTGCGGCTCGGTCAGATTCATGGTGCCGGTCCAGGTACCTTCGACCATCTTCGGCAGATAAGTCTTTTTCAGCGCGTCGGAGCCGCATAAGAGCAGTGCTTCGATCGCGCCGCCGGTAAGCAGCGGGCACAGCGAAAACGACAAGTTGGCCGCCTTCCACATCTCCATCACCGGAGTCGCCACCAACTTGGGCAATTCCTGGCCGCCGAACTCGGACGGAAACTGCAGAGCATTCCAGCCGCCTTCGACGAATTGCCTGTAGGCCTCGATAAAGCCCTTGGGCGTAGTGACGCGACCGTCGCTCCACTGCGAGCCCTCCCGGTCACCCGATTGATTCAGTGGCGACAGGACTTCGGAGCAGAATTTGCCGCTTTCCTCCAGTATCTGCTCGACCAGTTCGGCGTTGACGTCGTCGCAGCCCGGAAGCTTCGCTATCTGATCCAGTCCGGCGAGCTCCTTCAGCACGAACTGCATGTCTTTCAGCGGTGCGACGTAATCACTCATAGTGGTCTGCCTAGAATGCGTGGGATCATTCTAGCTCGGATGCGAAAAGGAAGCGGCATCACGCGCGCTCCCCCCGGCATCCTTAGCGTGCTGCCGACGCTAACCCAGCTCTTTGACCAGCTCCGGAACCACCTTGAATAGATCGCCGACGATGCCGTAATCGGCAAATTCGAATATCGGCGCCTCCTCATCCTTGTTGATGGCAACGATGAAGCGGCTGTCTTTCATGCCCGCCATGTGCTGGATGGCGCCGGAGATACCGATCGCGATATAGAGTTCGGGCGCGACAATCTTTCCGGTCTGACCCACCTGCCAATCATTGGGGACGAAGCCGGCATCGACTGCGGCGCGCGATGCGCCCATCGCCGCTCCGAGCTTGTCGGCGAGAGGCTCGAGGATCTTGAAGTTTTCCGCCGATCCCATGCCGCGGCCGCCCGAAACAACGATCTTGGCCGCGGTCAGCTCGGGGCGCTCCGACTTCACCAATTCGCGACCGACCAGGCTGGACAATCCCGCATCGGCTGCCGCCGCCACGGGTTCCACAGCGGCCGAACCGCCGCTCGCAGCCACCGCGTCGAATCCCGTGGTGCGTACCGTGATGACTTTTATCGCGTCCTTACTTTGCACCGTCGCGAGCGCGGTCCCTGCGTAGATGGGACGCACAAACGTGTCGGGGGATTCCACCCCGACGATCTCGGAAATCTGCGCCACGTCGAGCAGGGCCGCGATGCGCGGCGTCACATTCTTGCCGAAGGTGGTGGCGGGGGCAACGATATGACTGTAACCCGAGGCGATAGTTACCACCAGTGCAGCGAGACTTTCGGCAAGCTCGTCCTTGTACTGCGGCGCATCGGCGATGAGCACTTTTTTCACACCGGCGATTTTCGCCGCAGCTTGCGCGGCGGCAGCGCAACCGCCGCCGGCGACCAGCACCACGATGTCGCTACCGATATGCGCGGCAGCGGCGACGGCATTGAGGGTGGCACCCCTGATGGATTGATTGTCGTGATCGGCAATGACAAGTATGGGCATTTATATCACCTTTGCTTCGTTGCGGAGTTTATCGACCAACGTCTTCGCGTCCGGCACCTTGACGCCGCCTTTGCGCTTGGGCGGCTCTGCCACCTTGAGCGTGGTCAGGCGCGGGCTGACGTCGACGCCGAGTGCATCGGGCTTGACAATTTCCAGCGGCTTCTTCTTTGCCTTCATGATATTGGGCAAAGTGACATAGCGCGGCTCGTTCAGGCGCAGGTCGGTGCTGATCACGGTGGGCAGCTTGACGGAAATCGTCTCCAGACCGCCGTCGACTTCGCGCGTGACCTCTGCTTTGCCGTCGGCGATTTTGACCTTCGACGCAAAGGTGGCCTGCGACCAACCCAGCAGCGCCGCCAGCATCTGACCGGTCTGGTTGCAGTCGTCATCGATCGCCTGCTTGCCGAGAATGACGAAATTCGGATTTTCCTTCTGCACCACGGCCTTCAACAACTTCGCCACCGCGAGCGGCTGCAGTTCGGCATTCGTCTCCACCAGGATGGCGCGATCGGCACCCACCGCCAGCGCAGTGCGTAGCGTCTCCTGACAGGCAGCTATGCCGCAGGATACGACCACAACCTCTTTGACCACACCCGCCTCTTTCAGGCGCACCGCTTCTTCGACGGCGATTTCATCGAATGGGTTCATCGACATCTTGACGTTGGCGGTATCCACACCCGAACCGTCGGCCTTGACACGCACCTTGACGTTGTAATCAACCACCCGCTTGACGGGGACTAGGACTTTCATCGACTTGCTCCGCAGTTAAGAAAGAATATAGAGAGTTGAACGGGAATTATAGCGCAATATACCCACGAAAATGCCATGGTCTTGCGCCGGCGCGGACGAGCTGCGCAAGGCGCGCAGCGCTTCACGCTGTCGGCTGCATCTATTCCGGATTCGCTGTGTTCGTGCAAGCCAACCGCTGCCGCAGACCCACTGCCCGCGTAGCTGGAGCAAAAGCGCCATTTCGGGTAGAGTTTTGTCCTGCGCATACAATAAATCTATTTCATCAGCGTGAAAATCTGTTGCGGCGGCAATCCAAATATCCGAGGTGCCCGTTCAAGAATAATGCCTTGCCCCACAGTGGCGGCGTAAGATTCGGCCGCATGAAGGCGTGATTTGAAATCTTAACCCAGGTGAGGGCTCAGAAATGGCTGACATGATGAAGGGCAAGGTGGTCGTCATAACCGGCGCCGGCGGCGGCATCGGACGCGAGTACGCATTGCTGATGGCTGCGGAGGGCGCGAAGGTGGTGGTGAACGATATCGGCGCTTCGGTCAGCGGCGAAGGCAAGGACACCGGACCGGCGCAGCGGGTGGTGGACGAAATCCGCGCCAAGGGCGGTGAGGCGGTGGCCAACTGCGACAGCGTTTCCACCTGGATGAGTGCCAACGCCATCATCAAGACCGCGATCGACAACTTCGGTCGCATCGACGGCGTTGTCAACAACGCCGGCATTCTGCGCGACCGCATGTTCTTCAAAATGAACCCGGAGGAATGGGAGGCGGTAATCAACGTGCACCTGAACGGGGCGTTCTACGTCAGCCGCGCCGCCTCGACCTATTTCAAAGAGCAGGAGTCTGGCGCCTACGTACACATGACATCGACCTCGGGCCTGATCGGCAATATCGGCCAGGCCAACTATGGCGCGGCCAAGCTCGGCATCGTCGCCCTGTCCAAGATGATCGCCATGGATATGGCGCGCTTCAACGTGCGCTCCAATTGCATTGCGCCATTCGCCTGGAGCCGCATGATCAGTTCCATCCCCGCCGATACGCCTGAAGCCAAAGCGCGCGTCGACAAGCTGAAGACCATGGAAGCGTCCAAGATCGCGCCGATGGCGGTATTTCTCTTGAGCGATGCGGCCAAGGACGTGACCGGCCAGGTGTTCGGAGTGCGGGCCAATGAACTATTCCTCATGAGCCAGACGCGCCCCTTGCGCTCGGTACACCGCGATGGCGGATGGACCGCGAAGAGCATCGCCGAAACGGCGATCCCTGCGATGAAGGCCCATTTCTACGCGCTCGACCGCTCGCAAGACGTGTTCAGCTGGGATCCCATCTGACGACCGCATTAATAATAAACACCGCGCCCCAAGCTCGTGCTTGGAAAAATAGCTGCCGCTAATGCATCAAGGAGTATCAATGTCCCGCCCGCTTTCGCACATCCGCGTCCTCGATTTGTCGCGCATACTCGCCGGCCCTTGGGCCTCGCAAAACCTTGCCGACCTCGGCGCCGAAGTCATCAAAGTGGAGCGACCCGTTGAGGGTGACGACACGCGCCACTGGGGACCGCCTTGGGTCAAGGACCGCGACGGCAAGGACACGGGCGATTCGTCCTACTATCTCTCCTGCAACCGCGGCAAGAAATCCATCACGCTGGACATCTCCAAGCCGGAAGGCCAAAAAATCCTGCGCGAACTCGCGGCGAAATGCGACGTCCTGATCGAGAACTACAAGGTTGGAACCCTTGCGCGCTACGGCTTGGCCTACGACGATCTGCGCAAGATAAACCCGCGCTTGATCTACTGCTCCATCACCGGCTTCGGCCAGTCCGGGCCCTATGCGGCGCGTCCAGGCTACGACTTCGTATTCCAGGGCATGGGCGGGCTGATGAGCATCACCGGCGAGCGCGACGGCGAACCCGGCGCCGGGCCGATGAAAGTCGGCATCGCCATCACGGATGTCCTTACTGGCATGTACGCAAGCCTGGCGATCACCGCGGCGATCGCGCACCGCGAGCGCGGCGGCACGGGCCAATACCTCGACATGGCGCTGCTCGATAGCATCGTCGCGTTCGGCGCCAACCAGATCAGCGGCTACCTGGTGTCGGGCGAGATCCCCAAGCGCTACGGCAACGCCCACCCCAACGTGGTGCCCTACCAAGTCTTCCCGTGCAAGGACGGCCATATCATCCTCGCCACGGGCAACGACAGCCAATTCGCGAGTTTCTGCAAGCTGGCTGGGCGCATGGATCTCGCCGAAGACGAGCGTTTCAAACTGATGACCGGGCGCATCGTCAACCGTGACGCGCTGATTCCCATCGTCAGCGACATCATGCGCACGCGCGGCATGCATGAATGGATCGAGGTGCTGGAAGCGGCCAACGTTCCCTGCGGCCCGATCAACAACATGCGGCAGGTGTTCGAGGATCCGCAGGTGCAGCACCGCGGCCTGCGCGTGGATATCCCGACCCCTCACGGCGTTTCCTGCCCGGTAGTGGCAAGCCCGCTGCGCTTCTCCGCCACAGCGGTGGAATACAAGCTGCCGCCGCCGCTCCTAGGCGAGCATACGCGGGAGATTCTTCAGGAACTGCTCGGCATGGACGGGGAGGCGATGGATGCGCTCGCTGCCCAAGGCATCGTGTAGAGGGCCGTCGCATCCATGAGCGCCTGCGCCCAGGCGCGGGCGCCACTGCGCAAAAATCGCAGGGGATTCGCAGCCCTGCCGCGCACCGCGCTGACGCGCCCGCCTGCCCGCTGCCCTCAGCGCCCTTTCCACTCGGGTTTGCGCTTGGCGATGAACGCGTCGATGCCTTCCTTGGCGTCTTCGGCCATCATGTTGCAGGCCATCACCTCGCTTGCCAGGTCATAAGCCTCTTCCAGCCCCATCTCCAGTTGCCGGTAGAACATCTGCTTGCCCGCCTTGATCGCGACCGGCGTCTTCGCAACAATCGAGTCGGTCAGCTTCTGCAGCTCGGCATCCAATTGCTCGGCCACGACTACGCGGTTGAGAAGGCCGCGTGCAAGCGCCGTCTGTGCGTCGATGAAATCGCCGGTAAGCAGCATTTCCATGGCCTGTTTGCGTCCGAGATTGCGTGCGAGCCCCACGGAAGGCGTCGAGCAGAACAGGCCGAGGTTTACTCCTGACACGGCGAAGCGCGCGTTCTCGGAGGCCACCGCCAGATCGCACATCGACACCAACTGGCAGCCGGCTGCGGTAGCGATGCCGTGCACACGTGCGATCACCGGCTGCGGCATGCGCACCAACGTGAGCATGAGATCGCTGCACTGGCGAAAGAGCTTCTCCTGGAACTCCTGCGCGGGATTGGACCGCATTTCCTTGAGGTCGTGCCCGGCGCAGAAGGCCTTGCCGGCCCCGGCCAGAATTACGACGCGCACGGCGGGATCGGCGGCGATGCGGTCCAGTTCCGCTTGCAGCTCTCGCATCAATGCCTGCGACAGGGAATTGAACTGCGCCGGTCGGTTGAGCGTGAGCGTCGCCACGCCCTTTACATCCTGGCGCAATAGGAGCGACTGCGTCGCCGCAGTTCGAACCTGGATCGTCATCGTCTGCCCTCCTCGCGTCCTACTCGATCGCCTGCGCCGACTTGGCCAGCTCTCGCAGCGCGAACTTCTGCACCTTCCCCGTCGATGTTTTGGGAATTGCGCTGAACACGACGGTCTTGGGTACTTTGAAATGAGCCAGATGGCTGCGACAATGCTCGATGATTTCCTGCGCGCTCACCTGCGCGCCTGGCTTCAGCTCGATGAACGCGCAGGGCGTCTCTCCCCATTTCGGGTCCGGCCGCGCCACTACCGCTGCAGCCAGAACGGCCGGGTGGCGGTAGAGCACATCTTCGACTTCGAGCGAAGAAATGTTTTCGCCACCTGAAATGATGATGTCTTTCGCGCGGTCCTTGATCTTCACATAGCCATCGGGCTGCATCACCGCAAGATCGCCGGAATGAAACCAGCCCCCGGCAAAGGCTTCGGCCGTCGCCTTGGGATTTTTCAGGTAGCCCTTCATGGTGATATTGCCGCGAAACATGATTTCACCCATGACCTCGCCGCTCGCGGGGACCGGAGTCATGTTCTCGGCATCCATCACAGAGAAACCCTCTTGCATCAGATAGCGCACGCCCTGCCTGCCGTTGCGTTCCGCGCGTGCGCCGATGTCTAGGGCTTTCCATTCGTCGTGCTTCGCGCACACCGTGGCCGGGCCGTAAGTCTCGGTGAGCCCATACACATGGGTCAAGTCGAAGCCGATTTTTTCCATGCCTTCGATCATTGCTGCCGGCGGTGCGGCGCCCGCCACCATGGCGGATACCTTGTGCGAGATCCCCGCGCGCAGGCTCGGATCGGCATTGATCAGCGTGCTATGCACGATAGGCGCACCGCAATAATGCGTGACCTTATGCTCCTTGATCAGCCTGTAGACCTCTGCCGCATCGAACTTGCGCAAACAAACGCTAACGCCCGCATTGGCTGCCATGGTCCAGGGGAAACACCAGCCGTTACAGTGAAACATGGGCAGGGTCCACAGGTAGACCGAATGCTGCGGCATGCCCCAGGTGACGATATTGCAGATGCCATTGAGATAGGCGCCGCGATGGTGATAGACCACCCCTTTGGGATTGCCGGTAGTGCCGGAGGTGTAGTTGAGCGAAATGGCGTTCCATTCGTCTGCGGGCGGCTGCCAGGCGTAGTCGGGATCGCCCTGGCGCAGTAGCGCTTCGTAGTCCATCTCTCCGAGTAACTCGCCCGCGCCTGAGTATTCCTGGTCGTCGATGTCGATCACCAATGGAGGCTGCGCCACCTGCTCGAGCGCGCGAGCGACGGTCGGGGAAAACTCCCGGTCCGTGATCAGCACCTTCGCCTCCGCGTGATTCAGCATGAACGCGATCGCGTCCGCATCGAGCCGGGTATTGAGTGTGTTCAGCACCGCGCCCAGCATGGGCACGCCGAAGTGGCATTCATACATTTCGGGCGTGTTCGCCGCCATCACCGCCACCGTGTCGCCCACGCACAACCCGCGGCCGGCGAGCGCCGAAGCCAGGCGCCGGCTGCGCGCATAGGTCTCCTTCCACGCGTAGCGGCGCGCGCCATGCACCACGGCGAGCCGGTCGGGATACACGTACGCGGCGCGCTCGATAAAGGTGAGCGGAGTCAACGCCGCAAAATTGGCCGGGTTGCGGTCCAGGTCGGTTTCGTACGGGTTCGGGCGGGCCATGGGTGACTCGGGCAGGATCGATGGCGACGCACAAATCTACCACATCTGTGAACTGCCGCCCCCCTGCGACGCGCGCCTGGCGGGCGTTGCGCCGCTTTGACTCAAAGCTTATGCGGCGTATCGCCTTCGAGCTCGAGCCAAAGGCACTTGCCCTTGGACGCGGTCTGGATGTCCTGCAGCACCTGGCGATGCGAGGCGGTCTCGTCCTCGGTGGCGGCAACGACGAGTAAGCGCGCGCGCTCGGCCGGCGCGCCCGTGGCCGATAGAGCGACGGGCGGCACCGGCTCCAGCTCCTCTATTACCAGGTTCTCCTGGCCGCGCGTCATGGCGAGGTAGACCTCGGCCAGCAGTTCGGCGTCGAGCAGGGCGCCGTGCAGGGTTCGGTGGGCATTGTTCACGCCGTAGCGCTCGCACAATGCATCGAGCGAATTCTTCTTGCCCGGATGGCGCTCCTTGGCCAGTTTGAGCGTGTCCGTCACGCCGGCGCAGTGCTGCGAGAGCGGCGGCAGCTTTGCCAGCGCCAGCTCCTGATCGAGGAATTCCACGTCGAAAGGCGCATTGTGGATGATCAATTCGGCGCCGCGCAGGTAGTCGATGAATTCGTTCGCGATTTCGCGGAATCTCGGCTTGTCGAGCAGGAACTCATCGCTGATGCCGTGCACTTTCATCGCGCCCTCTTCGCTCGCGCGCTCCGGATTGAGATAATGATGAAAGTGATTACCCGTGGGGCGGCGATTGAGCAGTTCGATGCAGCCGATCTCGATCACGCGGTCGCCCAGCTTGGCGTTCAAGCCGGTCGTTTCGGTATCGAGTACGATCTGGCGCGTCATTTGCGCGCAGGCCCCGACGCGTTCGCAACCGGTGTCGTCTGCGCGGGCCAGCCGCCGCCGATCGACTTCATCAGATCCACGCTGGCCGAAAGCCGCGCCTGCCGGTTCCGGAGGAAAGAGAGTTCGGAATCGTTGGCGGTGCGCTGCGCATCGAGCACCTCGAGGTAGGCGGAATAGCCCGCTTCGTAGCGCAGCCGCGCCAGGCGCAGCGTGTTGCGCGCCGCCACGAGACGCGCCATCTGGTCCTCTTCGGCGGCGGTCGTCTGCTGTAGATTGGTCAGCGCGTCGGCGACTTCGCGAAACGCGGTTTCGACCGCTTTTTGGTAGCCGGCAACGGCCTGGCGCTGGCGCGCTTGCGCTGCCTCGGTGCGCGCGGCATAGCGCCCCGCATCGAATATTGGGAGACTCAAGCCGAAACCGAGCGACCAGATGTTTGCCCCGCTGGAGAGTGCCGAGGATAGCGCGGTGCTTTGACCGCCCGCGTAGGATGTCAGGGAAATGGTCGGAAACATGGCCGCTTTGGCAATACCGATCTGGGCGTTCACCGCAACCAATTGTTGCTCGGACTGCCGCACGTCGGGCCGCCGTTCCAGCAACGTCGAAGGAAGGCCGGTCGGCGGCAGCGGCGGCATGGGCAGCGTGAGCAGATCGCCGGAAGGCAAGGCAAGATCGAGCCGCCCGGTGAGCGCCGCCAGTTGATGTTCCATCAGTGCGCGCTGGCGCAGGAGCTCCTTTAACTGCGCCGAGGCGTCGGCGCGTGCGAGCACCGCCTGGTTCACCTCGAGATCGGACGCGATGCCGCCGGCGGCGCGGTTGCGCACATAGACCAGCGCCTCCTCGCGGCTTTGCAGCGTGACGCGCGTGAGCGCAACTTGCGCATCGAGCGAGCGCAGCGAGAAATAGACTTGGGTGGTCAGACCCGCGAGCGACAGCGTGACCACCTCCTTCGCATAGCGCGATCCGAGCGCCAGCGCGCGCGTGGCCTCAACCGCGCGGCGCAGCTTCCCCCAAAAATCGATTTCGAAAGCAGTGCTGAGGGCGAGGCGCACGTCGTTCCGCACCAAGGGGATGCTCGCCGGGAGGGGGGTCGCCGTGCGGTTGCTCAGGCGCAAGCGCTGCGGCGTCGCGGAAAAATCGATCTCGGGAAAGAACGCGGCCCCCGCCTCGCGCAGGTTGGCATCGGTCTCCTCGATGCGCGCTAGCGCAAGCCGAACGTCGGCGTTGCGCTCGAGCGCGCTTGCCACCAGGGTGTCCAGCGTCGCATCGCCATAGAGTTTCCACCACTCGGGGCGTATCGCGGCCGCGGAGCCCAGATCGGCCGGCGCGCCGGGATAGGCGCCGGGCAGATCGATTGCCGGGCGCGCGTAATCCGGCCCGACCGCGGCGCAGCCGCCGAAAAGCAACGCTAAACACAGAGCGACGAGCGAACGCGTGCTCATGTAGTCTCCTGCGCATTCGCGCCCGCGTTGCGCTTGGCCTTGCGCCGCCCGAGCACGGTGAAGAACAGCGGAACGAATAGCGTGGCGACAAAAGTCGCTACGAACATGCCGCCGAAAACGCCGGTGCCCATGGACTGGCGCGCAGCGGCGCCGGCACCCGTCGCGAACACCAGCGGCAGCACGCCGCACATGAAAGCGAGCGAAGTCATGATGATAGGCCGAAAGCGCTGTCGCGCCGCCTGCACCGCGGCCTCGACCACGTCCATGCCCGCGTCCACGTTCTGCACGGCGAACTCGACGATCAGGATGGCATTTTTCGCCGCCAGCCCGATCAGCGTCACGAGGCCGATCTGAAAATAGATGTCGTTGCTCATGCCGAGCGCCAGCACCAGGAGCAGCGCACCCAGCACCGCGAACGGCACCGCGAGCAGCACCGCAACCGGCAGCGACCAGCGCTCGTATTGCGCAGCGAGGATCAGGAACACCATCACCAGCGCGAAGACAAAGGCGATGGTCGACGCGCGCCCGGTGCGCTTCTCCTGGAACGCCTGCCCGGTCCAAGCCATGTAATAGCCGGTCGGCAGCACCTTGGCCGCAACCTCCTCCACCACGCCGATCGCCTGTCCCGAACTGATACCCGGTGCGGAACCGCCGAGCACCTTGGCGGCGACGAATCCGTTGAAGCGATCGAGCTGGTCCGGCCCGACCACGCCCTGGGTGCGGATCAGCGCCTTCAGCGGCAGCATTGCGCCCGTGGTGCCCGAGCGCACATAGACGCGGCCGAGGTCTTCGGGCCGCGAGCGGTAGGCCGCGTCGGCCTGGAGCTGCACGCGGAACGTGCGGCCGAACTTGTTGAAGTCGTTCACGTAGAGCGAGCCCATGGTGCTTTGCAGCGCATCGAAGATGTCGCTCACCGGCACGCCCAGCGCGAGTGCTTTCTCGCGGTCGACCTCGACGAATAGCTGCGGCACGCTCGGGCGAAAGAAAGTGTTGATGCCAGCGAGTTCCGAGCGCTTGCGCAGTTCGCCCACGAACTGCTGCACTACCGCCTCCAGTTTTTTCGCGTCGCCGTCGGCGCGGTTCTGGATGTAGACCTCGAACCCGCCTGCCGTGCCCAGGCCGCGGATGGGCGGCGGGTTGAAGGCGAACACCAGGCCTTCGCGATAAGCCGCCCCTTTCATCGACATGTACTTGACCATCTCGCCGGCGGATTGGCTGCGCTCGTCCCAAGGCTTGAGCGTCACGAACATGGTCGCGGCATTCGTCTTGTTGCCGCCGCCGATCAAGTCGAATCCATTGACGACGAACATGTGCTCGAGCGCGGGATGCTGCGCCATGGTCTTCTGCATCGACGCGCCGACCTTGCCCGTTCGGCCGAGCGAGGCGCCGTCGGGCAGCACCACCGAGCCGATGAAATACCCCATGTCCTCGATCGGCACTAAGCTGCCCGGAACGATCCGGAGCAGGACGCCGGCGCCGCCGACTACCAGCGCAAATGCGGCAAACGAGATCCACGCATGGCGGATCACCCAGCGCACAGCGGACGCGTACATGCTGGTGATGCCGGCAAAGGCGCGGTTGAAAGGACGGAACAGCGTCGATTCCTTATGGCTGGGCTGCAACAGCAGCGCGCACAAGGCCGGGGTCAGCGTCAACGCGACGACGCCGGATATCGCCACTGCGGTCGCGACCGTGACTGCGAACTGCTTGTACAGCTGGCCCGCGAGTCCGCCCAGAAAAGCCACCGGCGCGAACACCGATATCAGGACCAGCTCGATCGCGATGATCGCCGCGGTCACCTCGCGCATCGACTCGAACGCGGCTTCGCGCGGCGTCAACCCGCGCTCGGCCATCAAGCGCTCGACGTTCTCGAGCACCACGATCGCGTCGTCGACCACGATGCCGGTCGCGAGCACGATCGCGAACAGCGTCAGCGTATTGATGGAGAAGCCGAACGCGAACAGTCCGGCAAACGCGCCGATCAGAGATATCGGCACGGCAATGAACGGGATCAGCGTGGCGCGCCAGCTCTGCAGGAACACGAACACGACGACGAGCACCAGCGCCGCTGCCTCCAACAGCGTCATGATCACTTCGCGGATCGAAGTCTCGACAACCCGCGTGGTGTCGTACGGGACCAGGTAGCTGACGCCCTGCGGGAACGACTTCGCGAGCTCGGTCATGGTGGTGCGCACGGCGTCGGCCACGCGCAAGGCATTCGCCCCCGACTGCAGAAAGATGGCCATGCCGACGGTCGGCTTGCCGTCCACCGCGGTGAATTGATCGTAGTTTTGCGCGCCCAGTTCCAGCCGGGCCACGTCCTTCACCCGCAACACGCCCGCCGGACCGCTCGCGCGCAGGATGATATTGCCGAATTCCTCCGGGTCGACCAGCCGGCCGCGCGCGGTCACCGTATACACCAGGGGCTGCCCTTCGGCCGCCGGTTCCTGGCCGATCTTGCCCGCAGCGTACTGGTTGTTCTGCGCGCGTATGGCGCCGGCAACGTCGGTAGGCGTGACACCGAGCTGGGCCATGCGATCCGGCCGCAACCAGACGCGCATGGAGTAATCACGCGCGCCGAAGATCAAGGCATCCGCGACCCCTGGGATGCGCTTCAAGACGTCGAGCACGTTCACCGTGAGAAAATTGCTCAGAAATAGCGTGTCGTAGCGCTCGTCCGCGGAACTCGTCGCGACGATCATCAAGATGTCGAGCGAGCGCTTTTGCACCACCACGCCGGCGCGGCGCACCTCTTCCGGAAGCCGCGGCAGGGCGATCTGGACGCGATTGTTGACCTGAATCGTCGCGTTATTGATATCGGTGCCGACCTCGAAGGTGGCGGTGATGGTCAGTGCACCGTTGGAGGCGGCAGTCGAGTTGAAATAGATCAGCCCTTCCACGCCGGAGAGCTGCTCCTCGATCGGCGCAGCGACCGTTTTCGCCAGCGTCTCGGCGCTCGCGCCCTGGTAGAGCGCGGTTATCGTGACCGTGGGCGGGGCGATCTCGGGGTATTGCGCGACCGGCAGCACTTGCGAGGCCATCAGTCCCGCAAGCGTGATGATGATTGCAATTACGCCGGCAAAGATCGGCCGGCGGATGAAGAATGCGGACAGCACCGGCCTATGGCTCCTGCTTGACCGCTGCGGCACTGCCCGCGTCGCCAGGCGCAAGCGGGCTCACGCTTGCCCCGGCGCGTAGCTTCAGCAGGTTGTCCGCGATGACACGGTCCCCCTTCGCGAGACCGCCCAATATCATCCAATCCGCGCCGACCCAGTCGCCGGTATTCACCGGTCGGACGGCGGCCTTGTTGTCCTTGTCCAGCACGAACACGAATCGACCTTTCTCCGCCTGCATCACCGCCGTCTGCGGCACCAGAAACACGTTCTCGCGCACTCCGGCAACCAGCTGCACGCGCACGAACTGCCCCGGCAGCAACTGCACCTTCGCGTTATCGAATTCAGCGCGCAGCTGTTGCGTGCCGAGCTTGGGATCGATTTGTGTCGCCGCGAAATTGAGCCGCCCCTTCCCCGGGTAGCGCGTGCCGTCGGGCATGCTCAAGAGCACCTCCACCGCGGAGCCGCGCACCAGCCGCCGCTCGGGCAGCTTGGCCAGATCCGATTCGGAAAGGCTGAAGCGTACCCAGATCGGGTCCACCTGATTGACCGTGGTGAGCAGGCTGTCCGCGCCCGCCGAAACGAGGCTCCCCTCCGAGCGCGCCGCGCGTCCGCTCACGCCTGCAACGGGCGCCGTGACGTTGGTATAGGAAAGGTTCAGTTCCGCATCCCGTACGCGCGCTTCGGCCGCCTGCAGCATCGCATTGGCGAGCTTAAGGTTGGAGGCGGCGTCGTCGTACTCCTTCTGGCTGATGGCTTTCTGCTCGGCCAGCAGTTTGAGTCGCGCGGATTCGCGCTTCGACTGTTCGCTGCGCGCCTGCTCCTGCGCGAGCTGCGCCCGCGCTTGAGCCAACGCGATCTCGTAAGGCGCGGGGTCGATCTTGAATAAAGGCGTGTTCGCGCGCACGACTTCACCCTCGTTATAGACGCGCTTCACCAATATGCCCGCCACGCGCGCCCTGACTTCGACCTCTCTGGAGCCCTCGACTTGACCGACGGCCTCGACCGTTATCGGCACGCGCTGCGGCGCCACCTGCAGCACTGTCGCCGGCACGCTCGCCATGGCCGTTTTCGCGGGGCTTGCGGCTTCGGATTTTTCCTGATTGCAGCCTGTGAGCGCCAATGCGAGTGCCGCACAGCACAGGGCCAAAGCGCCTCGCCTGCCGCTTGTCAGAGCGCCGCGGAAGCACGGCATATCAGTATTTGGGTGCTTCAACATCGGAGGGAATTTCCCGCGGAAAAGATGGGTGGTTCAAGGGGTCGCATTATACACACCGACACTGCCGCGACCGACGCTGGGGACCGGTTGGAATGTCACGGCCGCGGGATGCGCATGCGGTTTGCGCGAAGCTCAACGCCCCATACGCAAAGCGTCGATGCCGCGATTTGCCAACAGGTCGGCGCGCTCGTTCTCCGCGTGCCCGGCATGGCCTTTGACCCAGTGCCAGTGGATGCGGTGCAACGCCGCAATTTCATCCAGCCGCAACCACAGATCGACATTCTTCACCGGTCGTCTGTCGGCGGTCTTCCAGCCGCGGCGCTTCCACGACGCGATCCACTCGCTGATCCCTTTCTGCACATATTGGGAGTCGGTGTACAGGTCGACGTCGCACGGCCGCTTCAGCGCTTCGAGTGCGCGGATCACCGCGGTGAGCTCCATTCGATTATTGGTGGTAGCGGCCTCGCCGCCATAGAGCTCGCGTTCGCGGCCGTCCAGCTGCAGGAGCGCACCCCATCCGCCCGGGCCGGGATTGCCCCTGCACGCGCCATCGGTATGGATGCGCACCCTCCCTGCTCCGGACGCACTGCTCAACCTTCGGTCCCTGTTCTCTGCTGATTGCGCTGAATCACCGGCGACAGGCCTTTCGCCGACGCGCTCTGCAGACGCCATCGTGGCATCACGAGGCGCATGCCGAAGGTGCGTTTGACCGCGCGCACCACGTATACACCGCCTGCAATCGGCCACCAGCGGTCGCCCGCTTTTTCCATGAACGCGGAACGTTCCAGCCATCGTGTTTGAGCAAACGGCGGCGCGTAGCAACCGAAGCGGCCGCCATTCAATTCGAACCCCAGCAGCTGCAGCCAATCCTTCAGCCGCAGCAGGCCGATGAAACGGCCGCACCAGGGATATTCGCTGCGGCCGGGACCGACCGCGCGCTTCAAACCCCACAGGCTCAAGGGGTTGAAGCCGGAGATCACGATCTGGCCTTCGGGCACCAGCACGCGCGCGGCCTCGCGCAGAATCCCGTGCGGATCCGCGCTAAACTCGAGTATGTGCGGCAGCGCGACGAGGTCGATGCTCGCGGTGGCGAGCGGTAAGGCGACGCTATCGGCAATCAGCTCGCAGGCAGGGTCGACGCCCACGCGCGTGCGCAGCGCAATGCGGTTCTGGCGCAGCAAATCCAACTGCGGCTGTCCTACCTGGATTGCATTGAACCCGAACACATCCTCTACGGCGCTATCGAACTGCGACTGTTCCCAGCGCAGCACGTATTCGCCTCTGGGCGAGGCGAACCAATCAGCCAAATTTGACTTTTGCTGTGCTTCCACGAAAACTAGGCCTATGTCCGATACTGATGATTTCGAGGTCGTTCCGCTGTGCGCGTTCAAAGACAATTACATCTGGACCCTGCGCAACCGGCGTTACGCCGCTGTGGTCGACCCCGGAGACGCGCAGCCGGTGCTCGATTACCTCGAGCGCGAGCGGCTCGAACTATGCGCCATTCTTGCCACTCACCATCATGCTGACCACGTCGGCGGCGTCGCCCGCCTGCTCGCGCGCCAAGCGGTGCCCGTGCACGGCCCGCGCGGCGAGCCGATATCCACGTTGACCCATCCGGTCGGCGAAGGCGAGACGGTCGAGATTCCCGAGCTGGGTCTGCGCTTCAGCGTGCTCGACATACCCGGGCACACCCGGGCGCACATCGCTTATTATGGCGCAAATTCCCTATTCTGCGGCGATACGCTGTTCGCTTGCGGGTGCGGGCGCCTGTTCGAGGGCACGGCACTGCAAATGGTCGGGTCGCTGGCCAAACTCGCCGCGTTGCCCGACGACACCTTGGTGTACAGCGGTCATGAATATACGCTGGCCAACATCGATTTTGCGCAAGCGGTCGAACCGAACAACGAAGAACTCCTCGCCCGGGCCGCGACCGAAGCGCAAAAGCGCAAGCATGCGCGACCCACACTGCCCTCGACCATCGGCCGCGAAAAGAAGACCAATCCCTTCTTGCGCTGCGGCGAGGCCGCAGTGATCGCAGCGGCAGGCAAATTCCTCGGAGCGCGCGCGAATGGCCCGGTGGAAGTGTTCGCCGCCATCCGGCAATGGAAGAATCGGTTCTAGGAACCCATGTCGTCGCTGCAGTGTAGGTCGCGGGTTTACCGCGACGCGACAGTCTCGATCGTGCGACGGTGGGTGTAATTTCGGTGCGATAAGTCCGTGCCATCCGGCGCGCTAAAACCGCGCCCTACGCGGCGCGCTGAACCTGCGCCCTACGCGGCGCGCTGAAGCTGCGCCCTACGCGGCGCGCTGAAGCTGCGCCCTACGCGGGTATCCTGTAGGTCGCGGGTTCACCGCGACGCGACGCTCGCCCTACGCGGGCGTCCTGTAGGTCGCGGGTTCACCGCGACGCGACGCTCGCCCTACGCGGGCGTCCTGTAGGTCGCGGGTTCACCGCGACGCGACGCTCGGAAACAGCAACTAACACGCTCTTTTTCCTTACGTTTCCTTGACCGAAATCGCTCTCTCCGCTACCATTCGCAGGTTGTCAATATGGTAGGGGGCGTAGTGCCGGAATTGCGCGTTACCGCGGCCATCGTCTTTACCGCGTTCTTTTGGGGCTGCACAACGACGCCTGTGCAGCAGCAGGAGCCGATGGCGACGAAGGCCGCTGCAGAATTATCGCCTGTGCCCGGCGTCCAGCGCGCCGGCGCTGCCGCTTCCGCCAAATCGGTGGCGCCGGCAACAGCCCTCCCCCCAACTACGGCCCGAACGCCCACCCCCACCGTTTCCGCGCCAAGTCCTGCGTCCGTGGAAGTCAAGGACAGCCTGCGCAGCATCCCTACCATCGATCTGACGGCAGTGCCCGCCGATCTGTGGGATCGAATTCGCAACGGCTTTTCCATGCCCAATCTTTCCAATCCACTGGTGCAGGACCGGCAGATCTGGTATGCGAGCCGGCCCAGCTACGTCAAACACATGGTCGAGCGCAGCAAGCGCTATCTGTATTACATCGTCGAAGAACTGGAGAAGCGCGGCATGCCCACCGAACTCGCGCTGCTGCCCATGGTGGAGAGCGCATTCAATCCCATGGCTTATTCGCGCGCCCGCGCCTCGGGACTGTGGCAGTTCATTCCGTCCACCGGCAAGAATTACAATCTGCAGCAGAACTCCTGGTACGACGGCCGCCGCGACGTCGTCGCCTCGACCGGCGCCGCTCTCGATTATCTGCAGTTCCTGTATGACATGCACGGCGACTGGCACCTGGCGCTCGCGTCCTACAACTGGGGTGAGAATGCGGTGGCGCGCGCGATCGAGAGAAACCGCGCCAAGGGCCTGCCGACCGATTACGCGAGCCTTACCATGCCCGAAGAGACGCGCTACTACGTCCCCAAGCTGCAGGCGCTGAAGAACATCGTTGCGAACCCGCATTCCTTCGGCGTAGATCTGCAGGCCGTGGCCAACTCTCCTTATTTCGTGACGGTGCAACAGACCCGCGACATCGACGTGCGCCTGGCCGCCAAGCTGGCCGATGTGCCGCTATCGGAGTTTCTCGCCCTCAATCCCAGCCACAATCGCCCCGTGATCAACGCAAATGGTGCGCCGACGCTGGTGCTGCCGGCGGATAAGGCGCGAATCTTCCTCGCCAACCTCGAGCGCCATGGACAACCGTTGGTGTCCTGGAAGAGCTATACGCTCAAGCCCGGTGACAAGCTTGATCGTATAGCAAAGAACAGCGGCATTTCGCTCGCGCGCCTGAAGGAAATCAACGGCATCGGGCGACGCACCAAGGTGGCGCCCGGCTATCAACTGCTGCTGCCGATGAAAGGCGCGTCGTTTGAACCGCTGCCGGCCATGTACCAGCCCCCGGCGCCCGAAGCGCGCGTGACGCTGCGCAAGCTCACCTACACCGTGCGACGCGGCGACACGCTGCAGGCGATTGCACAACGCTATAAAGTCAGCACCAATGATCTGCGCCGATGGAACGACGTCTCGCGGCTCACGACCGGGCAGCGCCTGGTCATTCAAGTCCAACAATCGGCACCGGCGAAGAGCGGCAAATCGGTCAAGAAGCGCCCGCTCAAGCGCAAGAAGTAGTCTGCGCGGGTCGGCGTCGCGGTAAACCCGCGACAACGCCGTTTCCCACACGCGTAGGGCGCGGCTTCAGCGCGCCGCATGGCGCAAATTCATCGCGCCAGAATTGCACCGCCGTCGCACAATCGGTACCGTCGCGTCGCGGTGAACCCGCGACCTACAGGACAAACGCGATCGGGTCGGGCTGACGGGATTGCGCCCGTCAGCCCTCCCACACCACCGGACGTGCGGTTTTCCGCATCCGGCGGTTGAAGAAGAGGCTGCTCACGTGGCAGCCACCAGGTCCGATGGAACGACAAACCTATAATGGCGCAACACCGCGTTGCTCAGGGCCGTGTGCATACTCCCACAGCGTGCCATGTACCATGCACCGCGGCGACTGTAAGCCGCCTTAAGCAATCGGCCGCGTAGCCCGAGTCGCCGCAACGCATTGTGACGACCCTTGCAGCCATGCCAGCGCAGCCAGAAGCACTTGCGTATGTGTCGCCGTATCCACCCGCTCAGAACAAGAATCGGTTGGCGCTGCTCGGCCAGGCGGAAGTAATTCCACCATCCGACCATGTAAGCGCGCCAGCGCGTGCGCAGTTGTTCACTGCTCGCGCTCTGGCAGCTTCGCCAAAGTTCTCGTACCCGATCCTTGAACTTCGTCAGGCTCTTGGGCGCGGCCTCTATCCGGTGTTGCCGATCGATACGAAACCCCAGGAAGTCTCTCTCCCACGGCCGACCCACGGCGCTTTTGGCAGCGTTGACCTCCAACCGTAGGTGTCGCTTGATCCACTGGCTGATGCTACTCATGACCCGCTGCGCCGAGCGCTCGCTGCTCACGTAAATGTTGCAATCATCGGCGTAACGGCAGAACAACAAGCCCCGCCGCTCCAACTCCCGATCCAGCGCGTCCAAGTAGATGTTGGCCAACAGCGGCGAGAGCGGCCCACCTTGCGGCGTGCCCTCCTCCCGCGCCAACACCACCCCGTCATCGCCCATCATTCCCGCTCGCAAGTACGCCCCTATGAGACGCAACACCCGTTTGTCGCGTATCTGCCTTCCGATCCGCTGCATCAGGATGTCGTGGTGCACATGGTCGAAAAATGCCCTGATATCCATGTCCACCACCCAGGTCTTGCCCGCTTGCACGTAGCCCCGAGCCGCTCTGAGCGCATCGTGTGCACTGCGTGCGGGCCGAAACCCGTAGGAGTACTCGCTCATACCCGGATCGAAGATCGGTTGCAGCCTTTGCAATAGCATCTGCTGGATCCAGCGATCCATCACCGTAGGCACCCCCAGTACGCGGGTGCCACCATCAGGTTTCTCCATCTCTACCCGCTTCACCGGACTGGGCGTCCATTTACCGGTCAACAACTTTGCCCGAATCGACTCCCAGTACCGCTCCACGTGGGCTTGCAGTTGCTCAGTGCTCATCCCATCGACCCCAGGCGCGCCTCGATTGCGTTTGACCGCCTTCAGCGCTACCTGAGCGTTGTTCGGCTCGAGCACCTCTTCCATCAGTTCTTCATGCATCGCGTTCTTTCACGGTTCGCGCTTGGCCCCTCAGCTCGCCCTCTCACTCGGAGTGACCCACCGGGCTGCACCCTTCCTCCACTCCTTTGCCTGGCCGGGGTAGCGACCGCAGTTGTCACGCCCCGCCACTTCAGATGACCTGCCAAAGCTCCAAAGCTCTCCATCTAGCACTGCACCTTCTCCTTCGGCCCTTCGCTCCGTCCGCCTTTCCTCGGACCTCTTCGCTGTCGGGTCGGAGGAGGCGCGCTCACGCGCTGGCCTCCGTCCGCCGCTCAAACTGGACATGCAGTTTTCCAGCATCCAGCTTTCACGAAGATTCGGTCCTCTGAGAAGCGAGGGAAGGAATCAATCCGACCAAGTTCACTAGCCCCAACTCGCCGTACAGCTTCGCAGTGGGGAGCGCTTGCCACCCCGCGCAACGCCAACGCTTGAATCGATGCGACCAAATGCGCCGCACGACCCAGCGATCGAGTCGGTTGAAGATCCTCCGGACATGGGCGCGCTTGAAATACTCGCCCCAGCCCCGCAACATCGGGTTGAGTCGCTGAATGAGCGCATCGGTCTTTAGCGGCACGCGCCGCTGAGTAAGGCTTCGCACCCGATTCATGAACCGTCGGATCGATTTCTCGCTCGGGTACGCATACAGCGCCCCCGAGCGTGCTGCACTACGAATCTTGCCCGAGGGCAAATCGAGTTGCCGCCCACGCTTGATCTTGTAGCCCAGAAATTCGAACCCGTAGCGGACATGCACAATCCGCGTCTTCTGCGGATGAAGTTGCACGCCCAATTCGCTCAGGATACGTTGTGCCGCCGCCACCGCCGCTCGCGCTTGCGCTGCGGATGCGCAGGTGACCACCCAATCATCCGCATAGCGCGTCAACTGATACCCCCTGCGTCGCATCTCCCGATCAAACGGCGTGAGCAGGATATTGCTCAGCAACGGAGAAATCACCCCACCCTGCGGAGTCCCGCGCTCGGTCGGAAACAGTCGCCCTTTACCATAGCTTCCCGCCGTGAGCATTGCTTCGATCAGACGCAACACTCGACCATCGGCTATGCGACGACCCAGCAGCATGAGCAGCTTGCCGTGTTCGACCGACCCGAAGAAATCCTTCAGGTCCGCATCGACAATCCACTCATCGCCGCCTTCGATCTCCTTCCACACCTTGCGCAGGGCATCCTTCGTCGATCGCCCTCGCCGATATCCGAAGTTGGCCTCATCGAATACCGGCTCGAAGATCGGCTCCAGCCGATTGAGCAGCGCCTGCTGACACACCCGATCGCAGATCGTCGGAATGCCCAACGTTCGCCACTCTCCCGGCTTGCCTTCCTTCTGGATCGGCACTTGCCGCACCGGTTGGGGCCGATAGGCTTCCTCTGTCAACTCCCGCTGCAACCGATCCAACTGCTGATCCAACTGCGCCTCGAAAGCCTCCAGACTCTGTCCATCAACGCCTCCACTGCCCCGGTTGGTTCGCACCCGCTCCCAGGCCATCTCCAAGTTCTTCCGTTTGTACACTTTGTCGATTAATGAATGGACCTTCTTTGCCTCCGTCGGGTTGATCCAGTCCACCAGTCTCCTCGGACGAGAATGTTCGGGTATTTCGCTCATGGAACTGATCCTCCTTCCCGCCCTTACTCACTGGCTTCCCAACTCTTCCCAACCATCTTCGCCTGCCGCCTTCCCCGACCCACTTCCGTCGCCGATTGCTCGGTCACGCGGCTTTCACCGCGCTTGTCGGTACTACTCGGCAGTCCGACTACTCACCCGGCGTCGCTTCCCACTTCGCTTGTCGCTTATAGGGTCACTTGTCTCGGTGCCACCCGAGAACCGTGCGAGTTCTCCTGAGGTCACACGCTGTTCTTCCGTACCGTGCCGCCCGCAAACACCTTGGTGCGGTGGGTGAATGAGATCGCCTTCGCCTCCATAGTGCAGGCTCGACCTTGCCCCACCTTTGGCCGACCGGTTCATCTTCGGGGCAGCCCCCATCGATTACGGCCCGGTACTTCTCCTCATGCCCTTCGGATTCCACCTCACGATGGACACCCTGCCCTCCGGAGTACTGCAAGTTCGGTAGCTTCAGGTCCGCCTTGGCTGTCTCCGACTTTCGCCTTCGTGCCCGTTTAGACTTCTCCATGCCAACCTTCCTTCTCCGGCCAGCGAGGCATTACCCCCGCTTTTGGATATAGCGCCCCTCATCCGGGCGCCAGAGGGACTTCAACCCTCCTGAACAACGCGCTGCTCAGCGCACACTACGGCCTCTGCTGACTTCCCGCCAACTCTCATCGGCGGGCTCTCCCCGGGTAAGGTGCATGTACTTTCGCCGCGCGCCGCCAGACTCTACCAAACGCACCTTGGCAGCATTCGGGCTTCGCTTTTCCTAGCAAGCTCGCCCGGCGCGTTACGGCCTCACTGTCTGTTCGTGTTCCTGCGGTCGCAGCTTTGCCTTCCGCTTCCTTCAGCTCATTGTTCCGAGCCTTGCGGTTCGGCTACGGTTGCCGCTGCCGGCTCCGACAACTACCTTTCAAGTTGTAAGTACATGCCCATGCCGGGCACACTAGGGCGCGGCTTCAGCGCGCCGCATGCCGCGGCTTCAGCGCGCCGCATGCCGCGGCTTTAGCGCGCCGCATGGCGCAAATTCATCGCGCCAGAATTGCGCCGCCGTCGCACAATCGGTACCGTCGCGTCGCGGTGAACCCGCGACCTACAGGACAAACGCGTAGGGCGCGGCTTTAGCGCGCCGCATGGCGCAGCTTTAGAGAGCCGCATGCCGCGGCTTTAGCGCGCCCCATGGCGCGGATTCATCGCGCCAGAATTGCACCCGCGGTCGCACAATCGGCACCGTCGTGTCGCGGTAAACCCGCGACCTACACTGCTTCACGCAATCGTTACAGCGATTGCGACGCCATGTGTGGTGCAAACCGCTCAGGCCTTTTTGGGACTGTACAAAAAGCAATTCACGCGCTGGCTCTCGCCAAGCGCAGTCACTCCGGGATAGTGCAGTTTGCATTCGGCCATGGCCTGTGGACAGCGCGGGTGGAAATGGCAGCCAGACGGCGGATTGGCGGGTGAAGGCAGTTCGCCCTGCAGGCGTATTATCTTGCGCTCCCCGCTCTGGTCGAGCGTCGGCACCGCGGACAGCAGGGCCTGGGTGTAAGGATGCTTCGGCGTACGCAGCACCTCGTCCACCGTGCCGTGCTCGACTATCCGTCCGAGGTACATCACCGCAACCTCGTGCGCCAGGTATTCGACCACGGCGATGTTGTGCGTAATGAACAGATACGCCAGACCGAGATCGCGCTGCAGTTGTTTGAGCAGGTTGAGGATCTGCGCCTGCACCGACACATCGAGCGCGCTGGTCGGCTCGTCGCAGACGATCAGTTTGGGATTCACCGCGAGTGCGCGCGCGATCGCAATGCGCTGGCGCTGCCCACCCGAGAATTCGTGCGGATAGCGCAGCTTGGCCTCGGCATTCAAGCCCACCTGCGCGAGCATCTGATCCATGCGCGCCGCGCGCGCAGCCTGCGTATCGGCCACCCCCAGCGCCTGCATGCCTTCGGCCAGGATATCGGCGACGCGCATGCGCGGATTGAGCGAAGCATAGGGGTCCTGGAAGATGAGCTGGAAATCGGCGCGCCGCCCGCGTAGCGCGCGGCCGCGCAAACGCGTGAGTTCCTCGCCGCCGAAGCGCACCGCGCCCGCGCTCGGCCGAATCAGCTGCAGGATCGCCTTGCCGGCAGTGGTCTTGCCGCAACCGGATTCACCCACCAGCGCGAGCGTCCTGCCTGCAGCGATGTCGAGCGACATGCCATCGACCGCCCTGACCTGTCCCACCGTGCGCTTGAACAGCCCCTTGCGGATCGGAAAATGCACCTTCAGCTCGCGCACGCTCAATAGCGGAGGAGCCGATTGGGGAGACACAGCGGTAGCAGGTGCCGCAGCGAGGCGTTGCGCACCCGGCTGCAGTTCCAGCGCGCTGCGCCTAGCGCTCTCCTCGGGCGTATACAAATGGCAGCGAACCCGGTGCGCGTCGCTCGCTGCTGTCAGTGCAGGCACTTCGGTGCGGCAGCGCTCCCAGGCAAAATCGCAGCGCTCGGCAAAGCGGCAGCCGCGGAATTCCGCAGTCAGCGGCGGCACCTGTCCCCTGATTACCGCAAGCTCGCCATTGCGATTGGCGCTGCCCGGCATGGCCTGGAACAGTTTGCGCGTGTAAGGATGCAGCGGATCCGCGAAGAACTGCGCGCGAGCGGCGACCTCGATGATTTGCCCGGCATACATCACCCCGACCCTGTGCGCCATTTGCGCGACCACGCCCAAGTCGTGCGTGATCAACAGAATCGCCATGCCGTTCTTGCGCTGAAGCTCGGCGAGCAAGTCGAGCACCTGCGCCTGGATCGTGACATCGAGCGCCGTGGTCGGTTCATCCGCAATCAAGAGGTCGGGCTCGGCTGCCAGCGCCACAGCGATCATGACGCGCTGCTTCAGCCCGCCCGAGAGCTGGAATGCGTACTCGTCCAAGCGCCTTTCCGGATCCGGTATGCCCACGGCGTCCAAAAGTTCCAGCATGCGCGCTCGCACGGCTTCGCCGCGCAGCGCCGTATGCCGGGTGAGCACTTCGGCAATCTGCAGCCCGACCGTGAGCACCGGATTCAGACTGGTGGCCGGCTCCTGGAAGATCATCGCAATGCGCCGGCCGCGCACGTTGCGCATCTGCGCCTCCGGCAGGCCGAGCAAGTCCTCGCCGCCGAGCAGCACCGAACCGCCCACGATTTGTCCCGCTTCGGGCAAGAGGCGCAGCACCGACAGCGCAGTCATGGACTTGCCGCAGCCTGATTCGCCGACGATGGCGAAGGTCTCGCCGCGCCCGACCTCGAGATCGACACCGTCTATCGCGCGCACCGTTCCGCCCGAGCTGTCGAGCCAGGTCTTGAGTCCTTCGACGTGCAGCAGGGTCTGGGCCATTACGCAACGCCTTCCGAACCTTGATTGTCGTTCGAACGACGCCATTGTCGGCGTCCGGCGGCAATCGCGGTCGGTCGCATCCCCGTGCAACGGGGCCCCTGCTCCCTGCTCATCAGGCAACCTCTCGGTATTGGAGGGACATCGAGTCACTTCGATGCAGGGTTGTCCACGGGGCTTGGTTGTGGACAAC
>Ga0209514_10001715_pt1 | contig 36495 bp, 40 predicted proteins | sample Subgrocontami58m_FD_187452 | JGI IMG/M metagenome (GOLD analysis project Ga0209514, IMG submission 187452) | Subsurface groundwater microbial communities from S. Glens Falls, New York, USA - GMW37 contaminated, 5.8 m (SPAdes) (version 3) | ecosystem: Environmental > Aquatic > Deep subsurface >...
AAAGTTTGATGCGCCTTTCGGCGCTCCGCTCCCCTCGTGTCTGGGGAGCAAAAGGCTTGGCCCCGCGCAGGCGGGGCGACGACGGCGCGCCCGCGCCGCAACCAATAGGGCCGGCGGAGCGTTGGCTTCCTCCGCCCCGTCATGCTGAGGTGCGAGCGCAGCGAGCCTCGAAGCATGACGGCCGCATCCTTCGAGGGCCGCTCCGCGGCCACCTCAGGATGACGGCTCTGAGTGAGCCTTGGCTGTTTGAAAATTGAATCCGGACTGCGTTCCCCGAACGCTCACCCGCTCGCCTTAATCTCCCCGACGGCCCGCGCCAGCAGTTCGTTCATCGCGCGGCGGATATCGGCGTCGGACACCTTGACGCCCTTGGCGTCGAAATCCGCGCGGATCTTGCGGAAGACATCGGTCTCGCCGGCTTCCTCGAAGTCGGCCATCACCACTTCCTTGGCATAGGCATCGGCTTCCGCGCCCTTGCGGCCGAGCTGTTCCGCCGCCCATAGACCCAGCAGCTTGTTGCGCCGGGCGGTGGCCTTGAAGCGCAGCTCCTCATCATGGGCGAACTGCTTTTCGAAGCCTTCTTCACGCTTGTCGAACGTGGTCATGCCAACCCTCGCATTTAATCCAAACGCCGCGGCGCTGCAGGCGTTCCGCGCGCCTTGCATATCGGGCCAAAACGGTCAAGGCAACAGCGCGAATCGCGCACCGGCGCGTCCAGCCTTCCACAGCCTTGTCGCATTGTGCTGCCCGGCGCCTTCGGCTAGGTTGCGCCTTGGCCGGATAGGCTATTCACTTATGCGAGTCGTGCCATCCGGTCCCGCCGCCGCGGACCCTCGAACTGAAATGGAGCCACGGCAATCCAATGGACTTTCAAAAACCACGGTACACTCCGATGAGCCGCCGTCGTAAAATCTACGAAGGCAAGGCCAAGGTCCTTTACGAAGGGCCCGAGCCGGGAACGCTGATCCAGCATTTCAAGGACGACGCGACCGCGTTCAATGCCAAGAAGCATGAGGTGATCGAGGGCAAGGGCGTCCTCAATAACCGCATTTCGGAATACATTTTCCAGCACCTCAACGACATCGGGGTTCCCACCCATTTCATCCGCCGCCTCAACATGCGCGAGCAGCTGATCCGCGAGGTCGAGATCATCCCGCTCGAAGTGGTGGTGCGCAACGTCGCCGCCGGCTCGCTCTCCACCAAGCTCGGGATCGAGGAGGGTACGCAACTGCCGCGCTCGATCATCGAATTCTATTATAAGAACGACGCGCTCAACGACCCGATGGTGTCGGAAGAGCACATCACCGCCTTCGGCTGGGCCACGCCGCAGGAAATCGACGACATCATGGCGCTAGCCATCCGGGTCAATGACTTCCTCTCCGGCCTCTTCCTCGGGGTTGGCATCCGCCTGGTGGATTTCAAGATGGAATGCGGCCGGCTGTGGGAAAACGAGATGATGCGCATCGTCGTCGCCGACGAGATTTCCCCCGACTCCTGCCGGCTGTGGGACATCAAGTCGAACGACAAGCTCGACAAGGACCGTTTCCGCCGCGATCTCGGTGGGCTGATCGAGGCCTATACCGAGGTGGCCAAGCGGCTCGGCATCATGGGCGAGAACGAACCGCCGCGCGGCGCCGGCCCGGTGCTGGTCAAGGGATGAAATAACATGCGCCGTCACCCTGAGGTGCGAGCGCGCGCAGCGCGCGAGCCTCGAAGGGTGCGGCCCGTCATCCTTCGAGGCCCGGCTTCGCCGGGCACCTCAGGATGACGGATTGAGAACCGAAGAAATGAAAGCCCGCGTCACCATCACCCTGAAATCCGGCATCCTTGACCCGCAAGGCAAGGCGATCGAAGGCGCCTTGCGCTCGCTCGGCGTCAGCGGCGTGGCCAGCGTTCGCCAGGGCAAGGTCTTTGACATCGAGATCGAGGGAAAAGACAAGGCGCAGGCCGAAACAGCCTTGAAGGAAGCCGCCGACAAGCTGCTCGCCAATACGGTGATCGAAAATTACCGGGTAGAGATTCTTGGGTAATGCCATCAATCCGTCACCCTGAGGTGCGAGCGAAGCGAGCCTCGAAGGGCGACGGCACCGCAAGTCGGGTTCACCCGACTTGCGCCACATCTAACCAGCCGATCTCGGGTAAACCCGAGATCGCTGGCTTGTCATCCTTCGAGGCCGGCCTCCGGCCGGCACCTCAGGATGACGGGATTTGCTTAAGGCGTCATCCTGAGGTGCGAGCCGCGCAGCGGCGAGCCTCGAAGGATGGCGGCGAAATAGAGCCGTTGTCATGAAATCCGCCGTCCTCGTCTTCCCCGGCATCAATCGCGAGCGCGACATGGCGCGCACCCTGCGGCTGATCTCGGGGCGCGAGCCGGCCATGCTCTGGCATGCGGATACGGCGCTGCCAGCAGGAACCGACCTCGTGGTCATCCCCGGCGGCTTTTCCTACGGCGATTATCTGCGCTGCGGCGCCATCGCCGCGCGCTCGCCGATCATGGCGGCGGTGCGCGACTTTGCCGGCAAGGGCGGATTGGTCCTGGGAGTATGCAATGGTTTTCAGATTCTTTGCGAAGCAGGATTGCTGCCCGGTGTGCTCATGCGCAATCAGAATCTCCGCTTCATCTGCCGCGACGTCTATCTGCGCGTGGAGCGGTCCGACACCCCGTTTACGCGCGGCTACAATGCCGGCCAGGTGATCCGCGTTCCGGTGGCGCATGGCGAGGGCAATTACATCACCGACGGCGAAACTATCGCGCGGCTGGAAGGGGAGGGGCGGGTGCTGTTCCGTTATTCCTCGCCCGACGGCGTGATCGACCCGAACTGGAACCATAACGGTGCCATCAACGCCATCGCCGGCATCCTCAACGAGCGCGGCAATGTGCTCGGGATGATGCCGCATCCGGAGAACCATGTGGAGGCGGCGATCGGCCCGACCGACGGACGCGGGTTGTTCGCCGGGCTGGTCGAGCATCTGGCGAGGGCGGCGTGAGCAACGAAGCTGACCGTCTTTTCGAACTTTTTATTGAATCTCAGAGCAATCTTTTTGCTCAGCTTAGTTCCATTATAAAGTATTGCCGAGATGATATGCAGACGACCTCGTCAATGCACGAATATGGAATGCTCAAGAACGTATTGAATTCAATCATTAAATTCGAAAGTCAATTCGGAGACATTGAGGAGCAGCTTTGGAATTACGTTGCTGCCGATGAAGACGAACGTCAAACGTACAATGACTTTGCAATTCAAGATGGTCATGAGAGCCATCTCTCAAAGTTGTTGTCTCATTTGGAGCAGTGCCAGCAATTCATAGATGACCTCAATACGGAAATCTCCGCTTCCGGCTGGGTTTGGGATGAGGCTGAAGGCCTAACAGATTTGTTTTGGGCGTTGATGGATTCAACGGAGAAGTTAATCGAGGCGACTCCTGATCTGCGCCCCAGCGATCCAATTCTAGAGCTCCTATCCCGCATTCCTGCTCAACGCTTAGCCCCGATAGAGTTGGAGGTTGCTGGAGAGAAGTTCGTTATAAAACGGAAAAATACAGGTCCAATCAAAGTAAGCCTGCGAGTTTTCGCGTCAGCTCGTGACGCGATTTCTAGAGAGGCAAAGGAAGCTCTCGCGGAAGTCTCGGGCACGAATTGTGATCGGCGTTTTGTGGCTTATTTTTCCACGCTCGTGAAAAGCTTAGACGCGCAGATTGAGAATATTTCTCCGGTCGAAGTGGGGATTCATCTAACGGTAGTGGAGCATGCCTTGCCTTCTATCAGAGAGGAGCTGCCAGATGTTATTTTTGGTCGCGTCCTGGCAGACGTAGTAAATATAAAACAATTTTTGATGAACAGCAGGGACTGGAGAAACTACGTAAGTGGAGAGCTTTCATTCGAAATACCTGATTCAATGTTAGGTCCCGCACTAGAGATATCCAATACACTCGATGCGGAAGTGTTTGATGCCGAAATCGCTGAGCGAGCCCGCTATTATCGAGATATGGCAACAAGTCTAAATGGGGACGGTAGTTCACGCCTGAAATCTGCGTATTTGGCCAGCATCGGCAACGTGTTAATCGCGAGTTCCCGCGAGGCACTGAAGCATCTAAGAGCTGTCGCCTCGAAGACAGGGGGGCATATTGGCGACAATCTCAGCAAGTATGTTGGCGCTGGAGCTACGGCCTGGCTGCTCGCGAATGCGGAAAAGATAATTGCATTTGCGCAGACGCACCCTTTTTTTTCTTGGGTCAGAGAAGTTATTGGTGTTCTGACAAAGAATTTGAATTAGACGGAAAGGCGCTACGACTAACGTTTGCGCATCAGGAAGCTCAGTGACGATTCGATCCCGCATCACCCCCGAGCTTGTCGCCGAACACGGCCTCAAGCCCGATGAGTATCAGCGCATTCTCGACCTGATCGGGCGCGAACCCTCGTTGACCGAGCTCGGCATCTTCTCGGCCATGTGGAACGAGCACTGCTCTTACAAGTCGTCGAAGGTGCATCTGCGCACGCTGCCGACGAAAGCGCCGTGGGTGATCCAGGGTCCGGGCGAGAATGCCGGCGTCATCGACATCGGCGACGGCCTTGCGGTTGTGTTCAAAATGGAGAGCCACAACCACCCGAGCTACATCGAGCCCTATCAGGGCGCGGCGACCGGCGTCGGCGGCATTTTGCGCGACGTCTTCACCATGGGGGCGCGGCCGATCGCCTGCCTCAACGCGCTGAGCTTCGGCGATCCCAAGCACCCGAAAACCCGGCATCTGGTTTCCGGCGTGGTGGCCGGCGTCGGCGGCTACGGCAATTCCTTCGGCGTGCCGACGGTGGGCGGTCAGGTGCGCTTTCACACCCGCTATGACGGCAACAACCTGGTCAACGCCATGGCGGTGGGCCTGGCCGAGACCGGCAAGATCTTCTACGCGGCGGCCTCGGGCGTCGGCATGCCCATCGTCTATCTCGGCTCCAAGACCGGGCGCGATGGCATCCACGGCGCCAGCATGGCCTCGGCGGAATTCGGCGAGGGCGCGGAAGAGAAGCGTCCGACCGTGCAGGTCGGCGATCCGTTTTCCGAAAAGCTCCTGCTGGAAGCCTGTCTGGAGATCATGGCCAAGGATTGCGTCATCGCCATTCAGGACATGGGCGCGGCCGGGCTGACTTGCTCGGCGGTGGAGATGGGCGCGAAGGGCGATCTCGGCGTCACGCTCGACCTCGACAAGGTGCCGACGCGCGAAACCGGCATGACCGCCTATGAGATGATGCTGTCGGAGAGCCAGGAGCGCATGCTCATGGTGCTGAAGCCCGAGAAGGAAAAAGAGGCCGAGGCGATCTTCCGCAAATGGGGGCTGGACTTCGCCATCGTCGGGCACACCACGCCGAGCAAGCGCTTCATCGTCAAGCACCGCGGCGACGTGATGGCCGATCTGCCGATCAAGGAACTGGGCGACCAGGCGCCGGAATACAATCGGCCTTTTGCTGGGCCTGCGAAACCGCCCATCATCAGAGCGTCGGACGTGAAGCCGCCGATCCCGCTCGTCGACGCCCTGGAAAAGCTGATCGCCACGCCCGACCTGTGCTCCAAGCGCTGGGTCTGGGAGCAATATGACCACATCATCGGCGGCAATACCGTGCAACGGCCGGGCGGCGATGCGGCAGTCGTGCGTGTGCTTGAGGGGCCGAAGGGCCTGGCGCTGACCGCCGATGTGACGCCGCGCTACTGCGAAGCCGATCCCTTCGAGGGTGGCAAGCAGGCGGTGGCGGAAGCCTGGCGCAACCTGACCGCCGTCGGCGCGCGGCCGCTGGCGCTCACCGACAACCTCAATTTCGGCAATCCCGAACGGCCCGAGATCATGGGCCAGTTCGTCGGCTGCGTCCGCGGCATTGCCGAAGCCTGCAAAGCACTGGATTTCCCCGTCGTGTCCGGCAATGTCTCGCTCTACAACGAGACGCAAGGGCGCGCGATCCTGCCGACGCCGACCATCGGCGGGGTCGGCCTGCTCGACGACTTCCAAAAATCCGCGACGCTCGCCTTCAAGGCGCAAGGCGAGGCAATCCTGCTGGTCGGCGGGGCTCCCGGCTGGCTCGGCCAGTCCCTCTATCTGCGCGACATCTGCGGCCGGGAGGAGGGCGCCCCGCCGCCGGTCGATCTCGCCGCCGAGCGGCGTCACGGCAATCTGGTGCGCGACCTGATCGGCCGGGGCGTGGCCACGGCCGCCCATGACGTCTCCGATGGCGGCCTGCTGATCGCTCTGGCCGAGATGGCCATGGCCTCCGGCATTGGCGCTCAGCTCGATGCGGCGCCTGCTGGCACGCCGGCGCATGCCTTCTGGTTCGGCGAGGATCAGGGGCGCTATGTGGTGACGGCGAAACAGGCCGATGCTGCCGCCATCCTCGATCTTGGCGCCAGGAGCGGCATTCCCGTGCAAAGGCTGGGCAGCACTGCCGGGAACGCATTGATTTTGCCCGCAGAGCGCCCCATTCTTATTGCCAATCTGGTAAGCTGCTTCGAGGGTTGGCTGCCGCAATACATGGCAGGGAGTGCGGCCTGACGGAACTTAGCCATGCCGATGGACGCCAGCGAAATCGAGCGGCTGATCAAGATCCGCATCCCGGATGCCGACGTGACCATCCGGGACCTGGCCGGCGATGGCGACCATTATGCCGCCACGGTGATCGCGGAGTCTTTTCGCGGCAAGTCGCGGGTGCAGCAGCACCAGTTGGTTTATGAGGCTTTGAAAGGACAGATGGGCGGCGTGCTGCACGCGCTGGCCCTGCAGACGGGAATTCCGAACCCCTAGCGCATGGTCCCGAAAAGTGGGAACCGGTTTTCGGAAAAGACCATGCGCAAGGATTAAGATCATGGCGCGGCGCGCGCCCTCAAAGGAGCAACATGAGCATCCATCAATTCATCGACAACGAGGTGAAGAGCAACGACGTGGTGCTGTTCATGAAGGGCACGCCGCAGTTCCCGCAATGCGGTTTCTCCGGCCAGGTAGTACAAATCCTCGATCACCTCGGCGTGGCCTATAAAGGCATCAACGTCCTGGAGTCCGACGACCTGCGTAACGGCATCAAGGCCTATGCCCAGTGGCCGACCATCCCGCAGCTCTACATCAAGGGCGAATTCGTCGGCGGTTGCGACATCATCCGGGAAATGTTCCAGGCTGGCGAATTGCAGCAGGTGCTCAAGGACAAGGGCCTTTCGGTGAAGAGCGCCGCCTCGGCGTGAGAGCGGTGTGCGCCGCGCGGCTTATTTCTAGTCGGGGGGCATGCTTTCGCAATAAAAAAGCGGCCACCTGGGCCGCCTTGCGGAAACCTACACGGACGGGAGCTGTCGCTACTACTTCACCCGCTGCGTGACGAAATAGACGATCGCCAGGATCACTCCGATTCCGATCAGGCTTGCGCTGGCCTCGGCGGCAAATTTAGCGGTGTTGTTGGCAACGGAGGCGACGTAGTCGCCGGAATTCTGACCCAAGAGCAAATAGATCAGAATGATCGCGAGCAGGGCCACAAAGGCCAGCTCGACGAAAGCCCACAGGTAGCGTTTCGCTTTTTCAAGGCTATCGATCATCGGGCATACTCGACAAACTTGGATGGGGAAGGGGCGCCCCATCCAATTTGTTTTGCAACATCAGTGACCTTAGCCGGCCTTTCACCAGGTCGGCGGGACACTACGTCAGGCGACCTTGCGGTTGGAAAACAGCCACAGAATGACGCCGAGCGCGATGAGGCCCACGAGTCCGTTGGACCCCAGGTCCTTAACGAAGGCAACGATGTTGCCGGCCACGTTGCCGACGAATGGGACGTTCCCGCCACCGACGAGAAGCGCTGCAGCAATTCCAAATGCCAGGAGCATAAGAAGAATGTCAGTCAGCGCTCCGATCCAGCCCTTGAAGGTTTGTAGTAAGTCCATGTGCGATTCTCCCCTGGGTGTAAGTTCCCCTTTGGATAACTAACGTCGCGAAGCTAGCAAACGAAGGTTGCCGCGACAAGGCGAGCCCACGTTTTGGACAAGTTGTACCCCGTTAGTTTTGAGTCGCTGCACCGCAGCAAACAAAAAAATCCCCGGCGCGCAGGCCGGGGATTTTTTGAAAATCCAGATCAGATATTGGTTTGCGCTGTGTCGGCGCTCAGCGCGAATAGTATTCGACCACGAGGTGCGGTTCCATCATCACCGGATAGGGAACCTCGTTGAGCAGTGGAATACGCGTGAGCTTCGCCGTCATTTTGCTGGGATTAGCCTCGATATAGTCCGGCACGTCGCGCTCGGCGAGCGCTGATGCCTCGAGAACGAGGGGGAGTTGCTTCGAGGCTTCCTTGATTTCGACCGTGTCCCCGACCTTGACGCGGTAGCTGGGTATGTTCACGCGCCGGCCGTTCACCTTGACGTGGCCGTGATTGATGAACTGGCGCGCCGCGAACACGGTCGGCACGAACTTGGCGCGGTAGATGATGGCATCGAGGCGGCGTTCTAGCAGCCCGATCATATGCACGCCAGAGTCGCCCTTCATGCGGATGGCTTCGTCATAGATGCCGCGAAACTGCTTCTCGGAAATATTGCCGTAGTAGCCGCGCAGCTTCTGCTTCGCCCGCAACTGCACGCCGTAGTCAGAGAGCTTGCCCTTGCGGCGCTGGCCATGCTGGCCGGGGCCATATTCGCGGCGGTTCACGGGGCTCTTCGGGCGACCCCAGATATTTTGGCCCATGCGGCGATCGAGCTTGTATTTCGCCTCGTTGCGCTTTGTCATCGCGTCCTCTTGGCTGTGGATATATTGGTCGAGGAACCGCGCCCTCCTCTGTGCCGGCTGGGCCGGGACCGACAGGTTCGAGCCGAAGCGTCGGCCTCACCACGGGTGCGAAACGCCGCGCGGACCTCAAGACCCACGCGGCGTGCGGTTTCTAGGCGGAAACTGCCGGGGTGTCAAATAGATATGCCGAAAAACTCTTTGATTTCGAAGGCAGACAGGGCTTCCGCCAGCTTCGGCGTGGGGGGGCGGCCGGATGTAAAGACCATGCATGCCGGGCCTGGCGGATCCACGGCTTTGGCCGGCCCGAGCAGTTCGACCACCCGCCGCGCAATTGCCGGCGCGGGGTCAATATAGGTAACCGGCCAGGGCTGAAGCCGGGTGAAGCGCTGCAGCAACAAGGGGTAATGCGTGCAGGCGAGCACGATGATGTCGGTGCGCCTGCCGTTCCGGTCGATGAAGCAGGGCACAATCTCCTGCACGATTGCTTGGTCTTCCGCCGGCTCGCCGCGCAGCTCCGCCTCGGCATAGGCTGCCAGCCGCGTAGAACCCACCAGGGTGACATCGGCGCTATTGGCGAATTGCCGGATGAGCGCGCGGGTATATTCGCGGCCGACGGTGCCCTCGGTTCCCAGCACGGAGACGCGCTTGCTCACCGAGGCGGCACAGGCCGGCTTGATGGCAGGCACGGTGCCGACAAAGGGAAGCGGAAAGCGCGACCGCAGCTCGGGCAGAACCAGCGTCGAAGCGGTATTGCAGGCGATGACCACAAGGCCGGGCCGATAGCTTTCGATCAGCTTGCCGACGATGGTAATCACCCGGGCGACCAGCTCGGTCGCGTCGAGGCGCCCATAGGGAAAGGCCGCGTCATCGGCAGCATAGATGAGCTGCGCGTCCGGCCGCGCGGCGGACACTTCGCGATGAACCGTGAGGCCGCCGAGACCTGAATCGAAAATGAGTATGGTCGGACCGGAAGACACGCCCTGTCTCAAGCAGACTGCGTGGTTTTGGTCCAGTGCGTTGCGGCATATCTACGGCACAACGCATCAAACCATCTCCGACGGAGATGCCGGCGGCTGAGACCGATCATTGATCTGCCTTCCGCGTCAGCGCGCCACGAGCGATTCGTAGCCCGTCGTGCGGCTGAGGTCGGCGGACGCATCCACGAGGTGCGGCCGCTCCTTCGGCATTGGCGCTTGTTGCTTCGCCTTGGCCTTCACCCGCGGCATGCGCGGCGAAACCAACCCGCTCACCACGGTGAAGGTGGCAAGCAGAATCACCGCGAGATTGCCGTCGCGGTAATCGGCAAAGGCGACCGCGCCCAGCGCATAAGCCCAGAACGGAAAGGCCAAGGTCGACACGAAGGCGTTGATAATCCAGGCGTCGCCTTCCTCGCGCACGTACCAGATGAAGAACGGGGTGAGGATCGTTGCCACGATCAACGCGCCTATCGCGACGGCCATGACGGGAAAGCCCGCCATCAACGCGGATTTTCCGCCGGTTCTCACCACCTGGTCCAGGATCGCATTGATGAAGATGAAAAAGGCGATGACTTCGGCAGGCACATATTTCGCGATGCGCTCCAGATAATTGTCCGGCGCTGGCGTCTGCTGATGCGGTTGCATCCCGCCGATGCCGGGGTGGAGCATTCCCTCGATTCCGCCAAGCGACAATTCATTCGCTTCCGGCTGCGGCACCTGTATCAAACGGCCCATGATATTCCCCCACCAAGGCATAAAGGTAGGGTGACGTTAGGTCACCCCCTGATTCGGGGGAAGGGCAGAGATCAAAAATCTGCCAAATTGCGCCGGCCTCGGCGGAGCGGAAGGCCGCTACGAATCGCCGAACACCCGCTTGAAGATCGTGTCGACATGCCGGAGGTGATAGCCGAGGTCGAAATTGGCCTCGATTTCCTTGTCGCTGAGCTTGGCGCGCACGTCCTTGTCGGCTTTCAGCAAGGTAAGGAAATCACCTTTGCCTTCCCAAACCTTCATGGCGTTGCGTTGAACGAGTCCATAGACGTCCTCGCGCGCCACGCCCTTCTGCGTCAGAGCGATCAGCATCCGCTGCGAATGGATCAGGCCGCCAAGCTTGTCGAGATTCTTCTGCATCGACGCCGGATAGACCAGCAGCTTGTCGATGAGGGTGGCCAAGCGCGCCAGCGCGAAGTCAAGCAGACGCCGCGTTATGGCTTCCGCGTACCCCAGCAGAATGCCTGCGTTCACGCCGATCGTGGGTCATCTGGGGAATGTTGGTTTGATTTGAAGCATCTCTATTGGGTTGCTATAAGTCCATCTTCTCGTTTAGGTTGCCGCAACCTATGGTTCCGGAGACTGGGTGTCTCCGGAAACGATGGCCCGACATGTTCGGGCCGTGGCGAAGGGGGGAATCCGCCATGCTCTTCCGGCTTATTTATCCAGTGCTTAAGTTTTTGAAGCGGTTTCCGTATCTGGCCCGGCTGGTCCCGGCGAGCTTGCTGGCCGTCCTGTTCTTCGCGGTCGCGCCGATCATCTACGCGAAAATATACCAGAACTGGGATACCGATCCCGACCGCGGCGCCATAGGCATCGAGGGCGGCGCGTACGGCGAAAGCTATTCGACGCCGCGGTATTTGGAGCAGGGATGGAGAAATTCCGACAGCCTGTGGTTCTACAACACGACCCAAGGTTCGGGCCTGCTGCCCTATGATTTTTTCCTGGTTCTGAAGCAGGTCGACTCGGACGAGTTGTTTCGGTCCAACAAAAACATCGACCGGTTTCGCTACCTGCCGCAAAAAAAGACCTTCTTCAATCCCGACGCCTTGCCGGTCGGCTTCGTGAAGGAGACCTACCAGGGCAAGGATTATGTCGGCCACACCTGCGCCGCCTGTCACACCGGTCAGGTCAACTACAAAGGCAAAGCCCTGCGCATCGACGGCGGGCCGGCCATGGCTGACATGGTCGAATTCCTGACCGAACTGAGAAAGGCGATGACAGCCGCCCAGAGTGGCGACAAACAAAAGAACTTCGTCGCCGACGTCTTGAAGCTGAAAAACGATTATAGCTCCGCGAAGGAGGTTACGGACGACTTGCAGAAGTGGACCGAGACCATTGGGCTCTATAACACCGTCAACCACAGCAACGTCGATTACGGTCACGCCCGGCTGGATGCTTTCGGCCGCATTTATAACCGCGTCCTTCAACATGCCATCAACAAGGAGCAGGTCGCCAAACAATTGGCGTTGGTCGTCGTCCTGCGGGGGACCGAGGAAAAGCGCCTGCTGACCGAAGACCAGATCGACAAGGTCCTGGAGGGCGTCGGCAAAAGAATTGTTCTCGTCGACGACGATTTTTCCCTGATCGTCCAGCGGCTGCTATCCAAGGACCCCGGCTATCCGGGCTTGAGTTTAAAAGATTTTCTCTACGTCAGAGACATGATCTTCAATGCTCCCAATGCTCCGGTCAGTTACCCGTTTTTGTGGGACATCGCGCACTCGGACTACGTTCAATGGAACGGGCTTGCGAGCAACGCCTCGGTCGGCCCCTTGGGGCGCAACACCGGCGAAGTGATCGGCGTTTTCGGCATCCTCGATTGGGGAAAAGATACGTCCTGGTTCAATCTCTATCCCTGGCTAAGAAAATTCAGCTTGGCCGCAATCTTGAGCGGCCAAAGAGACAAGAAGGAAGTCATCCAATTCAATTCGTCCATCAATCTGTTCAATTTACAGCGGCTTGAGAGCAACCTGCGCAGCCTCAAATCGCCGGAATGGCCGTTCTGCAGGAACGACAGGGGCGATTACTACCTTCCGGCCGTTGAGAAGGATCCGATCTCTCCGTCGGACGAGAAGTATTGTTCGGGCAAGGACACGAGATTCGATGAGGCGCGGAAACAACACGGCGAGCTGCTTTATATCGCGCACTGTCAGTCCTGCCACACCGTCGTCGACCGGTCGGCCTGGGATCGGGTCGTCGTCGGCAACATGCTCAGTGTCCGCAAGGTCGGCACGGATGCGGCGATGGCGGAGAATAGCGCCAATTACAGGGGCAAATCCGGCAACTTCAAAGACACCTATCAACCCGTTGGCGTTGGTGCTGTGGTTGTCGAGGAAGACGCGCCGGTCGTGCAAATCCTCACGGCTGCGACCAAGGGCGTCGTGGCCACGCCGGACCACGGCAAATGGTTTATCCAGCGCTGGGTTGAATGGATTTACACCCTGGTCGCGTCCATCGGCGACAACACGATCAAATCGAGCGTCAAGAACGGAAACTACGACCCGGACACCACGGCGAGCCCCTACGCCAGCCTGCTCTCGTACAAGGCCCGCTCGCTGAACGGCATCTGGGCGACGGCGCCCTATTTGCACAACGGCTCGGTCCCCACTCTGTACGATCTTCTGCTTCCCCCCGAGCAGCGGCCGAGTTCATTCAAGGTCGGCGCCCGCGAGTTCGATCCGGAAAAGGTTGGATTCAAAAGCGACGGCTACAACGGCTTCGAGTTCAGAACAATTCAGCGCGGCAACAAGAACACGGGGCACAACTACGGCGCCAAACTGTCGGATGACGACCGGCGGGATTTGATCGAGTACTTGAAATCCCTTTAGCAGCGGCGCGGCATTCAACCGGGAAGGGGGAGCACAATGGCGAACGGACAGCGGGACTATCTCAAGGAATACGACGCCGCACCGGACCATCAAAAATACCGATTGGTCCAGCGCTGGATGAAAACCGAGCCGCTCCCGTTCTTCAAGCAGCTCCGGGAGCAGCGTCCGATCCTGGTGACGCCCGAATGCACGCTGGTCACCTTGTTCAGCGACCTGACCGACGTCATGCAAATGCCCAAGGTGTTCACGGTCGATCTTTACAAGCCCAAGATGGGCGTTACCGCGACGGACGTCGGCTATCTGATGGCGCATGATGACGACGCCCTGCATTATCGCGAAAAATCGCTGATGCAGGGTCTGTTGAACCGCGAAGATCTGCCCCGGGTCAGGAAACTAATTGAGAAAACGGCGCGGAAGATTCTCGACGATGCCGGCGGGTCCATCGAAATCGTCAACAACTATTGCCGCATGGTTCCCGCGCATTTGGTGCAGGATTATTTCGGCCTGGACGGTGTGAAGCGAGACGACCTCATCGAATGGTCGTATTGGAACCAGTACGACGCCTTTCATAACCAGCCTTTCGATCTCAACCCGCCGGATCAATTTCAGTACATCGTCAAAAAGCACGGCGAGGTTACCGAGAAGCTGGTTTGCTACATCGCCGTGCTCATGGCTCGAAAGCTGCTCACGGTCAAAATCGGCAATGTAATAAGCACGATTCTCGCGCCGCTGCGGCCGCTCGTAAACCTGCTGTGCCGGCTGCTCGGCTGCAAGCCGGGCGCGGGCGCGTCGAAAGACGACATGGTCAAGCGGATGCTGCGGTCCACCTTCGCCAAGGAAGTGGATTTCGGCATCACCCGAGTAGGCGTCAATGCGGGCGGTCTTTTGATCGGCGCGATCGAGACGACTTCGCAGGCGGTCGCGCAAGTCATCGAGTTTTTTCTCCTGCACCGGCCGGATTTGCTGGCCGAGGTCAAACAGAAGGCGGCGCTGGCTGACCCGAGTGCATTCGATTCAATGGTGTGGGAAGCCCTGCGCTTCGTGCCGATCAGCCCCTACATGTTCCGGCAGGCCTCGACCAATTACGCCATCGCGAAGGGGACCAAGCACCAGACCGATATTCGCGCGCATACCAACGTGTTGCTGATATCGCAGTCGGCCATGTTCGACTCTTATGCCTATGACAAACCGGAGACTTTCAACCCCAATCGAAACTGGTATCACCACTTCAATTTCGGGTTCGGTTCACATGAATGTCTCGGAAAATATGTCGGCATGGTGCTAATCCCGGAGATGGTTCGACAGGTCATGCTGAGAGACAAGCTCGTGGGCAAAGGTAAAATTAGCCGCCAGAACGGCGCCCTTTATGGCGATGGTCCGGGCGCCGGCGCGGACGGTCCTTTCCCCGAAGAATATAATCTTGCATGGCAATAGCGCGCCGAAGGGCGGCTACGCCGGGTGATGGGTCAGGCGGTCCCGAACACCCGCTTGAAGATCGTGTCGACATGCCGGAGGTGATAGCCGAGGTCGAAATTGGCCTCGATTTCCTTGTCGCTGAGCTTGGCGCGCACGTCCTTGTCGGCTTTCAGCAAGGTAAGGAAATCACCTTTGCCCGCCCACACTTTCATGGCGTTCCTTTGCACCAGGCTGTAGGCGTCCTCGCGCGGTACGCCCTTCTGCGTCAGCGCGATGAGGACGCGCTGCGAGTGCACCAGCCCGCCGAGCCGGTCCAAATTCTTTTTCATGTTGTCCGGATAGACCACGAGCTTGTCGATCACGCCCGCCAGCCGCGTCAGCGCGAAGTCGAGCGTCACGGTGGCGTCCGGCCCGATCATGCGCTCGACCGAGGAATGCGAGATGTCGCGCTCGTGCCATAGCGCCACGTTCTCCAATGCCGGGGTCACATAGGCGCGCACCATGCGGGCAAGGCCGGTCAGGTTCTCGCTCAGCACGGGATTGCGCTTGTGCGGCATGGCGGAGGAACCCTTCTGCCCGGTGGAGAAGAATTCCTCGGCTTCCAGCACTTCGGTGCGCTGGAGATGGCGGATTTCGGTGGCCAGCCGCTCCACCGAGGAGGCCACCACGCCAAGCGTGGCGAAATACATGGCATGGCGGTCGCGCGGGATCACTTGCGTTGAAACCGGCTCCACCGCGAGGCCCATGGCTTTCGCCACATGCGCCTCCACGCGCGGGTCCACCTGGGCGAAGGTGCCGACAGCGCCGGAAATGGCGCAGGTCGCCACTTCGGTGCGCGCGCCGATCAGCCGCTCCTTGGCGCGGAAGAATTCCGCATAGGCGTAAGCCAGTTTGAGGCCAAAGGTGGTGGGTTCGGCATGCACGCCGTGCGAACGGCCGATGGTCGGCGTCAGCTTGTGCTCAAGGGCGCGGCGCTTCAATGCCGCCAACAGCTTGTCGACATCGGCGATCAGCAGCTCGGCTGCGCGCACGAGTTGAATGTTGAGGCAGGTGTCGAGCACGTCGGAGGAGGTCATGCCGGAATGCACGAAGCGCGCCTCCGGCCCGACGATTTCGGCGAGGTGTGTCAGGAAGGCGATGACGTCGTGCTTGACCTCGGCTTCGATGGCGTCGATGCGCGCCACGTCGAATTTGGCCTTCTTGCCTTTCTCCCAGATTTTCTTGGCGGCTTGCTTCGGGATGATGCCGAGCTCTGCCATGGCGTCCGCCGCATGCGCCTCGATCTCGAACCAGATGCGAAAGCGCGTCTCCGGCGACCAGATCGCCGCCATCTCGGGACGGGTGTAGCGGGGGATCATGGTGCAGCTTTCACCCAGGTACTGCGTTGCTCCTCATCCTGAGGAGCGCGAAGCGCGTCTCGAAGGATGAGGCCAAAGCCAGGGTTGAACCGGCCCTCATGGTTCGAGACGCCGTGCTGCGCACGGCTCCTCACCATGAGGGAACAATGGCTCACGCCGCTTCCCCGCGCGCCACGGCGGCCGCCTGGCGGATCGCCGTAATGTTGCTGCGGTAGGTTGCCGCCCCGCCCTTGAACACGGCGGAGCCGGCGACCAGCACATTGGCTCCGGCGGCGGTGACCAGCGGCGCGATTTCCGGGGTGATGCCGCCGTCAACCTCGATGTCGATCGGCCGGCCCGCGACCATGGCATGCAGCCGGACGATTTTTTCCACCGCGGATTTGATGAAGCCCTGGCCGCCGAAGCCGGGATTGACGGACATGACTAAAACGAGATCAACCATATCGAGCACATACTCGATGGAGGATTCCGGCGTGGCCGGATTGAGCGACACCCCGGCTTTCTTGCCAAGCGCGCGGATCGCCTGCAGCGAACGGTGCAGGTGCGGGCCGGCTTCCACATGCACGGTGATGATGTCGGAGCCGGCCTTGGCGAAGGCTTCGAGGTAGGGATCGCACGGTGCGATCATCAGATGCACGTCGAGGGTTTTCTGGGTATGCGGCCGCAGCGCCTTCACCACGTTGGGACCGATGCTGATGTTGGGCACGAAATGCCCGTCCATCACGTCGACATGGATCCAGTCGGCACCGGCGGCCTCGACGGCGCGGACCTCCTCGCCGAGCTTGGCGAAATCGGACGACAGAATGGACGGCGCAATAAGGAGCGGGCGGGCCATGCGAGTCTCCCCTTAAGAAGGTTCGGGTAACACGCCGCCGCCGCATGGGCAATGTGCGCTTCCTGCGGAGCTTAACACCGTGAAATGGCCTCATATATGAGGCCCTATCTCGCCGATTCTGACGGCAATAACCGGAGAATGGTCCTCATGGCTCGCACGGATGCGGTTGTTCTTGGCGCCGGAATCGTCGGCACCTCGGTCGCGCTCCACCTCGCCAAGCGCGGGCTGTCGGTGGCTCTGGTTGATCGCGGCGGGCCGGGCGAGGAAACGTCCTATGGCAATGCCGGGGTGATCGAAGGCAACACGGTGTTTCCGGCCGCCTTCCCGCCCGGCTTGGGAGCGCTGCTTCGGGTCGCGCTCAAGCGCGCGCCGGAGGCAAACTACCATTTTTCCTTCTTGCCCTACGTCGCCCGCTGGCTGTTTGCCTTCCGCATGGCGTCCACGCCGAAGCGGCTGGTGGAGACTGCGCATGCCATGCGTCCGCTGTTCGCCCGCGCCCTGGCGGAGCACGAGGCGCTCATGGCTGAGTCCGGGGCCGAGCGCTATCTGCGCAAGAACGGCTGGCTGAAGATTTACCGCTCCGACCGCACGTTCAAGGCAATGGAGCCAGAGCTGGAACTCGCGACCAAGTTTGGCCTCCCATACCAGACATTCGATGCCGCTGGCGTCCGCGCGCTGGAGCCGGCGCTGGCGCCCGCGTTCCGGCATGCCATCTTTTGGCCGGAGGCGGCGAGCCTGACCAATCCGCTTGCGGTGACCAGGGCCTATGCGGCGCGTTTCGGAGCCCTCGGCGGCGTCACCCTTATTGGCGACGCCCGCACGCTGCATCGCTCGGGCCGCCATTGGCGCGTTAAGACGGAGCAGGGTCCGCTCGATGCCGACCATGCCGTGGTCGCACTTGGGCCCTGGGCGCCGGACGTTCTTGACCCGCTCCGCATCCGCCTGCCGCTTGGCATCAAGCGCGGCTATCACCGCCATTTCCGCCTGGCCGGAAATGTCGAAATGAACCGCCCCGTCGTGGATATCGATAACGGCTATTGCGTTGCGCCCATGGAGCAGGGCCTGCGGCTGACCACGGGTGCGGAATTTGCCGCCCGCGACGCGCCGCCGACGCCGGTGCAGTTCGATCGCCTGATGCCGGCAGCGCGTGAGGTATTTCCCCTCGGCGGGCCCGCCGAAGACAAGACCTGGCTGGGGAAGCGGCCCTGCTTTCCCGACTCCCGGCCGGTGATTGGTCCCGCTCCGGGGCAGGCCGGCCTGTGGCTCGCCTATGGCCACGCGCATTGGGGCCTGACGCTGGGCCCGGCGACCGGCCGGCTCTTGGCGGAGCTTATTACCGGCGCGACGCCGTTCTGCGACCCGAAGCCCTATGCGGCGGAACGGTTTCTTCGTTAGAGCATGATCCCGAAAAGTGGGAACCGGTTTTCGGAAAAGATCATGCTCAAACAAAAAGCTAGAGCCTTATCAGTTCTGATTCAATCAGAACCGATAAGGCTCTAGCGGCCGAATTTGTCACGCCAGCTCGGCAGCGCGCCGGGGACGGGGAGAGCCGTCGCCTCATGCACCGCGCGGGCAATGGCACGCGCTGTGACGTTCGCGGCAATCGCCCCAAGTCTTGCGAGAACGAATAGCGGATCGGCGAGGGGCCTTCGGCCCGTAGACGCGGCAAACAGCACGTCGCCGTCGAGCGGCGTATGCACCGGATACACCGCCCGCGCGATCCCGGTTTGCGCCATTACCGCCAGGCGCTTGGCCTGCGCCTTGGTCAGAGCCGCATCGGTCGCCAACACAACGAGCGTCGTGCTCATCTGCGGGCTTCCCTTGGTGCGCGGCGCGAGCGCTTCCGGTGGAATGGGCGAGGGAAGCCCGCGGCCGCCGAACTCACCGTTTTGTTCGAAGGGCGCCGCCCAGAAACAAGGGCCATCGCCGATCACCACGCTGCCCGCAGCATTGACCGCGGCCATAGCGCCAACGGTGATGCCATCGATCATGGCCGACGCCGAGCCGGCGCCGCCCTTGAGATTGACGGTGGTCGCGCCAAGCCCGGCTCCCACGCTGCCCAGCGCAAAATCCGCCCCCGCGCCTGCCGTCGCGGCGTAGCCAAGCTCGCGATAGGGCGGGTAGCGGCCCCAATCCTTGTCACCGCCGTTCAACAGATCGAACAGGATCGCGCCCGGCACGATAGGCACCCGCGCGGAGCGGACGGCAAAACCGCGGCCCTGCTCCCGCAGCCAGGCCTGCGTGCCGGAGGCGGCATCAAGCCCGAAGGCCGATCCCCCGGACAGCGTGATCGCGTCGATCCCGCCGACCGTCTGCGCCGGGTCGAGCAAGGCAGTTTCCCGCGTGCCGGGCCCGCCGCCGCGCAGGTCGATACTGGCGACCGCGGGCTCCTCGAAGAGAACCACGGTCACGCCGGACCCGAGCCGTTCGTCGCCGGCATGGCCGACCCGGACACCCGGAACATCGGTAATGAGGTTGCGCAAGGCCACAAATCCTCCTGCGGGCGAGCATATCATCGTAGATCATTTGGAGGCGATGCGGCGTCAGGCTGCTTGCCTCGCAGGGGCATGATGCCGCATTGAGGTGCCTATGGCCGCCGACGTCTCCATCCCCGCCGCCTTGCTCGCCGGGCTTATCAGCTTCCTGTCGCCTTGCGTGTTGCCGCTGGTGCCGTCTTATCTTGTCTATCTCTCGGGTTTGTCGCTCGAACGCTTTGCCGACGCCGAACCCGAGCCGGCGGTGAGGCGCGAGACGGTCGTTGGCGCGCTTCTTTTCGTGCTCGGCTTCTCCACGGTCTTTGTCGCGCTCGGCGCGAGCGCCAGCGCGGTCGGAGATTTGCTTCGCGCCTATTCGTATGGGCTGGGGAAAGTCGCCGGCGTTGCGATCATCGTCATGGGCCTGCATTTCCTCGGCCTGCTGCGCCTCGGCTGGCTGACGCGGCAAAAGCGCTTCAAAGTCCCCAAACCCGTCGGCCTCTGGGGCGCCTATGTGATGGGCCTGGCCTTCGCCTTCGGCTGGACGCCCTGTATCGGCCCGATCCTTGCCGCGATCCTTGCGGTTGCAGCTTCCGAAGCAACGGTCGCCAAGGGTGCCGGCCTGCTCGCGGTCTATTCGCTCGGGCTCGGCATCCCGTTTTTGCTGGCGGCCTTTGCCGTCGAGCCTTTCGCCGCGTTCCTCGCCCGCTTCCGCGCGCATCTCGGCAAGGTCGAGAGAGCGATGGGCGTGCTGCTCGTGCTCACCGGCATCGCCTTCCTAACCGGCTTCATCAGTGCGGCGAGCTATTGGCTGCTCGAAACTTTCCCTGTGCTCGGGACGATCGGTTAACGCCGCCGCCAGGAAAACGGCCCCGTGCGCTTGTTGATCCAGCGATATTGCGTGGCCATCTGGCCGGCGCGTGTGGCGCCATAGCCGAACAGGCTGATGCTGAAACAGATCGTGGTATCGATCAGGTAATAGTAGACTGAGAGCAAGGTGCCGCCGAACAGGGCGTAATGAATGAAACGCACCGTCAGGCCGAGGATCAGCATATAACCGACCAATTGCCACCACGGCCGCCACGTCAGCGCGATGGCGCGTCCGGTGAGCCAGGCGGCGCCGCCGCCGAGTAGCAGCGTCACCAGGACGAAGACCCAAAAGGAATTTTCTTCGTGGAGAAAGCCCTGCATCATGGCTTGGCCTGCTGCCGCCCCCCTTCCAGATAAGCGGACTTGACCTCCGGCCGCGCCAGCAGTTCCGCGCCGGTGCCGGAAAGCGTGATGCGGCCATTGACCATCACATAACCGCGATGGGCCAGTCTCAGCGCGTGAAAGGCATTCTGTTCCACCAGAAACACGGTCAGGCCCTCGCGCTTATTCAGCTCGCGGATCGCGTCGAAGATTTGCCGGGCAACGAGCGGCGCAAGACCGAGCGAAGGCTCGTCGAGCAGCAACAGGCGAGGGCGGCTCATCAATGCGCGCGCGATGGAGAGCATCTGCTGCTCACCGCCCGACAAGGTGCCGCCGCGCTGGTCCAGACGATCGCGCAGGCGGGGAAAGAGGACGAGCACGCGCTCCAGATCGGCGGCAAAATGCTCCGGCTCCGCGACGATGGCGCCCATCTGCAAATTCTCCAGCACCGTCATGCGGGCAAAGATGCGGCGTCCCTCGGGCGATTGTGCGATCTTCAATTGCGCGATCTCGTGCGTGGGAAGTTGGGTGATGTCGCGCCCGTCGAACAGGATTTGACCCGAGAGCGCGCGCGGGTTTCCGCAGATCGTCATCATCAGCGTCGATTTACCCGCGCCATTGGCGCCGATCAGGGTCACGATTTCGCCCTGGCGCACATCGAGATCGACCCCTCTGAGCGCGATGATCCGGCCGTAGAAGGCTTCTACCCCGCGAATGGAGAGCAGCGGCGCGGTCACAGCCCGGCCTCCGCTTCGGCTTGCTTGACTTCATCCTCCTCAATCCCGAGGTAGGCGGCGATGACGTTCTGATCGTTGCGCACGGCGTCGGGCGCGCCGTCGGCGATTTTCACGCCGTGGTCGAGCACGACGATGTGGTCGGAAATTCCCATGACCACCGACATGTCGTGCTCGATCAGCAGAATGGAGGTGGAGTGGTCCTGGCGGATTGAGAGCAATAGCTCATTGAGCTCGCTGCTTTCCCGCGGGTTGAGTCCCGCGGCCGGCTCGTCGAGACAAAGCAGCACCGGGTCCGTGCACATGGCGCGGGCCACCTCGAGCCGGCGCTGCGCGCCATAGGGCAATTCTCCCGCCGCGTCGTCGGCGCGACCCAGCAGGCCGATCTTGTCGAGCCAATGACGGGCCTTGTCGATGGCATCGCGCTGGGCGCGGCCGTAGGAGCGAAAGCCCAGAATTCCAAGAACCGTGAAGCCGGACGCCAGCATGAGCGGGTTGTGTTGAGCCACCAGCAGGTTTTCCAGCACGCTCATGCCCTGGAACAGGCGGATGTTCTGAAACGTGCGGGTGACCTTGGCCTGTTGCGTCACCAGATAATCGGGCATGCGTTCCAGCAGGAACAGCGCGCCGTCGCCGCGACGAACGCTGCGCGCACCGCTGCCGGTCAGGACCTCCAGCTCATCCCAGAGTTTCGGATTGCCGCGTTGCAGCGCGATCCGCCCTTCGCTCGGCTTGTAGAATCCCGTGATGCAATTGAAGACGGTGGTCTTGCCGGCGCCGTTGGGCCCGATCAGCGCCGTGATCACCTCCCGTCCCGCCTCGAAAGACAGATCCTGCACGGCGAGCAGTCCGCCAAAGCGCATGGTCAAATGCTCCACGCGCAGAACGATGTCGCGCGCGGGCGATGTCATCCGCGCCCTTCCTTGAGGAGGTCGGCGGCGATGGTCTTGCGCTCTTTCAGGAATACCGAGGGCTCGCGTGTAGAGATGAGCCCGCGCGGCTTCCAGATCATGATGAGGACCATGGCCAGCCCGAACAGCAGCATCCGGTACTGGATTGGATCGAAGTCGGCGCCGAAGATTGTCTTGAGGAAATCCAGCTCACGCATGATCTCGGTGCCGCCGACCAGGACAATGGCCGCGATGGCCACGCCGATTTGGCTGCCCATGCCGCCCAGCACGACGATGGACAGGATGGTCGCGGATTCAATGAAGGTGAAAGATTCGGGCGAGATGAATCCCTGCCGCGCGGAAAAGAATGAGCCGGCGAAGCCAGCCAGCATAGCTCCCATGGCAAAAGCCGTGAGCTTGGTGTTGGTGGTATTGATGCCAAGCGAGCGGCAGGCGATTTCGTCTTCGCGCAGCGCCTCCCACGCGCGTCCCATCGGCAGTCGCCGCAGCCTGACGGTGATGAACGCGGTCAGGAGCGCGAGCGCGAGAATGACGTAATAAAGAAAAATGGTGCGGTAGATCGGGGTGAATTCCAGGCCGAACACCGCCGCGAAGCCGGTAGCGGAATCGTCGAATGGAATCCCGAAGAATGTCGGCCGCGGGATGCCGCCTATGCCGGCACTGCCGTTGGTGACCGGCACCCAGTTGATGAGGATGAGGCGGATGATCTCGCCGAAGGCGAGCGTGACGATGGCGAGATAGTCGCCGCGCAGGCGCAATACAGGAAAACCAAGCAGGATTCCCCAGAACGCCGCGAACATCCCCGCGAGCGGCAGCAGCATCCAGAAAGAGAAGCCCAAGGTCTTGGCAAGCAGCGCGGAGGAATAGGCCCCGACCGCATAAAAGGCGACGTAGCCGAGATCGAGCAGGCCGGCCAATCCGACCACGATGTTGAGCCCCCAACCCAGCATCACGTAGATCAGGATCTGGATGCCGAAGTTGTCGATCCACTTTACCGCGCCGCCGAACCCGGTCAGTACGAGTACGACAAACGGATAGACCGTCACGAAGCCGAGCGCCAAAGGCGCGAACCACTTGGCGAAGGCGGTGCGTAGCGTGGAGGCCGGCGCGCTCGATGCCGTGGATTTCGTAAGGCGTTTTGCGAGCCACGGCGAAACCACAAGGACGTGGAAAAAACGCACCAGGCCAACGACCGCAACCAGAGCGAAAAAATATCCCCAGCGCGTTTCAAGCACGAGTTCGTTGCGCATGCTCTGCACGGTCTTGAACGCCACGAGCGGCAGGAAAAGCAAGCAGGCGAGCAGCGCGGCGGCGACCGCGTCCTTCACGGCGCGGAGCACGTCGCTGCGCGGTGCCGGAGAGGGCGACTTGGCCGTCATCTCACACCTTCTCGACATCGGGCCTGCCCAGGAGTCCTTGCGGCAGGAAGATCAACGTGATGGCGAGGATGGAGAAGACCGCGACATCCTTATAGTCGATGGAAAAATAGGCCGACCACAGAGTTTCGATCAGGCCGATGAGAAGTCCGCCGATCACGGCGCCGGGCAGCGAGCCGATGCCGCCAAGAACGGCTGCGGTGAACGCCTTGATCCCGGGCACGAAGCCATCGGAAAAGCTCACGACGCCGTAATACATCAAGTACAAGGTGCCGGCCACGGCGGCGAGAGCTGCGGCGATGACGAAGGTGATAGAGATCGTGCGATCGACATTGACACCGACCAGAGCCGCCATTTTCTGGTCCTGCTCGCAGGCGCGCTGGGCGCGGCCGAGCGAGGTCTTGCTTACCAGGTACCAGAAGGCTGCGAGCAGGACGCCGGTGATGCCCCAGATCACGAGTTGCTTGTAGGACACGGCCACATCGTAGCCGCTGCCCTGCATCAGCAGAAGCACCTGATCGAACAGCGGCGGGATCGACTTGTTGCGTTGGCCTTGCGCCACCTGCACGAAATTGGTCAGGAAAATCGACATGCCGATCGATGAAATCAGCGGCGCAAGACGGAAGGAGTGCCGCAAGGGCCGATAGGCGATGCGCTCTATCGTCCAATTGAGAACCGACGTCAGCACCATAGCAACGACGAGAACGATCACCAGTGCCAGCGCGATCGATCCGATCCCTATCCAAGTCGTCAGGATCAGGAAGGCGACAAGGGCGATGAAGGCCGACACCATGAACACGCCGCTATGGGCGAAGTTCACCATGTTGAGAATGCCGAATACCATCGTATAGCCGATGGCGATAAGGCCGTAGATCGAGCCGAGGGTGAGGCCGTTGATGAGCTGCTGGACGAAGACTTCCATGCGTCCGCGAGGCTCCTGGTGCGTGCTTTGGCCGCGACCGCCGATTGCCGAAAATCCCCGCGGCAAGCGGCGCAAAGGCAAGTCCTGATGTTCTTAGCAGGGGCCGCAAAGCCCGGCAACGCTGGCACGGCGTCGCTGCGGAGAGGCGCCATCGAGTTGTTTTACCTGCCCGCGCGCTGCGCTATGCTTGCGTTCATGCCGGCTGCGCCAACGCTCCCGCTGTTTCATCTTTACGGCGATTCACCGGATGTGCAGGCATTCGACTTCATCCATATCGAAACGATTGCCGCGCGCGCCTCGGTTCATGACTGGGTGATCCGGGCGCACCGGCACGGCAACCTTTCCCAGATTCTGTACGTCGCGCAGGGCGGCGGAGAGATGACCTACGAGTCCGAGAGCATCTGCTTTGCGGCCCCGGCCGCGATCCTGGTCCCCTCGACCATCGCGCATGGGTTCCGCTTCGAGCCGAGGGTGACCGAGGGTTGGGTTGTCAGTTTCACCGACGACGTGGCCGTGGCGCTCGGCGGCCAATCGGACGCGGCCTGGGCGCGGCTGCGGGCGCTGGCGGCGGAGCCGGTGGTGCCGCTTGCCGCTCCGGCGGAAGGCAGGCGGCTGGCGGAACTTTGCACGGATCTCCACCAGGAGAGCTTCCTTGCACGCGAGGGATTCCGCGTCGCCATGCACGGACTGCTGGCGCTGATCGCCATTGAGGTGGTACGGCTTGCCGCCAGCCGCGCGCGCTCCGGCGCGGTGACGCTGGCGCCCGCCGACACGACGGTTGACGCCCTGCGCGGGCTGATCGAGGAGCATTTTCGCCGTGAACGGCTGCTGGCCTTCTATGCCGCAAAACTTGCCATGACGCCCGACCGTCTCAACGACCACGTCAAGCGCGCCACCGGCGTCACCGCCGGCCACCTGATACGCCAGCGCATGCTGACGGAGGCAAAACGCCAGCTTGTTTTCACCAACCAGGCGATCCAGGAGATTGCCTACGATCTTGCTTTTTCCGACCCGTCGCACTTTGCGCGGTTCTTCCGCAAGCACACGGGCACGACGCCGCAGGCCTTCCGCGAGCACCGTAGCGGCTGACGCGCTTTAATTGCTTCATTTTTTTCCGGCAGGCTTTCCGGCCTCGGCGATGACTTCGCCCGCTTCCTTGAAGGCATGGTTGGCCGCAGGAATGCCGCAATAGATCGCCTGCTGCAAAATGATCTCCTTGATGTCGTCCGGGGAAAAGCCGCCTTCGACCAGGGCGGCGCGCACGTGCAGGCGGAACTCGTCCCATTTGTCCAGCGCGATCATCGAGCCGATAACCAGGATACGGCGCGTGCGCTCATCGAAATGCGGCCGCGTCCAAATTTCCCCCCAGGCATAGCGGGTGATGAGGTCCTGGAATTCCTCATTGAACGCCGTCTTGTTGGCATTGGCGCGATCGACCCAGGCGTTGCCCAGCACCTTGCGGCGGCGCGCCATTCCGTTCTTGTGCCGGTCGCGGTCGTCCATGAAATCCTCCTTCGGCTGCGCGCGGCGCACCTTAAGAATGGGGCTGGGTGAGAAACCCGAGCACGTCCGTAGTATAGGCCGCCGGCTGCTCGACGTTGGAGATATGCGCGGCATCAAGCACGGTGAGGGCGGCGCCGGCGATGCGCCGGCGGATGAATTCGGCGTGGTCGAGCGGTGTGGCCGGATCGTGCCGTCCCGCCATGACCAGGGTCGGCGCGCTGATTCGGGGCAGCAGCGCACGGTGATCCATGTCGCGGACCGCCTCGCAGGCGGCGACATAGCCTTCAAGCGGCGTTGCCACCAGCATGTCGCGCATGCGGGCGATGGTATCAGGCGCGCGTGCAAGAAAATCCCCGGTGAACCACAATTTCATCACGTCGCCGGCGATCGGCGCCAGTCCGTGCGCGCGCACGGCTTTGATGCGGTCGTTCCAGCGGCTCTTGTCGGGGAAATAGCAGGAGGTGTTGGAGAGGATGAGCTTGCCGATGCGATGCGGTGCCTGCGCGGCCAGCCATTGCCCGACCATGCCGCCCATGGAGAGGCCGCACCAGTGAACTTTATCGAGGCCGAGCCCGTCCATGATGGCGAGCGCATCGCGCCCGAGGCGCTCCATCGTGCAAGGCCCGGAGACGACGCCGGATTTGCCGTGTCCGCGCCGGTCATAGCGCACGACGCGAAAGTGCCGCGACCAGACTGGAACCTGATCGTCCCACACGTGCAGATCGGTCCCGAGCGAATTGGAAAGCATGAGTGCGGGCGCGGCTTCCCGGCCTTCGATCTCGACATGCAGCTTGCAGCCGTCGGCATCGATCACCGGCATGCGCGCCTCCCGGCAGGTTGCGAGGCGGTCACTGTTTGCTTCCGCGGTCCTTGATCGACGCGATCAGCCGGTCGATGAAAGTTTGCGCCACGCCCTGGTAGGCCATGGGTTCAAACAGCTTGGCGATGTCGCCCGCGCTGAGTTGCGCGGTCACCCGCTTGTCCTCGGCCAGGACGGCTTGCAGGCCGCGCTTTTCCTGGACCGCTTTCTTTGAAGCTTCCTCGACGATTTTATGAGCTTCCGCTTTTCCGATCTTGCCAGCAAGCGCCACCGACACCGCTTCGGCCATGACCAACCCTTGCGTCAAGTCCAGGTTCGCCCGCATGCGCGCGGGATCGATCTCGATACCCTCGGCGATATCGGCAACCGCCGCGGCCGCGCCCGACGTGACGAGCGCGAGCGCGGGAAACGCCTGCCATTCCGCCTGCCATCCGCCAAGCGCGCGCTCGTGTTCCTGCACCTGGGCGGCAAAAATAGTCGCTGCGAGTTGAGGAGCAATAGCCGCTGCGGCCAGCGCCGCAGCCGCCGCGGTCGGATTGCGCTTATGCGGCATGCTGGACGAGCCGCCGCGGCCTGGTGCCGCCGGCTCGAAAGCCTCCCCGACTTCCGTCTGCATCAGCAAGGCCATGTCGCGCGCGATCTTGCCGCAGGTGCCGCATAAAATTGCCAGCGCGCCTGCAACCTCGGCCAGCCGGTCACGATGGCTGTGCCACGGAGCTTCCGGCGCAGGAAGATCGAGCAGGGCCGCCAGCCGCTCGGTGACATCGAGGCCGCGCTCGCCGAGCGCCGCCAGCGTTCCCGCCGCGCCGCCGAATTGCAGCACCAGGGCTTCCTTGCGCAGCCGCTGCAAGCGACCGCGCGAGCGCCCGAGCGCAGCCGCATAGCCTGCGATTTTTAGCCCAAAGGGCATCGGCACGGCATGCTGGAGCCAGGTGCGGGCGGCCATAGGCGTGCGGCGATGGCGGCCCGCAAGCGTAGAGAAGGCCGCAATAGCGCGGTCAAGATCGGCCGCCAAGACATCGATCCCCGCGCGCAGTTCCAGAACCTGCGCGGTGTCGATGATGTCCTGACTGGTGGCGCCCCAATGCACGTAGCGCGCCGCCTCGGCATCGGATTTCGCTACGTTGGCGGTGAGCGCCTTGACCAGCGGAATGGCGATATTGCCGGCCACCGCCGCTTGCTCGCCGATGGCCGAAATATCAAAACGATCTGCGCGGCAGGCGGCGGCGATCGGCTTCGCCGCTGCGGCGGGGATAACGCCGAGGTCAGCCTCCGCGCGGGCCAGCGCCGCCTCGAAGTCGAGCATTCGTTGCAGCCGCGCCCGGTCGTCGGTGACGGCCCGCATCGCCGCGCTGGAGATGAGCGGGCCGAGCAGGGAAGAGGAGAGCAGCGGCGTGGCCATGATGGGCGCGACCCGGAGTGGAAAGAGTGAAGCTGACTTATCAAACGGATGCAGGCAGGAACAGGGCCTAGCCCCATGGGAGGTCATACTAACGATCTTGACCATGCCGGGCGCGACGGTTCAAATGCTGCTCGAAACCGCCTTTTCCGGCAAATCGGACCGATTTTGAGGAGGTAGTGAATGCCCGCCGTCGCAATGACGGTGAACGGCAAAGCCGTCACCGCTGATGTGGACCCCCGCACGCTTCTGGTCGAGTTCCTGCGCGAGCATCTGCGCCTCACCGGGACGCATGTGGGCTGCGACACCTCGCAATGCGGCGCCTGCGTCGTGCATGTGGACGGCAAGGCGCTGAAATCCTGCACCACGCTGGCGTTGCAGGTGGACGGCGCGAGCGTCACCACCATTGAGGGCTTGGCCGCGCCGGATGCGCCGCTGCATCCCATGCAGGCGGCGTTCCGCGAGCATCACGGGTTGCAATGCGGCTTCTGCACGCCGGGCATGATCATGTCGGCCATTGATATCGTCAATCGCAAGGGTTTTGCGCTGGAAGAAAAGATCATTCGCGAGGAGCTGGAAGGCAACCTCTGCCGTTGCACCGGCTACCACAACATCGTGAAGGCGATCGCAGCCGGGGCCGAAGCCATGGGCGCCGGGCGCAAGGCGGCGTAAGAGCCGACCAGGAAGCAGCAAGGGATTTTTGATGTACGCCTTCACCTATCATCGCCCGACAACGGTCCGGCAGGCGATCAGTCTGCTCAGCAAGAACGGGGACGCCAAACTTCTCGCCGGCGGCCATACCCTGATCCCGACCATGAAGCTGCGGCTGGCGTCGCCCGCGCATCTCATTGATCTTTCGAAAATCGATGGCCTGTCGGGGATCGCATTGAAGGGCCGCTCCATCGTCATCGGCGCCATGACGCGCCACGCGGAGGTGGCGACATCACAGGTGGTGCACGAAAATTTGCCGGCGCTCGCCGAGCTGGCTTCCGTAATCGGCGATCCGGCGGTGCGTCACCGGGGGACGATCGGCGGCTCGGTGGCCAACAATGACCCGACGGCTGACTACCCGGCCGCGTGCCTGGGGCTTGGTGCCACCATTGTGACCTCCAAGCGCCGCATCAAGGCGGACGATTTCTTCAAGAGCATGTTCGAGACCGCGCTGGAGCCGGACGAGATCATCACCAAGGTCATGTTCCCTCTGGCGAAGAAGGCGGCCTACGAAAAATTCCGCAATCAGGCGTCACGCTATGCGATGGTCGGCGTCTTCGTCTCCAAGCGCGGGCCGGAAGTCCGCGTGGCCGTCACTGGCGCGGGCTCAAATGGCGTATTCCGCGTGACCGCGTTCGAGGACGCGCTGAAGAAGCGTTTTTCGCCAAAATCGCTCGACGGTCTGACGGTGCCGGCGGATGGTCTCAATGGCGACATCCACGGCAGCGCCGAATACCGCGCGCACCTCATTGGCGTGTTGGCCAAGCGCGCGGTGGCCAAGGCGACGGCTTGACGCTTGGGCTCAGGCGCGCGCGGGCGCTGGCTCCGCCAGCAGATTTTCCAGATCGAGGCGGCGGGTGACCATCGCCAGCTTGCCATCGGGCGTGTAGGGCCACTTCTCCTTGGGACGATCCCAATACAATTCGACCCCGTTGTCGTCGGGATCGCGCAGATACAGCGCTTCGCTGACGCCGTGATCGCTCGCGCCGTCCAATGCAATTTTTGCCGCAATGACCCGCCGCAGCGCATCGGCGAGCAGCGCGCGCGTTGGGTAGAGGATGGCCAGGTGATAGAGGCCAGTCGCGCCGGGCGGCGGCGGTGGACCGCCGAAGCTTTCCCAGGTGTTCAATGCGATATGATGGTGGTAACCGCCCGCGGACATGAACACCGCGCCGGGCACCCGCTGCGTCACCTCAAATCCCAGGACATCCCGGTAGAAGGTCAGGCCGCGGTCGAGATCGGCGACTTTAAGATGGACATGCCCGATCCTGACCCCGGAATTGATCGGTTCTGCTCGAAGCGCCTGCTTCGGAAGATCGCTGGATACCAAGGTTTCGGTCATGGCTCGCCCTTTCACATTCTAATGTAAGAGCCAACCCTTGCCGGGCAATAGGGGCCTGCCGCGGGGTAGCCCGCCCACGCATTGTCGCAGGCGCGGCAGACGGCGTACGATCCTGTAACTATTGATCGGCAAACGGAGGCCTCATGCTTTCCCGCGACGAAGATATCCTCAAAGCCGCCGAAGACTGGCGGCGCGAGGGGCGTGGCGTGGCGCTGGCGACAGTGGTGGAGACCTGGGGCTCGGCGCCACGGCCGGTGGGATCGAACCTGATCATCGACGATCAGGGAAATTTCCTCGGCTCAGTCTCCGGCGGTTGTGTCGAGGGTGCGGTGGTGGCGGAAGCACTCGATGTGATCGGCAGCGGCCAGCCTAGGACGTTGGAATTCGGCGTGGCCGACGAAACGGCGTGGAAGGTGGGCCTGTCCTGCGGCGGCACCATTCGGGTCTTCGTCGAGAAGGTGGAGTAGGCGGTTTGCGTCTCGATCTCCTTTCCGCTCTCAACGCCGAGCGCGCGGCCCGCCGCGCGGCGATCCTTGTCACCGACATGGCGAGCGGCGCGCAGCGGCTGGTCAAGGCCGCGGATATTTCCACCGATCCGCTCAAGGAGCTTCTGGAAAAGCATCTGCGCAGCGGCAAGAGCGGCATGGAAGAGACCGGCGGCGCCCGCGTTTTTCTCACGGTACACGTGCCGCCGCCGCGCCTGGTCATCACCGGGGCGGTGCATATCAGTCAGGCGCTGGCGCCGATGGCACGGCTGCTGGGCTACGACGTCACCATCGTCGATCCGCGCACCGCCTTCGCCACCGTTGAACGGTTCCCGGAAGTGAAGGTGATCGCTGAATGGCCGGACGTGGCGCTGCCGCCGCTCGGCATCGACCGCTACACAGCGTTTGTGGCTTTGACCCATGATCCGAAGATCGACGATCCCGCGCTGCTGCACGCATTTTCGCGCAACTGCTTCTATATCGGCGCGCTCGGCTCGAAGAAGACCCATGCGCGCCGGGTCGCGCGGCTGAAGGAGCAGGGAGCGAACGATGCGGACGTTGCCCGCATCCATGCGCCCATCGGCCTTGCTATCGGCGCGGTATCGCCGGCGGAGATTGCGGTGGCCATCATGGCCGAAATCACCGCGCGGCTGCGGCTGCCCGCGGAGACGGGGCGATGAAATTCGGTCCTGTTCCGCCCAAAGAGGCCATAGGCGCCACCGCCGTTCACACCATTCGCCAGGGTACGCTGGTTTTGAAGAAAGGCACTCTCATCGGCCCAGCGGAGGTAGCGGCGCTGCAGGCCGCCGGCGTTTCGGAAATCGTGGTGGTGCGGCTTGAGCCGGGCGATGTGTCCGAAGACACCGCCGCCGCCGAGATCGCGAGCGCCGTCGCGGGCGAAAGCGTCCGCGTCGATCACGCCTTCACCGGGCGCTGCAATCTCTTCGCCAAAACGGCGGGCATTCTTGTCGCCGACAAGGAAGGCATCGACCGGCTCAATCGCATCGACGAGGCAATCACCTTGGCGACGCTGCCTGCCTATAAGTCGGTTGTGGCGGGCGAGATGATCGCGACCATCAAGATCATCCCCTTTGCAGTGGGCAAGGCGCAGCGCGACGCCGCGCTCGCCGTCGCCGCGCGCGCCAAACCGCTTATCCGCGTTGCGCCCTATCGCATCCGCAAAGTCGGCGTTATCTCGACGCTGTTGCCTGGATTGGCCACCAAGGTTGTCGAAAAGACATTGCAGGTGACGGCCGAACGTTTGGCGCCCGCCGGAGGCGAAATCGTCGCCGACCGGCGCGTACCGCACAACAACGTTGCTGTGGCACAGGCGCTTGACGCGGTGCTCAAGAAGGGCGCCGAGCTTGTCGTCATCTTCGGGGCTTCCGCCATCGCCGACCGGCGCGATGTCATTCCGGCGGCGATCGAGAGCGTAGGCGGCCGGATCGAGCATTTCGGCATGCCGGTTGATCCGGGAAACCTGCTGCTGGTCGGCCGCGCGCGCGACCGGCTGGTGCTTGGCGCGCCAGGTTGCGCCCGCAGCCCCAAGGAAAACGGTTTCGACTGGGTGCTGATGCGCCTGCTCGCGGGTCTCCCGGTCACGCGCGAAGACATCACCGGCATGGGCGTGGGCGGCCTCTTGATGGAAATCGTCACGCGGCCGCAGCCGCGGGACGAGCCGGTCGCGGCCACGGGCCGGCGCATCGCCGCGGTCATCCTGGCCGCCGGGCGCTCAAGCCGCATGGGCGGCGAGAATAAGCTGTTGGCGGAAATAGGCGGCAAACCGCTGGTGCGCATCGCCGCGGAGCAGGCGCTCGCGTCGCGCGCGGGCCCGGTCATTGTCGTGACGGGGCATCAGCATGAGAAGGTAGAGGCCGCAATTGCCGGGCTGGACGTGAAGTTCGTGCACAATCCGGATTTTACGCGCGGGCTTGGAACGTCGCTGCGAACGGGCGTTGCGGCGGTGCCGGCGGAAGCCGATGGTGCCGTCATCTGTCTCGCTGATATGCCCCAGGTCGGGTCGATGCTGATCGACCGGCTGATCGCGGCCTTCGATCCGGAGAAAGGCGCACTGGTGGTGGTGCCGACGATGGACGGCAAGCGCGGCAATCCGGTCCTTTGGTCGCGGCGTTTCTTCCCGGAGCTGATGGCGATCGAAGGCGACATTGGTGCGCGCAACTTGCTCGCGAGCTATGCGGAAGCCGTCGCGGAAGTCCCGGTCACCGGCGATGCCGCATTCATCGACATCGACACGCCGGAAATGCTGACCGCGCTGAAAGCGGGCGCTTTGCCTGCATAGTATCGGGGTAGTGGCGCTCACGGCGCACCGTATCCCGGCGCCGTTCACCAAGTGGAAAGGCTTGCCCGCTACCATTCCCCGGCTTTTGCGGGGGGAGGGTGCCGTGACCGGTTTATGGCGATTTTTTTGCTGCATGGCAGCGGCCGCGGCGCTGCTGACAACCGGCATCGCCGTCGGGCAAGCGGCCGGGGCCTTCGCCGTGGGAAGCTGCGGCGCCTACGGCTTTGCCTACGACTTTCCGCAGGCCGAGGCGGCGCATGAGGCCGCCCGCGGCAAGTGCTCCGGCGACTGCAAGGTCATTCCCGTGCAGAGGGCCTGCGCCGCCTTCGCCATTGATGGCACCAATGTCTGCGGCGCGCACGGCTATGCCACGGCTCCCAAGCTCGGCGCGGCGCAGAACACCGCCCTGCGCCAGTGCTACGAGTACGGCGGCCGCGATTGCGTCATCCGCGCCTGGATCTGCGACGCCAAAGACTGACCTGCCAGGACCCATCCTCTTCTTTCCAAGATAGCCTCTCGCTTGCGTGGGCCGCGTAAGTCCCGGATTCGGGGCTTGCGGCACCTAAGCCAATTCCATAAGATAAACTGACTGACTAGTCAGTCAGTTTTTTTGCAGGCGGGCCTCTATCCAGAGGGAGCTATGGGATCAGCGATCAAAGCGGCAGGCAAGGCGGGGCGGCGCAAACGCAATGCTGCGAGCAACGTTGCCCGGAAAAGCCGTCCGCGCGGCCCCCGCGCATTGCAAAGCGCCAAGCGGCGCGAGTCAATTCTTGCAGCAGCACTTGACGAATTCTCTACCCGCGGTTTTGCCACGGCCCGGCTCGAGGATGTCGCACGCCGTGCCGGCGTCGCCAAGGGGACCATCTATCTGTACTTCCGCGACAAGGAAACGTTGTTCCAGGAGCTTGTGCGCGCGGAGTTGAGCCCGGTGGTCGCGGCGCTGGAGGCGGCGCCCATGGCGGACCTGCCCATGCGCGCGGTCGCCGAGCGCCTGGTCGAGCTTTTCGTGCGCGAGATTTTCGCCACGCGCCGCAAGGACGTCATCCGGCTCGTCCTGACCGAAGGTCCGCGTTTTCCGGCGATCGCGGAGTTCTACTATCGCGAAGTCGTGTCGCATGTGATTGCGGTCATTCGCCGTCTCGCCCAGCGCGCCGTCGAGCGGGGCGAACTGCCCAACGATTCGCTGGTGCGGTTTCCGCAGCTTCTTGGCGCGCCCGGCATTGTCGCCATCATCTGGAGCGGCCTGTTCGACCGCTGGGCCAAGCTCGATGCGGAGGCCTTCCTGCGCGCCTATCTCGATCTGATATTCGGCAAGGGGAGGGCGGCATGAGGACCAAAGGCTACACATGGCTTGCCCTCATCGCCTTCATTCTGACCGCTTGTGGCGAAGCGAATAACCGGACCTATCAGGGCTGGGTCGAGGCCGATCTTATCTTTGTCAGTCCGCACGAGGCGGGACGGGTCAAAACATTGTCGGTGCGCGAAGGTGACACGGTAGCCACAAGTGCGCCGCTGTTCACCCTCGACGACGAATTGCAGCAAGCGGAACTGCGGGAGAGCGAGGCCGCCCTCACCAATGCGCGCAAGGACTTCGAGCGTGCCGGGGCGCTGGTGAAGGCCAGCGCCGGGACGCAAAAGGCCTTCGAAGATGCCGAGGCGGCGCTGCGCACCGCCGAGGCCAAGCTCAGTTCCTCGCAAACCCGGCTGGCGCGCCGGAGTGTTGCAAGCCCAACAGCCGGCACGGTGCAGAAGGTCTATTTCCGGGAAGGTGAAATCATGCCGGCAGGACGCCCCGTCGTCGCGCTGCTGCCGCCGGAAAACCTCAAACTGCGTTTCTTCGTGCCGGAGGCCGTGCTGCCGACCATCTCATTAGGAGAAACAGCAGGCGTCGGCTGCGACGGCTGCCCGGCGAATCTCACGGCACGCATTTCTTTCATCGCCCGCACGGCGGAATTCACCCCGCCGGTCATCTACAGCCTGGAGGAGCGCTCGAAGCTCGTCTTCCTGGTGGAGGCGCGGCCGCAACGGCCGGAAGCGCTGCGTGTCGGCCAGCCGGTGAGCGTCACCTTGTCCGCGCCTGAGAGGAAGCGATGACGGCTGCGCCGGAGATCGCGATCAACGTCGAGGGCCTCACCAAATCCTTCGATGGCCGCGAGGTCGTCCATGATTTGTCGATGCAGGTGAAGCGGGGGACGATCTACGGCTTCCTCGGTCCCAACGGCTCCGGCAAGACCACGACCATCCGTATGCTCTGCGGCCTGCTGACGCCGGACGCCGGCCACGGCACCTGCCTCGGCTACGACATCCGCACCGAGGCCGACAAGATCAAGCTCCATGTCGGCTACATGACCCAGCGCTTCAGTCTCTATCAGGATCTCTCGGTGCGGGAGAATTTGGAATTTGTCGCGCGCATCTACGGCATCCGAAACCCCGCCGCCGCCGCGCGCGCCGCCATCGAGCGGCTGGGGTTGACGGGACGCGAGGAACAGCTTGCCGGCACCTTGTCCGGTGGCTGGAAGCAGCGGCTTGCGCTCGGCGCCTGCACCTTGCCCAATCCGGAATTGCTTCTGCTCGACGAGCCGACGGCCGGCGTCGATCCCAAGGCGCGCCGCGAGTTCTGGAACGAGATTCACGCGCTCGCCGCCGATGGCCTGACCGTGCTGGTGTCCACCCATTACATGGACGAGGCCGAGCGCTGTCATGAGATCGCCTATATCGCCTATGGACACCTGCTCGTTCACGGCACCGTCGACGAAGTGGTCGCGCGTTCGGGGGTGCTAACCTATACGGTAAGCGGAAAAGGTTTAGCGCGTCTTGCCGCCGCACTCGGCAACAGGCCCGGCATTATGGTCGCGCCTTTCGGCACCAGCCTGCATATCTCAAGTCGTGACAAGACCGCTCTTGCGGCGGCGATCAAGCCTTATCGCAAGGATCCAACGCTCAATTGGGTGGAGTCCGAGCCCTCGCTCGAAGACGTCTTCATTGAGTTGATGGCGCGCGCAAAGGACAATTTCCAATGAGCGCCTTCAATGAATCACTACAACGCGGCTTCTGGCGGCGCGTCGGCGCAATGGTCCTGAAGGAATTCCTGCAACTGCGGCGTGACCGGATCACGCTGGCGACTATGGTGACCGTGCCGCTGATGCAGCTCGTGCTGTTCGGCTATGCCATCAACACCACGCCGCGCGACCTGCCGACGGCGGTGCTGATGCAGGAGACAAGCGATGTCGGCCGCTCGATCCTGGCAGCACTCGAAAACACCAAATACTTTAAGGTCACGCACGTCGCCCGCGATGTTGCTGAACTCGACCATCTGCTTGCCTCAGGCACAGTGCTATTCGGAATCGAAATGCCGGCCGGTTTCGAGCGGGCGGTGCGGCGTGGCGACAGGCCAGTCCTGCTGGTGGCCGCCG
>Ga0209514_10001720_pt1 | contig 36439 bp, 30 predicted proteins | sample Subgrocontami58m_FD_187452 | JGI IMG/M metagenome (GOLD analysis project Ga0209514, IMG submission 187452) | Subsurface groundwater microbial communities from S. Glens Falls, New York, USA - GMW37 contaminated, 5.8 m (SPAdes) (version 3) | ecosystem: Environmental > Aquatic > Deep subsurface >...
TGATTTTGAGGCAGTCAGGCTTATTGCCCAGGAGGTTCGCTCGCCGGTAATCTGTGTGCTAACCCACGCCGACCTTAAAGCGGTAGACCAGAGCTGGGAAGCAGTCAAGGGCGCCAGGCAACCGCGCATCCATATAGTTTTGTCGTCTTCAGATATACATCTTTTTTATCAACTCAGGAAAAGCCGCGACGAGATTTTGGAGATGTCTTGCAGCACGGTCGCTCGCGCCAGGAAATACTGCGATGATGTCGAGTTCTCGGCAATGGATGCCAGCCGAACCGAGCCTGAGTACATCTATAAAATCCTTGAGGCAGTTATCGAGTCGGGAGCTACTACGGTAAATATTCCTGATACAGTAGGCTATGCCATGCCCGATGCGTTTGGCAGCCTTATCGAGGGCGCCTTCAAGAATGTGCCGAATATTCACCGGGCAATTGTCAGTGTGCATTGCCACAATGACCTGGGCCTGGCGGTAGCCAATAGCCTGGAAGCGCTGAGGCGAGGCGCCAGGCAGGTGGAATGCACCATCAATGGTATCGGAGAAAGGGCAGGCAATGCTTCTCTGGAAGAAATTGTTATGGCAATCAAGACCCGCCAGGACTTTTTTAATCTGACGACCAATATCGATACCACACAAATTTATAAGACCAGCCGGCTGGTCAGCGAGCTAACCGGCTTTCCGGTTCAGCCTAACAAGGCGATTGTCGGGGCTAATGCTTTCCGGCATTCGTCGGGTCTGCATATAGACGGTGTCATCAAGCTGCCACTAAACTATGAAATAATGGACCCGAAATCAGTAGGCATACCAGCCAGCAGTCTGGTACTGGGTAAAACCAGTGGGCGTCATGCTTTCACAGAGCGGCTGGCCGAACTGGGCTACAGCCTGTCTGAGGAGAACTTCAGCCGTGCCTTTGCTGCCTTCAAGGAGCTGGCCGATAAAAAGAAGGATGTTACCGATAAGGATATCGAATCCCTGGTTGCCGAAGAGCAACGCACCCTGTCTGAATTCTATCACCTCGACCGTATCCAGGTAACCTGCGGTGACAGGGGCATGCCCACGGCTGCCATCAGGCTCACCGCTCCCGATGGTCAGGTGCTGGCGGATGCCGCTTTAGGCACCGGCCCGGTCGATGCCGTCTACCAGGCAATCAATCGGCTTGTCGGCGTGCCTAATGTGCTCACTGAATTCAGCGTTAAATCGGTAACCGAAGGTATCGATGCTATCGGTGAGGTACTGATAAGGATAGAGAGCGAGGGGGTAACCTATACCGGTCGGGGCGCCGATACCGACATCATCGTCGCCAGCGCCAAAGCCTATATCAATGCCCTTAATCGATTGCTGTCAGCTAAGAAAGCTGGCTCAAAAAGCAGTTAGGCTAAAAATATAGATTCAGTGCTTCCTTGTTGCCGTGCATTCTCCTTACTGGACTACTTATCTTGGTTGTCAAACACTAGATTTTAGAAATATTAAGAGGAAGGGAGATAAGATGACATTAGTTGAAAAGATTCTGGCGGCGCATTCTGATAGAAAAAGGGTAAGTCCGGGTGACTTCATCAATGTCAGGCCGGACCTGATTCTGGCCAATGACATTACCGCCCCGATTGCCATCAAAGAGTTTCTGCGCATCGGTGTCAAAAAGGTCTTCGACCCGAAAAAGGTGGTCATGGTGGCCGACCATTTTGTACCGAATAAGGACATTAATTCGGCTGAAAATGCCAAGTCGATGCGCGACTTCTGCTATGGGCAGACTATACTGCACTTCGATGTGGGACAAATGGGTATCGAGCATGCCTTACTGCCGGAGCAGGGTCTGGTCTTGCCCGGAGATGTAATTATCGGGGCCGATTCCCATACCTGCACCTATGGTGCTGTGGGTGCCTTTGCCACCGGCATGGGCTCGACGGATGTTGCTGCCGCAATGGCTACCGGTGACATCTGGATGAAGGTGCCCGCAACTATCAAGTTCGTCTATCATGGTAAGCTGGGAAAATGGGTAGGAGGCAAGGATTTAATCCTTTACACCATCGGCCAGATTGGTGTGGATGGTGCCCTTTATTCGGCTATGGAGTTTACCGGTGAGACAATAGATGCCTTATCTATGGACGGGCGGCTCACTATGGCGAATATGGCGATTGAAGCCGGGGCTAAAGCCGGTATCTTCAGGGTAGATAAGAAAACTTTGGATTATATTAAACCCCGGGCCAAACGCCCCTACACGGTCTATGAGCCGGATGCCGATGCAGAATATGCCCAGGTTATCGAGTATGATGTTACCGCTCTGGAGCCTCAGGTTTCCCTGCCTCACTCACCCGCCAATGCTAAACCGGTAAGCCAGGTAAGCGGGATAGACATCGACCAGGCGGTAATCGGGAGTTGCACCAATGGCCGCCTTGAAGATTTACGGCTGGCGGCCCAGGTATTAAAGGGCAGAAAGGTGCACCAGAAAGTGCGCTGTATCATCATTCCCGGCACACAGCAGATATATCTCGATGCCCTGACCGAGGGTATTATAGAAACCTTAATCAGGGCCGGGGCTGCGGTGAGCACGCCAACCTGCGGTCCCTGCCTGGGCGGTTATATGGGCATCCTTGCCGCCGGCGAGCGCTGCATCTCCACCACCAACCGTAACTTCGTAGGCAGAATGGGCAGTCCCAAATCCGAGGTCTACCTGGCAAATCCGGCCGTGGCAGCCGCCAGCGCCATCACCGGCAAAATCACCAGCCCGGAGAAGATTAAGTAAATTCAACAAAAAATGCAGTACGATGATATTCTGAAAAAGCTGAAAGGCTTGTCCGACCCTAAAGCAGTAGAGGGGATGGCCCGGTTCGGGATAAATCCGGAGAGCACCTTGGGCATATCAGTCCCGAACCTGAGAAAGATAGCTAAAGAAGCAGGAATCGACCATACCCTGGCTCAACAACTCTGGGCATCAGGCATTCATGAGGCTAGATTACTGGCCGGCATGGTCGCTGCCCCCGCGAAGACAACCGAAGAACAAATGGAAAGCTGGGTCAAAGACTTCGACTCCTGGGATGTTTGCGACGGAAGCTGTATGAATCTTTTTGAGAAGACCGGATTCGCCTATCAGAAAGCGATGGAATGGAGTTCCAACGATAAAGAGTTCATTAAAAGGGCTGGCTTTGCCCTGATGGCTCGCCTGGCTGTCAGTGATAAGAAGGCGGACGACCAACGATTCGAGCTGTTTTTGCCGATAATAAAGAGGGAAGCCTCCGATAATAGAAACTTCGTCAAAAAGGCGGTTAACTGGGCATTAAGGCAAATTGGCAAACGCAACCTCGATTTGAATGGTAAGGCATTGGCTACGGCTAAGGAGATTCAAGAAATAGACTCAAAAAGTGCCCGATGGATTGCCTCCGACGCCATCCGGGAATTAACCAGCCAGGCGGTTCTCTCAAGGTTACAGGCCAAAAAGTCACACAAGGTAAAGGATTTTGAGAAGACGGTGGTGGAGGTGTAACTGAGCAGGAGGAAGGCTATGGCTAGCAAGCGAGAATTAATAAGAGATAAGGCAGTTGAATTACTGAAGAACAATACGCAGGGACTAATGTATTCCGTCTTGATGAAGGAATTGACAAAGTACTTTCCAGATACACCTCGAAACACCATTGCTGGCTCGTCTTGGAACATACATATTACCCGCAGTAAAGAGATATATAAGCCAGCTAGAGGTCTTTTCAAATATAGATTTTCTGAAGCTGAAGAAAGCAGCACCATTGAAAAACCCTCCGCAGTATTCAAGGAAGAGGATTTTTATGAACCTTTCGCCGAGTACCTAAAAGGTGAATTAGGAGAGTGCACGGAAGCATGCTCTTTTGGGAGGAATTACCTCAGCAAAAAATGGGGTACTCCCGATGTAATTGGCATATATAAGCCGTCCACCAGAGATGTTGTCAAATTTCAAGAAGAAATCATATCGGCTGAGATTAAGACAAATCCCTCAGAGCCAATAACAGCGTTCGGACAAGCAATTTCTTATAGGTTGTTTTCTGCTAAGGTGTATTTGGTAGAACCTAGCAGTATCGATGCCGTAGATTTGGACAGAATAGAATCACTATGTATCCTGTTTGGTATTGGCTTAATTTTGTTTGATACCAATCCTAAGGATCCAAATTTCAAGATACGGGTGCGAGCCCAGAGGTATAGTCCAGATATGTTTTACGTAAATGAGTTTGCTCACAAATTAGATACTGCTAACAAAGAAGCATATGAGAAGTTGTTTGGGAAGTAGAAATTCTCTTTCCTCTCCCCTTGCGGGAGAGAGCCTGTCCTGAACTTGATTCAGGAATTAAGGTGAGGGGGTCTAGAAATTCTGAATGCAGAATGAGGGAGGAAACAAATCCTGAGTGACAAAACATATATGATGATATATTGGTGTCTGGATTCCAGCCTTCGCTGGAATGACGAAGGGAAGCTGGAATGACAATAATACCTAAGCTGTCATTCTGGCGGAAGCCAGAATCCATAAAGTCATAGATTAAGGACGTGCTTGTCCCGTACTTGATACGGGAGCCAGAATCCAGAAGAGATAGATTGAAGAATTACTATGTTTATATACTGGCAAGCAAACGCAATGGAACACTTTATATCGGCGTTACCAACGACCTTATGAGAAGAGTCTACGAACACAAGAATGATTTCGTTGAAGGATTTACAAAGAAATACCGTGTTCATATGCTTGTATATTACGAACAACATGAAAATGCTGAATCGGCAATTCAACGCGAGAAGCACTTGAAGTTTTGGCACAGAAAGTGGAAAATCAGGTTGATTGAAGAGACAAACCCGGAGTGGCAAGACCTGTACGACGAGATAATACGGACTGGATTCCAGCCTTCGCTGGAATGACGGAGGAGTGTTAATCCGGATTAGTGAAGCTCTAATATCACCCTCACCTAACCTCTCCCGTCAAGGGAGAGGGACAATGGTATAGGTTATAAAAGGCTCTGGTTTGACATCCTTACTAACCTCTACCGTCAAGGAAGAGGGATACGGGGTAAGAAGGTGGTGTGAAATATTGAGGAAACTTTACTTTGACACCCAGACCCCGTATCACGTACGGGGTAGGCTCTAACCTCTCCCGTTAAGGGAGAGGGATACGGGGTAAGAAGGTGGTGTGAAATATTGAGGAAACTGCGGCTGACCCTCACCTAGCCTCTCCCGTCAAGAGAGAGGGAAAATAATTTATAGTTTAAGTAGTTTAGTTTAAAGGAGGTCATTATCTAATGTTAAAAGGAAAAGTTCACAAATACGGGGCGGATGTTAATACGGATGTCATTATACCGGCGCGCTACCTGTATCTGGTTGAGCCGGGTGACCTGGCGGCTCACTGTATGGAGGACATAGACGCTGAGTTTTTGTCCAAGGTCAAGCCCGGGGATATCATGGTGGCGACCACCAACTTCGGCTGTGGCTCGTCACGGGAGCACGCCCCGCTGGCAATTAAAGCCTCGGGTATCTCCTGTGTCATCGCCAAAAGCTTTGCCCGCATCTTCTTCCGTAACGCCATCGATATCGGTCTACCCCTGCTGGAGTCTGCCGAGGCGGTGGATAACATCAAGGCCGGCGACACTGTGGAGGTTGATTTGGCTAAAGGCACTATCAAGAATGTGAGTAACGGAAAGGTGTTTACCGCCAAACCTTATCCCGACTTTATGAGCCAGATTATCGCTGCCGGCGGGCTGATTGAACATACCAGGAAAAGATTAGGTATAATGTAACCTATCCCCCTGCCCCTTCCCTTAATAAGGGAAGGGGACGTGTAGTAAGAGAGGGGGCAAAGCCCCCTCTCTAAAATCTCTTCCCCCTCTCATTGCAAGGAGAGGGGGATAAGGGGGTGAGTTTAAGAAACAATTCCTATAAGGAGGACATAACATGAAATTTAAGCTGGCGGTCTTACCGGGTGATGGTATCGGTCCTGACGTAGTCACTGAAGGTGTTAAGGTCTTACAGGCAATAGGCAAGAAGTTTGGACACCAGTTCGACCTGCACTACGGGCTGATTGGGGGCATCGCCATTGATAAGTCAGGAGAAGCCTTTAGCAAAGAGACACTGAAAATGTGCCAGAGTTGCCAGGCAGTAATGCTGGGTGCTGTCGGTGGTCCCCAGTGGGATGACCCTAAAGCTAAGACCCGTCCTGAAGATGGCCTGCTGGCGGTGCGGAAAGGGCTGGGACTGTTTGCCAATCTACGCCCGGTCAAGGTTTCCCCTGTGCTGGTTGACTCCACCAATCTGAAGCCGGAAGTTATTAAAGGGGTAGATTTCATTTTTATTCGTGAGCTTACCGGCGGTCTCTACTTTGGCAAACCCAAGAGACAGTGGCAGACATCCCGCGGCCGGCGGGCGGTTGATTCCATGGTCTACTCCGAGCAGGAAATCGAGCGTATCGTACGGGTCGGCTTTGAGCTGGCAAGAGGCCGGCGTAAGAAACTGCTCTCGGTGGATAAAGCCAATGTGCTGGAGTCCTCCCGCTTATGGCGACAGGTAGCCATAGAGGTGGCTAAAGACTACCCCGATATCGAACTGGAGCATATGCTGGTTGATACCTGCGCCATGCGGATTATCCTGAATCCGAAATATCTGGATGTCGTTGTCACCGAGAACACCTTTGGCGATATTCTTACCGATGAGGCCTCGATGCTGGCAGGCTCGATGGGCATGCTGCCCTCAGCCAGTCTGGCTGGGGCGCCGCAGGCAAGGATCGGTATCTTTGGTTTATATGAGCCCATTCACGGTAGCGCTCCCCCTCTTACCGGACTGAATATAGCCAATCCCATAGCCACTATTCTCAGCATCGCCATGATGCTGCGCTACTCACTGGCTTTAACCAAAGAGGCACTAGCTATTGAAACTGCCGTCGAAGCCGCCCTGAACGAGGGTTACCGCACCCATGATATAATGTCCGAAGGTAAGACCAAATTAGGCACGAGGGAGATGGGCGATTTGATTGCCCGAAAAGTGGGGGTGAGTTAAATGGACTTTGAGCGAAGCAATACGAAATGTGCTAGAAGAGCAGGGACGTGCGCTATCCGCAGAGGAAATTGCTGACGAAATCAGGAGAAGAAATCTTTGGAGACGGCCTAAAGATAATGCTTTTCCAGAACCCTGGCAAATTGTCCTGAGAATGGTGCACAACCTTGATAAGTTTGCAGTCATCATAAGCCTGATAAATTAATCGACGGAGGTTTTAGCTATAGAAATTCAGCTTTATGATACGACACTGCGGGATGGAGCTCAGCGGGAGGGCATCTCCTTCTCGGCGGTAGATAAGCTCAATATTGCCCAAAAACTGGATGAACTGGGTATCCACTTCATTGAAGGCGGCTGGCCCGGCTCTAACCCCAAGGATAATGAGTTCTTTGAGAAGGCAAAAAGCCTGACTCTGTCCCACTCGGTGCTGGTTGCCTTTGGCAGCACCCGGCGGCCTAAAGCCAGGGCATCAACAGGAGCCAGCCTGCTGGCTCTAGTCCGTTCAGGAGCCAAAGTAGCCACCATTGTCGGCAAAAGCTCGGACTTACAGGTTACCCAGGTGCTGGAAACCACCCTGGAGGAAAACCTGAGGATGATTGCTGACTCCATCAGATATCTCAAGGACAAGGGACTGACCGTTTTCCTGGATGCTGAGCACTTTTTCGATGGCTTCAAGAGCAACCCCGATTACAGCTTGCGCTGCCTGACCACGGCTGCCGAAGCCGGGGCTAGCTGCCTGGTACTCTGTGATACTAACGGCGGCACACTACCCAACGAGGTAACCCTGGCGGTGAAGGCAGCTAAAAAGGTAACCAAGGTGCCTCTAGGTATTCATGCTCACAATGATGCCGGGCTGGCCGTGGCTAACACCCTGGCGGCGGTGAACGCCGGCGTAATCCAGGTGCACGGTACCATCAACGGCTACGGTGAGCGCTGTGGCAACGCCAACCTTTGCTCCGTTATCCCCGACCTGAAGCTCAAGATGGGTATCGATTGTGTTACCGATGAGCAACTGGCTAAACTAACCGAGGTCTCCCACTATGTCAGTGAGGCCGCCAACCTGGTGCCCGACCCCTTCTCGCCATATGTCGGGGCCAGTGCCTTTAGCCACAAGGGCGGACTGCATGCTGCCGGCGTGGCTAAGTGGACCGAGAGTTATCAGCACGCCGACCCGACACAGGTAGGTAACCGGCAAAGAGTAGTGGTCTCCGAGCTATCAGGCAGGCGTAACATTATTTACAAGGCAAGGGAACTGGGCATAGATTTACCATCACAAGGTGAGAAGACCCAGGAGCTACTGGAGCAGATTAAGCGGCTGGAGAGTCGAGGCTTCCAGTATGAGAATGCCGAAGCCTCTCTGGAACTGCTGCTCCACCGGGCTAAACCCGATTACCAGCCACCCTTTGCCTTAGTTGACTTTATGGTAGTCGTCGAGACCCGGCGGCGCCAACCCACCCAAAGGAGCCAGGAAGAGACATTAGCCGAGGCAATAATCAAGGTGAGGGTAGGCACTGAAATAATTCATACCGCCGCCGAGGGCAATGGTCCGGTCAACGCCCTGGACCAGGCATTACGCAAGACACTCCTCCAGTTCTACCCCAGCCTGGCCGCCGTCAAGCTGGTGGACTATAAGGTGCGCATCCTGGAAGAAAGTATCGGCACCGAGTCCCAGGTGCGTGTCCTCATCGAGTCCAGCGATGGGGTGCAGGCATGGACAACAGTGGGTAGCTCGACCAACATCATCGAGGCAAGCTGGCTGGCACTGGCCGATAGCCTGGAATACTGGCTAGTTAAAGAGAAGGCAAAGGACAAAGCCGAGAAAAAGTAATTTAGAAATCCATCCCCTAGACCTCCTTCCGTTGACAAAGGAATGAGGATTTCTTTTTTAAGAGGGGTTAGTCCATCTTTGACGCCCGGAAAGAACCAAAATATATTATAAGGCTCATAAATGCTAAAAATTATTTCTCAAAAATGAGCAATAATACTTGACAAATAAGAGAGTGTATGCTACTCTTTATTGTAGCAGAGGATAAGAAGTCTTCTGACTATAAATTAAGGAGGAGCAAAATGGAACTGCTCACAATCAAAGGAACCAACCTCAACACCACCGTCTATCGCGGCTTTGCCTCTATTAAAGACATTGCCAGCATCTCGGCACCAGACACCTATAACCAGGACCAGAATCCCGATGGGCTTCAGCGAGACCTCACTGAGAAGCATTCAAGAGAGAGTTATCGTTACGCTGAAGGTGCTCAAACAGTCTCCGACTGGCCCCGCCTGTGGCCAGAACTAATTCTTAATGTACGGGATACTAGCGTCGTCAAAATCCTGCCCTTAGATGAATCTTGTAACCTCTTCAAGATCGTGGTTAATGAGGATATGATAGACAAATCGCTGCCTCGTCCTCAGATATCCCGAACGGATGGGAACCACCGGCTATTCTATGGGGAAGGGCACCCCACATATGAATGGCCACCTCTTGAGATTTCTACCCCTTTTAGCCTGACTCTAGGCTTGACGACAGACCAAGAAGCCTCTCTATTTATCGACATCAACGATAATCAAAAGGCTATGAACACGAGCCATCTAAAGCATCTCCAAACGCGCCTTATTCCATCAGAGATTCTTGCTACTCATGACCCGGCACTCTGGATAGCTAATAAATTAGTGGAAGACCCCAAAAGTCCTTTCCACGGTATCATCTACCTAGGTGGTGAGAAGGAGAAAGTCCAAGGTCTCACAAGGAGGGTAAATCTGGCAGCACTTCGCACCGGTGCTGAGATGATTCTCAAGGAAAGCATAAAACTCCGGGCTTTTAGCGAGATTGAGGATAAATATGTGCTAATTCGCACTTACTGGAGCGCGGTAGCCAAGACATTCGCTCAAGAATGGGCTGATACTAAGAAATATCTCTTACAACGCGGCTTTGGTATCTGGAGCATGTCAATACTCGGTGCAGAGATAATTGACCGTTGTATTATCCGCCCAATTAACCCCAATCAGTATGAGGACGAGATGGCTGCTTATCTTAATCAGACACGGATTGATGTTGATTGGGATGCAAGCGAGGGTAATGTAAGACACTACGGAGGGCGTGTTGGTGCTAGAGAACTGGCCGACAAGATGAAACATTCTCTCTCCGATGAAGATGTTGATATGGGGAACATTGCTAAGGGTCTCAAAAGCATTTACTAAGAGAGTTGCAAGAATAATAAACTAAAGGAGATGTGACTATGGTATTGCGTAACACAGTTATTAGACAGATTAGGAAACGTGAAGGTTTCAATGTGAAAATAAAACGCGACGGGCGAGGCGTGCATCCCAATACGACTCTTCCTGGGTATCCATTCGAGAGAGCGCTAAGGGGGGTCAAGTCTGTCGCCCAATGGAAGGAAGATAGATTCTTTAAATGTTATCCAGGTTATGATTTAGATGTTCTTAATGCTCAGGGCAAGGTAGCACAAGGTAAAACCAAACTAAGCACGGTTCGTGACACTTACTTGGAGGATTAGCCTTTAGCATTCGGCAGGGGGATTAAGGGGGTAAGGTTGATAAATAACCTGTTCTACCCCTTGATTACACCCATCGGCCTTGACCGTGCTACCTTACGGGAGATGCCGGCATTATGAGCAACCTCAACGACCGCAGACACATCTTTGTAGGCTGCCGAGGCTTCTTCAGCCAGCGAACTGATACTGCCTGCCTTAACCGTAATCCCCCTGGCGGCCAGGGCGTGGACAACATCCGACCCTCTCAGGCTGCGCTTGGCGGCGGAGCGACTCTGCAACCGACCGGCACCGTGAGCCGTGGAGCCGAAGGTCTGCTGCATGGCAATCTCGGTGCCCACGGCGATATAGGAATAGCGCCCCATATCCCCGGGGATGAGCACTGGTTGCCCGATACCCTGGTAGATTGGAGGAATCTCTGGGTGCTTAGCCGGGAAGGCACGGGTTGCCCCCTTGCGGTGCAGACAAAGTGTCTGTTTCTTGCCATTTACGGTGTGTTCCTCCATTTTGGCGATGTTGTGGGCCACATCGTAAATCTGCTCCAGTCCCATCTCCCGCCGGCTCATACCCAGCACCTTAACAAACGCCTCTCTAGTCCAGTGCGTGATACACTGCCGGTTAGCCCAGGCATAGTTGGCGGCACAAGCCATCGCGGCCAGATAGTCTTGCCCCTCTACCGAATTCACCGGGGCACAGGCAAGCTGACGGTCGGGCAGGTCGATGCCATACTTCCTCACCGCATGGTTCAGCAAGGCAACATAATCGGTACAGACCTGGTGTCCGAAGCCCCGTGAACCGGTATGAATCCAGACCAGCACCTGCCCGATATCACTGATACCCATCACTCTAGCGGCATTCTGATCATAGATTTCGTCCACCACCGCCACCTCCAGAAAGTGATTGCCCGAACCCAGGGTGCCCAGCTGGGGAATGCCCCGCTTTTTCGCCTTATCACTTACCTTATCCGGGTCAGCCCCTTTGATGCGGCCCGACTCTTCGGTTAAGATTATATCCTCAGCATCACCGTAACCCTTGGACACTGCCCAGCGGCTGCCCTGCACCATGACGGCATCCAGCTCCTTCTCACTCACTTTTAGCTTGCCGGTGGAACCTACCCCCGAAGGAATGTTGACAAAAAGTTCGGCAACCAGCCTTTCAATTTTAGGTCTGACATCTTCCTCGGTAAGATTGGTCCGCAGCAGACGAACACCACAATTAATATCAAAGCCGACGCCACCGGGAGAGACAACTCCATCATTGACCCTGGTGCCAGCGACCCCACCGATGGGAAAGCCGTAGCCCCAGTGAATATCCGGCATCGCCAGGGAATGACCGACAATGCCCGGCAGAAAAGCCACGTTGGCTACCTGCTCCACTGCTTGCTCCCCCCAGATTTGGTTGAGCATGGCTTCGCTGGCAAAAATCAGCCCGGGCACGGACATACCCACCTTATAGCTGGTGGGAATCTCCCAGCGGTAATCATCTATTTTATTAACGATGCCTTGCCACGACGCTACCATTTTCTACCCCCTTAGATGTCGAACAGAACCTGAACCTGGCTGCCATTACTTTTTTCAATCTTGAGCCTGTGGTAGGTGGCTGCCTTCACCCCCATCTTCAGTTTATGACGGGAGGTATCTACTGCTTGCCCATAGCCTCTGGCTTTCAGGTGCGTATGACTAAGCCGGGTAATAACAAACCGCTTAAAGAGAATATTCTCAGCATCAAAGAGATAAATAAGCTCGTTTAACCAGCCCACCAGCAAACTTTCCTGGTCGGGAGCAGTCAGCTCTATATCCCGATAGGTAATCTCCTCCACATTCTCAAGCTCGGTTATCAGACTGAACAAGCCTTTAGCCGCATTGGCAAACGCCTCGTTGATATCGGCACCATAGGCGATAATGCCGACATCAGCCGTATGCTCCAGGATTTCAAACTCTTTCTCCACGCCAGCTCAATTATAGCACTTGCCATAATAAAGACAAACTACATCATTTGAAAAGATTTCATCTGTTTTACCCATCCCAGCTTTTATTGTAGTATAATACTTAATAGTAAAGGTTACTTACACATCAAAATACGTCGGAGGACTTATGTCTAATATCAAAAGCGCAATGGAGATAGCTATGGAAAAGGTGGCCAGGCTGGGCACGCCGTCTGAGGATGAGCGCCTCAAATGGAAGCATGTGCCGGCAGGGGAACAACTGGCTGCCAGATACCTGAAGGAAGATTATAACCTGATAGCCGAGCTGAGCCAGTATCAGCCAGATGTCAGAAAGTATATCGTAACGGGTGCTGCCGGAATACTAATCAGAAATATCGACATACCCAAGCACGATGCTGCCAGGAAAAACAACAAAAGAGCCATGGATGGTCTGAAGATTCTGAAAAGTGACAAGGTGGGTGTGGAGAATGTCTACAGCCGGATAAGGCAGCTCTTCAAGCACTATGCCGAGCAGGGTGAGCAGCAGAGACGGCAGGCTTACCAGTCACTAAAGACCGAGATGGAAGGTAAGATGCAGCAGGCAATGCAACAGCAGATGGATATATTACCGGGAACCAGGATAGATGTGGAAAAACAGCCCCAGTTTCAACAGGAGTGGCGCAAGGTCCAGGCTCAATTCGACTCGCAATACCTTACCATCCTGGGCGAGTATAAACGGGAGCTATCAGGCATAGCTTAGAGGATTAAAGAGAAACAACATGGACACTGACGAAAGGATTAGAGACGCCGTGGGGCGTACCCTGATATTGAGAGCGCCGAAGCAGAGCCTCTACACCTTCGGCACGACCAGCGTCTATTATTACCTGCTTACCGAGCCGGTCTACTCCGAGCTGACAAAAGATACCGCTGAGACCGTGATTCGAGAGGGCAGGGTCATTGCCGAAAGACCAAAAATCGTTACACCCTACTACCTGTCCCGGATGGAGGGATTTAGCCCGGAAGCCAGAAGGTATCTTGCCGCCCTGGTGGCAGAATACGGCGCAGATATCCGTGGCTTGTATTATACTTACAAGAACGAGCCTAAAGAGCTTAATATTGTCTCGGACAACTGGCTCTCCGTGGTGGATAAGCTAAACGCTGAGATTGACCGGCGCGGCGACCCGCTGGCAGCAATCATCAAGGGTGAAGATACTCTCTGGGATGTGTCGCTAATGAAGTTTATCCATGAAGTAACCCGCAACTCGGTGCCGGATAATCTCAGGCAACTGAACAATCGAGGGCTTTTGAATAGCGATGCCGATGGCACTCCGCTGGACGCCAGGATAAGGATTGACGAGCTTTTCCAGAAGGTAGCCAGGGGGGAGAGTGAGCCCGGGGAGCTAAAAGAGGAGCTGGAGCGGTGGGGTCTGTTCGAGGAGTATCAGGATAGATTTTTTAACCTTTTCCAGAAGAAAAAGTAGAGGGATTTTTACTTGGAAATTTCAGTAGTTGAAGCTAGAGACCTGTCCGAGGCGTGGTTTCTTTGCCTGTGCAAGACCTTGACTGACGGACACGATTATAAGATTGACCGGGGGAGCTATGCCGGCCAGCAGCGTAAAGAGCTTGATTTTGTAGTTGTTAAAGTAAAAAACCCCGGCACCAGACCGTTAATACCCGATGTGCCCCAGGGGGTGCCAGCCCCGACTACTATGGAATACATCGAAAGCTATCTTCCCTACCTGATGACGGCACATAAGAAAGAGGGAGAGCAATACACCTACGGGCAGTATCTGGAGAAGCAGATTGCCGAGGTCATCAAAATGTATAAAGAGGATGGCTTCAATACCAACCAGGCTTTTATGGCGGTGGGTGATAGCCAGTCTATTTACCTGGAAGACCCCCCCTGCTTGCGAGCCATAGATACCAGAATCCGTGACGGCAGGCTTAACTTTATCGTCTACTTCCGCTCCTGGGACTTGTGGGCGGGCTTCCCATCGAACCTCGCAGCCATTCAACTGCTCAAGGAATATATGGCCTGCGAGATAGGGGTTGAGGATGGCGAACTGATTGCCTCAAGTAAGGGCTTGCACCTTTATGAGTATACCTGGGAACTGGCACGACTTGTAACCAGAAGAGGATAGGAAAGCCGCCAGCGAAACCGTCCGCCAGCCATTATCAGCCATAATGAAAACAATCTCAACAGCGCGGGTTGCGCTGGAGTGCAAGGTTTGCTACACTGGGACTTTGTGCGGGCCGCTAGCTCAACTGGTAGAGCAGCTGACTCTTAATCAGCAGGTTCTGGGTTCGAGACCCAGGCGGCTCAGAAAAAACCCCTTCACCACTTGCAAACATTTTGCAAACATTGTCAGATTGAACCTTCGTCAAGGAAGCCGCTAAAAAGCTTATATGGTCCTAGCTCCAGGCTAGATTTCTCCACTCCCTTTTTGAAAGATAACATGTTACAATCTAAGTATGAAAGTGTCAGAAATACAAAAGCTTGACCTCAAAGATAAGAGAACCGTTTTTGTTCTTGGCGCAGGTGCAAGTAAACCTTATGGATTCCCTTTAGGCGAAGAACTCAAAACTACAATAATTGGCCGCTTAACTGATCATAATTGTATAACTACACTAGTCACGAACGGTTTTCGCGAGACGTTGGTTCGTGATTTCGCAGAAGCACTTACCGGTACGTACTCCCCAACAATTGATATTTTCTTGGAAAAGAAGGGTAAGTTCCGAACGCTTGGCGCATACATGATCGCGTATGTGTTGTTTCCATGTGAAAATCACCGACTTCTTTTTCCCCAGAACAATTGGTATGCACAAATGTATAATATTTTGGGCTTTGAAAGAGATTTCCCAGATACAAGCAGGATTTCATTCGTTACCTTTAATTATGAAAGGTCTTTGGAGCATTTTTTGGCAAAGAATGTCCTATATAATTGTCCAGATGACAAAATGGATGTCGCAGAAAGCAAACTTGAGAATCTTTCCATTATTCACGCTCACGGAAGCTTAGGCCGTTATCCAGATGTCCCATTTGGAAAAGGCTTGGATACCAAATTAGTAGGCCCAGCCGCTGAGGGTATACGTATTGTCTCTGATAGGCTTGAGGATTCATCTGATTTTAATGCTGCCAAGCAATCCGTACTTTCAGCTGATAATATCGTTTTCATCGGCTTTGGATACGACCCCGTTACGATGAAAAAACTCATTATGAATCCTCGTGATTTCGATGAGAAACGACTTCTTGGCACTTCAGTTAATCTTTCCGAATCCTCTAGAGCTTTTCTCAAGGAATATTTTAGCGGCAAGTTCGAAATGCCTGAGGACTCCATCAATGCTGAACAACTTATGCGAATAATATCACATTAACCCGAATCCAACTCTTTATCTTTTTTTGCAAACCCTTTGTTCCAGTTCACTTCACAGCGAAAATAATTCCTGTAACTACTGCCATGACCAGAAGGACACTCGCAACCAGACTCACATTGAACCACCGCCTGCTTTTGGTGCGGAAGCCGGGCTTGATTCTGTCGAACACCCGCCCCAGAGTCAGGAAGTCTTTCCCTGTCTGCGTGACTAGCACCAGGGACACCAAGAACATTGCGACGTCGATAGCAAGAGATTGTTGATGAGTAAGAGGGATGAGAGTCCCGAAACAGCCGCAGCGTATTCCAGAGCTAACTATAATCGCATAAATGCCGGCTAGTCCGAAGGTGACGGACAAAGGTAGGATAACCGCCGATGTGAGCCGCACAAAAACCCCGAGTATCAGGGCGCCGCCGATATAGAGTTCTACAAAGGGAAGCACCGAACCGCCGAGATGGGCAAACCAGGTAGGTACGAGCCCGTATCCAATAACCTCGTCGATAAAACCGTTGATGTCGGACACCTTGGCGATGCCGGTAAGCAGGAATAATGCCCCCAGGAGAATTCTTGCGGCGAACCATACCCAGCGGTTTTGAAGAAAGTTCTTCATTTTACTCCCTCCGAGTTCGGCATTTACCACAATAACCGGGCGTGTTTAAGTCCCCAGGTGAAACTAGCCAAAGCAAGCCAGAGCCACCACCTTATCACCCGCATCAAGCCTCATCAGCCTGACCTTTCTCTTGGTACCCCGGCGCTGACTTGGAATACCCTGCTTGGGGTCTTTGCCTTTCACGGGGGTGAGGGTAACTAACCCTTCAGCGGAGATTATCATTACCTGGTCAGTTAATGACACCACTCTAGCCGCGGCGACATCACCTGTCTCGGGAGTAATGCGGAAAGACTTAACTCCTTTACCACCGCGATGCTGCTGTGTATACTGAGCGAGCTGGGTGAGTTTGCCAAAGCCGCCGGTGGTCACCACCAACAGGGAGGCATCCACTTGAACTTTATCCATACTGACGGCAGAGTCTTCGGGCGCCAGACGGATGGCACGCACTCCGCCACTGGTTCTGGAGCTAGGTCTAAGGCTGGAGACAACAAACCGAATCGACAACCCCTTCTGAGTTACCAGTATGACATCCTCATCATCCCTGGCAATACGGGCGGCGAGAAGCTCATCGCCCGCCTCCACACCCATAGCGATAATACCATTGCTGCGCACCGCAGCAAAACTGGTCAAAAGTGTCTTTTTTATCTCGCCGCGGCGACTGGCCATCAGCAGATAGGACTCCGGCTTAAACTCAGCCACAGCCATGACATCGGTAACCGTCTCACCCTCGGCAATCGGGAAAAGATTAATCACCGCCATCCCTTTAGCTGTCCGCGAGCTGCCGGCCGGAATTTCATAACACTTGAGGCAAAAAACCTTACCCCGGTTGGTGAAGAAGAGCAGGCTATCATGGGTATCCGCCACCACCAGCAGTCTGACGGCATCGTTCTCCCTGGTAGGTTGCCCCATAATACCCTTACCACCGCGATGCTGCGGCGTATAGGAAGTAGCCGGCACCCTCTTGACAAACCCCCGGTTACTGAGCGTCACCACCACTCTCTGGTGAGGGATAAGGTCTGCCTCGTTAAAGTCTACTTCCCCCTGGACGCTAAGCTCGGTGCGCCGCGGGTCACCATACTTCGACTTTAATTCCCCCACTTCATCCTTTACCAGCCCAAGCACCCGGCTCGGGTTAGCCAGCAGGTCTTCCAGATCAGCGATAGTTTTCAAGACTTCGGCATACTCATCCAATATCTTCTGCCGCTCCAGATTAGCCAGCCGGCGTAGCTGCATATCGAGAATAGCTTGCGCCTGAATCTGGGTTAAGCCAAAGCCGGTCATCAGGTTCTGACGAGCCACCTCCGCACTTTCCGATTGGCGGATAGTAGCAATTACCTTGTCTATCTGGTCCAGGGCAATTTTAAGTCCCTCCAGAATATGAGCCCTGGCCCTCGCCCCGTTCAACTCATAGCGAGAGCGCCGGGTAATAACCTCACAGCGGAAATCGATAAAATACTGGAGCGCCTCTTTAAGACTAAGCACTCGCGGCTGCCCATCAACCAGGGCCAGCATATTAACGAAGAAAGCCGACTGCATGGCAGTATGCTTATAAAGACTGTTAAGTACCTGCTGAGGTTGGGCTTCCCTTCTTAATTCAAAGACGATACGCATACCCTGACGGTCGGACTCATCACGTAGATCGCTGATACCGACGATTTTTTTCTCATCAACCATCTCGGCTATTCTCTCCACCAGAGTAGCCTTATTGGTCTGATAGGGAAGCTCCGTAACAATGATTTGACGGCGCCCGGTCTCAGAGCCATCGGTTATAGTAGCCCTGGCCCGCACCACTATGCGGCCGTGCCCGGTAGCATAGGCGCTCTTGATACCATCCAGCCCCATGATGATACCGGCGGTAGGGAAATCAGGCCCTTTAACGAACTGGGTAAGTTCATCAATGGTAGCTCCCGGATTAGCAATGAGGTAGGCGATAGCATCACAGACTTCACCCAGATTATGAGGAGGAATGCTGGTCGCCATACCCACGGCAATCCCCGAGCCACCGTTAACCAGCAAATTGGGTAAACGAGTGGGTAGGACGGCGGGTTCCTTGAGGCTATCATCGAAATTGGGGGTAAAGTTAACCGTATCCTTATCGATATCGACTAACATCTGTTCCGCAATCTGGGCAAGACGTGCTTCGGTATAACGCATGGCGGCTGGAGGGTCATTATCCACGCTGCCAAAATTACCCTGCCCATCAACCAGCATATAGCGCATCGAGAAATCCTGTGCCATACGCACCATGGCATCATAAACAGAGGCTTCACCATGAGGATGATACTTACCCAGCACCTCACCCACGATGCGGGCGCTCTTCTTATAAGGCCCGTTGCTCCTCATCCCTATATCTTCCATCGCATAAAGAATGCGCCGCTGCACCGGTTTCAGTCCATCGCGCACATCGGGTAAGGCACGAGAAACGATAACGCTCATGGCATAGGTTAGATATGAGCTTCGCATCTCATCTTCAATATTTATTGGTCGAGTTTTGCCTAAAACCATGCTCGGTTAAAACCTCCTATTCCTCATCATCAACCTCATTGTCAGTCTCATCGGTCTCAGTAAATTCCTCAGGCAATACTTCCGTCTCCTCACCACCGATTATGGTATAGCCAGGCTGCCCCGACAATGCCCCCTCATACTCTAACTCACGACGGATCATCCTGTCGCCGATATAAGGCCGGAAACCATCGGCTCCCTTCGAAGGAAAGGAAAGGCGCCCGGCCTGAGATGGGTGCTGATATACCTCTCGTATCATCACAGTAACCGCCTCTGCGGTAGAGCTAACAATAGTCGCCGAATACTGGTTGCCCCTTTCCATTAACTTGATAAGCCGCGGCCCATGCTTAAGCTCTGCCTGCCCCAGATACTCCCCACGGCTATTCTCCACTACCAGATTAGCCCCGTCTGTCTTTAAGTTAACCCGGCTACCGGCCACTGTTTTCGCCAGTATCCCTGGCGGGGCCAGACGATGCAGGTTAACCACCCCCGCCTTACCCACTTCCTCGATAAACTGTTGAGGCTCGACCCGGGCAAAACCAGCCTCGGCACTAACAGGCGTCTCCCCTAAATGGGATAAACGGTTAAGGTTCTTCCGGGCAATGGTATTATAAGGGTCAAGTTCAACCGTTTTTTCGTAGGCTGTCTTGGCCAGAGCATAATCCCCCAGCTCCATATAGGCACGAGCCAGCCGATTGTAGGCGTCCACATCGGTGGGGAAGCTTTCCAGCAGACTCAGATTAGCCGCTACCGCCTCCTGCCACCGGCCCTGCATGGCCAGGGCGATAGCCTGTTTACTGGACTGGCGCCTCAGTCTGGTCCGTTCTTCTTCCTGATATGACATCCCCTGTTCCTCTCGATGATTTAACCTATTACTTAATTCTACTCCAGGCCTAACAGCTAAACAAGTCTATATCTCAGTATCCAGCCGAAAGGCCCGATGTAAGACACGCACTGCATCCTTAACCTGAGACTCCTCGATAATACAGGTTATCCTTATCTCTGAGGTAGTAATAAGCTGAATATTGATACCCTGCTCACTGAGTGCCCCGAACATCCTGGCGGCAAAGCCCGGAGTATTCTGCATCCCGGTACCGATGATACTAACCTTACCCAACCGGGCATCGCTGATGCACTGCCGGGCACCAATCGACCGGGCGATGGGCTCCACCACCGCCATTGCCTTATCAAGCTGGCTTTGCGCTACCGTAAAGGTTAAATCGGTAATGTTGTCGATACTGGCGTTTTGAACAATAGTATCAACGCTAACATTAGCCGCGGCTAATGCTTCAAAGATAGCCGCAGCAATGCCCGGCCGGTCGGGCACGCCCACCACCATTATCTTGGCCACATCCATGTCATGAGCAATACTTCTCACCTTATTGCGAACTTCCATCGATACCTCTCTATGAATTAGTGTCCCCTGATTTTCCGTAAAGCTGGAGGCTACCAGAATAGGGATATTATATAATTCCCCCAGCTCAACGGCCCGGGGATGAATAACCTTAGAACCATAGCTGGCCAGCTCCAGCATTTCTTCATAGCTAATCTCCGCCAGACGCTGCGCCTCGGGCACGACACGCGGGTCAGCCGTATAAATACCTTCGACATCGGTATATCTTTCACAGATTTTAGCCCCCAGGCTGGCCGCCAGAGCCACCGCCGTAGTATCCGAACCACCCCTCCCCAGGGTGGTAACATCCATCTCTTCCGTAATTCCCTGGAAACCAGCGACAATCACAATGTTCCCCTGCTCCAATTCCTTGACCACCCGCCTGGCTTCCACCTTTAAGATACGTGCCTGGCTATAGGTAGCATCGGTTTTTATCCCGGCCTGGGCACCGGTGAGGCTAATAGCCGGATAACCTATACTATGAAGTGCCATCGCCAGCAGGGTGCTGGAAACAATTTCACCGGTGGATAACAGAACATCGAGTTCCCGGCTGTCGGGTTTACCTGAAATCTGATAAGCCACTTTGATTAGATCGTCGGTGGTGTCACCCATCGCCGAGACGACCACCACCACCTGGTTGCCTTTTTCTTTGGTCGCGGCAATACGCCGAGCCACATTCTTAATTTTCTCGGCATCTGCTACCGACGAACCACCATATTTCTGAACGACTAGAGCCATCTACTAAACCTCATAGTTCATAGATTGTCTACCTCACCCCCATTATCCCCCTCTTCCCGACATAGTCGGGAGGGAAGGGGACAGGGGGATAGGTCATTCTTGACAAGCTAAAGTTTACTTATTCCCTTAAAAAATAGGAACAATGATAACACCTCTCACCAGGTTGTTCCTTTCTTTATACTCTCCCCACCAATCTACTCATAATATTATACCCGGGGTCAATTAACAAGCCCGTTTTGCTGGCTTCGGCTTCGGTAAATCTCTTGCCGCCGTTAGCCGTGAACCCCGGCCCCCAGAGCAGAAAGGGCACCGGGTCCGAATTGTGAGTACGGGTGGCAATCGGGGTGGAGTGGTCAGGCATAACCAGTACCCGTAGTTTATCCCCTCGCCAGGCGCGAAGCCGGCTGACAATCTCCCTGTCTACCCTCTGGATAGCCTCTATTTTGTCGTCAATCGAGCCAGTGTGACCTGCCTCATCCGTAGCCTCGACATGAATGACCGCCAGATCATATTGGTTAAGGGCAGCCAGGGCGCCGGCGGCTTGCCCGGCGAAATCATTATCCAGGCCGTCCGTCACGCCAGTTATATCCAGAACTTTCATTCCAATCATCCGGGCAAGTCCCCGTATCACATCCACCGCCGAGGTTACCGCCGCCTCCGGACCATAAAGCTGACGGAATGGTGGCAGAGCCGGTGCCTGACCGCTACCCCAGAAAAGCCAGATCATAGTGGCGGGAATCTCGCCGCGAGAGCGCCTTGACACATTCACCGGATTCTCGCGGAGTACCGCTTCAGAGCGTTGCATCAGGTCGAGCAGCGGGTCGCTCCCCTGGCCCCGGGGCAGAAAACCGGCGATTGATTTATCCGAAATATCATGCGGGGGAGTGCAGGTAGCCAGCAGGGTAGCCTCTTGCCCACTGAGCTTGCAGATATGCCGGTAGCTGACGCCGGGGTAAAAGTGAACCCGGTCACTACCCAGGCTTTCGTTCAAGGCAGTGATAAGCTGCTCTGCCTCAGCCGTACTGATATGCCCGGCGCTATAGTCCCACATCTTACCATCACGGATAGCCACCAGATTAAAGCGAAACACGACCTCCCCCTCGCCAATGGTAATACCCATGCTTGCCGCTTCAATAGCAGCCCGGCCCAGAAGATAGCGTGCAGGGTCATAACCCAGCAGCGACATACAGGCATGGTCGCTGGAAGGTTCCGTCCCCGGCGGTATAGTGCGCACCACCCCCAGTAAGCCAGCCGGCACCATAGCATCCAGGTTGGGAGTATCAGCCAGCTCCAGACAGGTCTTGTCCCCACGCTCCGGCAGCGGTAAGCCAGCAGCGCCATCAATTATGAGAACACAGTATTTCACTCGTTTAACCCTATCCATTTTCCCATTCCGTGCTTGACACGCCTGCGTGCCGTAACGCACTTCGGTGTGCAGGCACGGAATCCAGAAAGCCCCTTTCGCAGTCTTTGGTTATTCTGGATACCGACTTTCGTCGGGATGGAACATTAGTTAACAACCCCTATAAACCCGTCCTTGCTGTATAAGGGAAATACCTCTATAATAGTTTTCTAACGGGGCGTAGCGCAGTCTGGTTTAGCGCGCAGCGTTCGGGACGCTGAGGTCGGTGGTTCGAATCCACTCGCCCCGACCATTTTTGCTACTTAATCACCTCATTTTCGTCTAATTATTATAGCACAATTATGCCTGGAATTATTCTCGGTCTCCCCCTTGTATACAGCCACAGCCGAAAACCAGTATAATTAGTTAGATAGCTAATTTTAAGGAGGGGAATATGGTTAAAGTTAAGACTTTCACTGCCGAGCTTAAAATCTTCCACACCACGAATGAAATTAAGCAACTGGACGACGAGGTCAACAAGTTTATTACCGACAACGGTATCAAGAAGATAATATCGGTCAGTGACACCGCCACCGCAGGCAACTCAGGAGCGACCATCGGCTTAATCAGGGTGCTGGCTTACGAGGAGAGTGAACCTGTGGGTCCAGTGACAATTACCAGTGGAAAATATAGGGGGTAAGAAAAGAAAAAGGGGATTTGCCCCTCTTAGGCGTCCGGTCAGGGATTCAAATCTCCTCAGCTCCTCATCTTTTTGGTGTTTAACAATGGACTCACAAGAATTTAGTCGGCGACTAGACGAATTACGTAATATCATCAGTAATGGCATCGCTTACTTCTCAGTTTGGCGGGGGCTGATGGTTGACAATGATGACTCGGCCGAGGCTTTAAATCGGTATCGTGGTTTTTTCCTACCTGCTCGTGATGCACTTTTGTGGATGTCACTATTGCAGTTCGCCAAAGTCTTTGACAGAGACCCTAGGACAGCAAGCCTCAGAAATCTGCTGAACGCTGCTAAGACGAATCAAGCACAACTGGCCCCATCCTCTACCACCGAGGAACTGAACAACATCGGGCAAGAGATTGATAATAAGCAGGAGATACTTGAACGGCTTCAACGTGTTCGCAGCCAGCGGATTGCGCATCACGATGCAATCAAGTCCGGTGATAGTTCAGTCCTTTACGGTGAGGTTCGCCAGCTCGTGGAAGACATCAAGTCTATGTATAACAAATTGCGATGTGGTCACGATGGCGTGACCACATCATTCGACCGCCTAGCTCGTGATGCAGAGAGACATACATTTGAATTGATTCAAATCATGCGTGACGAAAGGACACGGGCTATTCAGCGAATGCGTGAAATCAATACATCTGGTGACTAGCAAACAAGATTAAACCTCATCTCTCTGCTTTTACTCCTTTAGCTTCTTCTTCGCCTCTTCCCATAGCTCATTTTGCTGGTCAAAGGAAAGGTCGGCAAATTTCACTCCCCGCTGGCGGCAGAGTTCCTCCATAGCGGAGAAGCGACGGAAAAACTTCTGGTTCGCCTCCCTCAGCGCTGCCTCGGCGTCAATGCCAAGCCGTTTGCCAACATTAACCAGGGTAAAGAGTAAGTCGCCAAACTCCTCCGCTTTCTGCTCCTGATTGTCAGCTTGCTTGAACTCGCCGACCTCCTCAACCAGTTTATCGATAACACCGTCAATATCCTTCCAGTCAAAGCCGACCTGAGCCACCCGGCGCTGAATCGCCAGGCTGTAAGCCAGGGCCGGCATCTGCCTAGGCAAACTCGCCAGTATCGAGGTATCGGCACCGCGCTCTGCCTGCTTGAGAGCCTGCCAGTTATGGGCCACCTCCCCGGCATCTTTCACAGTTACTGAGCCAAAGATATGGGGATGGCGATAAACCAGCTTGCGATTAAGGCTCTCAACAACATTCCCAATCTCAAATTCTCCGGCTTCCTGGGCAATCCGGGCATGCAGCACAATCTGCAACAGCAAGTCGCCCAACTCATCACAGAGCTGGCTCGTATTCCCGGCGTCAAGCGCCGCCAGCGCCTCATAGCACTCTTCCAGCAGGTATTCCCGTAGAGAAGCGTGGGTCTGTTCTTTGTCCCAGGGGCAACCATCGGGTGCTCGCAGTTTAGCGATTATATCCACCAGGGTACTGAACTGGTTTAGATTTTCCGGTAGTGCCACGGCAGCCTCCTTTCATTAAACCAACTCCCTTTCGTAAAGGGAGAGTGAGAGGGATTTAAAACCCCCTTTTCAAAGGGGGAGAATTATTTAACCGGCAGTATGGCGCCGATGAACTGCCGCTGTCCCCGCAGAAACTCGGCAGCACTCATTACCCGCTTCCCCTCAATCTGCACCTGATTTACACCCAGGACACCATCGCCGGTAGTAATGCCAAAGGCGGCGGCGGACTTATCCAGAGCGATGACCTGCCCCACCACCCCACCTCTTTCCCCGGGCAGAGGCACCGCCTCGATAATTTTAAGCTGCTTTCCACGCCAATTTGTATAACAGCCCGGCCAGGGCTGGAAGGCCCTTACTTTCCGCCAGATATCCACCGCCGGGAGACGCCAGTCAATCTCGCCTTCCGACTTGTTGAGCATTTTAGTATAGCTGGCTTCGGCCTCGTCCTGAGGCCTGGTGATAAGCTCACCCCTCACCCAGCCAGGTAAAACCTCCAGCAGCAACTGGGCAGCGATGAGAGATAACTTAGCCGTCAGTGAACCAGTGGTATCCTGCTCCGAAATGGGAATCTGCGCCTGAGCTAAGACCGGACCGGTATCCAAGCCCTTATCCATCAGCATCAGGCTTACCCCGCTAAACTCACTACCCGCCAGAATAGCCGACGCCACGGGTGCGGCTCCCCTGAATTCAGGCAGTAAAGACGGGTGCAGATTAAGACAACCATAGGTCGGGATGTCTAACACCAGCTGTGGCAGAATCTGCCCGAAGGCAGCCACCACGATAACATCCGGCTGCCAGCGCGCCAGTTGTGCCACCGTCTCTTTCGCCTTAAAACTGACCGGTTGCACCACGGGGAGCATCCAGTTCAAGGCTGCCCTTTTCACAGGAGAAGGCCGTGAGGAACGTTCCCTGCCCGCTGGCTTATCCGGCTGGGTATAAACCGCCACTACCTGGTATTGATTAAGGATAAGATGCTCCAGAGATGGCAGAGCAAACTCCGGGGTGCCCATAAAAACAATTCGCAAGCGAAACCTCCCACCGGTAATTGTAACATCAAAAATATTTACCAACAACAACCGGCTTTATATCTATAAGCGAAGTAGTGGGTAAACCAGCGAGGTTGGCAGACCTTGTAATAGAAAGCAGGGGCTAAAAATGCCCAGCAGTTGGTGTCAAAACCCTTGTCAGCAAGGGCTATTGGGATTACTCTAGTGATGTTTTCCGTGACATTCTCCCTACCGCCTTAAGCGGGTAGGTTTTGAGTTTTACGAGTTTTCGATTGTGAGAATTATTTGATAGATACCGGGTCGTCCGAGCAGATCTGGGTAACCGCCTTAGGCGAACTGCAAATCCAGGTCAATAAGTCCAACTACCGTACCTGGCTGGCTAAGACCATTGGCGTCAGCTACCAGAATGAGCGGTTCGTTATCGGGGTACCCAATACCTTCGTCGCCGAATATTTAGATAAAAATCAGCGCTCCCTGATTGAAAATGTGCTCACCGGTCTTCTCCGCCATGAGGTTCAAGTTCAATTTCAGGTGTGTACCAAGGAGCCAAACGCGCCTTCGAGCTATAGCAATCGTGAAAAAACGGCCCCGCCGCAACAGGCCCGCTTCCCCCTGTTTAACCCGAAGTATACCTTTGATTCTTTCGTAGTCGGCAGTTGCAACCAGTTAGCTTATGATGCCGCTCTGCAAGTAGCTCAAAACCTGGGACACAGCGACAACCCGCTATTTATCTATGGGGGGGCAGGATTAGGTAAAACTCACCTTTTACAGGCCATCGGGCATACTGCTCTAACCCAAAAGGCTCATGTTCTCTATGTCAGCGCCGAGCAATTTACTAATGAATTTATTAACGCTATTAGAGACAAAAAAACCAGGGAATTTCGTGAGAAATATCGGAGCGCCGATGTCTTACTGGTGGATGACATCCAGTTTTTCAGTGGCAAGGAACAGACCGCCGAAAACTTCTTTCATACCTTCGACCAACTGCATAATGCCAACCGCCAGATTGCTATTACCAGCGGTTGCTCACCCCAAGCCCTATCCCTCCTCCCGGACCGGCTACGCTCCCGTTTTGAAGGGGGTTTAGTTACTGATGTTCAAGCACCTGATTTTGAAACACGCCTGGCTATCCTGCAAGCCAAGAGTGACCAAAAAGGTGTAAATATTTCGGCGGATGTCCTGGAGTTCATTGCCCAACAGATTCAGCAAAATATAAGAGCTCTGGAAGGTTCTCTCAACCGGGTGGTGGCCTATGCCCGTCTGCTGAAATCCACTGTTACGCCGGAGTTAGCGGCTCAGGCACTGGAGGATATCGCGGATAAGAGAGCTCCAACGATAGCCATTACTCCCGGCTTACTGATAGAAAGAGTGGCTGACAGCTTCCGGCTAACCGCTATTGATTTGAAAAGCCGTAAACGGGATAAAGAAACTGTTTTAGCCCGGCAAGTTGCCATGTATCTGATGAAACAAGAAACCGATTGCTCACTGACCCACATCGGTAAAGAACTGGGGGATAGAGACCATCACATTGTCAGTCAAGCCTATAAAAAAATAGCCAGTGATATAACTACCGACGCTGGGTTAAGGGATAAAATCCTGGGTATTAAACAGGGACTATACCCCACAAATTATTAACAATTCCCCAAGCCCCCCGGTAAGTTCCCCCGAAGTTCCCCGATATCATCGCTCGTTAACTCCCCCTACTTACACTTAAACTACCTCTTCTCCCCTGCTTATTAAGGTTACTGCTATTTAAACAACTACTTAGAGGTTAGATGATTTTTAATTATTAGAATGCTAATATAGTAGTATTGAGGGAAAGATGTTTGATCAGATAGATATAGAAGTAAAAGCCGGTGATGGGGGTAATGGAGCAATAAGCTTCCGCAGGGAGGCGCATGTTCCTTTAGGGGGCCCCGATGGTGGCGATGGTGGCGATGGTGGCGATGTGATTGTTATGGCTGACCCTAGTGTTAACAGTCTGCGTTTCTTCAGGAGCAAGAGACCTTACCGAGCTAGGGACGGCGGGAACGGTAAGGGGAAAAAGCAACATGGGAAGAAAGGGCAGGAGCTGATATTAAAGGTGCCACTAGGAACTATGGTTCGGGATAAAACAGCCGCCGAGGGTGAAGGACTGCTGGCTGATTGTGAGCTGCCCGGGCAGCAGGTAATCGTCGCTAAAGGTGGTGAGGGTGGGTTAGGCAACACCCATTTTGCTTCATCGACCAGTCAGGCTCCACGAATGGCACAGAGGGGAGAGGTCGGAGCAGAGAAATCCATAACCCTGGAATTAAGGCTTATTGCGGATGTCGGTATTATCGGCTACCCTAATGTCGGTAAATCTACCTTGCTGGCAGCAGCTTCAGCGGCTCAACCCAAAATAGCAGATTATCCCTTCACTACTCTGGAGCCTATCCTGGGTATGGTTGAGGTTGGACGGCAACGATTTACTCTGGCGGAGATTCCGGGGCTGGTGGAGGATGCCCATTTAGGGCGGGGGCTGGGACATGATTTCCTGCGCCATATCATGCGCACCAAGATACTTATTCACCTGGTAGATGGGGCTGCGGCGTCTCCGGTAGAAGATATGGTGCGGGTAAATAGTGAGCTTAGCTTGTTCGATGCGGCTCTAGCCCGAAAACCGCAACTGGTCGTAGTCAATAAGATGGATTTACCCCAGGTGCAGGCACGATTAGCTGAAATCAAGGATGCCTTTAGTCAGGTTGATGTTCAGGTTCTTTTTGTCTCAGCCGCCCGGGGTGAGGGTATTACTGAACTTATGGTTGAAGCTATGAAAATGCTGAGTCGGTTAAAGGCTGAGGCAGAAGCCAGTGTGAAGGTGCCGAGGACAGTCTTTCGTCCCCAGCCCAGGGCTGTTGCTGCCAGCGCTCATAAGGAGGGGGATACCTTTGTTATAGTCGCCCCCGAAGCCGAGCGCATTATTACCCGGGTGGATATGACCAATCCCGAGGTGCGCTGGCAACTCCAGAGACAACTGGTCAGGATGGGGGTTACTAAGGCTTTACAGAAAGCAGGGGTTAAACCAGGCGATAAAGTGCGCTGTGGTAATGTGGAGTGGGAGTGGTAGCTCCATGAAGATAGGTGTGCTGGGGGGCACTTTCGACCCGGTGCACCGGGGGCATATTCTGGTGGCTGAGGAGACCAGAGCCCGGCTTAATCTGGCTGAGGTACTTTTTGTGCCGGCGGGTCAGCCCTGGTTGAAAGAGGGTAGCCTGATTTCGGCGGCGGAGCATCGTGTCCAGATGGTACGCCTGGCGATTGCCGCTTACCCTTATTGTAAACTGTCCACTCTGGAGATAGAGAGGGCTGGTGCCTCGTATACGGTGGACACCATTACGGCGCTACAGGCTCAGCTTGGTGCCGGTGATGAGCTGTTTTTTATTATGGGTTGGGATGCTCTGGCTCAGCTTCCCCGGTGGCGGGAGCCGTCCCGCCTTATCACGATGTGTCAGCTGGTGGCTGTCCCCAGGCCGGGCTATCCCTGTCCTGACCTGAACTCTCTGGAAGCCGTTATTCCGGGCTTATCCCGGCGGTTAATCCTGCTGGAAAAGCCCGAGGTAGACATCGGCGCTACGGAAATCAGAAGCCGGGTGGCCCGGGGTTTATCTATTCGGCATCTTGTCCCTGAGGCGGTAGACGACTATATAAAGAAGCATAAGTTGTATTTGAGTTGAGGAGGGGATGAGAACCGCCTGGAACTTCGGCAAAAACATCGCCTTTTTGGTGAAAAAGCTGAAGGCTTAGGTGGGTTGAAACCAGTGGCCGGTTTTGATAATACTATATTGACAACTATGATAGTTTGTGCTACGATGTATTAAAGTGATGTGAAGTGGTGTAAGATGACACAACATGATGCACGGCAAAAGGGAACGAGAGTACGAGAAAGAGCAAGCTTTTCCTATGACGTCTCGTCCGGCGAACCCGATCTGAAAGAACAGATACTAAAGCTACGAGCAATGAGAAATAGTCCGTATTGGAACCGTAGCTTAGCCGATATAGCAGGTATGATACTTTTGGAGTCCCTTCCCAAAGAAATAGAGAGATATGAACAGAAATAGCTGACAAGAAAGAGCCGATTTTAAGATCGAGTAAACTCAGTCAGTGCTAGAATAGGCTTCATGAGTGAGGGTAACAAGAGTGGTTATAGCTTTAAATCCGCTGCAACACTATGGTTCATTTAAGTCCGCCGGGCAGGGGTTATCAGACGGGGCTTGGGATTTTAAAGGTCAAGATACGCGGTGCTCAACTCACGTCATCCATACCTACGTTGCTGCAATGATACCTGCCTTGGCTCGGAAATTGATTGATACGTATGTTCCGATCGGAGGCTCGGTGCTTGACCCATTCTGTGGAGGCGGGGCGGTGCTTGTAGAAACTATCCGATCTGGTCGGGAGGCGGTAGGCCGAGACATCAATAACCTTGCGGTACTCGTTTCAAAGGCAAAAACTACGTATATCGATGGTGAAAGTATCTTAAGGATAGGGGCGCTGGTTCTCGACCAGGCTAAAAGATATAACGGCCCTGAATTGTGTTTTGGAAAGTCAGAGTATGTAGAATTCTGGTTTAAGGACTATATGCTGTTGCCTTTGACAGCATTGAAGGTATCTATTGATGCCATTGAGTCACCTGACCTACGCACACTATTCCGAGTTCTTTTTTCCACCACTGTCCGTAATGTTAGTCTGACTTATAGGAACGAGGTTCGTCTGAGACGCATAAGCACCGCGGAGCAAGAGAAGTTCAATCCGGACGTATTCGCCGAGTTTGCAGGACAAGTAAAACTCGCCGCACAACGGGTTCCGCAGTTACCATTGACCGCACGAGCCGATGTTGAGAAGGAAGATAGCCGTCACCTCAGACTTTCTAATGAAACCTTAGATGCTGTTATTTGCTCGCCTCCTTATGGAGATGAGAGAAATGGCGTCAATTACACCCAGTTTGCCAAAAATATGCTTTACTGGCTTGGTTATAGCCGGCAAGAGTTAAAAGATTCCAAAGGGCTTAGTCTGGGCTGGGGGAAAGCTAAAAGGGTTGTTCCTCACTCGATAACACTGCTTAACGCCTTAGAAGCTATGCAGGATAACCCGATTTCAGTGCATGAAGCAATCGCGTTTTATTCTGACTACTGTGAGGCTCTTAGTCGACTCGTGAGGGTCGTCCGGCAAAGAGTCATTATAGTGATTGGAAGTAGAGTTCTGCACAGGACTGTCCTGAATAACGCCCAAATAACAGTGGAGCTTATGGACTCAATGGGGATACCTTTAGAAGTTGCACATTTTCGTAGGCTACCGAGCAAAAGACTGCCAAAGATGAGGGAATTTGGTGCCGCTATTGACCAAGAAGCTATCTTGGTTTTTAAAAAATAGGTCTAATCCTCTATAACTGCCATGCACTCTTCAAACATCGCTTTGACATCAGATAGAGTGGCAAAATAGAATGATTTATCTACGGCAGGCATAGGCTTAACATTAACATCAGTAATAGAGTGGGTCGCTGCTGTCTTAAAAGCCTCTGTGTCCGCTTTCTTAATAGGCGAAGAAGTTGCCGCATAATAGTAAACGTTATGACTAGCATCCCAAAAGCGTGTTTGTAAATGAGCATTAATCGCTTTCAATATGCTACCTTCATGAGGAATCTGCAGCCTACGGTCCGGTCTGGTAGAAGACTTTAGTGCTAAACCAAATCTAATGCTGTTATATTTGCACTTGCCGACTATTTTGGTGTACGCTTTCGTGACTGTCGATATGCAATCTTGACTGGCGTTGAGGAACTTTGTTTGAAACTCGATCGTAGAGTCCATATCCTGAAGATTACTCACGCATATTATGTCTGGATTTGAAGTAACTAGATTAACCCCCTTCAAGCTGAGGGAGGTTTCCAGATCATTCAACATAGCGCGAGCTCTCGGCTCAAACAGGTCAATGAACTTCAAAGTCCCTACGTTGGGGAGCCTTAACAACACACTTGAATGAGATTCAGGGGTGTCAACCCGAAGGTTCCAGAGTGTGATTGTCGCCAACAATTCAAACCACGACCCGCGGGCGTTGTTGAACGCGTTTGCATTGACTGCGGGAAGCCCTTTTTGGGCACACGCCTGATTAATGGCCGATTCCATAGCCTGCATTATTTCTTCTATGCGAATATTGTCAGGCGGCAACTGACTCGAAAAAGCTGCGACCAAGCAGTTTTGCCTATGCAGATTGGTTTTCTGCGGAATTTTATGGTCGGCTTCAATGCACGCGATACTGGAGCCAGCGAAAAGATTGTGGTCTATTTCATAGCCTGATGGGCTCACTGCAGCTACCTCCCTGCACTAGGAGTTCCAAAGCGGATAGGGCTAAATTCTAAATATCCAGGTTGGTGACGCTCTTGGCGTGGGCCATGATATAGGCTTTGCGGGGGGGCACTTCTTCTCCCATTAACATCTGGAATACCTGGTCGGCCTTGACAGCATTCTCAACGTTGACCGTGAGCAGGGTGCGGGTATCCGGGTTCATCGTGGTTTCCCACAACTGTTCCGCGCTCATCTCACCCAGACCCTTATAGCGCTGAATTGTGACCCCCGACCTATCCGAGGTTTTCTCCAGTTCTTTAGCAACTTTGTCCCAGGCAATATCTTTACCTATTTCCTTTTTGTTCTTGATAATGGTATAGGATTTTCCAACAAAGTCTTTGACCTGCGGGTAAGCAGTAAAGCATTTGTACAGAATAGGATCCTCTAATAGCCGGCTGAGGTTAATCTTTTTCAAGTTTGCGTCTATCCCAAGCTCGCCTTTTTCTGAGCCAGAGTGCGTATCTAATGGCACGTTCTGCATTTTGAGCGAAGTTATCGATTGTTGCGTGTTATCCTCATCTGGAAGAGGAAGGCGAGGTTGTCCAGACTGTTTTAGAAGAAGCTCACTTGCCTCTGCCGTTATCCCCATTTCTTCAAATTTTCTTTTCCCCTCTTGATAGTCCCTGAGCGGATTCAAAAGGTCATGTAACAGTGCCCCGGTCAGTTTGATTGAGCCATCTTTTGAAAAAACAGATACGTTTTCAAAAGCCCGCGTTGCAAAGAAATTGTCCAGTCTTTCATCCGAATATACCCACTCCTCGGTTTTACCACTTGTTACCCGGTAAAGGGGAGGCTGGGCGATATAAAGGTGCCCCTGGTTGATTAGCTCTGCCATGTGGCGGAAGAAAAAGGTAAGCAATAGAGTACGAATATGTGCCCCGTCGACATCGGCATCGCTCATCAGGATAACACGGTGATAGCGTAGCTTGGCCATATCGAAATCATCATCGATGCCGGTGCCCAGGGCCGTAATGATAAGGCGGATTCCTTCATAGGATAGCATCTTATCTACGGGTGCCTTTTCTACATTAAGCACTTTACCGCGCAGAGGGAGTATTGCCTGGAAGCTGCGGTTCCGTCCCATTTTGGCCGAACCGCCGGCTGATTCACCCTCTACAAGGTATAGCTCGCAGTGAGACGGGTCTTTGTCCGAGCAGTCGGCCAGCTTCCCCGGCAGGGTGCCGCCAAACAGGCTGCTCTTCTTGATAATCAGTTCACGGGCTTTGCGGGCCGCCTCCCGGGCTTTAGCGGCGAGCAGACACTTGTCGGTAATGCTTTTCAGGTCGTCAGGATGCTCCTCGAAATAGAGCGAGAGGCACTCCCCTACGGCCATTTCCACCGCCCCTTTAACTTCAGGGTTGCCCAGTTTAGCTTTGGTCTGTCCCTCAAACTGGGGTTCGGGGAGTTTGACACTGATAACGGCAGTAAGACCTTCCCTGGCATCCTCACCGGTCAGGTTAGGTTCGTCCTCTTTAATAAACTTGTTCTTGCGGGCGTAGTCGTTGAGAACACGGGTCAGAGCGGTACGGAAACCGGTGAGGTGACTACCCCCGTCGATGGTATTAACACAGTTAGCAAAACTGAAGACGTTCTCGGTGAAACCATCGTTATACTGGAGAGACACCTCGGTTATTATGCCGCTAACCGTTTTAGCCATATAAACAGGTTGGCGATGGCAGACTACCCGGTTGCGGTTAAGGTGGCGCACGAAGCTGATAATGCCCCCCTCGAAGTAAAATGTCTTTTCGCTGTCGCTCTTTTCGTCCCTGATGGATATCTCCAGCCCCTTGTTCAGGTACGCCATCTCCCGTATTCGCTCGCTCAAGATATCGAAATTATATTTGGTTTTACCGAATATCGCCTCATCGGCCAGGAAAACGGTGGTCGTGCCGGTACCGCTGGCGGGCCCAACCTCGGTTACCGCGCCTTGTGGTACACCCTGCCGGTATTCCTGCTCGTAAGTCTTGCCGGCGCGCCTGACGCTAACCTTAAGCCAGATAGAAAGGGCATTTACGACTGAGGCACCTACTCCGTGTAACCCACCCGATATCTGATAGGCATGACCATCGAACTTGGCACCGGCATGCAGGGTGGTCATTACCGTCTCCAGGGCTGATACATTGGTGGCGGGGTGAATCTCTACGGGGATGCCACGCCCATTGTCTTCTACCCTGACGGAACCATCCTCGTTCAGGGTAACCATAATTTTAGTACAGTAGCCGGCCATGGCTTCATCGATACTGTTGTAGACTATTTCGTAGACGAGGTGCTGTAATCCGCGCTGGTCGGTGCTGCCGATGTACATGCCCGGCCGCCGGCGCACCGCTTCCAAACCCCCGAGGACATGAATATCCTCGGCAGTATATTCACCGTTTACCGTTGTCAAAGGATTAGCCTCTGTCACTGCCGGTTGTTACCCCCCCGTTGACGATAAAGGGTAAGGCAGGGCAAGAGGCAGTCGGTAGTATATGAGGGGCGGGCATACCATCGTGAAGAATGGTAAGTAGTTAAGGATGCTTGAGTAATCATTAGTATTATTATAGCACACTCTAGCTACGAAGTGAAGTCACCGGGCGATAGGGTTTTGTTCATAAAATATATAGTTTTGACTATTGTCTAAAAGGTATGTTAATATGAGAATGGAGTAGGTTTCCAATCAAAGCCTAAGCTCGAAAATCGTATCAATGGGGCGGTTTGAAATGGGGTTATATAATATGATATTGTCTAATTACTCGCTAAAATTTATTTAGGAGGAGGGATTTTAGAGATGGCAACTGAAACAAAACCAGTGGAAGCTAAGAAAAGGCCGATAAACCGGTTACGAACAGTGTATGCCCTGCGCAATATGCTGGACGAGCAATATACATCGGCTCAGGAAGGAGCCAAAGAGGGCAAGCCCGTCGCCTGGTGCATGGCGGAAGCCTTTGCCAGCAACTTTCTTAATGCTATGGATGTCGAAAGCATCTACACTGAAAACTATGCCACCCGTTGCGGTGCTACGGGTATTGCCTGGCAGCCCGGAGGTTATATTGACCGCTCCGGGACAGAAGGCTTTCCTCCAACCCTCTGCAACTACGCCACTAACTGTTTTGGCTACACTTCCCGAATGGTTCACGAACTGAACGGAGAGATACCTCCCGAAGCCCCCAGTGGGGGAATGCCTAAACCCGCTTTACTCGTTGGCTCCTGTGGTGGCAGTTGTGATGCCCGCTATAAGTGGTATCAGGCTATGGGACGCTATCTGGATACCCCGGTATGGATTATGGAAGTAGGCGGGATGGGGCAGGGAAGCGCCGGGCGAGAGGGTCTCGACCCTGCCTACTATGAGAACGAGGTTCAATTTATCACTGCCCACCTGAGAGACTTTGTCGTCTTCCTTGAGCAGCTCTTCAAGAAGAAGTTTAATTATGATAAGTTCGAAAAAAGTCTCGACGACACCATAGAGATGAACCGCACCTGGTATGGGATTACCGATGAACTGCGCAAGGCGCGGCCCTGCCCGATGAACGCCCGCGACCACTATAGTGCCATGAATATGTCTCTCTTCCGGGCGAACGACCCCAAGGCAGCCAACGAGCTTTTCACCAACATGAGGGAGGAGGTTCTCTACCGGATTGAGAATAAGATTGCCGGCATTAACTACCCGGAGAAGTATCGGGCGTCCTTCCAGGGGCTGGGACCCTGGCATGGTTTGAGTCTTTTCGACCGTCTGGCCGAGCGGAGCTGGAACTTCCCCAGAGAGGGCTACCACCCACCCGACCCCATTGATGTGAGCTGGGTCAAGGACCCGATTGAAAGACTGGTTCGCTATCGACGGCGTTCTCTGCCGTGGCAGATTGAAAATAGCTTCCCTGACCCGAAGGAAGCCGAAGAGGTTAGAGAGGAGTTCCGGAAGACGGGCGCCTCGGATAAGCTGGCGGTGGTGGATGCCCGGGACTACCAGATTGACGGGGTTATCCTTCACACCGCTCTCACCTGCCGCATGACCAGTTGCCGCACCGGTATGACACAGCAGCAGTTAATGAAGGTCTACAAGGTTCCTTCCCTCCTGGTTTTTGGGGATATGGTCGATAGCCGCGTCTTTAACCTTGAGGACTTCCTGCGAAGGGCAGAAGCCTTTGAAGAGACGATGGACCATTTTAAAGAGGAGAGGAAGAAAATAGGGCTAGCGTGGTAAGGCTAATTCTTTATTGAACAGGCGTATTGGTAAAATTTTATTAGGAGGGGTTTTGAAATGGCAACCGAAACTAAACCAGTAGAAACTACCAGAAAAAGGCCAGTAAACCGGTTACAAACAGTCTATGCACTCCGAGCTTTGACGGATAAACAGTACGAGGACACGCGAAAAGCCGCCGAAGCAGGCAAACCTGTTGCCTGGTGCATGGTTGAGCCTTGGCATGGCTCTCTCCTTAACGCTATGGATATTGAAAGCGTCTACCCGGAAAGCTACGCCTCTGTCTGCTCGGCTGCGGGAGCCGCCAAAGCTTA
>Ga0209514_10001721_pt1 | contig 36436 bp, 37 predicted proteins | sample Subgrocontami58m_FD_187452 | JGI IMG/M metagenome (GOLD analysis project Ga0209514, IMG submission 187452) | Subsurface groundwater microbial communities from S. Glens Falls, New York, USA - GMW37 contaminated, 5.8 m (SPAdes) (version 3) | ecosystem: Environmental > Aquatic > Deep subsurface >...
AACAATAATATTGAATTACTTCAGAAACAAATTTCAGAATTTCATCCCACCGCTGTTGCCGTTAGGGATAAAAAAAGTGCAGCAGAACTAAGAAACAGAATTGGAAATAGATGCGAGATTCTTATTGGTGATGAAGGATTATTAGAATTAACACGTCGTGGTAACTATGATATTCTCCTTTCCGCTCTTGTTGGTTTTGCCGGATTAGCCCCAACCATTGAGGCAATCAAGCTGAAAAAGAGAATCGCTCTGGCGAATAAAGAAACATTGGTAACTGCCGGTGAAATTATTATTGATCTTTGTAAAAAATACGGTGCAGAATTAATTCCAGTTGATTCAGAACATAGTGCAATTTTTCAAAGCCTGATTGGAGAAGACAAGAATAATATAAAAAAAATAATCCTTACCGCTTCCGGCGGGCCATTTCTGAATAAAAACAAATCAGAACTGGAAAACGTAACAATAAAAGATGCACTTAATCATCCAAATTGGAAAATGGGAAATAAGATTACAATTGATTCCGCAACAATGATGAATAAGGGTCTGGAAGTCATAGAAGCATTTTGGCTATTTAATCTTCCTAAAGAAAAGATTGAGATTCTGGTACATCCCCAATCCGTAATTCACTCAATGGTTGAATTCTGTGATGGATCTATAAAAGCGCAATTAAGTTTACCGGATATGAAATTACCAATTTTATATGCTATATCTTTCCCAGAAAGGTATTATTTTGATACCATTAATACCGATTTCAAAAAAATTAACCAGTTAACATTTTTTGAACCGGATTTTGATAAATTTGAATGTCTTAAAATTGCATATAATGTAATTGAAGAGGGCGGCACTGCACCGTGTATTCTTAATGCAGCAAATGAAATTGCTGTTGAAAAATTTCTTTCGGGTAAAATTAAGTTTACCCTGATACCAGAAATAATTAATGATGCATTGAATACTATCGCTATTAAGTATAATGCAGATCTTCAAACAATAATTGAGTGTGATTCAATTACAAGAGAGTATTTAATTAAAAAATTGAATTAGGTGAGTTGAATGGATTATATAATTTATTTCATGATCACAATCGGAATTCTGGTTTTTGTACACGAGTTCGGTCATTTTGCCGCTGCAAAAATTTCCAAAATGCGGGTTGATATATTTGCAATCGGTTTTGGAAAAAGATTATTCGGCTGGAATAAACTAAGCGGATTCACATTCGGTGACCTGCCAAAAGATTTTGACGGACAGGGAAATACCGACTACAGGTTATGCATACTTCCACTGGGCGGTTATGTTAAAATTGCCGGAATGGTGGATGAGAGTTTCGATGCTAAGTTTGCAGAATCCGAACCGAAGCCATATGAGTTTAGATCCAAAGGGACATTATCTAAACTCTTTGTTATTACTGCCGGTGTAATGATGAATCTTACTCTTACACTTATGATTTTCTGGGGAATAAATTTTTTCCAGGGGAAACTAGTTTTTAAAACTACAACAATTAATAAAGTTGAACCCGGTAGTGATGCTCAAAAAGCAGGATTTGAATCTTACGATAAAATCTTATCTGTTAACGGTGAAAAAGCTAACAATTGGCAAAAAACTATTGAGCAATTATTTGTTCAAAATTCCACTAGCGATGTTGTTGTAAAAGTTCAACGCAATGGAGTAGAAAAAACATTAACTATTGCACGTCATTTAGTTTCTCAAAATTCTAAAAAAGGTTTTTTCATACAACCATGCCCTTCAAAACCATTTGTTGTCGAAGTTATGAAAAACTCTCCCGCTGAAGTATCAGGACTTAAAGCAGGTGATATATTTATATCTATTAATGGAATTAATGTTAGTGAAGGACAGCAGATTACTGACATTATCTCTTCATACAAAGAGAAGAATCTTAGCATGGTTATCTTAAGAGGCCACGACACTCTTAACTTAACAGTTAACCCTGATGCTGATAGTAAAATTGGAATTTCTCACTCTGTTTATGAAACTGAAGCACAAACTTTTGATCTCTTCACCTCCCTAACAAATGCAGTTAATGATGCCGCTCAATACACAGCACTTACTTTTGGAATGTTGAAGAATGTTATTACAGGTAAAGTGGCATTTAAGGAAGCATTCGGCGGGCCGATTAAAATTGCACAGATTGCAGTTAAGTCTGCTGATAAAGGCGGAATTGATTTCTTATTCTTTCTTGCAATGCTCAGTTTAAGTTTGGCTATTATAAATATCCTTCCGTTTCCGGTTTTAGACGGCGGACACTTTGTAATTATTTTGCTTGAAGGTTTGTTTAAGAAAGAATTGCCGATCAAAATTAAAATGGCAATTCAAAATGCGGGATTTGTACTTCTACTTTTACTGATGGCCTTTATAATTTACAACGATATAATTAGTTTATAATTGTAAACCTTCGAGGTTGCAACATTGTAACCTCGAAGGTTTTGATTAAATCATTTTTTCTTCTGAAGATCCTTAAAAATTCCGTCCATATTCTTTACAATATATTGTTTTAGATCGTCCATGCTTTCCTGAGTTGTTCTTACAATTCCTCTTCCCTTTCTAGTGATAAAAAGTAATTTGCTATAGCTCTTTCCTTCTATCGTGAATAATGCTGATTCGTCGCCGTATTGTACTTCCGATTCAAGTCTCTTTGTTTTTTCTTTCTCATGTTTAATATTTTCGTATTCACGGGTTTGCTCAATGGATTTAATTAGTGAAGCATATTCTATGGCTGCTTTTTCAGAAGTTGGAAGCCATGAAGAATTTATTTCAATCATTTCAAGTTTATAGCTGTAAGGCAATACAACCCATGCAGTAATTTTCTCTCCTTTATTAACTGCTGGAGAAAATTTCGATTTCATTGCAGCGTCAGTTGAAGGTTTATTAAAAATTTCATTATCACTTTTAACTACAACCGCCTCTTTAGGAATGCCTTCTTTATCTATAAGAACCTTCACAAAAACTTTTCCTTGAATGCGGGCTTTTTTTGCAAGTTCAGGATAATATGGTTTTGCTAATTCCAAAACTTTTGGCATAACTTCTACTTCAACAGGTTCTTTAAGTTCTAAATCATTAGATTTTTTTGAATTATCTGCGTCTAGCTTAAAAGCTATTGGCAGGAAAACCCAAACTTTAACAGGCTTATCATTCAATAATGCAGGAGAAAATTTAGCTGTCTTTGCTGCACTTAATGCCGCTTCATCAAGCATATCTTTTACACCTTTTTCAACTTTTGCCTTTGCAACATTTCCATTTTCATCAATCAGGAGTTTCAAAAAAACTTTTCCTTCTATTCCCGCTAATTTTGCTAATTCCGGATAGGCTGGTTTTAACTGTGATATTAATTCGGGTGCCTTATAAACTTCGATGAATCCAGATTCATCAACTGTTTGGAATTTTATGCTTTCTTTTTGTTGAGCTATAATACCAACAAAAGAAATAATAAATATTATAATTAAGAATTTCGTTTTCATTTTAACCTCATATGTTAGGTCTAACTATTATTTGTTTTGTTTTGTAATAACTGCCCGAAACATCAACCTGCGGTAAAGCATTCATAAGTAGTTCGAGCTTATCGTTCTGCTTTTTGACTTCGCGCGTTAAATCAAAAAACTGAACTTTGTATTCTTCCGATTTTGAATAGAAGAACATTGTCAATACCAGAAGAATTACTGTAACGGAATAAGTTATTGCGGAAAAAACTTTTTTGTTTATGAAGAATGCCGTTTGTTTCTCGTTCAAGCTGCTGATTGAATGTAGAATTTTTTTATCAAGTGACGAAGGGAATTGTTCCGTAGAAGTTGAGAACACACTTCTAAGTACATTCATTTTTTTAAAATGTTCGCGCGCTTCTATGTCTTGTGCGAGTAGCGAGAACATTACCGGTTCTTTCCCCTTTTCAAGTTCTCCATCAAAGTAGAGATCTATCATTGTAATAATTCCATTGGTGTCCATCGTTGTTTACCTTCTTTTTAATTCTTTAATTCTTTTTTTAGAATAATTAATTCTTTCTAATTGTGATGAATCGTCCGCAGCAAGTTCTATTACTTTTTTATAAGCAAGGGATGCATTATGCCAATCTTTTAGTTTTTCGTTAATCATTGCAATGTAAAATTGAGCATCAATATTTCCCGGATTATACATGAGAGCTTTTTCATAATTCTTTTTTGATTCTTTCAAATTATTTTTTGAATAATGGACTGCGGCAATTTGGTTATAGATATAACCGATCTTATCTATCTGCATCAGTTTCAATGCATTATGAAATGATTCGACCGATCTTTTAACAGAATCCATCTTCGCATAAGCAAAGCCAAGATTTACAAAGTAAGTCGGGTTATCATCAAGCGCTGCTGCTTTTGTGTAAGCTGTTACTGCCGAATCATATTTACTCATATTAAAATGAACAAAACCGAGATGATCAAAATAATTTGCATCATTAGTATCTAACAAAACTGCGTGTGTATAAAAATTTGCTGCTTCTCTGTAGAGTTTTAATCTTTCATAACATAAACCGGATTTGAAATGGAAGTCGGCATTTTCCGGGCGGAGCTTTCTTGCAATATTGTAAAGAACATTTGCATCATAATATTTTTGAAGGCTAAATTTATTTGAAGCTAACAAGCTTATGGCAGGAATATATTCCGGGTTTATTGCAACGGAATGTTCCAAATGTTTTGTTGCTAGTTCTGCTACATTGGGATTAGGAGTCATTAGCATTGCATAACCTAAATAGTAACTGCTCAAAAAATCATTCGCATTTAATTTTACCAGTTTGCTGAATATCTGAATTGCTTTTTCATATTCTTTCTTGTCAAAATCAATCAAGCCAAGTTCATAAAGTGCAGTTACATTATTGGAGTCGTTTTGAACAATCACATTATAATTTGAAACAGCTTCATTAGTTTTACCAAGTTGAGAAAGTAAACGCGCAAGCTGTAATCTATATCCATTATGATCCGGTGTTAACTCAACCGCTTTTGTGAAATATTGCGATGCTTTAACCGTTGCGCGTAAATTGCTATACGATAAACCAAGATAGTATAATTCTTCAGCAGAGAGTTTTCTAAAGTCTGCATCTTTGTAAATGTTTGCCGCTTCTTTATAATGACCTTCATTATAAAATTTCTTACACAGTGTAATTAAACTATCACTGAAAATTTTTGAATTACTCTGAGCATAAATATTTACAGAGTTCATTGGCAATGAAATAGTTATAAGAATAATTATCGAAACAATTTTCTTTTTCATTTTCTCCCCACATTAAAAGTTAACTGCTTTAGAAAGTTTATTAATTAATTTTTGCCTGGTTTTATATAAACGGCTCTTAACTAAATCTTCATCTATGTTCATCATCTCAGCAATTTCTTTGTAAGACAATCCACTGTATTCTTTAAGAAGAAAAACATCGCGTTGTTCAATTGAGATTTTATCCAGTTCTTTCATTACCAATTGATTTAACTCCTTTAACTCAAAATCTTCTGCGATTTTTACGGAAGAATCTATATCAATTTCGTCTGCGTCCAACACTCCATATTGATCTATGTGAGTTTTCTTGTTTCTATAAATTGTATAAATCTCGTTCCGTGTAGTTTTGAAAAGCCATACATCAACGCGCTCGTTGTTGCGTATGCGATACATATTTTCAAAAAACTTAATGAATACATTTTGAACAATATCCTCACACATCATTTTATCACCGAGCATTTTACAAGCATAGTTATAGATCTTCGTTTTGTGCTGATTGTAGATCAGCATAAACTCAACGATATTTTTTGAGGAATCACTCAAAACCGGTTATTCTTTTACTTATAGATGCATTAAATTAAGAAATGTTGCCTGGTAAAAAATATTTTTTCTGTAGGCAATAGTTTATTATTATCCCATTAAGTTACAGAAGAGTCACTACCCTTCGTTACAAAAGATTAATTTATAGAGGATAAAACAGAATTCTGGATTTTATAGAGTTCTTGAAGGTTTTGAGTTTTTACAGAGATAGCAGTTAGTTCGTAAAATTTATTACCAAACTTAAATACCACAACGCGAATGTTTCTCTTTGCATCATCTGAATATTCGTAAGCAGAAAATTTCTTTTTGTTGATTTCAAAAGTTTCTTGATTTACAACTCCCCCAAAAGTTTTTCCATACCTTGCTTTTTTAAACACTTTGCTGAATTCAACAACGGATTTTATTTCATCGTTTCGAATTCCTTGCATAGTAAGAGAATCAATATTTAGTGCAATAAAATTAAGTGTGGCTGAGTAATCGTCTTTCACTAGCCAAAGATCGATCAACTTGTTTTCGTTGTCTTCTGCCATAAACCAGCCGGGTGGGATTTTAGCAGAAAGCTGTGATGATTTTGATTTTGCAATCTCATTTGTTAGAGTGTAGTTGGAATCATACATTGAGGATAAACTGCTTGAACATGATTGAACAATGACTAGCAGTATAAAAAGGAAAAATATTTTAATGTTGTATTTCAAATTATCATTTTAAAATGCGGACTCTCATAAAAGAATCCGCATTTAATTTTAGATTATATTTTGCCTACCAAGTCTTCCCCAGGCACAAGAGTTTTATCACCCGGTTCCCAGCTTGCAGGACAAACTTGTTCAGGATGTTGACGCACGTATGCAGCGGCTTTGACGCGCCGTAAAATTTCTTTTGAACTTCTGCCAATACTATTATCGTGAATATCAATCGTCTTCAAGATTCCGTCGGGATCGATAATAAAAGTTCCGCGCAGAGAAAGACCGTCTTCATCAATGTAAGTTCCAAAAGCTTTGCACATAGCTCCTGTCGGATCAGCTGCCATTGGATATTTAATTTTACCGATTGCTTTTGATGAATCATGCCAAGCGAAGTGTGCATATTTAGTATCGGTACTAACACTGATAATTTCGGCACCGGCTTTTTTGAATTCTTCGTAATAATGTGCCGCTTCTTCCAACTCTGTCGGACATACAAACGTAAAATCTGCCGGATAAAATAAAAGCACTGTCCATTTACCGCGCGTATCGGATAGCTTCATTTGTTTGAACTCATTGTTATGGTAAACATCAAATTTAAATTCGGGAACTTCTTGACCAATTTTTAACATCTAGTTTATCTCCTGTAGCTGATTTTTTATTAAGTAATAATTTACAATAGAAAAATACGAAAAGATTTTGAATGGTTTAAAACGTAGAAACGACCCGTTGGGTCGTCTCTAAAATTACAAATGATTAGCAATGATTTATTTAATCAATGAGACGCACAGCAGTGCGTCTCTATAAATAAAAATTATATCCCGTCACGCATGAACTTGGGCTGCTCAAGAGTGAGGATTAATGAAATCCGGTGAGTATCCGGCAATCGTTCGGTCTCCGATTGACTAAACCGGGCAAATGAATAATCAATTTGAAGTTTTGGTAAAAAGATTCCCGCACCAACTGTAAATTGTTTTACGTCATTATATCCTGCACGCACTGCAAAAACATTTTTATAATTAAACTCGAAACCTGCATGAGCATCAAAACTAACCGGTCCAATATTAAAAGTTGAAGCGGTTTGTCTATTTTCAAAACGAAGATCGAGATCAACAGCAGGCATTATCTTTCCGCCAAGAAATTGCAGCGCGTATGCTGCACCGATTTTTGCTGTAGGAGAGATCAACTCGTTACGTCCCGTACTCCATGCTATCAAAGTTGTTGTTACATCTTGAATATTTGCGCCGAGATATAAATTTTCCATCGGCACATAAACAGCTCCAATATCAAAACCGATTCCGAACGCACTGTATTCTGCAAGATCTCTTGAAATCAATTTTACATTTGCGCCCCAGTAAAAATCATCCGAGTAACGTTTTGCAAATGTTAAATACATAGCCCAATCCGTATTACTAAATTCGGAAACTTTTGAGTAGTCAAGCCGGTCTGTGTGAATATCAAGAATCCCGTCTCCGTTTGCATCGTACAAAGCGTTTCGTGTGTCTGGAATTCCATCAATACTAGAACGCATAATGCTTAAACCAAAACTCATATCGTTTCCATAAGGAATTGCAACTGCGCCGTAATTGTAGTTAACAAGATTTCCAAAATGTTCTTCGTGCATCAAAGCAACTTGCGGATAGTTAATACGCGCAAGTCCGGCGGGATTCCAATAACCGGAAGTAACATCATTAACAATTGCAGTTTGAGCGCCGCCCATTGCAAGCGCACGTCCGCCAACGCCTATTGCTAAAAACTCACCGGCATATTTACCAATTACAGTCTGGGAATGAATTGATGTGATTGCGCAAAGGAGAAAGAATAATGCAAGAACTGATTTTTTCATATTTGCTTTCCTCTGAATTAGTTATTGTAGAAATAACTATCTGCTTTCTCCTTTTTGTTGTGCAATATTACTTTTTCTCTGTCTGTTTTGCAACTGCATTAATTGCCGCATTAATTGCTTCTTGATCGCCGAGATAATAATGTTTTATCGGCTTCAAATCTTTATCAAGCTCATAAACAAGAGGCACACCGGTTGGAATATTTAATTCGGTTATTTCAGCTTCGGAAATGTTATCGAGATATTTTACAAGCGCTCGCAAACTATTTCCGTGTGCTGCAATGATAACACGTTTTCCGCTTTTTATAACCGGCGCAATTGATTCATGCCAATATGGCAGGAAGCGGTCAACAGTAAGTTTCAAGCTTTCGGTTAACGGAATATCTTTTTTATCCATATCGGCATATCGGCGATCTTTACCAGGATATCTCTCATCGTTTATTTCTAATGATGGCGGCGGAACATCGTAACTTCTTCGCCAAATTTTTACTTTTTCGTTTCCGTATTTTTCCGCAGTCTCAGCTTTGTTCAATCCTTGAAGCGCTCCGTAATGTCTTTCATTTAACCGCCACGATTTAACAACCGGAATCCACCACAAATCCAATTCTTCCAATGTCATATTTAAAGTTCTTATTGCCCGTTTCAATACCGATGTAAAAGCGATATCGAAAGTATAATCTTCTTGTTTGAGAACAACGCCGGCTTGTTTTGCTTCTTCCAATCCTTTTTCGGAAAGATCAACATCCGTCCATCCGGTGAACAGATTCAGTTTATTCCATTCGCTTTCACCATGCCTTAGTAATACTACTTTGTACATTTTTAATTACCATAATTGTTGTAAATGCTTTGGCAAATATAGGAAATTTTGAAAAGAGGATAGTTTCTTTTGATTGCTTCTTCTATTATCTTTGCTGCAAAAGTGTGAGCCAAATGGATCGTTTGATTTATAATTTCTTTAGCGATGATGATTTTCTTCGCATCTCCGGCAAAATCAAAGAAATGGAGAAAAATACTTCCGGCGAAATCCGTATTGCAGTGAAAGAGAAAAAATCTTTCCTTGACCGGAAGAAAAATATACGCGCACTTGCGGAAAAAGAATTTTACAAACTCAATATGCACAACACACGGGATAAAACCGGCATTCTTCTTTATCTGCAGTTGAATGAAAGACAATTTTATATCCTCGCCGATAAAGGAATTCACGAAAAAGTAGGAGAAGAAACCTGGCACAAAGTACGTGATGAAATCCAATTACACTTTCATGATGGGAAATTCTCTCAAGGACTAATTTGGGGAATCGAAAGAGTAGGCAAAATACTTTCTGAACATTTCCCGGTAAAAGAAGACGATACAAATGAACTTTCAAATAAAATAATAATCGAATGATTATTACTGCCTACAGCAAACTGCCCACAGCCAACTGCAATCCACCCACTGCTAACCGGAATGGAATTATTTAACAATCATTTTTGTTATTAACACTATGAAACGCAGAAGTTTTATAAAAAAAAGTTTATTTGCCGTAGGCGGAACGATTCTTACTCCGTTATTTATTAATTCCGATTCAAAAGCAAAACCAAGAGCAAAATTAAATTACAAACCCGAACCGGATAAATGGAACAACAACGAATTAACTCTCGCATGGATCGGGCAATCAACAGTTCTAATAAATTTTTTCGGCAAGTGGATTTTAACTGATCCCGTTTTATTTGATCGGATTGGCTTATACTTTTTCGGCGGATCAATCGGTCCTGCCCGTTTAACACCGCCCGCTCTTGAAGTTCATGAAATTCCTAAACCCGATATAATCCTACTTTCCCACGCACACATGGATCATATGGATTACCCGACACTGAAAACTATTGCCGAACATTATCCGAATCAAATTGATGTTATCACCGCATTTCTAACAAAAGATGTAATAGATGAACTGCCGTGGAAATCGCTTCATGTTATGGATTGGAACGATGAATTAATTCTTCAGGATATTCGGTTCAGGGCGAATGAAGTTAAACATTTCGGCTGGCGTTTTCCTTGGGAAAAAGACCGTTCGCGCGGTTATATGAAAGACGGCAGAAGTTATAATGCTTATCTCATCGAATATAAAGGAAAGAAAATTTTATTCGGAGGAGATACTTCCTTACATGATAAATTCCACCAGCTTAAAGATGAGAACATTGATGTAGCACTAATGCCGATTGGTGCGTACAATCCGTGGATTAGAAATCATTGCAATCCTGAACAAGCTTTACAAATGGCAGACGAGATAAATGCAAAATATTTTATACCAATGCACACGAAAACATTTAAGCAGGGCGTAGAACCGTTTAACGAAGCAATTGATTGGATGAAAAAATCATCAGTAAATTATAATACTAAAATAGGTCTAGATGAGATTGGGCAGACGTTTGTATTAAGTTGATTTATAAAATTTCAAAAACTCTTCAACAGAAATTTGGGCATCTCTAAGAATCTTTCTTAATAAAGAACGGTCTATTGATTTATAATTTTGAATTGTAATGGGTTTTTATTTTCGCAGTGCAGGCGTATATGAATTCCCCTTTGCCGAACAACATAATATCCTACCCTGGATAATACCTTAATGATTTCTTTTCCAGAAAGGATTGGAAGTACCGGCATGTTACATTGTTATTGTATGTAAACTAATTTCTTGCGGATTGTAATTCCTTAAGATCTTTTTTGCATCCTTTTCTTCAAGGATTAATTCAATGACTTCTCTAATGTTTGTAATTGCTTCATCAATAGTCTTTCCTTGCGTATAACATCCGTTAAAGAGCGGACATTCAACTACATACATATTATCTTGCCCACGTTCAATAAGAAGAGAAAGTTTACGGTTATATTTTGTTTTTTCATTTAATGGTTCCATTTTATCGCCTAACTTTACTTTCAGAATAGAACTCGCTTTTTTTATAGTTAAATAGAGCATAATGAATGCGGGCAGACGTTAGTGTTAAGTTGATTAAGATAATAATGATCTCCAGATAGTAAGATGTTCTTCCCCATGTTTCCAAAGAGAAATCTCATTATCTAATCTTCTTATAACATCTTCTTGACTTGCGTATAATGCCCATCTAAATTCTAATAATCGTGAAAAGATAAAATGGAATTTACATCTTTCTAAAGCTTCAGTGGTGGGAAATCTGCGGTAAAGACCATCTTTACCTTTCTGTGGTTCTCCCAATTCTCCATAGAAAAATATTAAATCACGCACACCTTTATCAATACCACTTTTACAAATTGGACAATTACAGATCTCTTTATGAAATCTTACTTTATCCTGACCTAATGCATTTGTTTGAATTAAATCAAAAGATTCACCTACTGGCAATCTTCTATGTAAAGTTGGAATATAAAACTGAGCTGTTGGAATTCCACCAATGACTGGCTCAGAGTCCTTATCCATACCATAACCAGGACCATTAACCATGCCGGCTAAACCATAAGGTATAAGAAGAGGGGAAAGGCCTCCTGCATATAGATTGATAATTTTTTTCCCTCTTTCGGTAAGGTTTCTAATGAAAAAAATAAAATTACTTATGTAATTTAACTGGGCAGTGTCTTCATTAAATTTATTAATCCACAGAAATATAGTTTCAGTTTTTAGACTCGATAATGTTTGTATTATCTCATCTAAGTTTAAATTTAAAAAAGATATATCAACATGTACAACCAAAGCACTTTTATCATTGTTTGTACTGTCAAATATTTTCCAAACTTTTTTCATTATCTCAAACCATTCATTATTTATTATATTAAAATATGGCGAAAGGATGAATGATGGTTCTGGTATTTCATTTTTAAAATCAGAATATTTATCTATGCTATATTTGCTAGAAGATATTGCATTTATTTGATAGAGAATGGTTTTTTCTACTAGGTATGAAATACAAGTTTGATTAATATCGGACGGTACGATAGCTCTTCGTCCTATAAAATTGCTTATTTCCTCAGGAAAAAATAAATCGGCTAACTTCCTATAAGCCTTTTTTATCCCCCTTATTTCTACCTTGTTTTTTTGAGTTGGTTTTGGGTTTTCAATTTCTCTTATCCAATCATCTTTAATTTCAGATGTATCTGAAAGTCTAAGGTCTTCAACTAATTTTTTACTGACATTATCCTTGTTGATTTTTTGCCAATTGCGTATTGACCCCTCATGGTTAGGATCAATTGCAAAAACATATGTTGCAGGATCAATTATATATTTTTTGTTTAGTGGTGGAGAAGAAATGCTTAAAAACATACTACTCAGCATACCTGGCGAAGATTCGAAAAGGTTTGCTCTGGCCACAAGTCCGGAAAATAGACTAATTGTTTTCTTAACATATTCTTTTTCTGAATTGCTGCCAATTCTTATAAGATAAATTGAATTATTATTGGGCATACACATACCCAGGTTTATTCAAATTCCAAGTATACTCTGCTATTTTTATATCATGATAAATCGATTCAACAGCGGGTAAATTAAACTCTGCGAAGAATCTATTTTTAGAATCTCTCCGCACCAAGATTAGTCCAACACCAGTCAATTTGGATAAATCCCTCGCTCTTTTATTAGTGTTATTTCTTAATAGTGCTACATAAACATAATTTGCTAAATGTTTATATCTAAGTGCTTGTTGAAAAGCTCTTGACACTGAATTAATCTTTGATTCAACAGCAATGTAAACATGTTTATCTATATTATACGAGTACAAGTCCAAATATTTTTCACAAAACTGAACTTCTTTTAAATGCTCAGTAACTCCTTCTCGTATAAGTAATCTTATAACAGCTTCTGTAATTTTGTCTTCTTCAAATTGAAACTTAATAATTTCATTTTTTTTCTTCATATATCACCTCAAACTTAGTACCTAGATCGTTAAACTTATCTTTTTTTCTTTCCATAATTACTGCACAACCAATTATCACTATGACCAATAAAGAAGTGATTAGAATATAATAATTGCTATCAAGAACATGATTGATAAATGCAAATGGTAACAACACCATTAACAATCCTATTATCGGAGAAATAATTACAACGTATTTGAAAATACGAAGATAAGAAATACATGAAGAAGATAATTTGTTGCAATCATAATAACTAATTAACAAATCACTGTTCGAGTCTAAATATTTATCTACTTCTTCTCTACATTGCTGATAAAAATCGTCGTGGTTAATTTGTTCTGTCTTGATTGGCAAAATTTTTGCTATTTCATATGCAAGTTTTACCCTTACATATGAACGAATGTTTTTTCTCAAATAATTAATTCTTGTTTCTTCACGACTGGGATTGACAATAAGCCAACTTATTAAACCCGCAATACTTGTCCCTAAAAATGAAATGGTTTTGAGTAAATCATCTAATTCTAAATTCATTATAATTTATCTTTAATTGTTGATTCTACTGTATATTCAGGATATTTAGAATAAACGTATTGCAATAAATTTATTAATGACTTTTTCCCATAGGTTGATAATATTTTTTGCACAGATTTTTTTTCTTTTGTAATAGAAAGTTCTCTTTCTTTCAAATAGTTCATTCCTTTTTCAGTTAAACGATACACAGTCAAATCATCTTTATCAAGTTCATTCTCAATTTTATCAATTTCATTGTCAAGTTCATTTTCTATATTATCAGTATTATTACTTACATTTTGAGTCTTATGAGAAGATAGAAACATCTCGGCATTATAATTCTCAATATCATTCAAATTAAGGTTTTTAATAAATTGTTCTTCCCCTGATCTTTCTATATAACCAAGATTCTCTAAAAAATTTAAATCATCGTATATTTTATTTGAGGCTGGCCCATAAAGGTATGGTTTGAAATCAAACCTCTCTCCTTCAATATTAAGATTTGTTTCGTGCTCAATCAAAAAAAGGAGTTTTTGAAGACGGGTAGTGCCCACTACAGGTTGACTGATATCCGCAAGTAAAAGAAGAATCACATCTGTTCTTTCCATATCAGCTTTTCTTTATTTGTCTTTATGATAAGATAATTATTTATTTACTATTATTAAAGAAAAAATAGAACTCGGATATAATTGAAAGTATAAAGCCTCAATTAAACCAATAAATACTTCGATAATCATTTCAACGGCCCTTTAATGCCCCTTAGCTTTAACTAATCTTCGTTAATTCAGTTAGATAACTTTCTTTGATTCCTTCAATTGTTGAAACAAAATCCCGCCAATTATTAATACCAACCCAATAATTGATGAAGTAAATAAATTTTCTCCAAGTACAAAATGAATAAAAAATAATGATATTACCGGAAAGAGATAAGCAATTGTAGAAGTCTTCGCTTTGTTTTCGCTGAGTGAAAGTGCTTTCAACCACAAGAGAAAAGTTATTCCCATTTCAAACAAACCGATATAAACGGCGCCAAGAACATACTTAAACTCAACCGGGCCAAAAGAATCAAAAAAGAAAATGTATATGCCTGTATAAATTGTTCCGAATAAAAACGCTCCGAATAATTTAATTGACTCTTCTCTTTTATCAAGAAGATTCAAAATCCAAAATCCCGCCCATATAAATGAACTGCTTACTGCAAGTAATACTCCGTACAAATTTTGAAAATGAAAAGATAAAATATTTCCTCTTGTAGCTATTACAACTACACCTGAAAAAGAAATCAGCAAACCAATAATTGTCTTGATAGATAATTTTTGCTTCAAAAAAATTACTGAAAGAATAGAAATTATAAGAGGCCAGGTTAAGTTAATCGGTTGTGCTTCCTGTGCAGGCAATATCGAATAAGCTTTAAATAAAATCAGATAGTAAACAAAAGGATTGATGAGTCCGAGCAGCATATTTTTTTTCAATTGCTGTTTCGAAAATATCTGTGTTAACATTTTCGGTGAATTCAGTCGGGCAAAAACAAACAATACAATTAAGCTTGTGAGTGAAGAGTAGAATAAAAGTTGAGCTGAGTTCATCCCTTGTAACGTAAGCTTGAAAGCAGTGGCTACTGTTGACCAGAACAGAACCGCTAAAAGAGTGAATACCAAAGATTTAGATTTATCTTTCATCACTTAGAGTTTTTGACTAAACGAAAGTAGCATTTTACCCAAATATTTGACGTACAAAAATAAATTGAATAGCGAATTAATAAAATCTATTTTTCACCCGGTTGTAATATTCTTTGTGATTAATAATGCAGACTTCCGGTTACATCTTCGACATAAAAAAATATTCGGTTAATGACGGCCCGGGTATCCGCACAACAGTTTTTTTCAAGGGCTGTCCCCTTAATTGCTGGTGGTGCCACAATCCCGAATCCCAGCACACAGAACCTGAAGAAATTGATAATTGTCTTTTCAGATGGAATCTCTCTTACGATCAATCACAACGAAGTAAAGTTGGGTCTCAAGTTTTTGTTGATGAAGTAATGAAAGAAATTGAAAAAGATATTCCTTTCTATGAAGAATCTAAAGGAGGCGCAACATTTTCCGGCGGTGAACCGATGCTTCAAATTGATTTTCTGCAATCACTTCTTACAAAATGCAAAAGAAAAGATATTCACACAGCTATTGATACAACAGGTTACGCACCATTCAGCGACTTTGAAAAAATTTACGACAACACAGATATTTTTCTTTACGATCTAAAATTGATGGATGATAAAATTCACTTTGAATATTGCGGTGTATCAAATAAACTTATCCATGACAACCTGAAAAAACTTTCTTCAACCGGGAACAAAATTATTCTGCGTCTTCCGATTATTCCAACTATAACCGACACAGAGGAAAATATTTCACAAACAATTTCTTTTATCTCAACATTAAAGAACATCCGCGAGATTGATTTGCTTCCCTTTCACAGCACTGCAAAATCAAAATATGAACGGATGCAAAAAGAGAACAGAGTTGTTAATTTAGTGCCGCCCACAAAAGAATATATGAACGAATTAAAAAATAGATTCTCACAACTTGGTATTCCGATCAAGATCGGAGGATAAAATGAAAGAAAGGATAAAGAAACTCAGACAACAATCTTTAGATGCAATTCCGGTACTTTCTCATGAACGTGCAAAACTTTTAACTGATTTTTATAAAAGTTGTGAACCTCAAAAACATTCTGTTCCCGTTGCCCGCGCCCTCGCTTTCAAATACCTTTTAGAAAATAAAGAACTTTGCATAAACGACGGCGAACTTTTCGTAGGTGAAAAAGGTCCGGCACCAAAAGCTACGCCGACTTATCCCGAACTGTGTGTTCATTCGGAACAAGATTTAGAAATTCTTCACAACCGCGAAAAAGTTTGGTTTAGATCAAGTGAAGAAACACGCAACATAATTCTAAATGAGGTAGCTGAGTTCTGGAAAGGTAAAAGCATCCGTGAAAAAATTCTTGATGAAGTAGAACAAGAATGGTGCGATGCTTACAAATCCGGAATTTTTACCGAGTTTATGGAACAGCGCGCTCCGGGTCACACGGTAGGCGATGATAAAATTTTTAAGAAAGGAATGCTTGATTTTAAAAAAGAGATTCAAGAATCAATTAGTAAATTGGATTTTTATAACGATCCTGAAGCATTCTCAAAACGCGAAGAACTCCGCGCTATGGAAATTGCCGCTGACTCTTTAATAGCATTTGCAAAACGTTACAGCAAAAAACTCTCCGAGCTTGCTGAAAAGGAAAAAGATAAACAACGCAAGAACGAACTTGAAACAATGGCTGGTATTTGCGAACGTGTTCCTGCAAACGCACCGCGAACATTTTGGGAAGCACTTCAATATTATTGGTTTGTTCATCTTGGAGTTACAACAGAGCTCAACACATGGGATTCTTTTAATCCTGGAAGACTTGATCAGCATCTTTATCCTTTTTATAAAAGAGATCTTTCAAGCAGTTTGCTCACAGAAGAATTTGCGCGTGAACTTCTTCAATCATTCTGGATTAAGTTTAACAATCAACCCGCTCCTCCTAAAGTTGGGGTTACTGCACAAGAGAGCAACACATACACGGATTTTTGTTTGATTAACATTGGCGGTGTTACTGAAAAAGGCGAAGATGCTTCCAACGAGATGAGCTACATACTTCTTGATACGATCGAAGAGATGCGTCTGCTTCAACCGAGCTCAATGGTGCAGGTTAGCAAAAAAAATCCGGATAGATTATTAAAACGCGCTTTGAAAATTATTAAAACGGGTTACGGACAGCCGTCTATCTTCAACACCGATGCTATCATTCAAGAATTAACACGTCAGGGTAAATCAATAATTGATGCGCGGTGCGGCGGTGCAAGCGGATGCGTTGAAGCCGGTGCATTCGGAAAAGAAGCATACATTCTTACCGGCTATTTTAACATTCCAAAGATTTTAGAAATAACTCTTCACAACGGATTCGACCCGCGAACAAAGGGAAATATAGGGTTGCAAACAGGTGATCCGGCATCGTTTAAAACATTTGATGATCTTTATTCTGCTTTCGAAAAACAGCTCAATCATTTTATTGATATTAAGATTAAAGGAAATGTTATCATAGAAAGAATTTATGCCGAATACATGCCGGCACCATTCTTATCTATACTGATTGATGATTGCATTAAGAAAGGAAAAGATTATAATGCAGGCGGTGCGCGATACAATTCATCTTACATTCAAGGTGTAGGAATGGGAACCGTCACAGATTCACTTTCCTCTATCAAGTTCAACGTGTTTGATAAAAAGAATTTTACAATGAAAGAAATGCTTGAACTTCTAAAATGTAATTTCGAAAACAAAAAAGAGGAACGTGAAAAAGTTTTATTCTTTACACCTAAATATGGTAACGATGACGACTATGCAGATGACATAACCCGCAAAGTTTTTGAAAGTTACTTCAATGCTGTGGATGGAAGACCAAACACAAAAGGCGGACAATTTAGAATTAATTTATTGCCAACTACTTGTCATGTTTATTTTGGAAGTGTTCTCGGTGCAACACCGGATGGACGATTTGCAAAAGAACCCGTTAGTGAAGGAATATCCCCGGTTCAAGGAGCAGATGTTCATGGTCCAACATCTGTAATTAAATCTGCATCGAAAATAGATCATTTACGTACGGGCGGAACATTGCTTAATCAAAAATTTACTCCTAATTTTCTTGAGACGGATGAAGGAATTGAAAAAGTTCTTTATCTCATCCGGACATACTTTAAGCTGGATGGACATCACATGCAGTTCAATGTTGTTAATGCTGAAACTTTGCGCGATGCGCAAAAACATCCTGAGAAATACAGAGATCTTATTGTTCGTGTTGCCGGTTACAGTGATTACTTTGTTGATCTCGGTGAAGATTTGCAGAATGAAATAATTAAAAGAACTGAACATACTGGATATTGAATTAATATTGTCATTCTGGCGGAAGCCAGAATCCATAAACAATGCAGTATTACATTTATATATTAGCAAGTAAAAGAAATGGAACTCTTTATATCGGAATGACAAATAATTTAATACGCAGGGTTTATGAACATAAAAATGAGTTGATTGATGGATTCACAAAAAAATATGGAGTTAAAAATCTAGTTTATTATGAACAAACAAACGATGTTAATTCTGCAATACTAAGGGAAAAAAGATTGAAGACTTGGAGGCGAGCTTGGAAGATTAAGCTCATTGAAGATTTTAATCCAACATGGAAAGATTTATATAATAATTTAATTTAAAAACTGGATTCCAGCTTTCGCTGGAATGACAATTATAATTGAAGGGACTACATCATGTTCAACTCAAAAACTTACATTAAACGCAGAGCAGAACTTAAAAAGAAAATCGGCAGTGGATTAATTTTATTCCTCGGCAACAATGAAGCGCCGATGAATTATACCGACAATACTTATGCATACCGTCAAGACAGCACTTTTCTATATTACTTTGGATTGGATAGATCGGAACTTGCTGCAATTATTGATGTTGACGAGAACAAAGAAATTGTTTTCGGAAATGATTTTTCGCTTGATGATATTGTTTGGATGGGACCGCAGCAAACTATTAAACAGCTTGCATCGAAATGTGGAGTAAAACAGACAGCAACTTTGAACGATCTTGAAACCATGTGCAGTAATGCGATCAAACAAGGAAGAAAAATTCATTTTATTCCTCAATACCGTTATGATAATGTTTTCACTCTTCATAGAATTCTAGGAATCATGTCCAGTCGCATTAACAACTTTGCTTCAACGGAATTGATAAAAGCTATCGCAGAACAAAGAATGATAAAATCCAACGAAGAAATTGGTGAGATAGAAAAAGCAATTGCAATTTCTTACCAGATGCAGACAACAGCAATGCGTTTTGCGCGACCCGGAATGTACGAGCGAGATGTAATGGGATTTATTGCGGGACTGGCAACATCACTTGGAAGCGGAACATCATTCCCGGTTATTTTATCTCGTCATGGAGAAACTCTTCACAATCATTTTTATGGGAATAAATTTAAAGATGGCGATTTGGTTGTAAATGATTCGGGTGCTGAATCAGCATTACATTATGCAAGTGATATCACACGCACATTTCCGGTAAACGGAAAATTTTCTCCGCGCCAAAAAGATATTTATGAGATAGTTCTTCTTTCACAGCTTGTTGCAATATCGGAAATTAAACCGGATGTAAATTTTAAATCCGTTCATCTTAAAACAGCCAGAGTAATTGCTGAAGGTTTGAAAGCGCTCGGATTGATGAAAGGAAATATGAAAAACGCCGTTGAAGCCGGTGCTCACGCTTTATTTTTCCCGCACGGTCTTGGACATCTAATGGGTCTTGATGTTCATGATATGGAAAACTACGGCGAGAATAATCTTGGTTATGATGAAAAGACAAAACGAAGTACACAATTCGGTTTGAAATATTTGCGCTATGCAAAACCGCTTGTTCCAGGAATTGTAATTACTGTTGAACCGGGAATTTATTTCATTCCGCAGTTGATTGATAAATGGCAAAGCGAGAAAAAGTTTACAGAGTTCATCAATTATAGTAAAGTTAATAAGTACAGAAGTTTCGGCGGCGTTAGAATTGAAGATGATGTTGTTGTAACGAAGAAAGGAAGCCGTGTACTTGGCAAACCGATCCCTAAAGCCGTTGAAGATGTTGAGGCGGTAGCTTCTGATAAGATTTGATCTGACTACATAATCGGAAATGAATTGCGCGGATAATAATTCATAATTAATAACTCATAACTTATAGTTATCTAATACTCCTTTTAATAAAACCGAAAGGATCATTTAATGAGCATTTCGCGTAGTGTTCTACTATGGGCTTCAGAAAATAAATGGATGAGGAAAAATGTTCCTTCTTTCGGATTCGTAAAAAGTGCCGTAAAAAAATTCATGCCCGGAGAGAAATTAGAAGATGCATTAGAAGCTGCACAAAAATTTAGATTATCAAACACTCCTACAATCTTTACAAAACTCGGTGAGAATATCACCGATCTCTCCGAAGGATTAGTCGTACGCGATCATTATCTAGAATTAATAGATAAGATTGCCGAACGTAATCTTGATATCGAAATTTCTTTGAAGCTAACTCAACTTGGTTTCGATCTTTCGGTTGTTGAGACGTATGAAAGATTTAAAACCATTTCTAAAAAAGTAAAAGAAAAACTCGGCAATGTAATTTGGATTGATATGGAAGGCGGCGCTTATACACAGAAAACAATTGAGTTTTATAAGAAGATCAAAAACGAATGTGAGAATGTCGGCTTATGTATTCAAGCTTACTTATACAGCACAGAGAAAGATATTGATAATCTGCTGGGTGTTAATCCTCATATTAGATTAGTTAAAGGCGCATACAAAGAACCGCGCGATATTGCATTTCCAAATAAGAAAGATGTGGATAAATCTTACTTAGAACTTTCTAAGAAGCTTATGAGTGCTGCGAGAGAAAAAAATATTCGGGTTGCGTTTGGAACCCACGACGAAGATTTGATTTACGCTATAATTAAAGAATCAAAATATTTAGGTGTTCCTAAAAACAAAATAGAATTCCAAATGTTGTATGGTATAAAAACTAATTTTCAGAATGAATTGGTTAAGCTCGGTTATAAATTAAAAGTACTGATCAGTTACGGCGATTTCTGGTATCCCTGGTATATGAGAAGATTAGCTGAACGTCCGTCAAATGTTTGGTTTGTATTAAAAAATATTTTTTAAAACACTGAGCAGAGCGAAGTGTCTTCTAACTAAATAGTTAGGGATTCTTAGTCGTCCGATCTGGACTCCTCAGAATTTAAAAGGGAAAAAATGAAGAATTTGAAAGGTATAATGCCCCCGATAGCAACGCCATTTATTAACGATGAAGTTGCATATGATAAGCTTGCACAAAATTTTTCTAAATGGAATAAAACCGGATTAAGCGGATTTGTCGTTATGGGTTCAAATGGTGAGTCGGTTTTCCTTACAAGAAATGAAAAATTAAAACTTGTTGAAGAAGTGAAGAAAAATGTTTCTGGCAATAAATTACTAATTGCCGGCACTGGTTCGGATTCTATAAGAGAAACAATTTCATTATCTAATGAATCCGCTGATCTTGGTGCAGATTATGTTCTAATTCTAACGCCATCGTTTTATAAATCAGAAATGAAACCTGTTGCATATATAAAATATTTTTCTGCGGTTGCTGATAAAACAAAAATTCCGGTTATAATTTATAACGTACCAAAGTTTACCGGGGTTGATATTGAAGCAGAAACGGTAGCAAAACTTGCCGAACATAAAAATATTGTAGGCATCAAAAACAGTTCTGAAAATGTCCGGCAAACCACAGAAATGATTGATCAAACACCAAAAGATTTTGCAGTTATAACTGGAACCGCATCCGTATTATATCCTTGTTTAGCCGCCGGAGCTGTTGGCGGAATACTTGCTCTTGCTAATATTGTACCTAATGAATGTATACAGCTTCAAAAATTTGTAGAAGAAGGAAAACACAATGAAGCGATTGAACTACAGAAGAAAATGCTTCCGGTTAATAAAGCGATAACTGCAAAGTATGGAGTTGCCGGATTAAAAGCGGCAATGGATATGCTCGGTTATTTCGGCGGCGAACCCCGCTCACCTCTTTCTGTATTGAGTGAACCAGATAAACAAATTATAAAACAAATATTAGTTAGCTCCGGATTATTAATTTAATATTATAAGGATCACTAGTGAAAGATTTTGAAATTCAAAAAATACTTCTTGAAGAATATTATAAAAGAAGGCGTGATAATTGGATTCAATTATTAAGTAAAGATGTTAATAACAAAATAACTGATGAAGATATACTTAGAGTTAGTGAACAATTATTTCGTAAAGGTTATTTAGAATGGGATTCCGTCAGAGACGAAACTGGTGAAATAGTTACTGGTCATGGCCAAATATCAAGTTTTGGAATTGAATATTTTGAAAGGGAACCCAGTGTTGAAAATGAAGAACTTAAAATTGGTTCGAAAAGGGAAAAAATAATACTAGATAAATTGGAGAAATTATTAGATGATCCATTGGTTAAAGATGAATTAGAATCTAAAGATGACTTAATGATTTGGTCAAGTAAAGTTGCCCCATTATTACAATTCAATCCACAATACCAGAGCAAATTTTTAAGTTATCAAGAAGTTGCTGTTTTAGCACAATTAAAATTACAAACTAGGCAAGCATTCCAGATTATGAAAAGCCAAGTCGTTATGGCTATTGGAGAATTAAAATTAATAAATGATTTAGAAAGCAGTAATTGCGATGATGAAATTCGAGAAAAATTATTCCCCAAGGGATTTTATTATGATGCTAGTATAGCTTTAGGAAACATTATAAAATCTGCGAAGGTTAGCATTTATTTGATAGATAATTTCATCGATGAAAACATTCTTAATTTTTTCACAATAAAAGAAGATGCTGTCGTTCTTAGAATCATTAGTAAAGAGATTAAAGATGTTGTGAAGCAATTCGCAAAGCAATTTAATCGTCAATATGGGAAGCTGGAAATACATATTTCAAATGATTATCACGATAGGTTTTTAATCATTGATGAGAAAACATTTTTTCATTTTGGAGCTTCTTTAAAAGATTTAGGAAAAAAAATGTTTATGTTCTCAGAAATAGAAGAAAATGAGAATAGGAAAATACTCTTTGAGAAATGGCAAAAAGATTGGTTAACATCTATTCAAGTCATTTAATAAAATCGGAAGAGTTTAATAACCCTTCCCTACCAAAGGAAAAACGATGTCGCATAATTCATTCAAACCGCATAAAAGAATTTTAATGGGACCGGGTCCCTCGAATGTAAATCCGAAAGTTTTAGATGCAATGTCTAAAGCGCCGCTTGGACATCTCGATCCGCAGTTCATTGAATTGATGGATGAAATAAAATCCTTACTCAGATACACATTCAAAACAGAAAATGATTCTACTTTTGTTCTCTCCGGACCGGGTTCGCTCGGAATGGAAGCCTGTCTTGTTAACTTAATTGAACCCGGAGATAAAGTTGTTGTCTGCGTCGGCGGATATTTTGCTAATCGTATGACACAAATTGTTGAAAAGATCGGTGGACAAACCGTTGTTGTAAAAGAAACTTGGGGACGCGCTATCGAACCTCAAAAACTTGAAGATGCATTAAAACAAAATCCCGATACTAAAGTTGTTGCATTTGTTCATGCGGAAACATCAACTGGTGCGTTATCAAACATAAAAGAACTTTCTACAATTGCGCATAAACATAATTGTCTTGTTGTTGCAGATGTTGTTACTTCACTTGGTGCAACAGATGTTTTGGTTGATGATTGGAAGCTCGACGCGGTTTATTCATGCTCACAAAAAGGATTAGCGTGTGTTGCAGGAATGTCGCCGGTAAGTTTTAGTGAGCAAGCGGTTCATCATATAAAAAACAGAAAGACACCAATAAAAAGTTGGTTTAACGATCTGAATCTTTTAGAAAGTTATTGGAGGGGTCCGGGTAAACGAGCTTATCATCATACTGCACCGAGCAATCAATTTTACGGTTTACATGAAGCGTTAATAATTCTGAAAGAAGAAGGAATTGAAAATGCATGGCGGAGACATAAAGAGAATAGCGGAAAGTTTATAGCAAAGTTAAAACATATAGGATTGGAACCGTTTGTACCAGAGGGTGAAAGAATTCCAAACTTGATTACGGTAAAAATTCCAGATGGAATTGATGAAGCAAACCCGCCTGTCGGCGAGGCAGGAGTAAGAAGTGATTTATTGAACAAGCATAATCTGGAGATTGGTGCCGGACTTGGTGAACTCGCCGGGAAAATCTGGCGGATCGGATTGATGGGTTATAATTCAAACGAAAAGATGATTGATTACTGTATTAATGCGTTGAAAGATGTAATGAAGTGATTCTGTTGGTATCACATCAAATATTTTTCCTAATTTTCGTTTATCAATTATTTCCTCTTGAAACAAAAAGGTATAAAAATGGCAAATGCAATATTTAATGTTCAGCTTCCTCCTAACGAACCAGTAAAAAATTACGCACCCGGATCACCGGAAAAAGTTGCACTGAAAGCAAAGCTTGATGAAATGGCTAAACAAACAATTGATATCCCAATTATAATCGGTGGTAAAGAAATTAGAACAGGTGACACTGATAATTGTGTAATGCCTCACGATCATAAACACGTTCTTGGTAAATATCATAAGGTTTCTGAAAAAGAAGTTAAGATGGCAATTGATGCTTCGATGCAAGCACATAAAAATTGGTCACGAATGGATTGGCAAGATAGAGTTTCCGTTTTTCTTAAAGCTGCAGATCTTTTAAGTCAAACCGAGTGGAGATATATTCTCAATGCTGCAACAATGTTGGGACAAAGTAAAAATCCGTTTCAAGCAGAAATTGATGCAGCCGCAGAGCTGGTTGATTTCTTCCGCTTCAATGCTTATTACGCAATGAAGATTTATCAAGAGCAACCTCTTCATTCCCCTATTGGAATGTGGAATAGATTGGAATACCGACCGCTTGAAGGATTTATTTTTGCGGTCGCACCATTCAACTTTACATCCATCTGCGGAAATTTACCAACAGCACCTGCATTAATGGGAAATGTTGCGTTATTGAAACCGGCATCAAGCGCAGTTTACTCTGCATACTGGATAATGAAATTATTGGAAGCTGCAGGACTTCCTGGAGGAGTAATAAATTTTGTTCCGGGTTCCGGTTCGAAAGTTGGTAGTCCTGTATTGGATTCAGAACATTTTGCCGGAATTCATTTCACCGGAAGCACTTCTGTATTCCAAGGAATGTGGAAAACTGCATCGAACAATTTGCCTAAGTATAAATCATATCCAAGACTTGTTGGAGAAACCGGTGGAAAAGATTTTATTTTTGCACACCAAAGTGCAGATGTAAAAGCTCTTGGTGCTGCAATGATTCGTGGTGCATTTGAGTATCAAGGACAAAAATGTTCTGCTGCTTCACGCGCGTATATTCCTAAATCCATCTGGCCCGAGTTAAAAGATTTTATTGTCAGTGAATTAAAAACTGTTAAGATGGGCGATCCGCGTGACTTCACTAATTTTATGAATGCTGTAATTGATAAAGGTGCATTTGATACAATTACCGGTTATATATCAAGCGCAAAGAAATCGAACGAAGCTAAAATTATCTCCGGTGGAAATTACGACAGCAGTAAAGGATATTTCATAGAACCAACTGTTATCGAAGCAGTAAATCCAAAATTTAAATCAATGGAAGAAGAAATTTTCGGACCTGTTCTAACACTTTACGTTTACGATGATAATAAATATGAAGAGACTCTTCACATCTGTGATCAAACTTCTCCTTATTCGTTAACCGGAGCTATCTTCGCACAAGACAGATACGCAGTAGAAACAGCAAATAAAATTTTGTTAAATGCATCCGGTAATTTTTATATAAACGATAAACCCACGGGCGCTGTTGTCGGTCAACAACCGTTCGGCGGCGCACGTGCAAGCGGAACAAACGATAAAGCCGGAAGTTATTTGAATCTTCTCCGTTGGGTTTCAGCCAGAACAATAAAAGAAAATTTCATTCCGCCACATGATTACCGTTATCCGTTCATGTCGGAAAAATAATTCTATTCTAAAAACCCCGTTAAATGCGGGGTTTTTTATTTATTACATTTTTTCCTTGCAATAAATCCTCTGAAACCGTAAGATACTGACATAAGACTTCTAAAGTTTTTAATGGAGGATAAAATGAAATCATTGAAAGAAATTCTTGGTTCAAAAAATATATTAACAGTTAGTTCCGGTACATCTATTTACGATGTAACTTGCTTTATGGCAAAGCATAATATCGGACTTTCACCGGTAGTAGCTGAAGATGGAAAATTATTGGGTGTTTTTTCCGAAAGAGATTTGGTGCGTCGTGTTATTGCAAAAGAATTGGATCTTAAAAAAACAAGTGTTGATGAAGTAATGACTAAAGATCTTTTGGTTGCGGAGATCAATCAATCTCACGAGCAATGTTTAATGAAAATGAAAGAAAAAGGCACTCGACATATTTTAATTGTTGATAAAGAAAAGCTGGTTGGGATTTTATCAATTAAAGATTTTTTGGAAGTTGATATAAAAGATCAAAAAGAAACTATTGAAGTTCTTCATAATTACATTTACGCTAGATAATTGTAATAAAAAATATCCAAATTCCCCTTACGTATTTCATTGCCGAGTTGTTTAATTTTCAGTTGACAAATTGAATTTATGATCTGGTTACTACAACAGGAGAAAAGCAATGGATCTTTTCAAAGAACTAACATTAAATGCAGTTCAAATAATTCAGCTGATGGTTGCACCAGCTGTAATGATAAGCGCTTGCGGCTTATTATTGCTCGGCATCAATAACAAATATTCTTTGGTTGTTAACAGAATCCGATTACTGAATGAGGAAAAAAGAAGATTGCTCAGTAAGATCGCCGATGGTAAACATTCAACTGATGATAACATAAGAGTAGAAAGCGCTGCTATTCAAATTAATGCTTTGGTATACAGATCAAAATTAGTTAGAAATTCTGTTTTGAGTTACACAACTTCTGTTGCTTTATTTGTTTTAACCTCTTTACTGCTCGGAGTATCTTCTTTCCTCTCGATAGGCAAATTAAATTATTTCATTACCACCACATTTTTACTGGGAATGGTATTTGTTCTTGTAGGAGTTGTATTTGCCGGATTCGAAACAATAAAAGGATATGATATTATTTCGTACGAAGTAAAATCACATGAGTAGAGAAAAAAATCTTTCGAATGTAGGTCTGCTTAAACCGGAGAATATGATTTTAATGTATGCGCGCGGTGCATTTCCCATGGCAGATGAAACCGGTATTATAAATTGGTATATGCCGGAAACACGTACAATAATTCCCATAAATAATTTCAACCTACCACGATCGCTAAAAAAAATTTTAGAAAAAACCGATTTTGAATTCCGCTATGACTCGAATACAATCGGGGTAATAAAAAAATGTGCTGATCGTGAATCAACATGGATTTCAAAAGAATTGATTGAAGCATATAAGGGTTTGCAGAAGCTTGGTAATCTTCATTCGGTAGAAGTTTATCAAAAAAATATTCTGATTGGCGGATTATACGGTGTTACATATCAAGGAGCTTTCTTTGGTGAATCAATGTTTTCAAAAATTCCACAGGCTTCAAAATGTGCACTTGTAAAATTATTAGAAAGACTTCGCGAAAAAGGATTTACGCTGTTAGATGTTCAATACCAAACCGATCATTTAAAAATGTTTGGAGCAAAAGAAATTTCATTCCAAGAGTTTGCAGAACTGTTATTAAAATCATACCAAAAAGATATTAGCTTTAGTTAAAAATTTGTTGAGTGAACCTCCTCGCAGCAAACAGCAAGGCATCTTGCCATGCCCGAATGTTTTTATCGGGCATCCACTAATAGATTCCCGCTAAAAGCAAGCGGGAATGACGCCGTAAACAGCAGAGAATTCAACACGAAGAGAATTAAATCAGCCTAAATATTTTTTGTATATTTGCGTACGAAATCAATAATAATTTCAATGTATACAAGTAAATAAGGTAAAACATGAAAAAATATTTAACTGTAATTATGATTTTATTTTTCGCGTCATCAGCAATGGCGCAGGCGGTTGGGGGTAGTTTTATGCTTGGTTATCCGCAAGGTGATTTCAGAAAAAATGTTGATCAGTTGGGATTTGGATTTCAAATTCAGGGAATGCTTTGGGCTCCAACTCATGAAAAACCATTTTCTATTGGACTTGATGGAGGGTATCTAATTTACGGGCACACAAGCGAACGAAGAGAATGGACCGGATTCCCGGGTGTATATTTGAACTTAACTAGAACAAATAGTATGGCTCATCTACATTTAGTGCTTCAAGTCAGCCCGTTCTTTGGTACTGTTCGTCCTTACATTGAAGGATTATTTGGTGGTTCGTATATCTTTACAACTTCAGAAGTAAAAAATGAAAACGGAAATCAACAAATTGCTTCTTCAACAAATTATGATGACTTTACATGGAATTACGGCGGAGGCGGAGGCATTCTTTTTAAGTTGACAGACAATCTTGATAGGATCAGTGCTTTATATCTCGATTTAAAAGCACGTTACTTATTCGGAACCGAGGCAAGTTATCTTACCGAACAAAGTATTACAGTAAATAATCAAGGTCAAACAATTTATAACGCAAAAAAATCTACAACCGATTTCTTCACATTTCATATTGGTGTTGTAGCATATTTCAATTTATGATATAATATTTTTTTAGATAACTATAAAGATTTTCATTTATTAGAAAGGTAAGAATCATGACTACATATAAAGAATTAGGATTAGTTAATTCTAAAGGACTCTTTCAAAAAGCTGTAAAGGGCGGATATGCTATTCCTGCTTTTAATTTTAATAACCTAGAACAACTACAAGCTATTATTGGAGCGTGTGTAGAAACTAAATCTCCGGTTATACTTCAAGTATCCAGCGGTGCTCGCAAATATGCCAACCAGACTCTTTTAAAACATTTGGCAAAAGGTGCTGTAGATTATGCTCACGAATTGGGATACGACATTCCAATAGTACTTCATCTTGATCATGGCGACACACTTGAACTTTGCCAGTCTTGTGTTGAATCGGGATTTTCTTCTGTAATGATTGACGGTTCACATCACCCGTACGATAAAAATATTGAAGTAACGCGCCAGGTTGTTGAATACGCTCATAAATATGATGTAAGTGTTGAAGGCGAACTGGGAGTTTTAGCAGGAATTGAAGATGAAGTATCAAGCGAAGTAACTCATTACACAAAACCTGAAGAAGTTGAAGACTTCGTTAAAAAAACCGGCGTTGACTCTCTTGCAATATCCATCGGAACATCTCACGGTGCCAATAAATTTACCCCTGCTCAATGTACAAGAAATGCAGATGGTGTTCTTATTCCACCACCTCTTCGTTTTGATATTCTTGAAGAATGCGAAAAAAGAATTCCAGGATTTCCGATTGTATTACACGGTGCATCATCGGTTCCATCTGAGTTAGTGAAAATTATAAATAACAATGGTGGAAAATTAAAAGATGCCGTAGGAATTCCGGAAGAACAATTACGCCGTGCTGCTGCATCTGCAGTATGCAAAGTAAATATTGATTCTGATGGAAGATTGGCAATGACTGCTGCGATCCGCAAGGTTTTTACAGATAGCCCTGCGGAATTCGATCCTCGCAAGTATCTTGGTCCTGCACGTGATTCATTAAAAGAATTGTACAAACATAAAATTGTAAATGTGCTTGGAAGCGCAAACAAAGCATAAATACAAAACTATCTAGCTAAAAAGCCCCGATCTCTAGCGTAGTCGCAAGACGGGGTTTTTTGTTTTTGTCCTGTTTCAGTATAACTATTCCCTTTCCCATACGACTAAATAATTGAAGCTTGATTCAAGATAAAAATTCAAGTATAATTTGATTAGAATTTCATATAGGATGAAAACGGGACGTATTAAATCCATATTGAAAATTGTTGATTGGGAAGCCGTGCTCTGGTTTGCCGGATTAATTTATTTGTTAACAATTAATCCATATCAAGTTCAGCAATTTTCGTTTTGTCCTTTTCACAATCTTGGAATAACATTTTGTCCAGGCTGCGGGTTAGGCAGATCAATATCATTTTTTTATCATGGCGATCTTTTTCATTCGTTTCAAACACATCCTCTTGGAATAATTGCATTTATACTTATCTCTGTCCGTATAATAAAACTTTCACATAAAATGTATCAAAACTATCACAAAACTAAAGAGGTTATTTATGGCTAATGTTCTAGAAATGTTACCAGAAATTATGGGTGAAGAACAAATGTACATCTCTAGTTTAATTAAAAGCATGGATGACAAACAAGCGCAACAGTTTGCTAACATCTATCGCACACAAAGAAAAGATCCTCAAACAATTTTACTTGTCACACTTCCAGGTTTTATGGGTTTTGCCGGCATACAAAGATTTTTAACTGATCAGATTGGTTTAGGAGTTTTATATTATTTTACATTTGGACTTTGCTTTATCGGAACTATAATAGACTTAGTTAATTACAAAAAAATTGCTTTCGAGTATAACCAAAAAATTGCTAATCAGATATTGATGTTTATAAAAAATATATAAAAATTAAAAAGGGGAAAAAGAAAATGACTACGAAGTATTGTCAAAACTGTGGGAATCAGTTACTAGACGTTGATATAAAATTTTGCTCAAGTTGCGGCTCAAAAATAGTGATCCCTAATCCACAAGTAAATGAAGCACCGTCGAGTGTGGCCGTCACAAAACCTAAACTGAAGTTTCCTGCTATTGCAATTATCGTAAATGCAGGAATTGGCATTATACTTTGCCTTTTTTTATTGAATCTAATGAAGAATCCACCAAACCAAAATATAAATGATACTGGGCGTCTTTGGCTTGCAATTGGAAATACACTGTATATTTTACTTTTACCAGTATTAGCTTTTAGCATTTACGGCGCATTTCAAATGATGAACACAAGAAAATATGGTATAACAATAGCGAGTGCAATTATCACAATCTTATCTGGTATTACAGGCCCGCTTCCATGGATTGGCATAGCAATTGGGATATGGGCACTAATAGTCTTACTAAAATCTGAAACCAAGGCTGCTTTTGAGAGTAATCAAAAGTAGGCAAATCAAATTGCAGTAATGGCAAAGAACTTATAGTCTAGAAAAAAAAATCTAATTTTATCGCTGTTGAGCAAGTATATCTTTATATAAATATTCATTGCTCGATGTATTTAATTGTTATTTCTTTTTTTTATAGGAATAGTTTAATGGCAGAACGTGAAAATGGAACCGTAAAATGGTTTAATGCTACAAAGGGTTACGGTTTCATCGAGCGAACTCAGGGTGGAGATGTATTTGTACATTTCTCTTCTATCGTTCAAGAAGGATACCGCTCTCTGGAGAAAGGTCAGCAGGTTGAATTCTCTGTTGGTGATGGACCAAAAGGACCCCAGGCTCAAGAAGTTAAAGTTGTGAAATAATAGAATTATTATTTAGCAACAAAAACCCCGCTTATGCGGGGTTTTCATTTTTAAATATCTAATTCAAGATTTATTAAAAAGTAACTGTTATACCAAATTTGATTGTCTCATAAGTTAACGGTGTTTCAGTTGCAAACGGCCAATTCATTTTATCTTTCTTCAAAGTGAAGAATGCATAAGAAAGACCATTGTTCAAAAGAAAATCTACTATTGGGGTTGCGTACGGTGAGGAGTCGCTTACTTCATCAATAAAATTACCTAAGAAATGTTTGGCGCTTTCTTCAATAATCATACTGCCAAGATGTTTCCAAACTAAATGACGTGGAAAAATAACTGCCGCTTCATAACTTACATTGAATGAAACAGTCGAAGCAATATCAAATTTAATTCCTCCTTCATTCACAGTTCCAAATCTGTATGCGTCATGGAATCGATTGAGAATTTCGGTGTCGTTAAACGCATCATCCAAACTCATAGGAGGATTAATTAACAAATAAAATTGTGCCGGGTAATTAATCATATCAAGACGGGACCATGAAAAACCGCTGCTGTTATACGGCATTATAGAAAAATTATTAAACTTGTAAGCATATCCTTCCCTCTTGGCAAAACCAAATCTCCATAAATTGGATTTCATTTCACCAATAACAGTCGAAGAGGATTTTAAATCAGCACCAAGCTTAGATCCAAAAAGATATTTTTCACTGAACTGAATTATATTTTCAGAATAGTGTGTTGAACGTGAAGCGTAGCCGAGTTTTAATTCTAACAAACCGTTATCGGCAAAACTGCTTTTTAATTTTTTGTGATCTGTTGTACCAAATCCATAATTAACTTCCATAAACGGTTTGCCATGAAATTCCCAGTGGAACCATTCATAATCTTTCCAGTTTAACCATTTTTCATCATCACAATTTTTATTGGTTGAATCTTGTCCGTTCTGGGCAAGCAAATTCATATTGGTAAATAGAATAATTGCAACTGCAAATAAAAATATTTTACGCATCATATAAACTCCTCCAGATATTTTAACTTTAGACGAAATTCTATTAAGAATTGTTACATATCTTTTCAATAAATATGAGAGCAGATTATCAACCCGCAGTAATTCCAGATTTTTGTTTAAGTGCAGTTAGGAGATTTTCCAGAAGAAAATTTCCCTGAGCTGGTTTAGTTATAAATATATCTATACCTGCTTGATAAGCATTATCTCTATCTCTTTGAAATGCATGTGCAGAAAGGCCAACGATGGGTATGTTTTTATATTTCTCTTGAGAGCGTAGTTCTTTTGTGAGTTGAAGTCCGTCTTTTTCCCCGCGAAGCGATATATCCATCAAAATTATATCGTACTTATTTTCATTAAGTTTTACATAGAATGATTCTGCTGAGTCACAAACTTCTAATTCAAAATTTCTTTTAAGAAAAATGCGGAGGAATTTTTGATTTTCTAAATCATCTTCGACAACAAGTAGTCTGGGTTTCTTTTTATCCAAGATTTTTACTCTTTTCTATTTTCATATCTAAACTACAAGAGTAAAATAAGTATTTAAATTCTCATAAGAAATACAAACAATTTGAATTTAATACTCATCCCAGCTTTTTGCTTCAAGATTTAACGGATCTTTGTTTGTTAATGCTTCTGCCAAACGCATTGCGAGTTGGCGATTTGTAATTAGCGGAATTTTATAATCTACTGCCGTCCGGCGAATAATGTAATCGTTGGTGAGTTCTTCTTCTTGGAAATTTTTAGGAATGTTTATCACAAGATCTATCTTACCGGATTTAATATAGTCTGCAGCGTTAGGAGTTTTACTGCTTAGAGGCCATTCCAAGGTTTCAACGGGAATTCCGTTCGCATTCATAAACTTAGATGTCCCCTGTGTTCCGTAAAATTTTATTCCAAGTTTTACTAATTGCCTGGTAGGTTCAAGTAATTCGGATTTTGAAACGATTGAACCTGATGATATTAAAATTGATTTGATCGGGAATTTATATCCAACGGATGTAAGTGCTTTTAAAAATGCTTCGTCAAAATCTTGACCAAGACATGCAACCTCTCCCGTTGAAGCCATCTCAACTCCTGTTGTGGGATCTGCTCCCTCAAGACGAGTAAACGAAAACTCCGGCGCTTTTACTCCGACATAATCGTAAGTCAAAGTTTGGTCATCCCACTTTTCAACTTTCTTCCCGATTATAACTTTAGAGGCTGTTTCAATAAAATTTTTCTTTAGTGTCTTGGATACAAAAGGAAAACTTCTCGATGCACGCAAATTACATTCAATAACTTTTACGCGATTATCTTTTGCGATGAACTGAATATTAAATGGTCCATTGATATTTAATTTCTTGGCAATGTCTGAAGAGATTTGTTTTATCTGTCTCATTGTTTCAAGATAAGTTCGTTGCGCCGGCAAAACCAAAGTAGCATCACCTGAATGTACACCAGCGTTTTCAACATGTTCGGAAATTGCAGAACAAACAATCTTTCCGTTTTGTGCAACTGCATCAAATTCTAATTCTTTTGCATTAACTAAAAATTTTGAAATCACTACCGGATGTTCGGGAGAAACATCAACTGCTTTTTGTAAGAAACCGGTTAATTCGAAATCACCAGTAGCAATTGCCATTGCCGCGCCGCTTAGTACATAAGACGGACGAACCAGAACCGGGTAACCTACTTTGTTTGCAAACTGAAGTGCCTCTTCCAATGTGCTAAGTTTACTCCATACAGGTTGTTCGATTTCAAGTTCATCAAGCATTGAAGAGAACACACTTCTATTCTCTGCCGCATCAATTGATTCCGGTGAAGTACCAAGTATTTTTACACCAATCTTATGAAGTTTGAGTGCGAGATTATTGGGAGTTTGCCCGCCCATCGAAACAACAACACCAAGCGGTTTTAATGCATCATAAATTTCCCAAATAGTTTCGGTTGTAAGTTCTTCAAAGAACAAAGCGTCAAACTCATCATAATCAGTGCTAACAGTTTCCGGGTTACAGTTTATCATCACAGTTTTGTAACCCATCTCACGTAACGTTTTTCCAGTAATCACACAGCACCAATCAAATTCAACCGAGCTGCCTATTCTGTACGGACCTGATCCTAAAATGAAAACGCTCTTCTTTAGTTTAAACTCAAAATCATGAACAGAACAATTGTATGTGAGATATAAATAATTTGTCTTTGCTGGATATTCTGCAGCAAGTGTATCTATATGCTGAATGAACGGATGAACATTATTTTTCTCTCTGAGTTTGTAGATATCATGCGCATCTTTCCCGATAACATTTGCAATCTGACGGTCTGAAAATCCATGCTGCTTTGCTTCAATAAGAAGTTCTTTGGATAATTTTCCTTTTGTTGCTGAAATCTTTTTTTCAATATCAACAATGTTTTGAATTTTAAAAAGGAACCATTTATTAATGTGCGTTAGCGAATGAACCCAATCAACGGAGTAGCCTTGTTTCAATGCTTGAACAACAGCAAACATTCTTTCTTCGGTTGGATTGCGCAATGCTTCTTCTAATTCTTCAAACTCGACTTTTGTTCTGCTTGCGGTTAATCCTTCAACACCAATATCAAGCATGCGCATCGCTTTCTGAATCGTTTCTTCAAATTTTCTTCCAATAGCCATTACTTCCCCGACGGACTTCATTGAGGAACCGAGATTGCGTTTTACGAGACGGAATTTTTTCAAATCCCAGCGAGGAACTTTTATGACTATATAATCAAGTGCAGGTTCGAAAAATGCTTTGGTCGTTTTTGTAATTGAGTTCGGCAATTCATGTAAACCAAATCCAAGTGCAAGTTTTGCAGCAACAAATGCAAGGGGATAACCGGTTGCCTTCGATGCAAGCGCAGAACTTCTTGAAAGACGGGCGTTAACTTCTATGACTCTATAATCTTGAGAGTTTGGATCAAGTGCATATTGAATGTTGCATTCCCCGACAATTCCAAGATGGCGGATAGTTTTAATTGCAATTTCCCTCAGCATGTGGAATTCATTGTTAGTAAGTGTCTGGCTTGGTGCAACCACAATACTTTCTCCGGTGTGAATCCCCATCGGATCAATATTTTCCATATTGCAGACTGTAATACAATTATCATATCTGTCTCTGACAACTTCATATTCAATCTCTTTCCAACCTTCAAGATATTCTTCAACTAAAATCTGAGAAGAATAAGAGAGTGCTTTTGCTGCAAGCTTCTTAACTTCATTTTGATTTCTACAAACCCCTGAACCTAATCCACCGAGCGCATATGCAATTCTAATAATAACCGGGTAACCGATTTTTTTTGCAAACTCAACGGCTTCATCATTGCTTGTTACTGCTTTACTCTGCGGAAATTTTATATTTATTTCTGAAAGTTTGTTGCAAAATAATTGTCTGTCTTCTGTATTTTCAATCGCGTCTATTTGAGTTCCCAGTACTTGGATTTTATATTTTTTTAGAACTCCTTCTCTATGAAGAGCTAAGCCGCAGTTCAATGCAGTTTGTCCGCCGAATCCCAGTATAATTCCGTCTGGTTTTTCTTTAGCAATAACTTTTTCAACATAGTTTGTATTGATCGGAAGTAGATAAACTTTATCGGCGAGGTAATCTGAAGTTTGAATTGTTGCAATGTTGGGATTA
>Ga0209514_10001722_pt1 | contig 36412 bp, 47 predicted proteins | sample Subgrocontami58m_FD_187452 | JGI IMG/M metagenome (GOLD analysis project Ga0209514, IMG submission 187452) | Subsurface groundwater microbial communities from S. Glens Falls, New York, USA - GMW37 contaminated, 5.8 m (SPAdes) (version 3) | ecosystem: Environmental > Aquatic > Deep subsurface >...
ATCTCTTGCGCTCATTTCCGAATTACGTGATAATTTTCTCCCTTTTTTATCAAAACGTTCTTTTTGAATAGCTCGAGCCATTTCAACTCTGCTGCGGAACGATTCATTCTTCTCCCCTTCCGATGCGCCTGAAAGATCGCTTGGCAGGACTCTGTCCACCTCAAGCCAAATGTCTATTCTGTCCATAATCGGTCCGGACATTTTCCGCCTATAGCGAGCAAGAGCAGAAGGTGTGCAAATGCAAGATTTTCCTCGGAAGCCGAAGTTTCCGCAAGGACATGGATTCATCGCCGCTACGAGCAAGACATCTGCTGGAAAATGTGCCGTACCCTTGGCGCGCGAGACAGATATCACTTTATCTTCCAATGGTTGACGCAAACTTTCTATTACTCTTCTGTCAAATTCTGGGAACTCGTCCATGAAGAGTACCCCGCGATGAGCGAGAGTAATTTCTCCCGGCCTAGGCGTAGATCCGCCACCGACTAATGAAACATATGAGGCTGTATGATGTGGGGCGCGGAAGGGAGGATTGGTGATAAAAGTTTCGGAGAGTATGCCAGCCACGGAGTGAATACTGGTGGCCTCCAACGATTCTTCAAACGAGAGTTCGGGCAGAATACCGGCAAAGGACTTGGCGAGCATCGTCTTACCAGTGCCTGGCGGGCCGTACATGGCCACGTTATGTCCACCTGCCGCCGCAATTAGAAGTCCGCGCTTTGCTCTTTCCTGTCCTCTAACATCGGAGAAGTCTGTGCTCGTAACTGTTTTCACTTTATCAACAATAGTCAGTTCCGCTTTTGGGATTATTGTAGTGCCCAGTAGATGTTTAATTAAAGTTGAGAGAGATGAAACACCGAAGATGTCCAACCCACCAATGATTGCTGCTTCCCGAACATTTTCTATCGGCACATAGAGTTCCTTGAAACCTTTTTGTTTGGCGAAACGTGCAATGGGTAAGATTCCGCGTATAGCTCGTACCTGTCCATCAAGAGACAGTTCTCCTAAAAATATTTTGCTCTCAGGATCAAATTCGATTTCATCATTGGCCAAAAGATAAGAAAGCGCCATTGAGAGGTCAAAGTGCGGACCCTCTTTCCTGACGTCAGCTGGGGCAAGTGAGATCACAATCTTCTGATTTTGTGATTTCGGAGAATCAAAGCCGGAATTCTTGATGGCAGCACTCACCCTGTCTCGCGCTTCCTCCACTGCTTTATCAGGTAGGCCTACGACAGCAAAAGCGTATAGAGTACGCGAAGTAATATCTGTCTCAACAGAAATGGGGATGACGGAGAGAAGATTCGTCTGCGCGCTGTAGACCTTAGAAAAGCTCATTATTCCATATGCTTGCGGCAAGTGTTGGCCGATGGATTTGCTTCAAGTCTTTCCGTGTCTATTTCTTCTTTACACATTTGGCAGAGGCCGTAGGTTTTATCACCAATTTTTTCTAATGCGCTATCAACATCTCTCAAGCGTCTTTCAAGGGTATTAACGATAGCGATGTTGCCCCCATAGTCTTCGATGTTGTCTGCAGTCGTATTTTCATCCGCTTGGGAGGTGTCCTTGTCTTTTTCTGTCGCTTCCCAGTCTGAAAGATTGTCAGGATTTTTCCTGCCGACCTGTCCCAACTCCTCTTCCAGAAGCTTTTTCTCCTCCTCCAGTTTCCCCTTGAAGTGTTCGTAGTCAATTGCCATAACTTGAGTCTATCAGAAGTTTAGTTAGCGGGAAAGTTTCTCTCTCGTCAGGCGATCCAGGAGAATTCTTAAGGTCTCGATATTGTCCGTAATGATAAGCATATTATTGTCGAAGAAAGTGTATAGGAGGACCGTCTTATTGTTAAGAACGAGAATTCGAATGTCTTTATTTCTGTCAATTATGTCAGTAAATGAGGATTCTATAGGGACATTTTTTAAGAGCGGGGCGGTGGCAAATAACGGCCCAATGTCTTGACCCAAATATTTTTCCCATTCAAGCATGCCCGAATATGTATTTTCAAACGAGTCTAGTTTAAAGATGAGGAAGATACTTGTCCAGTCAGTGGTCGGGCTCTTTCCGAAGGCCCCAATCATGAAGAGAGGGTTTAATGCCCTCACAAGGTTGCCGGGCGCACGACTTTCGAGTGTCTCTAGAAACTTATTAGTTGGAAGAGGTAAATTTATGTGTCTAAGTTCCCCGCTGGGTATGTTTTCGGTAGCGTTAGATAGCATGGCGATAAGGGTCTCGCGAGAGTTGGCCGTGATGGGTAAATCTACTTTGGTATTAGTAGCGATAAATCTATTGGCCGGTGTAGTGATAATGGGGGTGCTTGATCTTCTAACAAATTCATTATACGCATACCATGAACCCACAAGACCCACAGAGAAAAGCACAAAACTGCCTAGGAAGAGAAAGAAAAGATCCGTCCTCCTTTTGGTATTCTCTGAAGTGATAAGATCGGAAGACTGGGTAGTATTTTTTCTTAGATATTCTGCTCGCTGAATTGAAACGAGTGATTCCCTCTGCCTCTCTAGGGCCTCCGCCACATCTCCTTGGAAGGTGCGTATTTGTTTTAGAGGAGTTTCTTCGTCCATTGCTCCATTCTAACTTACTTGACACCGAGAAGATATTTTTTCGGATTCTGGTCAAGGTCGAGGAAGTCGTCTGCCGCTTCAATGAGGCGCGCTGAAGAAGATTTGCCGAAGGCCACGACTTCAACTTGGCATCCGTGGGTATTTTGAAGATATTCTACTAGAGATACAAAGTCGCCGTCTCCGGAAATGAGTATGACACTGTCGAGTTTGGGTGCCATAGTCACCGCGTCAATAGCAAGACCGACGTCCCAATCTGCTTTCTTGGCCCCGCCTAAGAATATTTGAAGTGGTTTTGAGCGTATCTCTATTCCCGCTTTTTCCAATGCGCCGAAAAAGGCGTTTTCCTCACCAGATTCTGTCGTCACCACATAGGCCATGGCACGGATGAGGGAACGTCCGTCTAAAACATCTTTCACTATCGCGCCGAAGTTGGCTTTAGCGTGATGGAGATTTTTCGCACTGTGATAAATGTTTTGCGTGTCTATAAAAATGCCGACCCGCTGGGCTTTGTGTTTTATTACGGTCATTGGATGTATAAATTTTCAATTTTTAATTTTGCAATTTACAATCAAGCCCCAATGAATTAATTTTCAAACATTGATACATTGAAAATTCAATGAAAATTGAGAATTGGAAATTGTAAATTATCTGGTGATTACTTCTTCAGACCAAGTTTCTTTTGCAAAACTGAAGCGCGCTTTGGACTTTTCTTTTCCAAATATTTCATATGTGCCTGGCGATCCGCCACCATAGCTAAAAGGCCTCGGCGTGAGTGATTATCTTTGGCATGCGTTTTGAGATGTTTAGCTAACTCCTCAATTCGCTTAGTCAATATGGAAATTTGCACTTCAGGAGAGCCGGTATCTTTGTCATGGATAGCAACTTCCTTAATAAGCTTAAGTTTCTTGGTCTTTGAAATCACACTTCTCAATATAGCACACTTCGACTCGCTCTACAAGCTCGCTCAGTGTAAATAAAAAGTAAATAAAACAAGGGCCGCGACTCTGTCGTGGCCCTCACGGTCATGCCTACTGCTTGGGATAGAACGCTGCCCACTCGATGAGTTTCTCCTGCGCTGTGACGACATCGTGCTTTGGCCGGAGCTCGTTGTAGTAGCGCTCGTCGAGCTTCGCGAGGAAGATTGTCATCTCCGCGACTTCGATCTCGAATGCCCGCTCGATTGAGATGTTCTCTTCATGCGAGCGTTTCAATGCCTGTTCGTACAGGCCCTTGGTGAACTCCGCGAGACCGTGGATCATCGTGGGATTGAAACCGCAAAATGGCATGATTGCCCTCCTTGGGTTAGGGTGCTTGTCTGTGAGTATTTCACATTAAATATAGTTTATAGTCAAAAAATGCTTTGTTTTAGACAGAAAAGTAAATAAGTTGTTTACTTCTATAGGGACTTCTGTTAGACTAGGACCATGGTAGACGCTCAATCAATAGAGGATTTAGTCATAAATGCCCTTAAGGAAGGGACTAAAACTACGTCCGAGCTTATTCAGAACATTACCCTTATTCGTGCGAATAGTACCAAGCAGGGGGTTTATCGAGTTTTGAGGAAATTAAAAAAGGAGGAGAAAATTGTGATCCATGGCAAATCAGTCTCACTCAATATCCAATGGCTTAAATCTATGGGCGAATTTTTCTCTCTGGCTGAATTCCATTACTCCGGCTCTACTGGTACCGACAGTTTCTTAAATATCAAAGGTCGTGATAAAGTTGTCTATTCGTTTAAAAATTTGAATTTACTGGACGCCTTCGGAATTCACGCACTGCATATGATGGGGATGGTCACCGAGAAACATACGCCGCTATTCGCCTACAATCCTCACGAATGGTTTTTCTGGGCTCGCCGTGAAGCTGAACAGATGTTTGTGGAAGCGATGCATAAAGACGAGCGTCAACTATTTCTCGTTTCATCACACAGCGATCCGCTTGACATAGAATTACGCAAACATTATCAAGGAGATTTACTTCAATATCATATCGTTGAGAAGCCGTTGTTTCCCAAAGGTAGCTATTACTTTGTTGGTATCGGCGACTATTTAATGGAAGTCTATTTCGATGAAAAAATTGTCGAGGAGTTAGACTTATTTTATAAAACAACAAAAACTTGGAATGAAGAAGCCCGGCTTGCTTTACAAAAAATTGTTTTAAAGAGTAGTAAAAATAAACTAGTCATTTCTCGAAATAAGCGAAAAATCGAGCGTTACAAAAAAATGCTCTCGCCGTACTTTTTCATCAAAACTACATAGGTCTTGCCTATGTATGCTTCCTGCGCATTAATTTATCTAAGTAAAGAAATAATCTGTTTATCAAATGTTACTACGGGTAAACGCAAAATTCTAGACAAATTTATTAGTGCTGCATCAGTGAAAGATATCTTTTTGTTAAGTATTTTGAAGAACTCGACATTCTCTTGCATATAAAGAGGAGAAATTAGAACATCCGGAGCATTTTCAAATATATCCCTAATAAACTGGGTAGCAACTTTATTACCAGCTTTATATGTTAGTACAGTAATAACTTCTTGTATCACATATGGATGAACCACAAGAAATTTATGTTCAAGTTCAGCCATAACCCGTAACGCTCTTGCGTGGTTTGCGTCATATTCGTGATAAAACGACACAAATACACTACTATCCACAATAAATCTGTTAGATTCCATAGACTATCCTGTCTATATTTTGGGAGAGATTTTTGCCTGCGCCTTTTTTCTTAAAGATGTGTTTTTGGGCACGCCTAAAAAAGGTACTTTTATTCGCGGGTCTAAGTTTCGGGAATATTATGAATTGTTTCGTTTCTATACTCATACTGTCATTATATCAAAAAATTGCATGAATAGACAGCTATCCCGCGTGTTATAATGTCGCACAATACTTGTCCCGTTAGAAATTCAGCGGGGCATGATTTATCACCAATGTTACGAACTTTTAATTTCTAATGGGATGGGTACTACTAGCGAGCTCGAGGGGCTAAAAAGGCAGTTTCTCGAATACACCGAGATTGAGAAGGGGCGGGCGCTTAAGACCATTGAAAACTATAATCATTACCTTTCTGTTTTTCTTAGCCATACGGAAGTAAAGAACCCAAGGGATATTGATGATGAAGTGGTGAGAGAATTTAGAATGTGGCTCAACCGCCAATCGACCGGTAACAACAGACAAACTGGCGATACTATGTCGAAGAAGACGCAGAATTATTATCTTATCGCCTTACGCGCGTTTCTTAAATATCTTGCTCGACAAAATATCACTAGTCTGCCAGCCGAGCGTATAGAGCTAGCTAAAGTTGAAGAACGCTCTCTCGATCTTATCTCTCCCGCCGAACTTTCTCGTCTACTTGAGGCACCAAAGGGCGATGGAGTTAAAGAACTTCGCGATAAGGCCATTTTGGAACTGCTTTTCTCTACCGGACTTCGCGTGTCGGAACTCTGTTCACTAAATAATGACACTGATTTTTCTCTCGGGGAATTTTCTATCAGAGGCAAGGGTGGCAAGGTGCGAGTAGTATTTGTTTCCGACGCGGCAAGAAAAGCTGTTTCTCAATATTTAAAAGCTCGTAAAGATATGAACGACGCTCTCTTCATCCAGGTAGGAAAAGAAAGTAAAACCAAAGATGCCACTCCTCTCACTCGTCGTTCTATAGAAAGAATAGTGAAACACTATGCCATCAAAGCTGGTATTTCAAAAAAAGTTACCCCGCATGTTATCCGTCACAGCTTCGCCACCGACCTTTTGAGCAATGGCGCCGACCTCCGTAGTGTCCAAATGCTTCTCGGCCATGCCAATATTGCTACCACCCAGATATATACGCATGTAACAGACAAAGCTCTTCGAGACACTCACAAAAAGTTTCATTCAAGGAGGAAATAACAGCAAAACCCACATACGTTATCATTTCGCTATAGCAGAATTATAACGTATTGGGATTTTATTGATGAACACTTTCCTATATAATTAAGGCCAGCATGTCTGTCTCAAAGAAAAATAAGAAAATGAAGTCTCGCTCTAATGAAGTCGAAAAATGGACCAAGAAATTTATCGAGCGATACCGACCAGCTCTTGAGGCATTGGCTAAAAAGTAGGACAATTTCCAATAAACTTGCGGGGATTTTTAGATGTGATATACTATGGGAGTAATAGGTTGGTAGAGAGAAGTTCGCCGGGAGGCGGACTTCTTTGGTAAATTATTCGTATGTGCTTATTCGTTAAAGCTATTCGCATACTATGTTTGATCTAAAAGTCATCAATTCGGTGCTCGGCGAACTTGAAGAAGTGCGGGGTATTCCACGTGCTTCAATTATTGAAGCCATAGAAGCAGCTCTGGCTACGGCCTATAAGAAAGAGTATGGCAAAAAGGGCCAGATAATTCGTACCACATTTGATCCCAATACTGGCGAAACACACTTTTTCCAAGTGAAGATTGTAGTGGATGACTCTCGCGTCATCTTAGATGAACGAGAAGAAAAAAAAGAAAATGATGAACGCATCGAATACAATACCGAGCATCACATTCTGCTAGAAGATGCTCGCAAAATTAAAAAGGATGCCCAACTTGATGAAGAAATAATCTTCCCCATCGATTCTAAAGGTGATTATGGTCGCATCGCTGCCCAAACCGCCAAACAAGTTATTATGCAAAAGATTCGCGAGGCAGAGAAGACCCACCTTGTGGCGGAATTCGGTAAGAAAGAGGGTGAAATAGTCTCCGGTACGGTTGAGCGAGTGGAGAGAGGCAATGTCTTCGTCGATCTCGGCAAAGCGCAGGGTCTTTTGCCATATGAGGAACAGATTCCTAGTGAGCGTTTCAGTCAAGGCGAGAGACTCCGCGCCTATTTATATCGAGTAGAAGAGAGTCCCAGAGGCGTGTTCCTTCGACTCTCGCGTTCTCATCCCAAATTTCTTGAGAAACTTTTTGAAGCGGAAACGCCGGAGCTTACAAGTGGTGCGGTAGTGATTAAAGATATTGCTCGGGAAGCTGGCTATCGGTCTAAAATTGCGGCCGTGGCTATAGATCGACATATTGATCCTGTTGGCGCGCTTGTTGGACAGAGAGGGGTAAGAGTCTCGACCGTGATGTCTGAACTACGCGGTGAAAAGATAGATATTATTGAATGGTCAGCTGACCCGAAGAAATATATCGAGGAAGCTCTCTCCCCTGCGAAAATTCTTAATATTGAAATCAATGAAGCAGAGAAAACTGCGATAGTGAACGTCTCCGAAGATCAGCAGTCTCTAGCTATAGGTAAGGGTGGTCAAAATGTGCGCCTCGCGGCTAAACTTACGGGTTGGAGGATCGATATCCAGTCTGCGAAAGGCGAAGAGCTGGGCACTGCTTCCGCTGAAGCAGAAAGTCCAAATGTCTAATGCTTAATGTATAATGAATTTGATTAATCATTAATCATTTGTCATTATTAAATTACCACCCATGAACTTATGGCACGATATAGAGCCGGGTACCGTAGACGAGATGAACGTGATCGTCGAAATTCCTCGCGGGAGCAAAAATAAATACGAAATAGATAAAGAGACTGGGCTTATCGCACTTGACCGTGTCATGCACTCTGCTCAAGACTTCCCCTTTGATTACGGTTTTGTGCCTAAAACCTTGTGGCACGACGGTGATGCTCTTGATGTGATTATTCTCACCACCTATCCTCTCCAATCAGGCATCTTGGTCCGGGTGCGTCCTGTTGGTCTAATGGAAATGATTGACAGCGGTGATAATGACAATAAGATTCTTGCTGTTCCCACTGATGATGTACGTTGGGAAAATGTAAAGGATCTAAAGGACATCAACCCCCATACTCTGAAAGAGATTGAACACTTCTACTCTACTTATAAGAAGCTCCAGAATAAGGAAGTGGAAGTGAAGGGCTTCAAAGGTAAAGATGAGGCTCAGACCGCATTTAAAGAAGCGCTTGAGTTATACGCCAAACAATATAAGATTAAATCATGAAAAAACAATATTCAGCAATATTACTTTTATTATCCCTGACCTTGGCCGTGCCAGTCTTTGCTGAAGATGAGGGCGCAAGCTCAAGCCCAAGCAATACTAAGGTCGAACGTCGAATAGAAGTACAACAGAATCTGGCTAAAAGGAAGGCGGAGCATACTGCCCGGGTGCTTACTGCTACGGTGGGTCGTCTCGGTAAAATAGCAGATCGTTTGGATTCAAGAATTGCGAAAGTTGATGCCGCAGGCGGTACGACTACCGACGCCAAAATGTTTGTGGCAGAAGCCCGAGAACATCTTTCTCTCGCCACATCAAGTATCGCAACCTTTGCGTCTCTCAACCTAACAGGTGATAAGGTCAAAGAGAATTTCGAGAAAGTCCGTACTCTTGCTACGGAGGTTAAGGGTCATATTCGTGAAGCTCATCGTAGTCTTAAGAATGCGGTACGGGCCCTTAAAGGAATCAGTACGGACGATTAATCATACTAATCAATCACTAATATGGACGAATCAAACAATACAAATATGGGGGATGGTGTTCCCAAGGGAGGATCAAGCGGACCGATTATCGCGATTATAGTTGTGCTCGTGATTATCATTTTGGGCGGACTCTACTTCTGGAATCAAAATAAAATCGACAACACCGACCTGGAATCAGGCAACTCGACCGCTCTCGAATCGATCAATACACAGAGTAGTTCTGACAACGCCACTGATATCGAAGCTGATCTCAATGCCACCAATGTAGATAACCTTGATGCCGAACTCAACGCGTTGTAAATGTCCTATCTAATTCCAACAGTTATAGAGAAAAGTCAGTTTGGAGAGCGAGCCTATGATATTTATTCACGACTTTTGCGCGAGCGCATTGTCTTTCTCGGCGGGCCGATTGACTATGATGTGGCTAATATTGTTATAGCGCAACTTCTTTTCTTGCAGTTTGAGGATCCTAAAAAAGATATTTCTCTTTATATAAATTCTCCTGGTGGCCAAGTAACAGCAGGGCTTGCAATAGTGGATGTAATGAATCACATAAAGCCCGCCGTTTCTACCGTATGCATTGGGTTGGCAGCTTCAATGGGGGCAGTAATACTTTCGGCAGGTGAAAAAGGTAAGCGTTTTGCTCTCGCTAATTCTGAAGTCATGATTCATCAACCGTCAGGTGGGGTCGAAGGTATGGCCTCGGATATTGAAATTAGCGCTAAGAGAATTTTGAAAAATAGGGAAGTGATAAATAAAATGCTTGCAAAAAATACTGGCCAACCACTCTCGAAAATAGAGAAAGATGTGGATAGGGATTTCTTCATGGATGCGGAAGAGACAAAAAAATACGGCATCATAGACAAGATTCTCTAGCTATAGTACACTTCGGGTGTTCACTTAAAAATTAATTAAAAAGCTTCTTCCCGCCTTCGCGAGGACGTAGCCCGCTTCGGCGTGGCGAAGTCCCGTCTGACCACCCTGACAGTCTGATCCGCACGTACGTGTATGTCTCTTAAATTAGCGCTACTTATAGCCCTGCTTGCCGCATCAGCCGGTATCGGTTTCGGGTATTTACTGCGCCTCCTGATCTCTCTTGGTCGCAAGGGTTCGATGGAACTTGAGATTAGACAACTGGAACTTTCTTCCAAAGAGGAGGCCCAGCGGATCATTGGAGAAGCGGAAACGAGAGGAGAAGAAATTATAGAGAAAATTCAGACGGAACTTAAAGAGCGTGAAAATAGAATCAAAACATCAGAAAATCATCTTATCAAAAAGGAGGAATTTATTGACCAGCGCACCATTGATTTGGATAAAGAGACAGAGAATGTAAAGAAGAAAGTGGTAGAAGTCGCGAATCTTCGCGAAAGTGCGGAGAGATTAGTGGGGGCGCGCCAGACCGAATTGACTAAGGTGGCCGGCCTCTCCCCCGATGAAGCAAAAAAGGAAATTTTAAAGACTATTGAGAAAGAGGCCGAAGAAGATCTGCTTATCCGCACGCAGAAGCTTGAAAAAGAGGGGGAAGAAAAAATGGCCACTCGCGCTAAGGAAATTTTATCAACGACTATCCAAAGATTGGCGGTATCTACGGCCTCGGCCATGATGGGTACAAACGTAACTTTGCCCTCGGATGATTTGAAGGGGAAAATTATTGGTAAAGAAGGAAGAAATATTAAAGCATTTGAACGCGCTACGGGTGTGGAGGTGATCGTGGATGATACGCCAAACTCGATTACCCTCTCTTCTTTTGACCCAGTGCGCAGGGCTGTGGCTAAATTGGCTCTCGATAATTTAATTCTTGATGGGCGAATTCAGCCAGCTAAGATCGAAGAATTTGTGGAGAAGGCCCAAGCAGATATTGGTAAGATTATTAAAGAGAAAGGCGAAGAGGCGGCCATCGAGTGCGGAGTTTATAATCTAGACTCGAAACTCGTCTCCCTTTTGGGGCGCCTATATTTCCGCACCAGTTATGGGCAGAATGTACTGGACCACTCGATAGAAATGAGCCATTTGGCGGGGATGATTGCAGAAGAAGTCGGCGCGGATGTGGCGGTTGCCAAAGCAGGCGCGCTTCTACACGACATTGGCAAAGCGCTTGATCATGAAGTTTCCGGTACGCATGTGGAGATCGGACGCAAGATTTTAGCAAAATTTAATATCTCCGAAGAAGTAATTAAAGCCATGCAGTCGCATCACGAAGAATATCCGTATGAAACGGTTGAATCAGTAATTGTACAGACGGCTGATGCTATATCTGGCGGAAGACCGGGAGCTCGCCGTGATACTGCCGAGCGCTATCTGAAACGACTTGGGGACTTGGAAGCTATCGCGTTATCTTATGAGGGTGTGGAAAAGGCCTACGCGCTGACTGCAGGTAGAGAAGTTCGTATTTTCGTCATGCCGGAGAAGATTTCAGACCTAGAAGCCAAAAAAATGGCTAGGGATATAGCTCTTCGCATCGAAAGCGAGCTTAAATATCCGGGAGAAATCAAGGTCAATGTCATTCGCGAAGCCAGATCAATCGAGTTCGCCCGCTAAAATGGTCCTTGCCCCGTGATCCAGCCCCTAGCTGGATTTTACGGGGTGCTGTATAATCAAACGTGTTATAGAGTCGGGTTTATCAAATAAAATATTAGTTAATACATAATGAATAAGGTAGATATTGCAAATGCAGTGCACGCCAAGCTCGGTGGTACGAAGGTGCAGGCAGAGGAAGTCGTAGATATCGTCATTGATTCCATCGTTTCTACTCTAAAGAAGGGTGGCGAAGTTTCAATTGCCGGTCTAGGCATCTTCTCAACCAAAGTTCGCGCCGCGCGTCAGGCCAGAAACCCTCGCACCGGTCAAGCCATCTCGGTTCCCTCAATGCGAGTACCCAAGTTTCGTCCTGCTAAGGGATTGAAGGAGGCGGTGAAGTAGTAGATAGTAGATAGTAGATAGTAGATAGTAAATAGCAGCCAAATCAAAAAATCCCCCGAGCACAGTCGAGGGAGATTTTTTGATTAGCCAATTATTTTGTATTAAACCCAATGCGTCTTCCCTTCGGTATAGGTATAGGCGGATTCATAAGTGCACGAATGGCATCGAAGACGGCTCTGAATTGCTCATCATATTTTTGTTCAAGCTCCTCAAGTTTGTGAGCCAAGTCCTTATGAGTTATCAGTATTTCTCGCAAGCGAACAAAAGCTCTCATAATCTCTATGTTAACAGCAACCGCTCGTTTACTTCGCAAAACGCCTGATAACATGGCTATGCCTTCTTGGGTAAAGACATAGGGCAGATATTTACGATGTTGGCCTCTACCGGTTTTTAAGATTCCAATTTGGAATCTTAGAGAAAGAGCCTCCTCTTTCGTCAATTGAAACATAAAATCCTTTGGGAAGCGTTCGGTATTTCTCTTTACTGCCTTATTTAGGTTAAAAGTAGTTACTCCGTATAATCTTGCTAAATCATTATCAATCATAACTTTCTCTCCCCGTATAAAAATTATCCGCCTGTCGATAATTGGATTAGACACAATAGCCAATCTAGCTCTTCTTTTCATGCTTTTATTCTACTACATTTTTTTAATTGCTGGTCTAGGCATCTTCTCGACCAAAGTGCGCGCAGCGCGTCAGGCCCGAAACCCTCGCACAGGACAGGCCATCTCTGTCCCCTCGATGCGAGTCCCCAAGTTCCGCCCAGCTAAAGGACTGAAAGAGGCGGTGAAGTAAATTTTTCTTAGCTAAGAAATCAAAAAATCCGACACGTGTCGGATTTTTTGATTGGTCCCACCAAAACTTTCAATCATTTGAAAACTTTGGTGGGAGGTCGAGCGATATTTTGCTCGACCTGAATGAATTTACGAGACGGTGCCAGGCCAGAGTTTACCCTTGAGCTGGGCGCGGTACTCTTTCTCCCTAAGCTCGTCAGGTTCCCTGTCTCGTATTGCCTCTTGCAAGGCTTCTACGAGTTCGCGCATCTGGGGCACCGAAAGTGGCCCCAAGATTAGCGTATCACTTCCCCCAGGTTGAGTGATGTAAATCTCACCGGGAGGGGTGGGGCTGTAGTGGACGATAATTTCCTCTACAGCCCAGTTAATATCCACGTGGTAATTCGTGTAGGATCCGTTGATCAGAGGGTAAACTCGCATGGGAGTCTCCTTTCGCGGCTTTTGCCGCGTCGAACGTTAAAGAACAATAGCGAATCATTTCGCTATTCTGAAAAACTAATTCAAATTAGTTTCTCGGAACAACGGGCGAATGAGAATATCTCACTCGTCCAGTGTTTAACGTGCCTTCGCACGCCTGCCCGCCCGTAGCTTGGGCGAAGGCGGGGAGCTGTGGTCTCGCCTCTGCTTATAGGCCCCACGCAGAGATCCCCACTCACGTTTGCTCAGACGTCGCTCCGCTAGGTTTTCACCTCGCAGTCGAAGAAGTTAGCGACGATCCGATCTGCCTCTTCGATAGACCCACACCGACAAACTGGGTCACCTAAGACAGAGAGTCGAATCACGCCTTCTTTCTTCTCCGCCCAATCGTGGGGATAGAACCCTACGACTTGGACGGTTGCGTGCGGATACCATTCCGCGAACCTATCTGCGAAGTGACCCTCTGGCACTACTTCGACATATGACCAGGAGGTTTCGCCGCGGCGTTGGATCCGTTTCAGCTTCTCTGGGTTTGCCATACACATCCCTCCTTTCTGGGTTTACGGGCTCTCGCCTTCGCCAAGGTTTCGGCGAGCAGGCATGTCCCGAATTACCCGGTGGATGTATGGTCTCGCCTGTTTATCGCCGACGAGTCGCGTTTATTTTTAAAGAACATTGGGTGAATCGTCTCACCCACCAAAACTTTCAATCGTTTGAAAACTTTGGTAGGAGGTCGAGCGATATTTTGCTCGACCTTGTTAGTGGTTAAAGAACCAATGGTGCCTTTCCGCATTTGGTACAGACATACCAATCATGTTTCCGTGTGCTGTAGTATCCTTCCCAACGCTCAAGTCCGATACGAAAGGTATCATTTCCGCAATCAGGGCAAATTAGCTTCGGAACCTGCTTTTCAAAGGCGCTCCCAGCCAAGATAGTGACGCATTCCATGGTTGATCTCCTAATGCCGTGCCTGCCTTTGCTGGTCAGGGCTTATCGGTTTACAAAGAACTAGAGCGAAACAATTTCCGCTCTTCTGATGAACTAAATTAAGTTAGTTTCTCAGAAGAACGGACGAAGCATTGCGCTTCGTCGCAAGTTTTTTATGTGGTTTGCGCCACAGAGTGGAGAGTTTTACCGTTTCTATTACTCTCCCAGCCTGTTTCGATGCGTTACTCGCAAAGGCAGTTTCGCATCGTCCCAACTATCGATCTTTGGGATTTTTCGTCGGACACCGCAGGCTCCGACTACCCCACCTATGTCCCCCGATGGAGTGGGTTAGGTTAGCGGGAATGACTACTCCAGCCAGCTGGGGCAGTCACCCTCACATCCCTCGTCATCTCCCGCTCCACAGAAGCGGCAGAGTCCGAGGTCCTCGTTGGAGAGGCTATCCTCCTCCTCTTCCTCGAAGCAAAGATCTTCCTCCATGTTTTCACCCCCTTTCTGGTTTAAGTAATTCGATGACTTTAAGTTCAATCTCAGCAGGAATGGGTTGCTTATTGCGTAGATCACAACTCCCATCGCACTTGCCCACGACGCTCCATACTCCCTGATGATAATTTTTGTAAGGGCTGTACTCGTAGTGGATGTGAACTTTTTCGTCCACGCACATGCTGGTATACACATTCGTGCGGCACCATACCTGGTGAGAATAGACCCGCGCAAACATTGCCATCGCTTATCTCCTTATTTTTGATTAGGTTTGTAAAGAACTAAGCGGAACCTATTTCCGCTCTTCTGAAAAACCAACTTTAATTAGTTTCTCGGAAGAGCGGCGGACGATGTTTTGTTCGTCCGCTCTTGTGTTCATAGGGCGTTGTTTTTACACTGCAGGGCTAACAGCCCAAGCCTTTCGGCGGAATCCCGTAATCGTTGGGTGCCACGTGCTCCTGGCACTTCGTCCGGGATTTACCTGCAGTAACCAGGGGCTCTGGCGAAAGTCGCCCTAGTTAAGCCCGATCCAGATAACCACCCCCTTTCTCTCAATGTTCAGTCTGCAAACATTATATATTGTTAAGAGGAAATAGTCAATAAAACCTAATGACTATATGCTATAAAAATAGCTATAAATATAGTATTTTTAACATTAAATCATATAGTAGTCAAAAAACTTGACTCTTTTTCCAGTATAGAATATACTAACTTTATCTATGAGAATAGAAGAATCTTTACGGAGCCTAGGTCTTAGTGAGAAGGAGGGCTCAGTTTATCTGGCTCTACTTAGTCTAGGTCAAACTACTGCCTATGCCGTGGCAGAGAAGAGTGGCCTGAAACGACCAACAGTATATGTGGTACTCGATGACCTTAGAAAAAAGGGCTTGGTACTTAAGATTCCCCATGCAAAGAAACAAGTTTTTACTGCTAAGTCTCCAGAAGAATTCTTTAGCGAGGCCGAAGACCGTCTGCGTATAGCGAAAAGTGCTTTGCCGGAACTTCTAGCCATTGCCGATAAGCCCGAAAAGAATTTTAAGACGCTTTATTATGAAGGTGAAAAAAATGTTAAAGAAGTTTTAAGTAATATCAACAAACGCATGCAGGGCAAAGAAATTCTCGGTTTTTACGCACGAGAGACTGAAGATATTTCTCCAGAATTTCGCGAGTTTGCTCATCAGTGGAACGAAGAAGGCAAGAAACTTGGTGTCACATTGCGTGGGATAACCCCCGACGACCCCTCGCTCCAATGGTATAAGGAACGAGGAGAGTATTTTGGACATAAAATGAAATATGTGGATCCAAAAGTTTACTTAAGTGACTGTTCTATAGAAATAGGTGACAATTTCGTCCAAATTTTCTCTCTTCGACACATGCAAGTAATCTTGCTAGAAAATCCCGATATAGCTTCAACTATGCGGCAGATTTTTGAGATGGTTTGGAAGTCTCGCGAAGAACCGTCCCTTGGTGGTAAAGCGCAACAAATACCAGCTAAATAATACGCTCTATCTTTCCTCTACATCTATAACTCACGGTCGTGTATTATAGATGTATGGGAAAACTTGAGGAAAGTAATAAGAAAAGAGTAAGGAGAGGAGAGATTCAGAAATTGATTTTGAATTCAGTAAAAGTAGCTGGAGTTTTGAGTATTGGGCTGGTTGCCCCGCAAGTGGTTGGGGCTATGAGTAAGCTCGGTTTACTTCCGAATAAACGCCAAGAGGAAATCGTGAGATCATCAGCTAGCAAATTGGTAAAGAAGGGCTTACTTATATACCAAAATGGTAGATACGAACTCACCCAAGATGGAGAAATGAAATTAAGACATTGGGAACTCCAAGACTACAAATTCAAACGTCCGAATAAGTGGGATAAGAAATGGCGAGTCGTGATCTTCGATATCCCAGAGAAAAAAAGAAGGATGCGAGATCAAATCCGCGATTTATTTATGTCAGCTGGTCTGTATCGTCTACAAGATAGTGTCTGGGTCTATCCTTATGATTGCGAAGATATTGTCGGACTTTTGAAAACTGATCTTGGGGTTGGAAGAGACCTTCTATATATGATTGTTGATGAAATTGAGAACGACAAACGTTTACGAGAAAATTTTGGTCTCTTGTAAATTAATCTAACACATCTTTTTGCCTTCATGTTTACTTATACATCTATAGCTCACGGTCGTACTAGTTAGATGTAGAGATTAAACTAAACTAAACTAAGAAAAATAAGGGTTATGTGGAATTAACAGGGTGTGAAACTACTGGACTTTGTAATCTTCGCGAATCTTTTCTATTTCTTTTTCTTCCTCACTTTCATTTCTTGCTCGGGCGGTTTTGCCGAGTTCAGTTAAGTCACTGGGTTTGAGTGCATGTAACTCCCTCACTCTACTTTCTAGGTATTGCCTGTCATTGAGCTTTGGATCATCTAATACTTCTGAGAGAAGAATTTCCAAAATGAAACCAACATGGGGACCTGGTCCCGTTTCAGTTAAACTCATGATATCGCTTCCCTTTATCATGAGTTGTCTAACTGAAATGGGATCGCGCAGAACTTCTTCAATCATCGATTTATATTTGCGCAGGCGGAAGGGAGTTTCTTTCGGCCGACCGGTGCCGATTCTGTCGCAGACGCGGAGATTAACAAGGTCCCAGATGGAGTCTGGCCCGACGTTACGTACTATACGGCGTACCGCAGAAAGGGAAATTTTTTCTGTATCAGAGAAGAACATATGCCACCTCACTAATTTCACCACTTTTTCGGTAATCTCTTTAGAAAATTTTAAATCCGCAAGAAGGATTCTCGCTAGTTTCGCCCCCAGAACTTCGTGATTATAAAATGTCCACTGCCCCTTTAACCACTTTCTCGTATGGGGCTTGGCTATATCGTGTGCGAACGCCGCTAGACGTACGTGGAGAGGAAAGTTCTTTTTAGCCGAGTGGTTAAGGGTGCGAAGCAAATGTTCCCAGACAGTATATGCATGTGCCTGATTTTGCTCCATCCCAATCCCCTTTTTAAACTCTGGAGAAATGCAATCCAGGATTCCGAGGCGGCTTGCCAAGTCGAACGCTAGTGCTGGCGTGTCCGACATGATAATTTTCGTAAACTCATCACGCACTCGCTCTCGAGAAATGTGTTCCAAGAGTTTGGCATTTTTCGAAATGGCATTTTGGGTCTCCAGTTCTATGGCAAAGTTGAGTTCGCTTGCCAAACGTAGCGCTCGGAACATACGGAGAGCATCTTCGCCGAAGCGTTCGTCCGGGTTGCCGACTGTACGAATAAGTTTCTTTTCAATATCGGCTACACCGTGGAATGGGTCAAGTAACTCCCCTGTTTCAATATTGTAAGCCAGAGCGTTCATGGTAAAATCTCTTCTCGCCAAGTCTTCCTCTATGGTTTTCCCCCACTCCACTTTGTCTGGTCTGCGGAAGTCAGAATATCCAGACTCTAACCGGTATGGAGTGACTTCAACAACCTTCAAACTTTCATCTGTAGTGTCCTCATTTACCACCCCTACTGTGCCGTATTCATTTTCGTAAAATGTTTTAGGGAAAATTTCAATAATTTTTTCGGGACTTGCATTTGTAGTAAGATCCCAGTCTTTAGGATTCTTTCCTATCACTAGATCTCTCACACATCCGCCCACAAGAAAATTTTCAAAACCAGTCGCACTAAGCGTGCATGAAATGTTTTTCACTTCATCTGGAATTTCGAATTTTAATTTGTCATTAGTCATTAGAAATTAGACATTTTTCCCAAATGCCCCCACCAGGAATCGAACCCAGATCACCTGTTCCGAAGACAGGTACTTTATCCGTTAAGCTATGGGGGCAACATCGATATCGTACCTCAAAACTCGATTTTTTTCTCTGATTAAGTCAATACACAGGTCTTGCCTATGTATAGGGCTAATCATCACATCGCAAATCACCAAGAAAGAAGGTAATCACTGACGCATAAACTATATATACACTGCTTGTTCCTATATTATCTAGTCCATTTTGCCACTCGCCAAATGGAACCTCATATGGCAATTCACTTTCGTCAGTAAAATATACCTTGAGGGGAAATCTTCCTATCTTTTTACCTTTATAGGCATTCAAAACATCATCCTTGCTAAGTATTGTGCTACGTATTTCGCCGGTCGCGTAAACACACTCAGCACTTCCATGTTCAGAAGGTCCTCCGAGGAAACTTCTTCTTGCTAAGAAAACTGACTCAGAAGGATGGTTTATATTTGTATGAGTAAATCGCTGTTCCAGTATCCAGAGACGCAGATCATGTATCGGTACACCGTAAGCCATGGCAAAGAAAGAGCCTATTAGCAATGTTATCAGTATTACAATAATTAAAAGGAAATTTTTAATCGTAAAGTATTTCATATGGAATTCAGGTCAGCCACTTTTTAGCCAGCTGATAAAACTCAGTCGCAATTTGTTCTCCTCTCTCACTTGCCTTTGGGGTAGGGTTTGGTTCCCTATAAATACGATTATATAGAGTTGCAATTATTTCAGGTTTTTGAGATACATCAATAACTCTCTTCCACTCATCAATCAGGCTGTGTATATAAGCAGCAGCAAAACGGACGTTGTGCTTGGTTTGTAATACATATTTATATAGGTAAGCACGGTCTTCATTGCTTAAAACACCTTTGAATGGAAGCTTCCTGTCGGTTGGATTTGGGTTATAGAAATCTTTTTTAATTAGCTGATTAGCAGTTTCCAGTGTAACTTGCATTATTCCGACTGAAACATTTCTGCCAAGTACATGCATAAATAAAGGATCAAGTATTTGTTCGAAAGGTAGTAATCTTGCGATCTCATCAATCATGATTGCCCCTAGCAGATAATTATCAATATTGAACTCTTTCGCTGCCTCGGTAATGATACGAGTATGCGGAGCAAACCTATTCTTAACATCAATAGTTGGAGCTTTTAGAAACTTGTCCAAAAGTATATTTCTATCCACGGGTATTATAAATGGCTGACCTTCATTTAGAGAAGCGAGGTACTTCTTAAGATAGTTAGTAATTGCTGGAGTACTACCAGGTCGACTCGTACCTTGAGCGTAGAAAATTATGTCCCGACCAGAAACAGAAATGTAATCGAGGTTATCTTTCCCATTGGCATTTGGCGTAGAGCGCAAATAATTTCCATGCTGACCCTTTACAATATGTGCATCTAACTTCCCAGACTTTATTAAGCGAAATGTCTCCTCTAGAGAATAGGCTCGTGTATCATCTGATACAAATCCTACATTTTTGCCATTTCTATCAGTAACCACCAGTATTATCTTCATAGCTATATTTTAACATAGCTTCCTTAGCTCCATCGGTAGTTTAACTAGCAAGTGCGGGATACCGTAATCGAAACGGTGACTCGAGTTTGGAAAACTCGCATTTTGCCACTAAACTAATCCCGCATCTTCTTTCGGGCCGCTGGGAATTGAACCCAGTCCTTACGCTCCCAAAGCGCAAATACTACCGGTATACGACGGCCCGTCTAATATTGACGGAGCTGAGCACTCTGTCGGGCTGCCGAGAATCGAACTCGGGTCTCACACTCCCGAAGCGTGTATACTACCGCTGTACTACAGCCCGTAAGGAAATATCCTAACACGCAAAGCGGCGATCACAAAGGGTTATAACTGTACTCTTATGCTATAAGTTTCTCACAGATGTGTGCAGAGTGGATGAAAAAAGAATACGTGCTGGATTATTACTATATCCTGACTTGGATGACAAAGTCTGTAAAAAGTTTTGGATCGAAAAAGCAGGGTTGTCTCCTGACTGTTTCACCAAAAGTGTTGTTATACAGGGTAGAGAAAAAAAGAGAAGGCTAGTTTATGGAGTCTGCGGTCTCATATATTCAAGTAGATTTCTAAAGGAAAAGATGCTAGTTTGGATAAGCTTATTGGGCAAAGAATTGTCTACTGCCCACAATGCGGCCATGGTTTAGTGGTAGAACACGATCTTGCCAAGATCGATGCGCGGTTTCGATTACCGCTGGCCGCACCCTTCGATCCACTCAGTGTGAGTACCTAAATAATTATATTTTCAATTAATTCCACCCTAGCCTTTCGAGTTTGTTGGTCCATTTTGACCGTGACGAGATCTAATTGCCAATCAAGGTCAAGTTTCTTTTCAAGCATATAAGTCTGCATGGCCCTAGATAACCTCCTAAGTTTCCATGGGTGCATATTGTCTTCGGGTCTATATTCAGATGTTCCATGTGTAACACTTTTAACTTCTATGAAGTGAATCATATCCTTTTTCTTAGCGATAATATCTATTTCTCCCCATTTTCTAAGATAATTACGCTCAATAATTTCAAATCCTCTTCGCTCTAGAAAGTCACAGGCAATATTCTCACCAATATCACCTATCTTTCGCTTTTCAGTTCTATTATCCATAATGTTTCGCGTGAAACGTCTATTTTAAAGATGTGGCTTAAATTAGAGACATTTTAAAATTTTGGCTCTTAAATTCATGTCTTTTAATACACATCTTCCACATAATTATCCACAGTTTAGCAAATTTATTGTCTAGTTGCTCTTTAAATATAGTGATTATTAGGAATCAGCTATTAGGGACAGAATAGAAAACCATTCGACTACGCTCATGGTAAACCCTTCGACTACGCTCAGGGTAAACCCTTCGACTACGCTCAGGGTAAACAAAACCGCCCCTCGACAAGCTCGGGGCGGATTGACCCCGCCAAAGCGAGATCGTGGGTCGCCTACGCTCTTGCGAGCTTCAGCGTACCGAAGAAAGTTCACTCCAGAATTAGAGCAGGGCACACGGGATGCACGGGACCAAAAAAATAAATGAAGATTGAGGGTCCGTCATCCTTGCCCATACTCACGAACCAGAATGTCTTCCGGTCATTGGAATGGCCTTCCATGAACTAATGCCTGGATTCTAACCTCGATTAGAGAATCGAGAATGTCTACCAAGCGCCTAAGAACATTCTATCTTATAAAGGACAAATTTGTAAATAGACAACTGTGGATAACTTGCCTGCCGGTAGGCAGGATCTGTCCTTTAGTTTTACGGCTTATTTTAACGTTAATTTGATAGGGCAGTGGTCTGACCCTAAAATGTTATCGAGTATTTCTATAGATTTGATTCGTTTAAGTATTTCTAGCGATGAGAAAAAGTAATCAATTCTCCAACCAACGTTTCTTTCTCTTGCGTATGTCTTCATGTCCCAATATGTATAAGCATCTATTTTGTCCGGATAAAAGTGCCTAAAAACATCTATCCAACCGTGGGAAGTGAGCTTGTCCATCCACGCTCTCTCTATGGGGAGGAAACCAACATGGGTCTCATTTTCTTTCGGCCTAGCTAGATCAATTGGCTTGTGAGCTACATTGAGGTCGCCACAGAAAATGATATTTGGCTGTTTCATATGTAACCGGTTTATGAATGTAAGAAAATAATCATAGAAATCTAGTTTGTATCGCAGTCTTTCTGCAGGCCCTCCGCCATTAGGGAAGTATATATTTATCAGTGCAAAATCCTCGTATTCAGCCATAATTAGTCGGCCCTCTTGATCTAGAGAATCAATACCTATGTCACGTGAAACTTTTATTGGTTTCTCTCTGGAATATATGGCTACACCGCTGTAGCCCTTTTTTTGCGTAGGGAAGTGAAAGTAAGCATGATAGCCATCAGGAGCACTTAGCTCCGCAGGGAGCTGTTCTGGGAGCGATTTGGTCTCCTGGAGGCATAGAATGTCAGGTTTCATATGGAACACTTGCTCCAAGTTTCCCTTGCGATGTACCGCCCGAAGTCCATTAACATTCCATGAGATGATGGTTTGCATTAATTCACATAATATCAAAAGCAAGTTCACCCGCAACTCAGGTCGATTTTAAGGCTACTTCGTAGTAGAGAGTTTCCAGTAATTAATGTCTAGATTCATATATGTTTGGGTAGATTTTCGTGCTATTTGTGTAGATTTGGATGATATAATATTATCTCTTCATGGTATATGAAATTACAACTGGAAAAGTTTGGTAAAACATTAATATCACGAGAATTAGGGAGCGAGGCCTTCAAGGCGTTCCAGCCGACTTTACGCGAGATTCCTAAAGATGAAGAGCTAGAAATAGATTTTTCCGGGGTATTAACTTTATCTCCATCTTGGGCGGATGAATTTTTAAGCCCATTGTTGGATCTTTTCAATAGCCGTTTAGTACTTTTGCCGAGTGATAATCTTTCTGTGCAGGCAACACTTGGAATCCTAGAAAAGGCTCATAACCGATTATTTACGATGAAATAATTTAACAGCGATGCACCGCCCTAAGCCCATTGACGTTCCATGAGATGATGGATTTCATTAATATGAAAGTGCCTGCAACTCTGTCTATAAATGCGAGGTAAAATCTCTCACGGCCTTTTCCAGAAACTGTTGTACTGTTGCAAAATCCACCTCGTCACGTAAAAAATCAATCTTTTGTTGCACGGTATCACTCACCGAAAGGAGCTGGCCGACAAAAAGTCGGTCATTAAAATCATTAGCATATTTTTTCTGAGCAAGAGCGATGGCAAGATCAAGCGTTACATACTGCTCCTTGAGCATAAAATACCAATCAATATAGTCTTTGTAGGAAAGACGCTTACCAAGCGAAAACGCTTTCATCGCGGCAATTTCACTTACAGTCGCCATCTCTACATTTCGGTACACCACGCACGGTTCGATCACAGGATAGGGATAATACAAAAAAGTCGTTTTGATTTCATTGATCAGAACATTGAGCTGCTCCGGGGACTGATAAGTCACTGCCAGGGAAGAGTTCGGAAAGGCGTGTCGTACCTTCTGCAATATATTTATGGGAAGCTCTTTTTGTGAGAAAAAATCAAAATCAATGGACAAGCGATGTCCGATCTGCAACGCAAGACCCGTACCGCCGACTAAATAAAAATCCTTGAATTTTGAGAACCCAGGAAACAGTAACGCCCCTTCTTTAGTGAGAGCGGTCTCGTGCATGTCGGAGATGAGACAGCGAAAATACCACTTTAGCCAAGTTACGCGATTCAGGATGGAATTCTGTTTCGAGACGTCTCCCGAGAACTTTCCGTATAGTTTTTTTCCCGTAGAAATTTATAATCCACCGCCAGTGAGAAAGGGTGCCTTCATTAATGGCATTTACGATAATATCCTCCTTATCTTCCTCTACATCAAGATCATCCCAACGTAACCACCAGAGTAACGGCTTGAAAGAAGGGGGAAGCTTTTGTGATAATGATTCGCTGGTCATATACGTTTCATAATAGCACATTTCCAAACAAAAATCTATCCAAATTATATTATACTACATCGCCCTAAGCCCATTGACGTTCCGGGAGATGATGGATTGCATGTTTAGAATCGAATAGTTACAGACAAGTCAATCTGTAACATATTTTACATACTCAAGTTGGATACGGGCTATCTCATTTTGCTCGAGATGACCTATTTTCTTCTCCAGGAGACTCACATCTGCGGCAAAATTTTTATGTGTTGTTTTTCGCATGAAGAAGCATCTGCTGTTCTAAAGCCATTTTTTTCCAGAATTGAGATTCACTGACAGGTTCTGTAGATAACTTGGAGGCAAACCTAGCAACACCTCCTTTATTGGCAGTTTTTCTAGTTTTCAACTTTCTCATGTTGTTCAGTGTAGCAAACTTTACTTATAAGTGCAAAAGCAAAATATAGGCTTCAAAAATCTATGCAAATCATCCAAATCTATGCAAAATCTAACCAAGATGTACCGCCCCAAGCCCATTGACGTTCTATGAGATGATGGATTCACAGAAGGGAAAAGGCATGAAACCAAAACAATCTTGGACCCGTAAGCGCAGCAGAATTTTATTGTGGTATAATACCAGATATGAGTAATGATGAAAAAATCAAACAGATTGCCGAAAAAACCGCCCCAGTGTTTAAGAAATATGGTGTAGAGTATGCAGGTTTATTCGGCTCGTACGCTAGAGGGGATGAAAAAGAAGAAAGCGACGTAGATATATTAGTAAGACGCGGCAGTAAGTCATTGTCACTTTTTGATTTTATCGGTATGAAAGATGAGATTTCAGATATATTGAACAAAAAGGTGGACTTGGTTTCAGAGAAAGCTATCATTCCCTATTTTAAGGACCATATTTTTAACGATTTGAGAGCTATCTATGGAGAAAGATAGTCTTGCGCATTTAAAACTTATGTTGGATGCCACCCACAATATCAAAGATTTTATTTCTGTGGCTGGCTCGGCGATTGAATTTTCTGATTTTGAAAAAGATCGCAAAACTCAAAGCTCCGTGATTATGCAACTGCAGGTGATTGGAGAACTGGTTAAAAAAATTCCGGATGACATAAAATCAGATATAAATCTACCGTGGAAAAAGATGGTTGGAATGAGAGATATTGTCGCCCACGACTACTTTAGTCTTGACCTTGAGGCGGTGTGGAATACTGCGACCAAAGATGTGCCAGAACTTGCAAAAGAAATTAGCGGGTATCTAAATCATTGACGTTCCGGGAGATGATAGATTCACAGAGGGGAAAAGGTGTCTGACACCTTTTCTGATATTCTGGTTTAGAGGATGCTAGAATAGATTTCTATGACAGGATCATTTGCCGAAAAACTTGAAAGATCTAAAGAAATAGTCAGAGCTAAGGCAATTTCTTACAAAAATCAGGGTACGGTTGATAGCCCTGGAGGGGAAAAGGTGTCTGACACCTTTTCTGCACCTTTTCTGATATTTAACCGCAACTGAGGCCGATCTTGAGCTTTTCGTCGTGGGTAAGAAACATGAAATGAATGCGATATGTTTTTTCCGTATCTATACCTGTTTTGGTTAAATTAAAGTAACTGTGTTATTGTCTTGATTAATGGAGCCAGATTTCTCAAAAATTTTTCATCAATCGTCAAAAGACCATCAAAAAGGCCATCCGCCGATACCTGCCGATCTTAAAGATTGGCCCGATGAATGGAAAACGACATATTATAAGGCCTATCCGCGTTTGCCAAAGATTGGTTTAGACGAGGATCCTCCAAGGGCGGATTTTTTTGATTTAATCAAGAAACGGCACTCACAAAGGGATTTTACAAGAGCGCCAAATAGCAAACACGAGCTTTCATTGATTTTAAAATATTCCTGTGGGAACATGGGCGAGATGGGGGGAGATCGTCATCGACGTGCCCAAGCGTCAGGCGGCGGTCGCTTTCCCATCGAGATTTATCCGATAGTTTTTCGCCAAAGCAAAGATTTAAAAGCTGGTTTGTATCACTATAATGTAAAAGATCATCAGCTCGACGTCTTGTGGGACAGGGAATTTAGTGATGAAGATATAGGGCAAATTTTTACTTATCCATGGGTTAAAGATGCGACTGTTGGGATTGTAATGACAGCGGTGTTCTGGCGAAATCAGAACAAGTATGGCGAGCGGGGATACCGCTATATTCTTCTCGAGGCGGGCCATATTGGTCAGAACATATATCTGGTGTCCGAAGCTCTTGGACTCAAATGTTGTGCGCTAGGTGGTACACGGGATGAGAATCTTGAACAGCTAATTGATATTGATGGCGTAACGGAGTCTGTGGTATACGGATTTGCAATTGGGAAATAATTTAGATATTTATAATAGAATAGTAACTGTGATTTTAGAATATTGGAACCCATATCGCCAGATTCTCAATACTTTTTTTCTTTGGTTGAGTGGTATAGTGACTGATAAGGATGTAATTCTTGTGGATTTCCCCGGTCGCAAAGCATTTTTTTACTTTGAATTTCCTCTGCGTTATGGGGATAAACCGAAGAAAATGAAGGCGCTTCTAGCTGACAAAGAAATTACTTTTATTATTCGGAGGACAATCAGAGAGAAACTTTTTGGAGAAGCCGAATGGGTAAAGATTTTTGGCTCATCTGAGATAGAAGTTTTTGAAAATAAAAAACGTGTTAATGGGACTCCGCCACTTCGCTGGGGGCTTAACGAGAATGATAAAAGACTTGCGCTTAAAATTGCTCGTGATGCGCTTGAATCCTTTTTGGAAAAAGGTGAACGATTGGCGCAGAATTATTTTACAAACCTTAATCCCTATTTTTATTTGCGGACCGATCTTGATGTGGCGCTTTGGGTAGGCGGGTATTTGCGCGGCTCATCAGTGGTTGAAAATAGAAATCTTGGTGAAGGGATTGCCGAGGCAGTGATAATGGCAAGCCGTGATAGCCGGTTTAAGCCGCTTGTCATCGAGGAACTTCCACATACGAGAATTGAAATCACGATCATGCACAACCTCCATATTTCGCTGTCGGTTAACGAGCGGAAAAGGAATGTGATTTATCCAGAAAAGGGCTATTTACTTCAGCATAGATTGTCAAAGGGCTGGTATTTACCAGAGGTTTTCAACGTTCGGCACTTCAGAAACCTTGAAGAGTTCTTGATTAATTTGGCGCAGGAGAAGGCAAGATTAGATCGGTCTGCTATTCAAAAAGCTGATGTATTCATTTTTGAAGTTGATGATTTTATAGAATCAACTGACCGTTCATCTGCGCTTGTACTTCATGGCCCAATTGTTAAATCCAATTCTTTAACTAAAAATTCTCAAATCATAAATCAAAAACTACGAGCCGCGGCTGACTGGCTTTGCCATATTCAGGAGTCTGACGGTAATCTCCCACCTATTATTAGTTCTCTGACTGGGAAACAAACTCAGATTGACTGGCCACGGCTAGCTTTTACAGCTTGGGCACTCGCCGAGTTTGGCAAGGTGATAAACGAAAAAAAATATACCGCTACTGCCGAGAAAAGTTTTGAATACTTAAAGAAATTTCTACTCCCCAACCCTCAATTTAAAATTCCTAGTTATGAATTGACATTATCCTATTTGGGACAGCTAGCACTTGTACTTAAGAAGCCGAAAGACGCAACAGATGTTGCAATCATAATCTTAAATAATCTCAACCAGCTGAATTTTGAGCCAATCCTCTTTGCTCAAGTTGCTAGTTTTTTAAAAGTTCTACCAAAAAGTTATGAAAATTTTTTGATTACATTTGAGAAGCTAGCGCTGATTCTAAAGGAGAATTTTGAAAAAAACTTAAGAGACGGTCATGAAATAAATCTGGCTGTCTGGGCAGAGTTGGTGAATACTTTTACTGACACTGATAAAGAGTTTTCGGATAGAGTTGTGGACTGGATGAAGAAACAGCAGCTGCCCTCGGGCGCATTCCCAGAATCAACAACATCAAATTTTGCCTATACCCGTGGTACTGGCAAAATTTTGGAAGTTTTGGCATTAGAACCACACAAAAATAAAGAGTCAATTAAAAATGTATTGGCATGGCTTTTAGAAATGCAGTACGATGAAGAAAATATGTTTTTTATTCCCAAAGAGATTCAGTTGCGCATTGTTGGAGGATTCCGCCATGACCACTTCAATCAAGAGGCGTGGATTGACGCGGCGGGACACGTGCTACTCGGTGCGGCGAGGTTGGTATGAAATAAATTTGATGACAAGGAATAAATGAATAACGACCACAAAAAACAACAAAAAGAAAGGGAAGTTCTGAGTGAACATCAATTTTATCTTCCAAATAATATAGGAAATATTTCGAGCTTTTCAGAATACGTGAAAGAAACAAGTAAGCAGGCCGGAAGGTTCAAATCGCCGCACTCACAGACAGATCGCCTGCTAACAAATATGCGGCAGAAAATTGCCGAGCTTGCTGGATTCGATAATCTGTATTCCTTTCAGAATTCAGGTTATCTAGTGCCATCGCAGTGGCAGGAGATTTTTAACTATCTCCATGATGAGGGAATTATCACTTCGCCACAAGTTCATTTCGAATCGTTTTTCCACGACGAACCAAAACTTTATTCCTTACGGCTGTTCTCGACTCCTCTTTCTGATCTGACCGACGGCAAAGTCCCGACGGCCGGTTATAGTCGTGGTGTTTCCGACGATTTCGAAGAGGCGCTTTCTAAAGTCATCGGGGAACTCCTTGAGCGTTATCCGTTGACAATATATCGCAAGAAAGACTTTATCCGTAGTTCCTACCGCGTGCTTAAAGAAAAAAAAAGAAATCCGCTTGATATTTTCGACTTGGCTGGGTTTGCCGACTGGCAGAAAGAATTGTTCCCCAACCGTCGATTCGACGACAAAAGCGAGTTTTCGTGGGCTGAAGGCGTTGAACTCTTAAGCGGCAAACAAGCGTTGATTCCGGCTCAGCTCATTTTCTGGAATTATAATTTTGAACAGGAGCCAGTAGAGCCATTTTTGCGTCAACCGATTACGAATGGTGCAGCAGGTCATTTCACGAGAGAAGAGGCGATTCTCGCTGGTGTCTACGAAAGTATCCAGAGAGACGCTTTTCTGATTCACTGGTTAAATAAAATTGCGCCGCCGCAGATTAGTATTGATACGGTCAGAAACGAACGACTGCGAACGATGATAAACCGTCTTCAGAGATATGGATTCGAAGTCGTGTTTCTTAATACGACTCTCGATCTCGAGGTTCCGTCCTGTGTGTGTGTATTTATCGACAAGTCGGGCAAGGGACCGAAAGTGGGCATGGGCGGCGGTTGCGGGTATGATCTTGTACATGCGATGATGCGGAGTATTACTGAAGCGACTGGCGTCTATCATTGGCTTAGAACTTACGATAAATCATTTTCTCTGCCTGTAGATTATAAACCATTTCGAACAAGAGGTATTGGTCATGAATCGAGATTATTTTTCTGGGGGAATCCAGATTCGTTCTCTAAATTTGAGTGGCTTTTGTCGGGTCCATCGCAATCCTTTGAGGTGGCAGCTTGCGTTTATCCCACATCGTTCCAAAATTCGGTCGAAGAACTAGGGCATCTTAAAAAAGTATTCCGAAAATTTGGTAAAGGATATGAAATTTACGTATATGAAGCGCAACATAAAATTCTCGAATCACTCGGATACCATTCAGTAAGGACAGTTGTCCCGGCACTTTTGCCACTTTATCTTGAGGAAGTAAGTGCCCCACTTTGGGCTAGGCGGCTTCGCGAAGTGCCCCAAAAAATGGGCTACCAGCGGGCTCATGAGCCATATCCATGGCCGCACCCCTTTCCTTAAGAGGTCATTAAATGTGGATAACTTTATATTGTGGGTGTGAGAAGTTATGTGCTATTATTGTTCTATGAAAAGGGGAAATATACTCACGCTTCTTTTGCTAATGATTGTCGTTAGCATATTGGGGTTAATAAGTCAGGAGAAAAAGGATAGCAAGGGAAGTCTGGCTGGCAATCTTATTCCCAACGTATTTGCTGATGATGTAGCGCCACCGTCGGAAAGTGGTAGTTCTTGTGGGTGTGAGTCTGGGGGTAGTAGCAGTGCTTAAAACATCGAATACTCCTAATACATGTAATACATGAATTCCCGTAAATATCTACTAACACTTTTCACGGTCGCTATCCTAGTCTTGCTTGTGGGAGCGTTTTTTTATTACATTATGTCAAAACAAAAGAATACCCCAAATCAGATTTTTACGAATTTTATTAACTCAACAGCTTACCAGGATATACTTAAAATGCATGATGCCGGCGATCTAGACGATGCAATTAAGGGGTTTATAGACCTAGAAAACACTGCTCCTTCGAAAGGTGCATCTATTCAGGCTCAGCTGAAAGTTGCATACGATCTTTTTTTTAGAAACCAAGGGGATGATCGTTCACGTTCTGCTCAACTTTATAAACAGATTATTACTGACCAATCTGCATATTCTCTCCAGCGCGTACTTGCCATAAGCGATTTAATGGATAACTCGATCTTGGATAAAAAATTTGCGCGCACGGTTGCTTTCAAAGGGGAACCTTTCGAAAAATTCCTGATAGAAGCTATTTCTCTTGGGTACGATAAAAATGATTCTGATATAGCTTATGCAACGCGACGCGCGTATGAAACAGCTGAGGAGATTTATCCACTTTCGCTTGTAGAGTTTAGGATCGCAACGTGGTATCTTACTGAACTTAACAATAACACAGCAAAAAACGATACCGCAAGAAGAACTGAACTTGTATCAGAGCTCAAGTGGTGGACGATCATGGGTGAATCGAATTTAGAGGCATCTTTGCAGTTGGATTACGAAAAATCAAAATTAGGTTATATATATGAGATGAATGGTATATCACGGTGGGGTCTTGCTAAACACTCGGGTGATTTAAATAGTTATGAGCTTGCAGAGAGTTCATTTAAAGAAGGCCTAAGGGTTCTAACGCCAGAGGGTAGTATGGTTCACACGTTTGATCTAGGAATGAATCTCCGATTCTATTATGCAGCCATGCTCGCCGAAGTATATGGCGAGAATCGGGTATCAGATATCAAAAGTTTGCTACAGCCAATTATCTCGGGCCCCCCTCCTGATTTTAAGAACTACCCATTCGGGTTTTTTAATTTTCTGAAAAATAACCAATCATCTCAGGTGCATATCGCTCGTCTTATCAAGTTTGTTCCCGAGTTTAAGCAGTTTCTTGAGATGAGGGGTATTTCTTATCCCTAAGTAATTAAGAGGGTACTTTTTTAAGCTTCTAAATTGGTAGTTTAGTAACTCACAAAAAAAGCGAGATTCGTTTGAATGAACTTCGCTTTGTGTGGCCGATGAGACGCGGAGATCCTTGTCTCCGCGTCTCATCGAAGCCGTGTTACCGAACCTTCTCGAACGTGCCGACCCAAGCGCCGCCCGTACTTGCACTTCGCGCCCTCAGCTTCTTCCCCTCGATCTTGTAAGTAAGCGTGTACCCACTTGGTGTGGTCATCACGACGGCGACTCCCTCTCGCTCCAACGATAGGGTACTCCGTCCCGACCAGGTTTGGCCAAAATTCGTATAGGAGCCGCCGACAAACCGGCCAATACCACCCGATACCACGGTGACGGAGTTGGGCGAGATCTTCTCGAAAACGATCAATTGGTCTGCCATGTACGAGTTCGTTCTTTCCCCGTACCATTCGCCGACCCATGCGCCGGAGAACCCTGCGAGTTCCGTAGGTACATCAGAGCTGGGTGTCGTTACACTAATGTTTTCGAGGATCGGCACGCCCTTGGGAACTTGCTTCTTCAGGATTTCCGAGAATGTCTCTGGGCTGGGCGAAGTGGCCGTGACGACCTGCTGCCCCGACACGAACGTGGCGGGGATGAGGGTGAAAGACAGAACGAACGCTACCGCCACGATGACTGCGATCGAGAGAATCCTCTTCATGATCGTCTCCTATGTTCGAGGTTCGGGCGTGAACTACTCGCTCTGGGCCAGATATCTAGCCCGTGTACTTTCTGTACGATAGTAAAGCATAATAATCATCAAAACGCAAGCACAAAACCTGTGTTTAAGGTGTGGATAGGGGAAACCGTTTTGTCCCCTTGACTATTTTACGTTGTTTTAGTATATTTACAATATGGTAAAGTTAGTCAACCAAATAGATTTTATCGCCAAAATAAAGGATAAACGTCTAGCTCTATTTTCTGCTCGTGATGTACAGACACTTTTTGGTCTTTCACCAGTGGCTACAATGATGCTTCTACATCGTTACGCCAAGCGGGGTTTTATTGTACGAGTGAAGAAAGGATTATATGCGTTTCCAGACGCTCTGCCTCCTGAGTTGTACATCGCTAATAGACTCTACAGTCCATCATATGTCTCACGAGAGTTCGCCCTCTCATATCATCGTGTCATTCCTGAAACAGTCTATGAAATAACCTCTGTATCAACCAGAGCGACACAAAGATTTGAACGATTTGGTAAAGTTTACTCATACCGTAAAATTTTAGGCAAGGCATTTACCGGATTTACTTTAGAAAATCAACAAGGATTCACCTTTCTTATCGCTAATGCGGAGAAGGCCTTCGTGGACACGCTTTATTATCGGGTCCTGTTTGGGAAGAAACCCCTCACCCGTTTTAACAAAGAGCGGATAAATAATGAGAAAGCGCTTCGATATGCCAAACTTTTCGGTAACCATAAGTTAATTGGTATACTAAAACGAACGCTCTTATGATTGAATCTCAAGTTCTAGAACGCATAGCGCAAAAAGAGAAGACTAGTATCTTTCCAAACGTTATCCGCGAGTACGTCCAACACCTATTTTTAAAAGAACTCTACGGTCTGGTCGGCTCTGAACATCTTCTGTTCAAGGGGGGTACGGCGTTGCGTATCGTTTACGGTTGCCCTCGTTTTTCAGAAGATTTGGATTTTTCACTTTTTGGCATTAGCCCTGTCGAAACATCGTCGTTTATTGAAAAGTTGTTTATGGATGTATTGGCGAAGATAGAAAATAATGGTTTCCATGTAGACATAGGTAATAAATCAGCTTCGACAAGTGGAGGGTATTTCGGTGTGGCGACACTCCATGTGTCAAACTACGCACCCATAGGCCTTGAAATCAATGTGTCTACTCGCAACAAGCACGATATCCGCGGAGAGGTAGACAGTATCACAAATAACTTTGTCCCAACCTACACTCTTTATCACTTACCGCAAGAGGCACTTGTTGAGGAAAAAGTTTTTGGCGCTCTGCGCGAACGCAAGAAACCTCGCGACTATTACGATCTCTATTTTATTTTGAGGAGAGGAATGCTTTCCTCTGATCAGAAACAACGGCTCGCTGTGCTGGCGCAGGAAATAATTGAGGAAATGAAAGGCGTTGATTTCAGAGGTGAGTTAGGAGCATTTCTTCCTATAGATCAGCAATTAATTGTTCGTGATTTCGCCCAAACACTTGAACGGGAGGTGCGCAATCAACTTCATTATTGAGGCGAAAAAATATATGCAGCAGTATCTTGACGTGACCTCTAAGTTTGTTGAAAAGAATATTTTTGTGATGCGTAATCGCGACACCTATCAGCTAGCGCTAAAAACTCGATAAAAAGAGGATCGCGTAAATTTTTACTGTATACAACCTGTGGATAAGATGGGCCTTGCTTATATATTGGGTTTACTATATACTTCTGATAAGTAAGTCTAATATAAAGAATTTAAACCATGAAACAAGTTAAAGCATTGCAAACATTACAGGCATCAGGAAAAAGAGTCTTTTCCTCTGCTGACCTGCAAAAAATATTGCAGGTGGCAGATTCAAACTACAGTCACGTACAGGCTACTCGATTAGTTAAAGAAGGTGTTATTGAAAGAGTCAGGAGAGGTTGGTATGTTTTGACATCTAACCGGCCGTCAGACTTTGAATTGGCCAATGTACTTTATGGCCCTTCTTATGTCTCTTTGGATTCCGCTCTCAATTTTTACGGCATCTTGATACAGTCTCCCCAAGGGGTGATTTCGGTCACGACCAGCCTTGCCAGGAGATTTGAAGCCGGGGGCAAAACCTTTTCTTACGTGCATCTTGACCAGAAATATTACAGCGACTACGAAAAGTCCAGAGACTTTTTAATTGCCTCACCGGAAAAAGCATTGATCGACGCCATGTTTTTTGTCGCACTTGGTAGAGGTTCACTTTCAGTTGAGGAGCTGAACTTGCAGTCTGTTGATAAGGATAAGGTCAGACAGATGGCTTCGAAAATAACTAACAAGGCGTTCAAGAATTACTTCGCCTCAATAAAATTCTAAACATATGATTTCAAAAGACCAAATCAACGAATTCTCTAAGCGACTCGCTATTGACGAATTCACAATCATTCGTGAATACATTCAGATAGTTTTCTTAAGCGTTTTCTACAGCACAAGCGAGAGTCAAAAAGTTTATTTCAAAGGCGGAACTGCCATTCGCCTGCTTCTCAAGTCCGGTCGTTTTTCCGAAGATCTCGACTTTACTGCCGAACTTACCGCCAAAGAGCTTGATCATCTAGTAAATGAGACAGTTAAAAAGATGAATGCGATTATTCCGGGTATAACACTTAAGCATACTGGGGAAAACAAGTTTGCCTACACCGGCATCTTGAGCTACGAGACCGAAGGTATGAAGCAACCGCTTAATATCCATCTGGATTTCTCGTTTCGAGAAAAGCCGGAGACTTCCAAAGAGACTGTGCTCGAGAGCGACTTTCCGGTCGTGCCATTGCCGGTTGTTAGGCATATGGACTGGCAGGAAATCTTGGCCGAGAAAATCAGAGCTTTCTTGTATCGCTTAAAGGGGCGTGATGTCTACGATCTTTGGTTCATGCTTCAAAAAGGCGTGGAACTCGATTGGGCAATGATCAATCGCAAGACTGCGTTATACAAGATGGAGACCTCACTTCAAGATCTTATTGATCGCATCGGTCACTTTGAGGACAAGAAACTTAAGAACGATTTGGCAAAATTCTTGCCGGCGCATGATCGCAATTTCGTTGAGCATCTTAAAGCGCTAACTATGAATCAGCTTGCATCACGTCAGGGATTCACCATCGCTCGAAGCGAAAATCTTGACTACACCAAGATGCCGGGAGGTTCTTTTTCGGGGACCGACAAATTGATCTACGATCTCAAAAAAACGCAGATAATATCACTTAAACGCCATAATGAAAACTCTATCCAAGTGTTGATCACTAACGAAGACGACAAAGAACGCTCCGGTTATATTCGAGCTCGGACGCGCAATGGCGTTCGCGAGCTCGATGTTATTGAACTCAATAGCAATTTCCTAAAAGGTAAGTCATACGATGAGTTTGTCAGTTATGAATTCAAACAAAATTACAATGAAAGCATATAATGTAAATATCATGAAACAATGGCAGAGTTTTTTGGTTGTTGCGGTCTTGGTGATATTTGCTTCCTTCTACGCGGGTGGTGTTTCGCCCGCGTCTTTTGTTTGGAAAGTTTTTGGAAATGCAAATGTGGCGTTATGGCTCAATCGAGATGATGCCCCTCTTGCAATGGAGATAGGGAAATATTATTTCAATGATGGGGCGTATGATTTGGGGAAGGCGAAAAAAGCGTTTGAAAAGGCGAAACAGATTGATCCGGAACTTCTCGGGTCTCGGTACCAATTGAGTAGAATAGATTTTATCCAAAGCCGTTTTCAATCCGCGCTTGTTCTCGTGAACGAGGAATTGGCACTGCATCCAGAATTTGACCGCTCTTATTATCTGCGGGGTCTTATCTATGGCTACTCTGGCAAGCTTTCTCTAGCGGCGGAGGATTTCCAAAAGTTTTTAGAAACACATGAGAAAAGTTGGGCGGCCCACAACGACCTCGCGTGGATTTATTTCAGACAAGGGGAGTTTGAAAAGGTGGCTCTGACTGCGAAAAAAGGTCTTGAGTGGAATCCGGACAATGTCTGGCTTCTCACAACATACGGCACTGCGCTTCTAAATTTAAATAAAAAGGATGAAGCGAAACGAATACTTACCCAAGCACTTGAGAAAGCAGAAGCGCTTACTCTAGAAGAATGGGGGAAGGCGTACCCGGGAAACAATCCAGAAGAGTACGAAAGAGGTCTTCGAGTAATGAGAAACACTATACGTTCAAATCTTGAGCTTGTGAATAAATAAAGGGTCTATATACTTAGATAACATGAAAAGAGAAGATAAGAAGTTTGTGCCTTTCTTTTTCGTGTTGGCGACATTTCTGGGCATTTTTTTCATTATCGACGGCGCTTTATTTTCTCTTTCCAATTTATCTTCTCGAGATAGAGCGACGATAAGTAGCGAGGTGGGTCTGACATCGTATTCCCCCCGTGGTGTCTCGGGAGGGGCGATTGTACCTGCCTCCTGCGAGGCTGGAGAGTGTTATTCATACGAATATGAGTACCAGTATCAGTACCAATATGAATACCAGTATCAATACCAGTACCAATATGAGTATCAATACCAGTATCCATACCCAACTCCATACCCAACTCCATACCCAACTCCATACCCAACTCCAGTAGTTGACTATACCTACCAGTACCAGTATCAATACCAATACCAATACCAG
>Ga0209514_10001723_pt1 | contig 36326 bp, 27 predicted proteins | sample Subgrocontami58m_FD_187452 | JGI IMG/M metagenome (GOLD analysis project Ga0209514, IMG submission 187452) | Subsurface groundwater microbial communities from S. Glens Falls, New York, USA - GMW37 contaminated, 5.8 m (SPAdes) (version 3) | ecosystem: Environmental > Aquatic > Deep subsurface >...
GCATTCCGGTCCAGAGCGAGTTCAGCATTCCCAATTTGAAAGAGGTGGCGGTGGGTCCCTGGGAGCGGTTGGGGGCCTACGGGGCCATGGTGACGCTCCAGGGGGCGGAGGATGTGAGCAACGCCTACATCCTGGAGATGCGGGGCGGCGGCGCGGTGCAGCCGGAGCGGCATGTCTACGAGGAGATCGTCTATGTCCTGTCCGGGCGGGGAGCGACGACGGTGTGGTACGAAGGGGAGCCGAAGCGGACCTTCGAGTGGCATGAAGGCAGTTTGTTTGCCATTCCCTTAAACACGTGGCATCAGTTTTTCAACGGCCAGAAGGACGATTCCGCCCGGTTTTATGTTGTTTCCGCGGCGCCGCTGGTCATGAATCTTTATCACAATCTGGATTACGTCTTTAACAACGATTATAAATTCACCGATCGTTTCGATGGGCGGCAGGATTTTTTCAGCGCCGAAGGGCATGAGGTGCCCGGACGGGTCTGGGAGTCGAACTTTGTCGAGGACGTGCGGACCTTTCCCCTTTTGACTTGGAAGGAACGGGGCGGCGGAGGTGTCAGCAGGTTTTTCGAAATTGCCGATTCGACCCTGACGGCCCATGTTTCCCAGTTCCCCGTAGGGATGTATAAGAAGGCCCATCGGCATGGGGCCGGGGCAAACGTGATCATCGTGGAGGGGCAGGGGTATTCCCTGCTCTGGCAGGAGGGGAAGGAAAGCGAGCGGAAGAAGGTGGACTGGAAAGTGGGCAGCGTCCTGGTGCCGCCGGACATGTGGTTTCACCAGCATTTCAACTCCGGGGCGGGACCGGCGAAATATTTGGCGATCCGCTGGGGAAGCAGGAAATACCCGCTTTTCAAGAATGTGGGGCAGGGAGGCAAGGTGGATGTGAGCGTCAAGCAGGGCGGCAACCAGATCGAATATGAGGACGAGGACCCCTTTATCCGCAGGCTCTTTGAGGAGGAATTGGCAAAGAACGGCGCGACCTGCCTCATGGCGCCGGTCCGCTAGCGAAGGAAAGAGAGGGAAAGGATGCAGAGACGGATCACCATCGGGAGGATTGTTTTCGTAATTTTTACTGTTTTTTTCCTGCAAAAGGAAGTTCTGGCGGCGCCTTACTATGCTGGCAAAACAATCAACATCGTCGTCGGCTTTGGACCGGGAGGCGGCTATGACCGTATGACCCGGCTCATTGCGAAGTATCTGCCCAAATACATCCCCGGGAAGCCGACGGTCATCATCGATAACATGCCCGGGGCCGGCAGCATCATCGCCGCCAATCGGGTCTACAACCTGGAAAAACCCGATGGTTTGACCCTGGGCTGCATCAATCGGGGTCTAACTTATGGCCAGTTGCTGAAGGCGCCGGGGGTAAAGTTCGACATGACGAAATTTGCCTGGATCGGCTCGGCCGGAAGTGAAGCAACCGTAATGGTCATCAGGTCGGACCTCCCCTATAAAACCTTCGAGGAACTCCGGCATCTGAAAGAGCCCCTCCATATCGGCATTACGGGCTTGGGCGCTTCGGATACCCAGTTTACCACTTTGGCCAAGGAATTTCTCGGTCTGAAGGCAAACCTGGTCAGTTATGCGGCGATTCCCGAGTTGATGCTGGCAATCGAGAGAAAAGAAGTCGACGGCCGGTCCGGGACCTACAGTTCGCTCCGGCCGATTATTGAAAGGGGAGTGGTTCGTCCTGTGCTGCGCGGCCGGGTGGCCGAGCGAGGTGTGGAAAATCTGCCGGTGAATGAAGACCAGACCCAGGACAAAAAGGCGAAAACGATTATGGCCCTGCAATCGGCGCCGGATCTGATGGGCCGGCCCTATATCGCACCTCCGGGCACCCCGGCCGAGGTCATGAAGATTTTAAAAGATGGTTTCATAAAAACGGCCAATGATCCCGCGCTTAAGGCGGAAGCCAAGAAGCTCATGATGGATTTTGAGTATCTTTCGGCGGAGGAATGCCTGAAGGTGGTGAAATTCATCCTCCAGCAACCTGACGATATTGTCAGAGAACTCGGCAAATACATAAAATTCTAAAAGATGAAAGGAAGCACGGAATGAGATTTAAAACCGAGTATCTCATGAATCTTTGTTTAATGGCGATCACCGCCGGGGTGGTCGTCTCGGCTCTGGATTGGCCTTTGAAAGCGTCTCTCTTTCCGCTGGTGGTGGCGATCCCGGTCTTTTTCATGGCCCTGGGGGACTTGGTGCTGAATCTTGCCGGAAAGAGGAAAAAAGAAAAAAAATCCGTTGTCGATTTCACCTTCTCCAAAGATACGGAGAAGGGGCTGGCCCTCCGGCGTACGCTGATAACCTGCGCCTGGATCGGGGCTTTTTTCCTGGGTGTCATCTTGTTGGGATTCCCGGCCGCCATCCCTTTTTTCGTCTTTTCCTATCTGAAATTCCAGGCCGGGGAGAAGTGGGGGATATCCTTACTCACCACGGCGATTATTTGGGGCGCCTTTTGGGGTCTCTTTATAGTGTTGTTGCACACGCGCTTTCCTCGGGGATTGTTGCCGCAATGGTTCTCTTGGATGACAATGTGAATGATGAGGGATGAAACTTGAAACCACAGAGGGCACAGAGAGCACCTCTGTGTTCTCCAACTGAGACAGGACCTCTGCGATCTCTGTGGTTGATATTTGACAACTCGTTTGAATTAAAGGAGGATTTCGATGGCTGGCAACGATGAGCGCGGTTATGACGGCGCAACGACATACGGGAAATGGGTGGAGAGCCAGGGCATTCCGGTCCAGAGCGAGTTCAGCATTCCCAATTTGAAAGAGGTGGCGGTGGGTCCCTGGGAGCGGTTGGGGGCCTACGGGGCCATGGTGACGCTCCAGGGGGCGGAGGATGTGAGCAACGCCTATATCCTGGAGATGCGGGGCGGCGGCGCGGTGCAGCCGGAGCGGCATGTCTACGAGGAGATCGTCTATGTCCTGTCCGGGCGGGGAGCCACGACGGTGTGGTACGAAGGGGAGCCGAAGCGGACCTTCGAGTGGCATGAAGGCAGTTTGTTTGCCATTCCCTTAAATACGTGGCATCAGTTTTTCAACGGCCAGAAGGACGATTACGCCCGGTTTTATGTTGTTTCCACGGCGCCGCTGGTCATGAATCTTTATCACAATCTGGATTACGTCTTTAACAACGACTACAGATTCACCGACCGTTTCGACGGCCGGCAGGATTTTTTCAGCGCCGGGGGGCAGGAGCGGCCATTCCGGGTCTGGGAGTCGAATTTTGTCGAAGATGTGCGTACCTTCCCCTTGTTGGCGCACCAGGAAAGGGGCGGGGGCATCAGCCGGAAATTTGAGTTGGCCGATTCGACCTTGACGGCCCATGTCTCCCAGTTTCCCGTGGGGACCTATAAGAAGGCCCATCGGCACGGGTCGGGGGCGAATGTGATCATCGTGGAGGGGCAGGGGTATTCCCTGCTCTGGCAGGAGGGGAAGGAAAGCGAGCGGAAAAAGGTGGACTGGAAAGTAGGCAGTGTCCTGGTGCCGCCGGAAATGTGGTTCCACCAGCATTTCAACACCGGAGGGGAGCCGGCAAAGTATTTGGCTATCCGTTGGGGAAGCAGGAAATATCCGCTTTTCAAGAATACGGGAAAAGCCGGCAAGGTGGATGTGAGCCTCAAGGAAGGCGGCAACCAGATCGAATATCGGGATGAGGAGCCTAACATCCGCCAGGTCTTTGAAGGGGAGTTGGCGAAGAACGGCGTGGTGAGCCGCATGGCAGAGGTTATAGAAAGGCTGGAAAGGGAAGGCCATGTTTGATTCTTTTTGGGATGGGTTGTTGATTGTTCTGCAGTGGAAATCCTTTCTCTACATGCTCATCGGCTCAGCCATCGGTTTCTGGGTGGGGATTCTGCCCGGTTTGGGCGGAGCGACCACCCTGGCCCTCATGATGCCCTTCATCTACAAGATGACACCCCAGGAAGCCTTTCCTTTCCTGCTGGGTATGCATTCCGTCGTGGCTACCACAGGGGATATCACCTCCGTCCTCTTCGGCATTCCCGGCGAACCATCGACTGTGGCAACCATCGTGGACGGCAATCCCCTGGCGAAAAGGGGAGAAGCCGGCCGGGCGCTCGGCGCGGTCCTGATGAGTTCTTTGGTCGGAGCACTGGTCGGAGCCTCCTTCCTCGCCGTTACCATCCCCGTCGTGCGCCCCATGGTGCTCGCCTTTGGTTCGCCCGAGATGTTCATGATGATCATCGTCGGCCTCACCTGTATTGCCACGCTGAGCGGCCGGGGAGGACGGGGCCTGCTCCTGGGTTTGATGACGGGAGGGTTGGGTTTCATCTGTTCGCTCGTGGGGCAGGAACGCTATGCGGGCGTCTTTCGGTTCACCTTCGATACACTCTACCTTTGGAACGGCCTGCCCACCATTCCGGTGGTGATCGGTCTTTTCGCCATTCCGGAAACCATCGACCTCGCCGTGCGGGGCACGGCCATCGCGGGTGATGTCTCTTTCGGCAAACTGGGGAAAGGCGCCCTGGAGGGGGTAAAGGACACCTTCCGTAATTTTTGGCTCGTGGTGCGGTGCAGCCTGCTCGGGTCTTTGGTCGGGATCTTGCCCGGCTTGGGCGGGGGCGTTGCCCAGTGGGTATCCTATGCCCATGCGGTGCAGAGTGCCAAGACGGAAAAGGAACGGGACGCCTTCGGCAAGGGGGACATCCGGGGGGTGCTGGGTCCCGGGGCGGCCAACAATTCCAAGGAGGGCGCAAACCTCATCCCGACTGTGGCCTTTGGCATTCCCGCCGGGACAGGGATGGCCATTCTCCTGGCGGCTTTTTTCATCCTGGGGATCGTCCCCGGGCCGGACATGCTCACCAAGCATCTGACGCTGACTTACTCGATGGTTTGGACCATCGTCCTGTCGAATGTGATCATTGTGCCGGTCTGCTTTCTCTTCATCAACCACCTGGCCAAACTGACCACCATTCGGGGACAGTTTCTTATTCCGACCATCATCCTGCTTGCCTTTATCGGGGCCTACGTAGGGGATAATCAGACCGGCGATCTGATTGTCTTGCTGATCTTCGGGGCAGTCGGGTATTTCATGGTGCACTTCGGCTGGCCCCGGCCGCCTTTTATCCTCGGATTTGTGCTGGGCCGCCTGGCCGAATCCTACCTTTACACCTCAACGAGCCGTTACGGCATCACCTGGCTCTACCGGCCGAAGGTCATCGTGATTTTCTGCATCGCCCTGGCCTTTGCCTTCTTTCCCTATATCCAGAAGAAATTCCTGCACCAGGAAGCGGAAGTGGAAGAGTAAGTTGGGGGCCGGAAACCTATCGATCCTTTTGCTGAGAAGTAATGCACGCCATCAAATTGCCGTCTTATCTGTTATTTATTGAAGTCAAAAGCTTCCACCATCAACGCGATTGAAAGGTCCTACAGTCGGCATGGTTTCTGTGGAGACCTACACTGATTCCCGGAGCGCAGCATTCCAACTTCTCGTTGAACTGACAGCAGTCCACCTTGCAAGCGCCAACTGCCGCCGTTGAAGCACCATTACCACCCTTTTTTGCTAACGCTACGTAGGTATCGCAGGCAGGATGGGACAGTTCACATGAAGCCACTGGATCCCCGATAGTGATGGCCAATGCACAACACTGTTTATTGCTGTTATAAGAACAACCCATGACGTCGCAACTTAAAATTTTTGGCATCTTTTCCATTTTATCCTCCTTGTTGATTCTCATTTTTATCCTTCCGGACAGCTGGTTCAAAAAACCGTGTAATAAATCTAATGCACCTGCTGATAACGTTCAATGAGGATTAAATGGAGGTATATTGGTATGGAATACCTCTTGCTCGTAGCGAAGACCGCGCATCACCCAGCCCAGGATATTTATCGATTGAAAGCATCAAATTACCTCACCCCCGCCATCATTTGGAGGATATAGGTCACTTCTGCAAGGCCGACCTTACCATCACCATCTACATCCCAGGGACCGGCGACAGCGAGCATACTTGTGGCGGAGCTTGTTGTTGTCCCATCAGAAACAGTCAGGCGGACATCGTAAAAACCTGTTACCAGATTATCCAGGTTCGGCTTTTGTCCTGTTGCCGTGCGGCTATATGTTTGATTCGTTTGGTGGGTTAATGTCCAGCTCCAGGAAATGATGTTACCCTGCGAGGAACTTCCATCGAGGGCTGCTTTGTAAAAGACAACCTGATTTGATCCGGCATTTGCCACCAGTGGTGGGTTGATATTGAATAGCCCCTGGGTCGTGCCCATATCGGTATTGGATAGAGGTTCGATCTTAAGAACGCAATTAACAGAGGTAGGGCCGGTGACAGTCCATTTGTAGTAACCGCTGTTGGGTACGTCCTCAGCTATTACTTCCGTGAAAGTTCCGCTCTTACCCCCTTGGCGGGAGAGAGAGATTTTGACGTTTCCGGTTATTTCGGCTGGATACCATGTGATGGACTGCTGCTCCCCAATTTCCCAACTCGCCGCCCTTTGGGGTTCGGAAAGAACCAAATGACCTAATACCCGAGACTGTCCGCCGCGAACAGCGCGAACGGGATGGACTAAGTCCTTACTAAGCCAATAACTTAAGCCTCTGTAGAAGTCGACACACCATGCACTGCTATAGTAGGGGGCACCCGTAGTAGACGAGAAGTAAAAACTTTCTAACACTGTTCCCGGGAACAAGGCCATATCGATCGCAGGAATCGCAGGATAGATCGAAGGGTTGAAGCTGTTGTAATCAACGATGGATCCAAGTTCCTTCAGTGTGGGTAGACGCCAGTCGTCGTAATCCGCAAGGGACAGTCCTTCGGCGTATTCCAATGCTGCCTGCCAGGTCATCTTAGTTGCCGACGTCCCCTGTTGCCACATGAGCCCCGTCGCGGAATCTGTCACCGTCCCGTCTCCGTTATTGACATAATGATCCAATACCGGAGACTGCCTACCGCGAACGGCGCGCACCGGAAAGGCTAGCGTCTTACTGCTTTGACTCACGTTGTCGTAGCCGAAGGGGACACACCATGCGGTGCCACCGTCGTAGCCGGCGTAAGTGGTAGACGACCAGTAATAGGACGATGCTGTATTGAGAAACCAGTTGGGGTTGACGGCCGGAAGGTTTCTGCCCATATCCAAAATGGACTCCAGCTCTTTCACAGAAGGCATCCGCCAATCCGAAAATCCTCCGAAATTCGTGTAGTTCAGCGCCCTGATGAAGGCCTCCGTATCCATCGCCCCGCCACCCGTTCCCGTCCCACAGCTCCCTTGGTTGCCGCCATTTGTCTCTAGATTATTATCACACCAAGTAAAGGTCTTGGCGCCGTCGTGGATAGATCCATCGCTGGTCTTGTTCTCCCACATCAGTCCCGTCACGTTATCCTTCATCGTCGTCCAAGTCGCAGCGTCATCGGACAAGCCGGCGCCGGTGGCGTCTAACTTTGTGTATGACGGCGGATCTATCGTGTAGCTGGCGTCCTGACCGTAATAAGTCTGTCCAGAAGATGGGCAGGCAATCACGCTACCATGCGCGTCGTAGCATAATGTTTGCCCTGTGTCGGGAATGGGCCAGGCGTGAACGTTGATAGCGAGTATGAGCAGGAGGAATACAAGAGCGCAGGTTTTCGTTTCTTTCATCATTGCACCTCTAAAGATTCGGTATGATTACCGGCTAAAGGGTTTGACGCTGCTGGAGGCTCAAAATATGGAATCCTTTTGGAAAAAAAGGGAAACACCAGGAAAAACAAGAAAAACAAGGGACGCTTCCCAGATTAATTACATCCCAAGTATCTCATTTCTTTCGCTGAGAAATCTACGCCAACAATATTGATATGTCCATTGTTTCTTTCAGGAAGCGGCGTCCCCGATGATTGGAAAAAGGAAATGCATCCTTCCTCAAGTTGCACCTTTCATTCCGTTTGTAACATTGAACGGACGCCTGCCCGTTGCTGATGGACAGGCGTCTACAGGGGGTGTGCTACGGCGTGGGATGCGAGAGGCTGCTTCGGCAACTACGCATCAAAATTGCCACTATCGCACAGAAGGCAAGGAACAAAAGTGCCATGGGAAGAACCCCGACTTTCAGGCAGAGCCATGCAAGGCCAATAGCAGGCAAGAGCGCGATCCTAACGGCTGCTTTCAATGCGTTGTGTCGGGCAATGACGTCGGCAATAGGAGGCGATACACTGTAATACCATTTAACAAATGACCTGCCAGGCGGAGATACGAGAAGTACTTTATCCCTGAAGGCCCTGAGAACCTTGACAAAGGGGTGGAGGTACGAACCATAGGCTGCCGTGGCAATAAAACAGCCTCCACCTCCGCCAACGGGAACGCCCGGTCCTCCCGGATCCCGTATGATACCAAAGGCGGGGTTCTTGTCGTACTCATCGTTGTCGTAGAGTGTCAGTATCCCGTTCCCCAGAGCATCGACCTTGAAGTTCGGGTACTCTGCCAGGGTGCCGTCTGATGCGACCTTGTACCACTTGGTGCCGAGGGCAAGGGGCGCGGGGGGGATGATCACCACCTCTGTGCTGTTTGTGTTGTTGGCGATACTGACAGAGAAGTCGAAGAGGCCAAGGGGGAGACTCACGCCGGATGGGGCAAGGGTGACATCGGGGCTCATGTTCCCGTCCTTATCCATGGCGTATCCCGTCGCAGTCAGGGGTTTGATCTTGGCCATGAGATTGGCATTGGACGCTGCGAAAACGATCTCTTTCCCCTCGCCGCCCTGGGAGCGCGCCACGCGCACGTTATCATTGTTCATCTGCGCAAGCGTGGCGCCGTTAAGGTCTTTCATGGCTCCCCCTGCGCCCTGTATGGCTGTGAGCATGTCCTGTTGGGAGAGCAGACCCGCGCCGGCGACGATGAGTGTGTTGAGCTTGGTATCGGCCAGGGGAATACTCTTTCCCCGTTCATCTCTGAGACCCTGCGTGATCAGAGGATTCCCGTATTCGTCCTCATCCTCCGGTTTGACAGGGGTGTTGAAGGCGATGGGGCCGAACATGTCCATGAGCTCGTTGGTGGTGGAGGCGTCGAGGACGAAGAACTCATAGCTCCCCCCGTAGCGGAGCACCCCCTCGATGACCCTGACGGTCAGGTCGCTCGTATCGATGGCCAGAAGCGGTCTTTCGCCCTCGTAAAGGACGAAGTACCGCGTTTTGAAAATCAGGGGGGCCGGCGTTTCGGCAGGGCTTGCTTGGGCGAGGCGCTTCACGGACGGCTGCACTGCCTTAGCCTGTGTTCCCGTGGGGACATAGAGCGTGCAGGAAAGGGAGCTGCATGGGATGGTCACATACCCCGGTTCTCCCCCGGGGCACATAGCCGGCTCCCCCACGGGAAGCGCTTGGCAGATCTCCATATCAGGCACTTTTAGCTGAATGAGATAAGCAATATCCTTCCGATTTTGCTCGACCATCATTTGACACTTGGGTTGAAGAATTGGCGGCAGATAACTGCACACCTTTCGAATGGATACCTCAATCTCCTCGGTGGACGATTCAGATGTCAAATATTTATCAGTTTCCTGTAAAACCCATTGACAAAGGGCACAAGGGATGGCGTTATCAGCCGCGGCCGTCTTGGGTGTCAAGGAGATCATGTCTTGGAAAAAATTGACCTGAAACGCGAAGATAAATACGAAAATAAGCAGAAAGCCCTTCAGCACTTGGTATGTTTTCATGACGTCGCCTCCTTACTGAAGATCATATCGAATTATAAGAAAAAGGAAATTTGCATGTCCAGTACGATAGCCACTAAAACTGATTTTTCAGGAGCGCAGGACGGCCGGAATCACCGTCTCCAGAGGGTGATTCTCTAGCGCATTCACTGCCAGTCATCCGTCTGTGGCTGGGGGAGCTGATAGGTCATGAGATGATTTATGTATTGATTAAATCCATCCGGGCCGCTCTTCTCTCTTTGCTCAATTTCGGGACGGACTTTTATCATAATTGCTTCATCACGGACGACACCGGCAGGATAATTTATGTAGGAGCCTCGCCTCAGAAGGGAGTAGGCCTGTTTCTGCTCCTTGGTAAGGGAGAGATAATCATCGAGATCGTTCAGCATTTTTGCCTTCTTGGCATCGAGAAAGCCATCCACATACATCAAAAGATTCAAGCCGAAATCGGCACAGGAGAAATAGCTGTGCATTTGGCGGAGATTTTCCACGATAAGCCTGATCTCGGCCACAATCTCCTCGTCCGTCATGGGAATAAAAATTCCCTTTTCGACCATCTTCACCATGGGGGACAGGGGGTGCATGGCAAAGGTACGCACCCTGATGAAATCCGGTTCAATCATGTTCAATAACCTGGATGTTTCCAAGGCATGTTCCTCACTCAGAGTGCGGCCGCCAAGGCCGGGCATGATATATTCCGATAGTTCAATGCCCGCTTCTTTAACATGTTTTCCGCCCAGGACAATATCTTCCGGGGTTATGCCTTTTTTGATCATTTTCAGTACGTTTTCCGAGCCGCTTTCCATGCCTGTATGGATCCTTGTCAATCCGGCTTCTTTTAATTGACGAAGCTCTTCTACACTCCTTTTCCTGAGGGTTGGCGCCCTGGCATAGGATGTGATCCGTTCAATGGCGGGAAATTTTTGTTTGATGTATTGTAAGATCTCCAGAACATCTTCTGTCTTTAAAACGAGCGTGTCCCCGTCCTGCAAAAAGGCTGTCCGCACCGGATAACCTTGATACTCCCTGGCCATCGAGTCTAAATCTTTTTTGACCTCTGACACTGTTCTTCGGGAAAACTTTGTCCCTTTGTAGGCCGGACAGAAGACACACTGATTCCAGGGGCAATTTCTGGTAACCCTTACCAGCAGGCTCGACGCCTCGCTTGGCGGTCTGATGACTCCTTGTTCATACATGATCAGTTCCTGTCAAGTTCCTCGATCTCAAACAACCGTCCATATCCGGCAATCCGATCGCGCAGCCCCAACTTTCTTAAACAATACCAGAGCATGGCCTGGATACTCGTCACCACGGGAACATGGGTGTCCTGTTCCAAAAGCGCGATGTTTTCCACCGTCGGCCATTTCGCGCAGGGAAGATAGAGACCATCGACGGCGCCTTTGGCTTGGCGGACAGCTTCCCGGCCCAAGCGGTAAGATGCCTCGTTAGACAAAAAAGAATAGTTATGCAGGGGTTCGTCCAAGCCCGCTGCCACCGACGGCACCTCAAATCCGTTTCCTTCGAGGTACAGCTTGAGTTTACTGTTCTGTTGGTCATCGAAGGGGCTGGCAATAGCGAGCTTTTTCACATCTAAAGCTTGCAGGGCGGCAATAGCGGCTACTTGGCTGGTCGTCGCTTGAATTCCGCTCGCCCGCTCAATCCGGTCAGCCAATTCCTGTTCCGAACCAAGCCCTCCATGGATCACCGGCGGAGATCCGCCTAAAATCACGATATCAACGGGTTCCCTGGCATAGGTCGCGGCGACGCGATCCAAAGCTTCCAAGGCTCTGCCGATATCCTCCTCCGTAAGGATGCGGATTCCCATCAAGGTTGCGACCATGAGCACCCCGGAAGGCGCCATCCGGTAAAATTCAAAAGCCGTCGTATCAATAGTTGAGGCAGGGGCGATAAATCCGATTCGAGCGCGGCATCCATACATGGCAATTACCTCCAAGTCAATAAGAGACATCAAGAGGATTAACTATACTGTACTTGGCAAGCGGTGTCAAAATTTCCTTAAACCAGGCAAAGATAAGTATCTGCCAGGGTAGCTGCAAATAAGTTCATAGTTATTGTCTAACATTCTACCCCCATTTAATTACAATTGTCTTCAAAATCTGTGTGTGTTTAAATTTAATTAAATAACAAGGGCATGGATAAGAAAGGCGGTGGTATATGAACGAAACCGTTCCCAGTATGGCCGGCCAGGCTGCCGAACCAACAGACGGTGAAGTGGCCGAGTCCAGAAACCGTGTCTATCTACTCCTCTCCAGGCTGCTCATGAAGGAAGTGACTCCTGATCTGCTGGCAATCCTGAAAAGCGAAATGATGGCCGAGGCGCTTGGTGAACTTGGATTTGACATCAAGTTTTATCTCAATAATCAGGAATCCCAAAAATTATTGGATGACCTTGCGGAAGAGTATGCAGCCTTGTTCATTGTGCCGGGCGGCATCTCGCCTCACGAATCCGTCTGCCTGCAAGGGATGCTGAACCAGAAACCGGCCTGGGAAGCGGAAGAATTCTATCGCCGGTGTGGGCTTGTTATCAGGGATGAGTATCACCTCATGCCCGATCATCTTGCCATGGAATTGGAGTTTATGGGGTACCTTGCCGGCCGGGAGGTCGAGGCCCGTGCCAAGCAGGATGAAAAAGAGATCGCCAAGTGGCTCGGGCTACAGGGTGATTTCTTTCAGAACCATCTCGACAACTGGGCCTTCAGCTTCCTGAAGGATCTGCGGAAATACGCCTTTCATCCCTTCTATAAGGGGCTGGGTTCATTGACCATGGGCTATCTGGAGACGGAGAAGGAACATCTCGGCATCCCGGAGAGAGGGGCAGAGAATACCTTACCGTAAGGGTAGAACCGGGCACGTCACAAACCGGAAGGAGAAAAACGATGAGTGGAGAAAAGAAGGGACTGAGTAGAAAAGAATTCCTCTCATTATCGGCGGCAGTTGCGGGAGCCGGTCTTCTCTCCGCCGCTGATAACGTTCAGGCAGGCGAGAAGAAAAAGGCCAAATGGGTGATGGTGATGGATGCCAGAAGGTGCATCGGATGCCATGCTTGTACGGTCGCTTGCAAGGCCGAGAACGAGGTGCCCCTTGGCGTGTGGCGGACCCACATCAGGGCCCATGAGAAGGGCCGGTATCCTAACACGAGACGATATTTCTTCCAGTGGATCTGCAACCACTGCGGGCATTGCGCCACTGTCTCACAGGGCAGCGGTCTCGGAAGCTTCTACAGGCGGGATGACGGCATTGTGCTCTTCGATTACCGGAAGTTGCAGGGAAAGACTGCCGCGCAGATCAAGGCGGAGGCTGATCTCGTCATTACCTCCTGCCCTGTGGAGGCCATCTATATTAACCCTTTCACCGGGTTCCCGGAAAAATGCACCTTTTGCGTTCATCGGGTCGACAAGGGACTTGTCCCGGCCTGTGTCCAGACCTGCATTCCCAGGGCCAGGGTATTTGGCGACCTTTCGGACACCAATAGTGTGGTCTCCAGGCTGATTGCTTCCAGCCCGACGCAGAAGCTCTGCCTGGATGGCAATGTGTACTATATCGGGGCCGAGGGGCAGCAGATCGACGCGCTTCAGGGTGGCCGGCAGATAGACCCTGAGGATTTCGAAAAGGGCATTCTTACCCAGTATATATAGGAGGAGCGGACCATGGAGATGACGAGAAGAAGCTTCGTAAAGCTGGGAATGGCAAGCGGTACGGCCATGACCGTCGGTGGCCTGAACCATTTCGCCGCCGCCGCTGAGCCTGCACTCGGAGGAAGGGGCGTACATGTAAAGTCAGACAAGGTGGCCGGCGAGGAATGGGACAAGGTGGTTCCCTATACCTGCCTCGTGTGCAACATAGAAGATGGCGGACTGGCCTATATCAAGAACGGCAGGGTGAAGAAACTCGAAGGCAACGACAAGCACGTGTCGACCCGGGGAAGGCTCTGTGCCAAAGGCAATGCCGGGATCGGGCATATATATGACCCCGACCGGATACTTTACCCGCTCCGGAGAACCGGGCCGCGAGGCAGCGGCCGGTGGAAGAGGGTCTCCTGGAACGAAGCAATCGGCGAGGTGGCAGAAAAGATCAAGACGATTCTCGACACGGGCCACCCCAATGAGATCATGATGAAGTGGGGGAGGAACCGTTCCGGAGGGGCCGCCGAACGTTTCATGGCTACCCTCGGTTCCAATACGATTGTCAACCACACCTCCACCTGCGAGTCGTCAAAAAAGATTGGTATGGAGCACACCTGGGGGCCGGACATCGAGACACCGGATTTCGAGCATTCGCAGTATATCATAAACTTCGGGAGCAACATCCTTGAAGCTGGATATTTCATGAATCCTTACTCGCAAAGACTCATAGACGGGCTGGTGGATGGTAAGGCCAAGCTCGTCACCTTTGACGTGCGGCTTTCGAATACCGCAGCCAAGAGCGACGAATGGATACCCCTTTTCCCCGGCACCGACGGCATCGTGGCCCTGGCCATGGCGAATGTCATCATGCGGGAGGGCCTGGCTGACAGAGAGTTCATCAATACCTGGACAAACTACCCCGCGGACAAGCTGGAAGCTTACCTCAAACAGTTCACTCTGGAAATGGCCGAGCGGTATTCAGGAGCCCCGGCAAAGGACATCGCGAGGATCGCGATCGAGTTTGCCAGCGTGAAGCCGGCGACGACCTATACCTACCGTGGACCCAGCAAGCACCTCTATGGTTCCTATAGCGAGCGGTGTACGATGCTCCTGCCGATCATCACGGGAAATATTGACGTTAAGGGCGGCTATTGCCTGCCCCGGGGCATGTCCTATGATCAACCCAAGCCCTTGCCTCCCAAGGCGAAGGAGCCAAGCTACCTTTCGACGCCTCCCGATTATCCCCTGGCGCACCACAAGGTGAGCCACCTCACACCATTCTGGATCAAGGAAGGAAAGCAGAAGATCAGCATGTATTTCAACTACATGTCCTGTGAGGCCTTTACCAATCCCGCGGCAAGTTATTGGAGAGAGGTGCTCAGCGATGAGAAACTCATTCCTTTCAGTGTCACCTTCTCCAACCAGATGAACGAGACCGCGGTGCTCATGGATCTCATTATTCCGAATTGCTCCTACCTCGAAACGCATGACCCCGAAAGCATGCCTTCGAGTTTGTGGCCCTGGCTCGGCATCAGGCAGCCGGTCGTAAAGCCTCTTGGCGAGGCGATCGAGTTTCGGGAAATACTCAAGATGATCATCCAGAAAGTGGACCCCAACGGCAAAAAGGGAATGAAGAAGTACTGGGAGTTCAAGGATGGCGAAGACTATCTGCGGAAACAGTTCGACAATATTCCGGGACTGAAAGAAGCGGGCGGGTACAACTTCCTCAAGAAAAACGGCGTCTGGCCCGTGTACGGCGCACTCGACCCGGCCACCGGGAAAATTGTCGATAAGAACGGCAAACTGATCAAGGCGGAGTACGGCCTGTACCTGAAGGACGACGCCAAGGGCAAGGTTATGGTGAACGGCAGGTTACGCCGTGGGTTTGCAACGCCGGACGGGAAGATCAACATCTATGTGGACGAGTACGAAAATTATGGCTTTAACCCTTTGCCGACGTTCAAACCCCATCCGTGGCATTGGAGTATGGACGGCGCTTCCAAGCTGAAGGACAATGAGCTGGTGCTGACGACCTTCAAATGGAACGTTCATACCCAGAGCAGGACGTCCAATTTAAAATGGATGACCGAGATCGTCCATAGAAATCCGGCCTGGCTCAACGCCGAGACCGCAAGAAAGTTTGGCCTCAAAGAAGGAGATCTGATCAGAATCACGAGTCCGGTAGGATATATGGTAACCAAGGCCAAGGTCACAGAAGGGATTCATCCCAGGGTCGTGGCGGTTTCCAATACTTTGGGAACGAAATTCGGCAGGGTTGCCACTGCGGACAAGGAGGCGCCCAAGCCTGCCTGGGGCGGTATGGAAGAGCCAGACCTGAAGAACATCTGGTGGAAGGACGAAGGCGTGAATCCGAACTATGTGATCCCTGTTTCTGCGGACCCGATCGGGGGATCGCAGGGGTGGTATGACACTGTCGTCAGTGTGACTCCCGCGCAGCCCGGTGACAAGTTAGGCGATGTGAAGGCCGATAATGACAAACACTTCGAGTTTTTCAGGGAGACCTTGCAATACGCCTACACGGGCGTCAAGCATAAAGAGATGCACCCGGAGATAGAAATAAAGCCGCGCCTCAAGCACACACCCTGGGAGACATAGGATAAGCCGCAAAGAGGGGCGGGGGGGATTTTCATATAAAAGACCTGGAGGAAGGTATTATGCATGAGTTAAGTTTATCCCGGCGGCCCTATTATATGAACGGTGTCCAGATGGATTTTCTATTGCTTCTTCAGGAGTCGGCGAGAATCCACGGACATTTGTGCCCCGGCCAGGTCCTCGGTGTCCGGATGTCCCTGCTGGGACTCGGGGAAATTGGCATAAGCGATCCCATAGGAAAAGATAAAAGAAACATCATGGTCTTTGTGGAGATTGACAGGTGCGCAACCGATGCCGTGCGTACCGTTACGGGCTGCAGCCTCGGCCACCGGACCATGAAATTCATGGATTACGGGAAGATGGCGGTATCTTTTTTGAACCTCTCGACAGGCTATAGCGTGCGGATTGTTGCCAGGGAAGAACCAAGACGAACGGCAAGGGATTACTTTCCCGAAATTGAAGACAAGTTCGCCGCACAACGGGAGGCTTACAAGATAATGCCTGATGAGGAACTCTTCGATGTGAGGGAAGTAACCATTAATGTGAAGCCCGAAGATATGCCAGGCCGGCCTTTAAGCAGGGTCCAGTGCGAGGCCTGCGGTGAGCATGTCCAAGATGCCAGGCAAGTTTACCGGCAGGGCAAGACATTATGTAAGTCCTGCGCGGATACAGGATATTATGAGCCAGCGAGGCGCCCTTATTTTTCACCTGCCCTTATGCGATTTCCCCGCCACGATTTAGGCCATGGGCATCAGGTTGACCTTACAGCACCATAGGCAATCATCCATACCCCGATCCGCAACGCGTATCTGGAAACGGAGAAGATCCCATATATCCTTGGCATCTATCTATCTAATATAGCAGAACTATTTTTTGGCAACTGTAGAAGATCAGTTTAGAAGCTGGGAAACAACCGCGTCTCCCTTCACTCAGACAATGCTCCTTATTTTGAATAAAATACCCTTGACATACTAGACACCTTCTCCTATCCTCAACCCGCAGAAAAGGCGATGTCTATTAATTTAAATAACGGAGACTTTAAGAATTCATCATCAAACTAGGGATATGTTCAAGATGAAGGAAAGAAGTGAATATTTAAGGATATCGATTGCTGGCGACCTCGGAAGTGGAAAGAGCACAATTGCAAGAGAACTACGGAAAAGGACGGGGTTTGAAGTACATTCAACTGGAGATATTCAGAGGGTAATAGCTTCTGAGCGCAACATGTCCACGCTTGAATTGAATAAATATGCGGAAAACCACCCGGAAATTGATCATGAAGTAGATAGAGTTACAAAGAATCTCGGTAAGGAGCCAAAAAGTCTTATAATTGATTCAAGGATGGCTTGGCATTTCATCCCAGATTCTTTCAAGATTTATCTTCAAGTAAATCCAGTTATTGCTGCAAAGCGAATCCTTCCTGATCAAACTAGACCAAGTGAAGAATATGCAAATCTTGAAGATGCGGTTTTCGATTTAGGAGAAAGAAAAGAAAGCGAGAAGAAGCGTTTCAAAGCACTATACGATGTCGATTGTTCAGCTATGGAAAATTACGACATAGTGGTAGATACGACATTGGTTTCTCCATCGGAAATCGCAGATGTAATTATACTAGAATTTGCCAAATGGAAAAGGGGAAACCCTGTTCACAAGTTCTGGATATCTCCTAAATTAATGTATCCGACGCAGCGTATCGTTGCACTTGCAGGAATAAAAGCGAAGCAGATTATTGATTTGATGAAAAGAGATGGATATGATTATTCTTACCCAGTCGATGTTGTTAAATATAATCGTTATTTATTTATTTTCGACGGCCACAAAAGAACCAGTGCAGCCTTAATGAATAGCATAAGTCTTATCCCGATATACATAAGGGCGGCAGATAATGAGGAGGTAATCCATGGCCTTACTGTAAGTAAATTCATCGAAACAAGTTTAAACTTATCATGGATTTACGAGTGGGAGGATTGCCATAAATTTACGTTTTTTGAGTATCCTAAGAGGTAACTGTAACAGGCAGAGAAAATGACAAATAAGGCAGAAAACCAAATAGCCCGCTTAACCCTTCAATCGAGGCTGGATTTCCTGCCTGGAGCCCTGGCCTTTGTACGTGAGATTACCGGGAAGCTGGGTCTGACGGAGACCGATGTACACCGGCTGGAACTTGTCGCCGAGGAAGCCACGGTGAATGTAATCGAACATGCTTTTGAGGGGGAGACCGGTACTTATGACATCGTGATCACCCGGCGTCCGGGTCAGGTGGTCGTCGGCGTGGAAGACCGAGGTCTGCCTTTCGATTTCCGGAAATACGAGGAAGGCAGTGAGCCCGGGCTGGGTGTGGCCCTGATGAAAGCCTTTGCCGACGAGGTCCGTTTCCTGAACTTGGGACGGGCCGGGAAGAGGGTAGAGCTGGTGAAAAACCTGCCGGAAAAGGATATCGAGAGTTATCTCCGGGAAATAGCCGGCAAACCCGACGAAGTCCCGGTAATGAAGGCTGATTATTCTTTACGCCTGATGAGGCCCGATGAATCGGCAAGCCTGGCCAGGTGTGCTTACCGTGTCTATGGTTATACCTACTCGACCGATAATTTCTACTTCCCCGAGAGAGTCCGTGAGCTTATTCAGAGCGGTCTGATGATCTCCGTGATCGCCGTTACACCTGAAGGTGAGATCATCGGCCATGTCTCGGTGGTTAAAGATTCTCCGGAGGCATTGGTAGGTGAAATCGGACAAGCGATTGTCGACCCGCGTTACCGTGGACATGGTCTCCTCGATCAAATGATGGACCTGATTAACGAGGCCATTAAGGCCGACGGCATCCTCGGCACTTTTGCCGAGGGGGTCACAGTGCACCCCTATTCCCAGAAGTCAGCCTTATCCCATGGCTATGTAGAGACCGGGTTGCTGCTGGGCTTCACACCGGCCACAATGTACTTTAAAGCCATTCAGGGGGATGATAACCGCAAGCGCCGGCCGGCCGTATTTTTTTACAAGCGGGTGAATGAAGAAGCGGTGCGCGATGTTTATCTGCCGTCGCACCACGCCGGTATACTGCGCCGTATCTACGAACACTCCGGTTTAAAAAGAAATTATGGCACCCGGACTATTCCGGAATTGCCGGAACTTTCGCAGGTAAATGTGAAGGTCCAGACAGAGGCCAGCCGGGCTTACCTGCAGGTCATGGAATACGGTCAGGACCTGGAAGATTTGGTCAGGTTCCGCCTGCGGGAGTTATGCACACAGCGTATCGACTGCATCTTCCTGGACCTGCCGCTTACCCAGCCAGCCACGCAGCGCTACTGTGCCTCCATGGAAATGCTCGGCTTCTTCTTCGGCGGTATCCTCCCGGAGCTCAATGACCGGGATGTCCTGCGCCTGCAATATGTCAACAACGCCGAGCTAGAGTTGCAGGATGTCCAGCTGGCCTCGAACTTCAGCAAAGAATTGTTCCAGTACGTGCTCCCGGCCAGCGGGCTTTAGTAAGTAAGAAATTATTTTTAGCCCGTTTACCTGTGACCTTTAGGTTGTCGGGGTTAGGGCTAATATAAGGCGGGCCTTAAAGCACCCCCAGGGTAAAGTCCGTGCTGGCCATCCGGTAAATCACCAGCCCCGCGAAAAGAAAATAGGTGACAAGGCACAGGAGGGTCAGTCGCTTTTGGAGCAGGGGCAGGCTGGCGGAGAGGCTGCTTAGCCTCGCGAAAGGCCTCAGTATGCCCACGCCGAGCCCGGAAACGGCGCCCGCAAGCAGAGAGGCGTAGAGAATATAGCCCACATAACCGTACTCTTTCTGCAACAGGCAAAAGGGGCAACGGTGCGTCGGAAGCTCGTAGAAATACAGGGAGATGAAGGAGAGAACGGAAACACAGGATATCAGAAAAAAAGTAGTGCTGGCAAAAGAGAACAGGAGCCCCAGTTTTCCCTTGATGTAGTAAGCGATGCCCGAAGCAAAGGTCATGGCCAGGGTGAGGTAAAAACCCGCCATCACCGTCTGCACCCGCAAGGCGGTCACGATGGTCATGATGAGTGCCAGCGCTTCTCCGGTAAAGATGCCTTCACAGCAGGCCAGGATCAGATCCGAGGTCTTCGGAGTGGTTTTGAGTGACTGGGCAAGGGACTCGGTCATCGCTGTCTGGACCGGTGTGATGGATACGATCTCCGCGCTCAGGTTTCCCCGGGGCGGGCTAAAAAGGCTGCCGCAGCAGGACGTGATCACATCCGCCTTCATCTCAAGGAAATAGAGCAGCTGTATGACCGATTCCGTCACGATCAGCGGGGCAATGATGATGAGCAGGATATATTTCTTCCTGAGCAGGGGGTAGTCATAGGCCTGGTTGTCCGCATAATTGATGATCAGCCATAAGCCGGCCAGCATAAGATTGAGTATCTTCAGGAGAAAGGTCGGATAGCCGTAGGGATCGATGTTCAGGACCCCGGCGGCGCACATGGCCCCGACAAAGAGGCGGTGCAGGCTGTCCGCCGTGTAGACAAAGAGAAAGAGCGAGCCGATTTGGAAGACAAGCGCATAGGCCAGGATCGTCGAGATGAGGTATGTCCGGCGCTCCAGCGCCAATTGCTCTTCGCTGCCGCTTTGCAGGTCCCAGCGCCTGATGATCCGGAGCCCGAAGAAGGAGCTATAGAGGATCATCCCGGTCATAAAAAGGGAGACCAAAAGGAGGGCGATGATGCCGGGCTGAAGGATCATGGCGCGTCACCCTCAATCATGCCGTCCCGGAGGCTAATCACCCGGTCGATCATGCCGGCTCCAAAGACGAGGGGGTCGTGGCTGGCGATGATTGCCGTCTTTCCCTCATCCTTCAAACGGGAGATAATTTCCATGAACTCCACGGAGAGCTTGCTGTCCAGGTGCGCCGTCGGCTCGTCGGCAATGATGACCGGCGGATCATTCATCAAGGCCCTGGCCATGGCCACCCGTTGCGCCTCCCCTCCGGAGAGCCATTCCACCTTTGCCGACGGGCGGTCCCCGAGGCCGAAGGTATCCAGCAGGGCCTGGGCCCGCGCTCGTACAACCCGGTTGTTTTCCCCCAGGGGGTAGGCGGGGAGCATGACATTTTCCAGAACAGAGATCCCTTTTACCAGGTTGAGCTGCTGGAAGATAAAGCCGAAAGTCCGGCACCGTATCTCTGCCAGGAACCGCTCGGGGAGGCTCGTGACCTCGATCTCGGCGTCCGCTCCATTTTTTCCTGCGCGCCGCAGGGTGATACGGCCCACGGTCGGTCTGGCCATGCCGCCGATGAGGCTCAAGAGCGTGGTCTTTCCCGAACCGCTCGGCCCTTTCAGGACCGTGATCCGGTTTGCTTCCAGCGTAAGGGTGATCCCATTGACCGCCGTAAATTCGTTCGGCTTACCAAGGTTGAATCCCTTGCGCACGTTTAGGAGCTTGATCATTTCTAGGACCTCATCACTGCATCGGGATCAACGATGGCCGCCCTCCAGGAGGGAACGATGGTGGCCACGGTATAGGGCGCCACGGTGAGAAAAAACAGGACCGCCACCTGATAGGGATCGATAAAGGGGGTGATCCGGAAGGCGGGGTAGAGTACCGACCAGCCTTTCAGGGCCGGCGCGAACAGGCAGGCCGAGGAAAAAAATACATGCCCGTAGGCCGCTAAAATACCGCAAATGAAGGAAAAGAAGGAAACAAACAACCCCTCGTATGTTTTTACAGCAATAATATCCGATGTTTCCCAGCCGATTGCTTTGAGGATGCCGATTTCCCGCCTTTCCTCGGCACTGAGGCCCGAGGCTTTTTCCCAGGCGAAGATCACGAAGGCGAGGAGCGCCATGGTGAGCAGGACCAGCACCACTCCCCCCCGCCAGTCAAAAACCGCCTCGTAGGTCCTGACCATTTCCTCCCGGATGATGGGCCGTGTATCGGGAAGCAGGTCCGCCACTTTTTGCGCAATCGTCGGCAGTTCGGTATGGTTCCGGACTGTGACCACGATATCCGTTGCCAGCGCGGCGGGAAACTGGAAAAGATCACGGAAATCCGCCTCCGCCATCAGCATCAGGTCTGCCGAGACGAGCTCCGATTCCGCTGACAATTTACCATGAACGGTGTAGTTCCGGACCAGGCCGTCGTATCCCCGCAAAGACATGATATCGCCCTGCGAGACCGTCCTGCTTCTGGCGATACCATTGCCGATGATGATTTGCCCGCGGCCAGGAGGGTTGTTTCTGGGCACCTGGAGTGTGTAGTTTGCCCCCACGGAGGGGTCAAAGTAGTAGCCCCATAGGCGCGGACCGGCCGCGACGACGCCCCGAATGGTACTGATTTTTTCGACATAAGCCACGGGGATGGTGTCATACCGGCCCCCCAGAAGCCGCTGCACAACCATTTCCGGGGCATCTTTCAAAATGAGTGCGGCTTCGCGCTTCAGGGCCTGGGTGAAAAACAGGGCCGATCCCAGCATGAAGACCACGAGGGTATAAACGAGGAACAGAGCGATGTTTTTGCCCTTCCTTCTCATCAGGGAGGAAAGGGTGAAGTCCATGATGCTTCTTTGTTTCTCAATCCAACTTGCCATTGAACCTTCTCCATCTCTCGGGAGGGCGGACGACGGCGCCCGTTGGAAAATGTTCCAGGGCGACCGGGTGATCCTGGAAAGCGGCAAAGAGGTCCGTCTGCGACAAATGACGGGTATAGCGGGCTTCCGTGAAGAGGGCCAGGTCCGTCAGTTCCAGGATCTTGACCGTTCCGGCGATGCGGTCGAGGGCCGGGCCATCGGCCTGACGCCGGACATGGGCATGGATGAACATCAGTCCGAGAAACAGGAGACCAATGCCTGCGAGACACAGGCAAAGGCTGGATTTTCTCAGGGGCAAGCGCGCTTGTCCCATTTTCTTCAGTCCTTTAGTCAATGGTTCCCTCGTAGGGATGTTAATAATTCCCTGGGAAAACTATAATTTGTGGCTGAGAATGTCAATTATTAAGATCCTTAAGTCCTGGCGTCCGGGAAAATATTTTGCATATCTAACCCAGATGTCATATGATCCCCGCAAAATCAGCCTGAGCGCTGATTTAAATGGATCTGTAAAAAGTCGCAAGCCCGTCATTGCGAGGAGCAAAGCGACGAAGCAATCTCGGGGTTTTAATTAAAATATTTTCAGAAGGGGATTATCAGATGATGAAAAGAACGCTTTCAGGCCTGCTCGGCGTGTTTGTTTTCGGGGCTTTATTCTTCTGTGTCGGGGAGAGCAAGGCGGCCCCTTTCTACGAGGGTAAGATACTGCGGATCATCGTCTGGACGGCGCCCGGGGGCGGCAATGACATCATGGCCCGGTTCGTAGCCCGGCATCTCGCCAAGCACATTCCCGGAAGGCCGGCGATCATCGTCGAAAACATGCCCGGCGCCAACGGGATCGTGGCCGCCAATTATCTCTACAACGTAGAAAAACCAGACGGTCTGACGATTGAAGCCATTGGCCGGGGACTGCCTTTCCCCCAACTGCTGAAGGCAAAGTCCGTTAAGTTCGATCTGCGGAAATTTGTCTGGATCGGTTCAACCTCTTCCGAAGCAACCGTGCTGGTGACCAGGACGGACCTTCCTTACAAGAACTTTGATGACCTCCGGAAGGCAAAGAAGCCTCTCTTTGTCGGGGACACGGGCCCGGGGGACTCATCGACGCAGTTTACCATCCTGGTAAATAAATTTACCGGACTGGACTTAAGGCAGGTCACCTACTCGGGGAGCGCGGATGTCATGTTGGCCCTGGAGCGCAAGGAAGTGGACGGCCGGGGAGGCACGTTTAGTTCCCTCAAGCCCTATATCGAGCGGGGATTGGTGCGCCCCCTGTTGCGCGGCAGTGCCTCGGTGCCGGAGGTGGAGCATCTGCCCGTGGCCGGGGACCTGACAACGGATAAAACAGGCAAGACGATTATGGCCATGCATTCCATTGTGGATCAGATTGGCCGGCCTTATGTGGCGCCTCCGGGAACCCCCGTCAAGATCGTGAAGATCCTGAGAGAGGCCTTTGCCAAAATGGTCAAAGATCCCGAGGTGCTGGCGGCTGCCAAGAAATATAATGTGGCGCTTAAATATATGCCGGCTGAGGAATGCCTGAAGACGCTGGAGACCCTCTTTAACCAACCCGAGGACATGCTTAAGGAGTTCAACAAATACGTGAAGTTCTGACTTTTATACTCCTCCCCCGCCCAGAACCTTATAAAGCGTCACCTGGCTGATGAGCCGGGAAAGGCGCAGGGTGATCAGGTTCTGCTGGGCGCCGTAGAGGAAGCGCTGCGCATCGAGCACGCTCAGGTAGCTGTCGACCCCCTTTTCGTAACGCGCCTGGGACAGGCGATAGCTCTCCGCGGTGGCATCGGTCAGTGACTGCTGCGCCGTGAGCTGATCGTCGATCGTCCCCCGCAGGGCGAGGGCGTCGGCAACTTCCCGGAAAGCGTTCTGGATCAGCCTTTCATACCGGGCAAGAAAGATCATCCGGTCGACTTCCGCCACCTTCAGGTTGGCTTGATTTCGGCCGCCATCGAAGATCGGCAGCGTGACTTGCGGTAGAAAACTCCATCCGGCAGACCCCGCCTTAAAGAGTCCGGATAACGCATCGCTCGTGGTGCCGATGCTGGTCGTGAACGCAATGCGCGGGAAAAAAGCCGCGCGGGCCGCGCCTATGTTGGCGTTGGCGGCTTTGAGAAGGTGTTCGGCCTGCATGATATCGGGACGGCGTTGCAGCGTGTCCGAGGGCAAATTTGCCCGGAACTCCTGGAGAGTGGCAAGCGCGTTCAGTCCGGTCGGCAGGGTATCCTCGGGTACGGGTGAACCGATGACGAAGGCCAGAGCGTTTTCGTCCTGGGCGACCTGGCTGGTATAGCGGGCGATGTCCACCCGTGCAGTGTCGACGCTGGTCTGCGCCTGGTAGAGGTCGAGGGCGGACGAGACGCCGGCGGAAAAACGGCGACTGGTGAGCTGGTAGTACGCCTGCTGGCTCGCGAGAGTTTCCCGGGCAAGTTTCAGCCGCTCGCGGTCGGCGGCCAGGGTCAGGTATGTTCCGGCCACCTCGGCAACCAGGCTGATCTGTACGCTGCGCTTTGCCTCCTCCGTGGAAAAAAATTCTTCCAAGGCCTGCTCTTTCAGGCTGCGCACGCGGCCGAAGATATCGAGTTCGTAAGAGCTGAAACCGAGGCCCACGCTGTATTGGTGAACCGTCTGCGGCTGGCCCGTCGGCGAGACACTTCCGGGCACCCGCTGCTCGCTTCCGCTGCCCAGGGCGTTTACCGTGGGGAAGAGCTCGGCGCGCTGGATCCGAAACAGGGCCCGCGACCTCTCGATATTGAGGGCCGCGACGCGCAGGTCGCGATTGTTCTCCAACGCGAGGGCAATCAGCCTTTGCAGCTCTTTGTCGATAAAGAATTCCTGCCAGGGGATGTCCGCCGCCGCCCTGTCCGACGGGTCGCCTGCTCCCTTCTGGTAAGCCGGGCCGCTCGGCCAGGCGGCCGGAACGGGCGCCGCCGGCTGTCGATATGGCGTCTCCATGGTCGAACAGCCCGCGAGGGCGAGCAAAGCCAGGGCCACGATTGCCCCCCGGAGTCCCCGGCCTTTTCTTGCTTTTCCTCTTCCCGCCGCAACATTGCTGAATCGTCTTTTCATCTCACTGTCCCTCCACGGCCATCGCAGGCGCTGCTGCGGGCGAGCGATACTTTGCCCGGCCGAACAGCCGTGAGACCATCACGAAGAAGAAGGGGATAAAGAGCAGGTCAATGAAGGTGGCCGAGAGCAGCCCGCCGGTGATGGCCGTGCCGATGGCGTTCTGGGCGGCGGCCCCGGCGCCTTTGGTCAGGGCGAGCGGGAGGGTGCCGAAGAAGAAGGCGAGCGAGGTCATGATGACCGGACGCAGCCGGATCTTCACCGCCGCCAGCGTGGCCTCAACCAGCTCATGGCCTTGCTGCATTTGGGCCTTGATGAATTGGATGATCAGGATCGCGTTCTTGGTGGAAAGTCCTACGGTGGTGAGGAGCCCGATCTGGAGATAGATGTCGTTGGGCAGTACCCGGAGCGTTACCGCCGTAACCGCCCCCACCAGCCCCAGAGGAAGCATCAGCAGGTTGACAAAAGGGATGGTCCAGCTTTCGTAGAGGGCCGCCACCGCGAGAAACACCACCAGCAGAGAGATAGCGTACAGGGCTGGCGCCTGTTTGCCGGCCTGTTTTTCCTCGTAGGACAGGCCGGTCCACTCGCCGCCGATCCCGGGCGGCAGTTGGGCGACCATCTTTTCCACCTCGGCCATGGCTTCCCCGGTGCTTACCCCCCGCGCCGCCTGCCCCATGATTTCGACCGAGGGCATGCCGTTGTAACGCTCCAGCCGCGGGGAACCGTATTCCCAGCGGGCCGTGGAAAAGGCGGAAAAGGGCACCATCTCGTCACGGCTGTTGCGGACATACCACTTGCCGATATCTTCGGGCAGCATCCGGAACTGCGCGTCGGCCTGGACAAAGACCTTCTTGACCCGGCCGTTTTCCAGGAAATCGTTCACGTAGGAACTGCCCCAGGCGGTGGCCAGGACTTCGTTGATTGAGGCCAGAGAGACCCCCAGGGCCCCGGCCCGGACATCATCGACGTCCAGCTTGAACTGGGGGGTGTCATCCTGGCCGTTGGGCCGCACGGCCATCAGCTTGGGATTCTTCATGGCCATCCCCAGCAACTGGTTGCGGGCCTCCATCAGCCTGTCATGGCCCAGGCCTCCCCGGTCCTGCAACTGGAAGTCAAAGCCGTTGGCCTGCCCCAGTTCCACCACCGCAGGTGGTGAAAAGGCAAAGGCGAGCCCGTCCCTGATCCCGGAAAAGGCGCCCATGGCCCGGCCCGCCACGGCCGGCGCTTTCAGGTCCGGGCGCTGGCGCAGCTTCCAGTCCTTGAGCTTGACAAAGGCGAGACCCATGTTTTGGCCGCGGCCGGCGAAACTGAAGCCGGAGACGGCAATCAAGGCATCTACCGCCTCTTTTTCCTTTTCGAGAAAATGGTGTTCTATCTGCTCGATTACTTTCAGGGTCCGTTCTTGCGTCGCGCCGGCGGGCAACTGCACCTGGGCGACAATGAACCCCTGATCCTCGTCGGGCAGGAAGGCGGTGGGAAGGCGCAGGAAGAAAAAGGCCATGGCGGCGACAATGGCGCCGTAGACTAGCAGGTAGCGCACCGGCTGGCCGAAGGAACGTGCCACGATTCCCTCATACCGGGCCCTGGCGCCATCGAATAATTTGTTGAACCAGCGGAAAAACCACTTAAACCAGCCTGTTTCACCGAAATGATGTCCCCTCGCCACCGGCTTGAGCAGCATGGCGCAGAGGGCGGGGGTCAGGACCATCGCCACCAGCACCGAGAGGATCATGGCGGAAATTATGGTGATGGAGAACTGACGGTAGATCACCCCGGTGGAACCCCCAAAGAAGGCCATGGGCAGAAAAACCGCGGCCAGTACGGTGGCTATCCCCCAGAGGGCGGTGGTGATCTGCCCCATGGACTTGAGGGTCGCCTCCCTGGGCGAGAGCCCCTCCTCGGACATGATGCGCTCGACGTTCTCGACCACGACGATCGCGTCATCCACCAAAAGCCCGATCACAATCACCAGGGCAAACATGGTCAGGGTGTTGATCGAGAAGCCGGTTGCCGCAAGCACCCCCATGGTGCCCAGGAGCACCACCGGCACGGCGATGGTGGGGATCAGGGTGGCCCGGATGTTCTGCAGGAAGAGGAACATGATGATAAAAACCAGCAGGACCGCCTCGACCAGGGTCACCAGCACCTCTTCGATGGAGATCCTCACGAACGGTGTGGTGTCGTAGGGATAGACCACCTTCATGCCTGGGGGGAAGAATTGGGCCAGTTCCGCCATTTTGGCCTGGACCCCCTCCGCCGTATCCAGCGCATTGGCGCCGGCCGCCAGCCTGATGGCTATCCCGGCCACGGGTTTTCCTTTGTAGCGGGCCTGCATGTCATAGTTCTCCGTGCCGATCTTGCTTTCCGCCACATCCCGCAGCCTGACCGTCGAACCATCGCTGTTGGTGCGCAAAATGACGGCATCAAACTGCTCCGGGCTCCGGAGCAGGGTACGGGCCGTGATGGTGGCGTTCAATTGCTGACCCTGGGGCGCCGGCATGCCGCCGAACTGACCGGCCGCGACCTGGGCGTTCTGGGCCTGGAGGGCGGCGATCACGTTATTGGGGGTCAGGCGATAGTTGTTCAATTTGTCCGGGTTCAGCCAGACGCGCATCGCGTTCTGGGAACCGAAGACCAGCACTTCGCCGACCCCTCCGACCCGGCTGATGATATCCTGGATATTGGAAACCATGTAATCCGTCAGGTTGTGCAGGCTCAGGGAGCCGTCCTCGGAAACGAGGCCGACGATCATCAGGAAGTTCCTGGTCGATTTGACGACCTGCACCCCTTGCCGCTGCACGACCTGGGGGAGGAGCGGCAAGGCCAACTGCAGCTTGTTCTGTACCTGGACCTGGGCAATGTTGGGGTCGGTGCCGGCCTTGAAGGTCAGGTTGATGGTCACGGCCCCGGCCGAGTCGCTGGCAGAGGACATATAAAGCAGGTTGTCGATCCCGTTCATCTTCTGTTCGATGATCTGGGTGACCGTGTCCTGCGCGGTCTGCGCCGAGGCCCCCGGATATACGGCGTTAATCGAAATTTGCGGCGGGGCGATGGTGGGATACTGGGAGACGGGCAAGGTCTTGATCGCCAGCAGCCCCGCCAGCATGATCATGATGGCGAGCACCATGGCGAAGATGGGACGATTTATGAAAAATCTGGACATGAAGGGTCTCCTTTATTTACTGCCCTTGGCGGCTGTTTGTTGAGCACTGCCGGGAGTCCCCTCCGCGTTGCCGCCGAAGGGCAGAGCTTTGACCGGTGTTCCCGGACGCGCCTTCTGCAGTCCTTCCAGGATTACCCGGTCGCCCGCTTTCAGCCCCTCGCTGACAAGCCAGTTGTCGCCCATGGTGCGGGCAACCTTGATGACCCGGGGCTCCGCCTTCTCATCGCTGCCCACCACCATGACCATGGCGCTGCCGGCCGGGTTGCGGGTGACCCCCCGCTGGGGAACGAGAATCGCCCGCTCGCTGACCCCTTCCTCCAGGACGGCGCGGACAAACATCCCCGGCAGCAGGGTCTGCTTCGGGTTTGGGAAGATCGCCCGGAGGGTGATGGAGCCGGTGCTCTGGTCCACCGTAACCTCGGAAAACTTCAGCGTGCCCGGCAAAGGATAGGCGCTGCCGTCCTCCAGCAGCAGTCTGACCTTCGCCTGGGCCGCCCGGTTGCTTTTCAGCAGGCCGCTCGCCAGGTTTTGCTTCAGGCGCAACAACTCGGCGTTGGACTGGGTGACATCCACATACATGGTGCTGAGCTGCTGAATGGTGGCCAGGGCCGCGGGCTGGCTGGCTGTCACCAGCGCGCCGTTGGTCACGGAAGACCGGCCGATGCGCCCGGAGATGGGGGCTGTTACCTTGGTATAGGCCAGATTGATCCGGGCCGCCTCAAGGGCCGCCTTGCCCGCCTCCACCTCGGCTTCGGCCTGCTTGAGGGCTGCCACGGCATTTTCATGGTCTTGCTGGCTGACGGCGTTGATTTTCACAAGCTCCTGATAGCGTTCGGCCTTGAGCCGTGCGGGCAGGAGATTGGCCTCGGCCTTGGCGAGGGCTGCCTGAGCGCTGCTGTAGGCTGCCTCGTAAGTAGCAGGGTCTATCTGGTAGAGGACTTCCCCCGCTTCGACATCCGTACCTTCGGTAAACAGGCGCTGCTGGACGATGCCGCCCACCTGGGGCCGCACCTCGGCCACGAGATAGGCGGAAGTACGGCCGGCAAGCTCGGTGGTCAGCGTCACGCGTTGCGGCTGCACCACCACCACTCCCACTTCGGGCGGCCCGCTGGGCGCCTGCCCGACCGCGGCGCCCTGCTTTCCGCATCCCGCCAGCATCAGCCCCACGACCATAATTCCCGCCCAGGCGGTCACCCTGGCCGCGTCCTTGCTGCGACGATACACTTCAAAAAATTTCATTCAAATCCTCTCTTCTTTCAGTAAAGTCATTCGGTCATTGCGAGCGAAGCGCGGCAATCCCGGGTGGTTAGAGATTGCCGCGGCGTCCGAGGGACGCCTCGCAATGACAGGCGGCGCGTTACCTTTCGTAGCCCCGCAACAATCCATCTACCAGCGCATGGGCCACGAGGTCACCCTTATCTTGCAAGGCATCGGGACGATATAAGGCCAAGGTTATTAAACCATGGGAGGCGCTTGCCAAGGCATGCCATATCACATCCACATCCAGATCGCGTATTCTTCCTGCCCGGATGCAGTCCCGTACCATTTCCCGGAAGGCGAAATAGATGTTGCGCGCCATCGTCTCCCTGCTAAGAAATTCTTCGTAGGTTCCGTAAGCACTATTCTTCGTGAAAAACATCATCTTGTACTGCTGGGGGTTTTTCAGACCAAATTCCATGAAGGAGAGCAACGTTTGACGGAGCTTCTCGACAGGGTCCTGAGAACCCGACCTGATATGATGCAACTGCGCGAAAAAATATGCAAAAACCTCTTCACAGATGGTGAAGAGCAAGTCGTCCTTGCTCGGGAAGTAGAGATAAATCGTCGTCGGCGAATAATCTATTTTTTCGGCGAGCTTCCGCATAGAGAAGCTTTCGTACCCCTCCTGGATAAAAAGCTCCCGCGCCGCCTCAAGAATCTCCCGGCGAAATTCCTCCTTGTGCTTGGCTCTCTTTTCGTTGATTCCCATAAATGCATACCAGCGTTATTTGTGGTTAACGGCGTTAACATATAAAGCAGCATCCTTCGTTTGTCAAGGCCTGTCATGGCGAACCAGCTGACCCCGGTGCTTCGCAGCGAGGTTATTGAAGTAGGAAACTCATGCCGTCATTGCGAGGCGTCCCTCGGACGCCGTGGCAATCTCATAATCAAGTGATTGATTCCCGCTTCGCTCCGCTCGCAATGGCCGTTGAAGTTTCTTGTAAGGAACGCCAGCCGGTGTGAAGATCGAGGGGAAAAAAAGAGGGGGGCTTAAGGCCCCCCCTGTCTTGCAAGTATTGTTCTGCTCTGGTGTTTACTCCGGCCGGATCAGCTCTCGGCGCAGCGGCCGGCATCGCTTTTCACCACCGGCGGCATATTGATCTTGATCCCTTGCTTGGCCAGTTCTTCCTCGAACATCTTCCGCACGATGGGATCTTCATCTTCGTATTCGATCTGATCTCCCCCATCCTTGGTGCTGACCTCGCACAGCTCCGTCTTGAGGCCGGTCCGGAATTTCATGCCTTCCCAGCGCAGGGCCAGGTAACGGGCCGGGGTCTTCCCGGAATTGAAGTGCTGATGAAACCACTGGTTCGGCGGCACCACAATGCTGCCCTCGTGCCAGTCATAGCGCTGGATGGGCATGCCCTCGCGCCACATCAAGGTATACCCTTGGCCGCTCAGGATGATGACATGGGCGCCGGGACCGTGGCGATGGGCTTTTTTGTACGTGCCGATCGGGAATTCCGAGATGTGGGAGCACAGGGTGTTGTTGGCGATCTCGAAGTAGACGTTCTTGCCTCCCGCGCCCCTGGCCGCCCATTCCTGAAGTTCGAAGGTCTTGACATTGGGGATGAAATTCGTATCCCAGACCCTCCCCGGGTGGGACGTTCCCTTGCCTGTGAAATAATCATCTTCGTCGTTGTAGCGGTCCTTGAAGACGTAGGGATTGTTGAAGACAAATTCATGATTATGGAAAAGGTTGATCACCGTGGGGGCCGTGGTCACGGCCATGTATTTGACCGGTTTGTCTCCCTGGCTGTTGAAGTGCTGATGCCAGGTATTCAAGGGCGGAGAAAAAAGACTTCCTTCCTGCCATTCCATGATGCGCTTCGGTCCCCCCTCGCTCCAGAAGGTGGTCGTGCCCCGTCCCTGCAGGACAAAGATCAGCTCCTCGAAGAGATGGCGCTGGGGATGCAGGCTTTGGCCGGGCGGTATTTCACAGACATAGGCGTCATTGGTCTGTCCTCCGCCTTCCAGATTGATGAAGGCCCCGAGACCGCCCTTCCGTTTCCAGGGCGTGAGGGGCACAGTCATCACGTCATCCAGATGATACCCCGTAACGACATTGATACCTTCACTTTCCAGCCACTTTTCATAGGTGGTTTGCGTGCCGAAGGGTGATGGCGGTAATTTTTTCTGCTCCATGGTTTGCAATCTCCTTTCTCATGATAAGGTAACCGCTAATCCTTATCATATTAACCATAAAAATGTCACACAAAAGCTAGAAATAGATGCTGCCAATAAATAGATTGACAAAGAAAATGATTTATGCTCTGTTCATCAAGAAAAACATGAGGGATTTCGATAGGTAACACCTAATTATAGCATAATTCAGCGGGCAGGGCCATGTTACTGAGAAAGAATTACCCCCATCCCTTCTATGGCGCAATCGTTCTGGCCATTCTTTTACTAATCCTGGCCTGTCAAACCCTTCCGGAGCGCAAGCCCCTTGATAAAGGTGGGCGGATGTATGGCATCACGGAGGGGGCCTTCCGCCACACCTGGTGGAATTATTACGAGCGGGCCCTGTCTTACGCCGACGGCGGTTTCTGGCAAGAGGCGGAACTCGACCTCCGGGAGTCCCTGGCCCTAAGGAATGCCGACCAGCGACGGGCCCGCACCTACGGCATGCATTTTGTCGACTACTTCCCCCATCGTGAACTGGGCATCGTCTTTTATTATAAGAAGCAGTATGACCAGGCTGTCCAGGAGCTGGAAGCATCGCTCAAAATGGAAAGGTCCACCAAGGCGGAAATTTACCTGGACCGGGCGAGAAAGACCCTGATCGAAGAGCGGCAGCTGGATAAGAAACCACCCGCCATCACGATCCATAGCCCGCAGCAGCCTTTTGTTACCAATGCCTTTTCCCTGACCATCGCCGGGGTGGCCCGGGATGACACCTTCGTCCGCACGATCTCCGTAGGCGACAAGCACATCCGCATCGACAGTTCCGCGCCCGAAATTCCCTTTAAGATCGAGATCCCCTTGAAGCAGGGCGAGAACCGGATCACCGTCACGGCTACGGACCTCTCCGGAAAGTCCACCCAAAGCGCTGTGGTGGTGAAGGTGACGCGCCTGGGGCCGGTTTTAAGGATCGATGAACCACAGGATGATGTGCCCCGGTCCGGTTCCGCCGTGCTGGTGAAGGGTTATGCCTTTGCCGACCCGGGGCTGGAGGAAATGATCATCAACGGCCGGAAGATACCCCTCGACGACTCCCAGGAGGCGCAGCTTCAGGAGCAGGTGCCTCTTGCCCCGGAAGATAAGGGCTTGGAGATAAAGGTCAGGGACCGGGCCGGGAATGTGACCACCGCCTTCGTATCCCTCTCCCGGACCGAGGCCCGGGAAGCAGTGCCGGGCGCCCCGGTAAAAAAAGACACCCTTCCCCCCACAATTCAACTCCGGGACTTCAAACCTGAGCAAACGACTTACCTGGACCAGGCCCTGCTCGAAGGAAACATCCGGGACAACGACCGGGTGGCGGGCCTTTTCATCAATGACGAGCAGATATTGAAAACCCCGGGGAAGAACATTTATTTCAGCCATCTCCTGGAACTGAAAGAAGGGGAGAACCTCTTCCAGATCCGCGCCATTGATCAGTCGGGGAATATCAGAAAGGAAACGCTGAAGATTAAGCGGGACATTCTCAAGGTTCGCCAGACCGGTTCCCGCCTGCGGGTGGCCGTCAACCAGTTTGAAAAGACCAGTATCGGGGCGGACCAGAAGCTCAGCTTCGGCTTCGAGGACATCCTCTCGTCTGCCATGCTCAAGCGGGCCCGCTTTTCCGTGATCGAAAGGCGGAACCTGAAGGCTGTCGTGGAAGAACAGAAACTCAGCATGAGCGGGCTGGTGGATGAGCGCAAGGCCCTCGAAGTCGGCAAGCTCCTTTCTGCCGATGACATGCTGCTCGGCTCCATCCTGGAGCGGGTGAATTCCCTGGAGATCTATGCCCGTCTCGTGGATACGGAAACGGCCGAGGTTATGGCGGCCGTGGACATCTACGGTGAGGATATCGATGTGGGGGTCCTGCGGTCCCTTGGCCAGGGTCTGGACCTGCGCCTGACGGAAGAACTGCCGCTTCTGGAGGGGATCGTCATGAAGGTGGAGGGCCGGCGCTTGGCTATCGACCTGGGCAAACAGTCCCAGATCAAACGGGGAACAAAGATCATCATCTACAACGTGGGGGGAGAAATCATCCATCCGGTTACAAAAAAAGTGATGGGTCTGGACATCCGGGAACTGGGGGAGGGCAAGATCGAAGCGGTCATGGAAGAGATGTCCTATGCGGAACTGAGCGACAAGTCAGGTAACAGCATGCTGCGGCCCATGCTCCGGGTCATCACGCGCTAGGAAGGACGATGTATGGAGACCCGATATAAATCCGCAAAGCTTGTCATTGCGAGCAGTCGACCCCGGTACTGTGCATCGTGGTTATTGATGCAAGAAACTTGTACTGTCATTGCGAGGCGTCCCTCGGACGCCGTGGCAATCCATGACAACTGAAGTTTCTTAGGCGTAGTGAAGCGACGAAGTAATCTGATAGAATTCCCTTCTATGTAAAAAGGGGCAAGGAGATTTGAGAAGTATCGGTATAAGTAGTTTCCATCCGGAAACGGTTCTTTTCCGCCCTGGCGGTGTCAATCTACGGGCTTGCTTGTGCGGCGTACGCAGTGTACGCCTCCGCGCAACCCCTTGATTTCCTAGCCAGGACGCAAAATCCCTCGTTTCCGAATTGGAAACCAATAGTGTCTCATCCGGAGTTTCCGGATGGACACTAAGTATCGAAAAGAAGAGTTGATAGCGATTCCGATCCCGATACCGACCCCGAGAATGCTGTGGTTATACTTTGGCAAAGGGGGATTGAGGGGGATTTTCTACAAAATTTCATTTCCTGAAGGGAGTTGTGCAATGAAGAACCTGTTGTGGAAAAGCATGCTGCTGACGATTTTTTTTGGTGCAGGACTTCTGCCTTACGTTCCTTGTTTGCAGGCCGCCCAGCCGCTGGAGCGCCTGGAAATTCCCTCTTCACCCAATCCTGTCGGCTCCGGAGCGCGGGCTCTCGGCATGGGAGGGGCCTTTATCGCCATAGCCGATGATGCGACGGCTGCTTCCTGGAATCCCGGCGGACTCATCCAACTGGAGAAGCCGGAAATATCTGTCGTGGGCGGGTATGTAAGAAGGACGGAAGACAACACCTTCGGGACCAATCCGGATGCCTCGGGTAAACAATCCATCGATGATTATGATCTTAATTATCTGAGCGCCGCCTATCCCTTCCGGGCCTTCAACCGCAACATGATCGTCTCCCTGAATTATCAGCGACTCTTAGACTTCAATCGGAGCTGGAATTTCGACCTGAATTTTACCAATCCCATCTTCACGGCACCGGTCGCCTTTCAGTTCGAACAAACAGGCGCCCTGTACGCCCTGGGACTTGCGTACAGCGCAGAGATTACACCCAGGATTTCCGCCGGGTTGACCATCAATTACTGGGGGGATTTCATCAACACCAACCAATGGGAGCAAAAGTTTAATACAGTCGGAAGCATCAATCTTGGCGGCATTCCAGGAACCTCTACTTTCACCAAACATGAAACCTTTGGTTTCCAAGGCTGGAACGCCAATCTCGGCTTCCTCTGGAAGATGACGGAACACTGGACCCTGGGCGGCGTCTTCAAAACGCCCTTTACCGCTGATATTGACCACGAACAAACTACGGAGGATACGACCACTTTTCCCACGGTGCCTGCTGCCGATCAGCATATTGTGGCAAGCCGCATTTTGGAAGAAGAACTGGAGATGCCCATGTCCTATGGCCTGGGACTGGCGTACCGTTTTTCCGACAAATTCACCCTGGCCGGCGACGTGTACAGAACGCACTGGAGCGATTTCATATTCAAGGACTCCCAGGGTATTGAGACATCGCCCATCAGCGGCCGGCCGAAAGACAGCGCCAACATCAGCGATACGACCTGGCTCCGTTTAGGCGGGGAGTATCTGATCATCGGCAGCAAGTACGTCGTGCCGCTCCGGGCCGGCATTTTTTATGATCCGGCCCCGGCAGAAGGGTCGCCGGACAATTTCTTCGGTTTTGCCTTGGGTACGGGCCTCGCCTATGACCGTTTCATCTTTGACATCGCCTACCAGTATCGTTTCGGTAACGGAGTTGGTACTTCCACCCTCCAAGACACAAACTTCTCCCAGGACGTGCAGGAACATACCCTGTACACGTCGCTGACAGGTGGTCTGGGTTCTTAGGACAGGAGACAGGGATTTATAAGTGGGAAACTGCCCTGGGTTCATGTTCATGCCGCAGCCTGTCTCTGCGGGGTGCTGTAGTAAACCATAGCCGGGGTCTTCCTGTCA
>Ga0209514_10001726_pt1 | contig 36292 bp, 40 predicted proteins | sample Subgrocontami58m_FD_187452 | JGI IMG/M metagenome (GOLD analysis project Ga0209514, IMG submission 187452) | Subsurface groundwater microbial communities from S. Glens Falls, New York, USA - GMW37 contaminated, 5.8 m (SPAdes) (version 3) | ecosystem: Environmental > Aquatic > Deep subsurface >...
CCTCGGCGTCCCCCGCGCCTACGTCTACGAGCACGCGCCCGAGCTCGGCGCCCGGCGGCTCGGCTCAGGACCTCGAGCGCGCCTCCGCTTCAGCCTCGCTGACGTCGATGCGGCGCTGTCCTCCTGCTCCATGAGCAGGGGGTCAGAACCACCCGCGAGCCGCGCGGCTGGGCCGATTCGGCGTAGGCGCCGCACCGCGGATTTGGGCACTAGCGTCGAACTTCTGCCAATTCGCGGCTCGTTTCGGGCCGCCGGCGACTCAGGACGGGCCGCATGATCGCGTTCACGGTCCACGGCGAGCCGATCCCGCAGGGCTCGAAGACCCGGACCCGCTGGGGCGGCATCCGCGAGGACAACCCGCGGACGAAGCCGTGGCGGGCCACCGTCGCCGCGGACGCCGCGCTCGCCATGAACCGTCGGCCGCTGCTCGCCGGCGCCGTCGCGCTCGAGGCCGTCTTCACGTTCCCGCGGCCGAAGGCGCACTACGGGACCGGGCGGAACGCGGGCACTGTGAAGGCGAGCGCGCCGACGCATCACACGAAGACGCCCGACCTCGACAAGCTGCTCCGCGCGCTCGGCGACGCGCTCACCGGGATCGTCGTCCGCGACGACTCGCAGCTCTCGCGCGTCACGGCGACCAAGGTCTACGGGAAGCCCGCGCGCGTCGAGGTTCGTGTCGCCGAGGTTGGAGATGAGGCCGCGCTACTCCGGGTCGGCGGCGACCGATGACGCCGAGCACAAGCAAACGGGGAAGGGCAGGCTCGCTCCTCCTGACGCGAGTCGCCGGCCTCCTCGTTCGTCGCCTGCGCGCCGGGGCGGACGCCGCCGTGCTGGGCACGACAGGCACGGCGACGGGGGGTGGGGGTAGGGGAAAAAAGTCGCTGATGGAACTGGAGTCCCGCTCTGCTAAGGATCCACGACGGTCGGATGCGGCAACCACAAAGGAGGCCGCCCCCTTGACCAAATCATGGGACTCCGGCTCGGATCCGCACCGGCCGCAGAAATCGCCGGACCCGCGTGTCTCCGTCGCCGGTACGGTGCGGGGCATGACCGACGAGCGGCGGTACTCGGAACTCAGCGAGCCGGAGAAGCTTGCGCGCCTGTGGCAATTGCTGCCAGGCTATGTGGCGGCGGTCGCACGCCGGGAGGGCGTGACTCCGCACCGGGTGCTTGAGGTGTTGCGCGAGCGGTTGCCTGACGACGAGACGTGGTATGCGGAGCTGGCGGCGATCGACGCGGGGGTGCGTGAAGCGCTCTCCGACCCGTCCGGCACTATGGAAGCTGACGAGGAGGCGATGTAGCGATGGCGTTCGCGAGGATCAAGACGTACGGTTTCGGCTCGGGGAAGGGCTACTCGGCGATCGACCGGAACCTCGCAGGCGCCGGCGGCTACCAGGGGTATCAGGCCACCCCGAAGAAGCCGCGGGTGATTTCCTACCTGTCGCAGGGGGCGACCGCCCCGAGGCCGAAGGCGACACCGTTGGCGTCCACCACGCCCGGCTACGGTGGCCCGACGAACCCGGACGACACGCCGAGGGCGGCCCCCATCGCGGCCCCGGCGGCTCCGGCCCCCGCTCCGACTCGGGAGACCGCCCCACGCGACCCGAACGTCAACTACGAATCAGACCCGATCCTCCAGAAGATCAGGAAGGCAGCGCAGGGGCAGCGGGATACCGCGCAGTCGGCGGCGCGCACCCGCAAGGTGCAGCTTGCGACGCAGCTTGGCGACACCGGGTTCGCCCGTGAGCTTGGCCTCTCGGACGCGGAGACGGCCGCTGCAGCAGCGAACCCCCTCTCGGATCTCGCCCTGCTCGGACGGACAGAGGAGAAGTCCACCGCCACCTTGGAGGACGCGCTGAACAAGGCGAACCTCTACTTCGGCGGGCACCGGGGCACGCAGCTCGGCGAACTCGCCCAGAACTTCCTCGGGCAGCGGGCAGGCGCGCTCGGGGCCGCCCGGCAAGGCTACGCCGGGATCCTCGGCGACCTACTCTCGAGCGAGGGTGACGCGGACCGGATGGAGCTCGAAGCGGACGCGGCAGCGTACGGACGGGAGCTCGACCGGCAGCGGGCCGGTGGCGCGGGAGCGCCTGCTGGACCTGCTGGCCCCGGCACGCCGCCCCCGCTCCTCCCGCCGGATGGCCCGCCGCCGGGCACTCCACCGCCGCTTCTGCCGCCGGGAGGTGGCGACCCAGTTCGCGGGGCCGCCTCGATCGTTTCCGGTTTCGGTGGCGCGACCGATCCGAACGATCCGCTCCGGATCAACCTGCTCGCCGGCCGCGCTCGCCCCGGCGCCGCTACGGCAGCGGCTCCGCTCGCGCAGGGAAATCCGCTGCTCCGAGAGCTGCTACTCGCCCGCGCACGCGAACAACGGCTCGGCTTCTAGCAGGCCGCGTCGGCTCGCACGTAGGCGACGACCTGGCGGAGCGTTGCAGCGCGCTCCTTGGGTCTACGGCCAGATGCCGTCGCCGGGCGTAAGGTCGAGTGCACCGCCGGAGCGGCACTCCGCAGACCAGTAGGCCGGGTAGCTCGTCTTCTTGAGCGGGTAGATCGCCGTCCAGTTGTAGTCTGAGGCGGTTTTCGCCTCCTGCTCCGATGCACCGAGGCGCTTCGCAACGCTCGTCACCGCCTGGAGTCCGTAGCAGTCCGTTTCGGCCTCGTCGAGGATCCCCTTCAAGTGGTAGCTCTCGTGGGCGAGCGTCCAGAGCGCGTAGGGATAGTTCCTCCACTCGTCGGCGCCCGGGCACTTCACGACGATCTCGCGGACGTGTTGCACGGGCACGGTCGTCGTCACGATCCGGACCTTCCAGACGTAGACCGGCTTGCCCTTGCGGAGCACGGGCTTGCCGTTCTTGAGCAGCGGCTTGCGCTCGCGGACGCGCTTCTGCTTCTGCACCCACTCGGTCACCGTTTCGGTGCCGTTGTTGCACCAGTAGGCGGGCTTCGGAGTCGCGGTCGCGTAGCGGTCGAGGAACAAGCAGGCGGACGGCGATAGTTCGGCGAAGCCCCACCAAGGCTGAGCATATCCTGCCGCGGAGCCGATCCTGTACGTGGCCAATAGTTGCGCCCAGTCGTACTCTCCGTTGCAGCGCACTCCCACCGGTCGCCCGGCGATCTCGCTCGCGACCTGGCCGAAGAGCCGCTCAGCCTCCGTCTCGATGTTCGCGCCGCCCTCCCAAGGGAGCGGGCGCTCGCCCTCGGCTCTCGCCGACGCAGCGGCAAGCGCGCTCGACACTCCGAGCAGGACTACCGCCAGCACCGCAAGCCGTCGCCTAGTCATCGTCTCCGAACTCCTGTTCGGCGCACTTCGGGCAGAACGTGACCGCCTGCCCCTCGTCGTCTAGGTACGCGCGCCAGCCCTTCGCCTCATCGTTGGCAACGGTAGCGCAGTTGCCGCAGATCAGCGGTTGGCGTGCGTTGGTAGTGGCTCTCACGTTCTCTCCGCCCAGGATCCGCGGCGCCTCCGGTGAGCAGCGGCGGCTCGAACGTGAAGACGATGCGCGAGCGGAACCGCTATCGAGGGTTCCCGGGACCGGTCGAGCCACGCTTGGACGGCGCTTTCGGGGTAGAGGCGGTCTTTGCCGACACGGACCGTTTCGACCTCACCTGCGGCCGCGAGACGTCGCAGGGTCTCGGGATGGATGCCGAGCAGCTCCGCGAGCTCCGTGCCCTTGTAGTGCTTCTCGATGGCCATTACGCACCGCCCTTTCCCACCGTCCTTTAGTCGGACGATCTTGGCGCAGCGCGCGGCGCATGTCTACCCTCTCCGTGGCCCTCGAGGCTCGGCGGAGGCCCTTGGGGGCTCGGCTGCGTCGGGCGACGTTCCGAGTTGGTCGGGCTAGCTCCGAGGGCCACGGGAGAGGTTGATCTAGTCGAGTGTCGCAACTACGCGACCGCGTCTCTATCCCTCGCGAGGGGCAGGCCCATGTGGGGCGCGGCGATCCTTACCGCGTGCGCCCGGTTGTGGGCGCCGAGCTTCCCGAGGATGTGCCGGACGTGGCTCTTGACGGTCTCCTCGGCGATGTAAAGCAACCGTCCGATCATGATGTTGTTCGCCCCTTCGGCGACGAGCGCGAGCACCTGCCATTCTCGGGGCGTCAGCGACTCCGGCCCCCACTCGCCCTCACGCGCTGAGACGAGGTTGCTCGGCTCACGTCGGACGGTGAGCCCCCGTAGGCGCTCCAGTAGATCCGCGTCGAGATGTGCTGCCGGCTCAGGGTTGCCGTCGTCCGTCCACGAGACGCGCGCTTCGATTGCGGACATGTCCGCTTCCTCCCTAGCGCAACGCCCTCCGAGCAACGCGACTGGACCGCGCGCCCGGAGGGCGTGCGCAGTCTGTCAGATGGAGCGGAGGATGCCGGGTCCAGTCCAGCATGGGCGGGAGCGTACTCCGATCGGGTGGCCGGCACAAGGGACGCGCTGCGCGACACGTACACGTCACGCCCTCCCCGCGCCCGTGAGAGCCTCCTGCGGGCCTCGCAGGCCGTGGCGCGGAGGATTCCATCGGCCCCGGCTCTCACCGCTCTACGGCAAGCGCGCCCCTGAGCGGCCCGGAGACGCGCCCGTAGCCTCTCAGGCGGCCTCTGCGTGCGAATCGTGACTTCGCGGCCAGTTAGCTGGCGGCGCGATTCGCGACGACGAAACGAACGAGGGCGAGGAGGTCCTCGCTCAGATTCTCGAAACGAACGCGCCCTGACTGCGTCAGATGGGGAGGAAGCTTCGCGAAGAGCTCGTCGGCGAACGATGGCGCGATCGCATCCACGCCCTCGAAGTCCAGGACCACGTCATTGGTCGCGGCTGCGGCTTCGACGCGCGCTCGGAGATCCTCGGCGAGAGTCCGCGTCGTCAGGACCGAGCCGAGTTCGTCAGCCAGCTTAAGCATTGTCATCTCGGTTGTCGGCATCTTCGAGCTCCCGGTAAACCCTGTTGATGTCGAGCGGATGGTCCATCCTCGCGCGGAGTGCGACGATGGTCCCTGGGAAGGTGTTCGTGCGGCCAAAACCCTCCTCTCTCGATCCACTATAGACCTCGCCGCGGCCGGAACGAAGCAGTAGCACGCCGCCGTTTTCTCTGAGGAGTAGGCGCGTGATGTAGAGCCCGATCCCCGAGTTGCGTCCGGTCGTGTTCCCGGTCACGCGGCGCTCGAGGGCGGTCTTCACGGCTTCCAGGTCGTCGTTGATGTGCGCATACGCGGGGTTCTTCGTGAGACTCGCGCGGATCCCTACGCCCAGGTCAACGATCGCGACCTCGATCTCGCTGCGGCGAGGCCACGCCTGAGCCATCGCGAACCCGCCAAGAGGGGTATCAGCGTGATTGAGGACATTCTCGGCGAGCTCGTCGAAGCAGATCCGGATGGAGGCCCTCGCGACCGTGTCTGTCACGCATCGCTCGGCGACGGCATTTGCCATCTCGGCCGCGACGAGGTGATACTCGTCACCCGCGAAGTGCTGGCACGGCCGAAAGCCGACAGGATCCCGGCGCTCGAAATCCTCCTCCCAGTCGGCGGCGTCCTTCGTCACGAGCCTGACGAAGTCCATTCGCTCGAGGTAGTGGCGCGTCAGGGGCGACCGCGGCATATAGAGGCTAGCGTTCTCGGCGAGAAGGCCGGCCTGTGTGATGCGCCTCAGCGCAGCTGTCAGGATCGTTAGCGCCGTTGGGCCGACGAAGGCGAGGCGCTGGAGATCGATCTCAACAGTCGCAGGCTTCGTGAGCTGGAGGATCGGCAACACGTCGCGGATCAGCCGCTCGATCTGGGAGAGCGGGTAACCGCCCGCGAGGCGAAGTACGACATCAGGGCGACGAGGGACACGGGGCACTCCGTCAGTCTCCCTCGTGTTGTCCTCGCGCTGCAACTCCCCCACGCGAGAGCGGTCTGGGAGGCTCCGTAGGCGTGGAACAGCCGCTCCCGGAGGCGCTCGGCTACCCGTTCCCCGGGTAGCCGTCGGCCGCGCGCTCGACGTCACGCGCCAGCGGGTAGCGCAGCCTACTCCGACCCAGCGACTAGTTCGCGCTCCGGCTCGGCTCGAGGAAGTCACGCCGTCCGCTTCGTCTTGAGCGGAGTGCGATCCCAGCTGCTGGACTTGAGTCAGCATGCGGTGTAGGGTCGCGCTACCCGCTCAGGAGGAACCGCGATGCTGCGTCTCGCAATCGCCGTAGCTGTCGGTATCGCCTCGCTCGCGACAGCCGCCGCGCTCGCCTCACCGGGAGGACTCGACTCTCGCGGCGGCCATCACTGCTGGACGAAGTGCGCCCGTTACGGCCTCTACACCGGCCAGTACCACTGCCACCGCGCGCCCTGCAACGCGTCGGACATCCGCACGCACCGACGGCACGGGCACTAGCCGGCGCTCGCTCGACTGGAGCGACGGCGGCTCCGTCCGGCACGCCTGCTCGCATATGCACTAAGGTTGCCGAGAGTCAGTGTCCGGCTAAAGGCTCAGCACCTCAGATGCCGACAGGAGGTGAAGATGGCCACCGCTCACGACGTCGCTGCCTATGTCCTGCAAAAACAGGGCCAGATTTCGGCGATGAAGCTTCAGAAGCTCGTCTACTACTCGCAGGCGTGGCACCTCGTCTGGGACGACGAGGTGCTCTTCGACGAGCGCGTCGAAGCCTGGGCGAACGGCCCCGTGGTGCGCGACCTCTACGCGCGGCACCGCACGAAGTTCTCGGTGCGGACGTGGCCATGGGGCGATCCCAACGCACTGGCTAACAGCGAACGGGAGACCATCGACGCTGTACTCCGCTTCTACGGCGACAAGCCGGCACATTGGCTGAGCGAACTGACGCACAGCGAGCCTCCGTGGGCCGACGCGCGCAAGGGCCTTAGCCCCGGCGATCGAAGCAGCCGCGAGATCACTCAGGCGGCGATGGCGGAGTACTACGGCTCGCTCTAGGGGCAGGGCTGCGCGCAAGCAACCGAAGGTCGGCTCGCTCCCATCGGTTGCTAAGACCCCTGCGGTAGCCGAGGACCCGGGCGCGGATTACAGGCGGCTATCCTGGCACCTGTCGATGGTCGATCTAGATGGCCCGTGGGGGTGGCGCAACCTCGGTCTAGACAAACTCGACGAGATTCACAAGAAGCTGTGTTCCTTCGAGAAGATGACCGTTGGACAACTCGTCTCAGGTCGCGGGCACCACAAGATCGCTGCTTCGAGCGTTTGCAAGCAAGCCCGCGAACGACTGGTCGAGCTTGAGCGTGACGACCTGGACGACCTCTGGTCGCTCCATCTGACGACCGTGGAGCGCGTGTGGGGGAGTATCACCGGCTCAACGTTTTCACTGCTCTGGTGGGACCCGGATCACACGGTCTACCCGGTTGGCAAATCGAATTAGGGGTTCACCGTGAAGCTCGGGCCGCGCGGACGCGAAGGCGATCCAGGGGCGCGACTCCGAGGGTTTGTAGCAGGCGGTCGCCTACCACTTATCGAGCACCACTTCCCGCTCGCGCGGCCCGACCTGCTCGACGGCGATCGTCTCCGTGGCGAAGCCGGCGCGCGCGCACGCCCACGACCAAAATCGCCCGGCAACGTCCGGTCCCGCAATCGAGCGAAGGAGGCACCGCGCCCGTGCTGAGGATCGACATGAAGCACTTGTCCGCGATCGACGAGATCGATCAGACCGACACGCAAACGATCGTCGCGCGTGTCGCGGGGCGCGTCATCCGGGTCACGGCCGTCTACGATCTCCGAGCGAGCAACTTCCACGCTCGCTACTACGAGCGTGGCGAGGCCGCGCTCGACGGGCGAATCTACGAGATATGGCACCCGCTCGACTACCCGGACGCCTACGGCACGTCGATTTCAGACTGCCTCCGTATGGCGCTCGGCTTCGTCTCCGTCACCAAGTAGGCGGAGGGAGACTCGCTCCGTGGCGGACGAACCGCAGACTCGAGAGGCGCTCCGATGCTGCGAGTGCCGCCGGCCCTGGCTCGCCGACTCGTCAACCGCGGCGATCAACCCACGATGGAGGACTGAGTAAAGCGAGTCTGCGGCCGAGCATGTGAGGGTGAGGATGCCGCGTGCTCTCGTGTGCTTACTGCTGGGCCATCGGCTCGGTCCGCCTGAGCGCGTTCTAGGTGTCGAAGTGCGCCGCTGCGTCCGCTGCGGCAAGATCGCCTAGCGAGCGTCAGCGAGCGGCTGCGTCTGGCGCGAAGGGGCGCGTCCGCGCGACTGCTCACCGAGGAGACGAACGCGCGGCTACTCGACCGTCCGCTCGGCGCAAATCACGGGTTGACCGTCTGCGCCCTCGACGATCTCCGTCACGACCGCCATGTCACCACCGATGTCGATCTCCTGGCCGGCGCCGGGAGGCTCGTCACCGATGTATCCCGCGATCGAAATCGCCGAGTGGGTTCCTCTCCGGGTGGTCAGGGAGACGTTCCAGGTTTTCATGCGGCGGAGCCTATGCCTTCGCCCGGGTGCGCGCCAGCACTTCGAGTGAGTAGCGGCTCGGTTGAATGGGCACAAATCCGCTTCTAGTGCCCAAACCCCCAGTAATCGGGCCGAATCGACGGGTATCGCGGCGAGCGCGGGGACGGTAGCGTGGGCCTGGAAACGGCTCAGCCATGCGGCAAAGAGAGCGGGGCGGCCTTGAGAGCCGCCCCGCTTTACACGCAGGAGGTCGCAGGTTCGAGCCCTGCACCGCCCACCTCGCGTCCCCGGTCGGCGGCGCCTCGCGCCGCTGCGCGCACCGGGCTCTCCGGGGCCGTATTCACATACTGTCCCCTCCGGCCCGGCACGCGCAGCGACGCGCCGGGAACGCGAGGCGCAGCGGCGCTCGCTCGAGCGCGTCCGCGGCGCTCAGACTGCTTCGAACTGCGCCTCTTCGGTCGAGCCTTTGAGGGCGAGCGTCGAGCTGTGGCCGCCCGAGACCGCCTGCGCGATCTCGTCGAACCAGCCGGCGCCGACCTCGCGCTGGTGGCGGGTCGCCGTGTAGCCCTGCTCCTCGAGCGCGAACTCGTGCTCCTGGAGCCGGACGTACGCGGACATCCCCTCCTCGGCGTAGCCGCGCGCCAGCTCGAACATCGAGGCGTTGAGCGCGTGGAAGCCGGCCAGCGTGATGAACTGGAACTTGTAGCCCATCGCGCCGAGCTCGCGCTGGAAGCGGGCGATTGTGTCGTCGTCGAGGTGCTTGCGCCAGTTGAACGACGGCGAGCAGTTGTACGCCAGCAGCTTGCCGGGGAACTCGGCGTGGATCGCCTCGGCGAACTCCTGTGCCTCCTCGAGGGTCGGCTTGGACGTCTCCATCCAGACGAGGTCGGCGTACGGCGCGTAGGCGAGCCCGCGCGCGATCGCTGCGTCGATCCCCGCGCGGACGTAATAGAAGCCCTCCGGCGTCCGCTCGCCGGTGACGAACGCGGCATCGCGCTCGTCCACGTCGGAGGTGAGCAGCGTCGCCGCGTCGGCGTCGGTGCGCGCGACGAGGACCGTCGGCACGTCGGCGACGTCGGCCGCGAGGCGCGCGGCGCCGAGCGTCCGGATGAACTGGCCGGTGGGGACGAGCACCTTGCCCCCGAGGTGGCCGCACTTCTTCTCGGCGGCGAGCTGGTCCTCGTAGTGGACGCCCGCCGCGCCGGCCTCGATCATCTGCCGCATCAGCTCGAAGGCGTTGAGCGCGCCGCCGAAGCCGGCCTCGGCATCGGCGAGGATCGGGACGAGCCAGTGCCGCTCGTGCGTGCCCTCGGACCACTCGATTTGATCAGCGCGTAGGAGCGCGTTGTTCAGGCGCCGCACCGTCGCGGGCACGCTGTTCGAGGGGTAGAGGCTCTGATCGGGGTAGACGGCGCCGGCGAGGTTCGCATCGGCTGCAACCTGCCAGCCGGAGAGGTAGATCGCCTTCAGGCCCGCCTTCACCATCTGCACCGCCTGGCCGCCGGAGAGCGCACCGAGCGCGTTCACGTAGTCCTCGGTGTGGAGCAGCTCCCAGAGACGCTCCGCGCCGAGCCGCGCGAGCGAGTGTTCGATCCGCACGGAGCCGCGCAGCCGGATCACCTGCTCGGCCGTGTAGTCGCGCTCGATGCCGCGCCAGCGCGGGTCCTCGGCCCAGGAGCGCTCGAGCCCGGCGGCCTCGCCGGTGCGGGTCGGGCGGTTCCCATTCAGGTGCTGATCGCTCACAGGTGCTCCTTCGGATCCGAAGTAAGGGATTCGGATCCTAGATGCAGCACCGGACGCCCGTCAACTCCGAATCCGGCGCTTTTCGGATCCAGAAAGAGGATCGCCGGCGTCCGGGCGAGCTGTCAGCGCGAGGCGGGCTGCGCCAGGATCCGCTCCAGCAGGTTCCCGGAGGAGAGCACGTGCTCGCGGGCGAGCGCCCGGGCGCCGGCCGCGCTGCCGGCGGCGAGGGCCTCGATGATCGCCCGGTGCTGCCGCTCGTTCGCGCGGTAGAGCTCGTCCAGCTCGGACGCGTCGTTCGGCGCCCAGGCGGCGGAGCCGGAGAAGCGCGCGCTCTTCGCCAGGCGCTCGATCAGCGGCATGCCGGCAACGCGGTAGATCACGTCGTGAAAGGCGTGGTTCGCGCGCACCCAGTCGGTGACGAGCCGGTCGCGGTCGCCGTCCGCGGTGGAGCGGCGGCGGAGCTCGTCCGTCAGCCACGCAAAGCGGTCCTCCGCCGCCTCGAGCTCCTCGAGGTCGGCGCGGGTGAACTTGCCGGCCGCGATCTCGGTCGCCAGGCTCTCGAGCTCTGCGCGGACGAGGAACGCTTCGCGCAGCTCCTCGCGTGTCAGCGTCCGCACGCGTACGCCACGGTTCGGCTCGAAGGAGACGAGCCCGAGCGCGGCGAGGCGGCGCAGCGCCTCGCGGATCGGCGTCCGGCTGACCGCGTAGCGCTCCGAGAGCTGCTCCTGCCGCAGCACCGTTCCGGGCTCGATGTCGCCGGAGACGATTGCCTGCTCGAGCGCGAGCGCGACGTCGTCGGCCTTGGTGCTGGTCAGCGTGGTCACGTGCTGAGTGTAGAAGGACTCGCGCCGGGCGCTGCCGGAGCATGCCGCGGAGAGCTTCCCCGACGCGGGCTACGTTGACACGTGGCAGCACGAGGCAGAAGATCGAGCCCACTCGACAGCTGCGGAGGTGAGGGAAGATGGGAACGAGATTTCTGACCCTCGTCGTTACCGTGCTGGCTGCGCTCGCCGCCGCGGGCGCAGGGGCCGCCGGCGGTGGCCCGTCGTGCACGACGATCCGAGACGGGACGCTCGTCGACAGCGCCGGAAACACGCTCGTCCAGGGCTACGACGCCTACGGCTACAACTACCAGGCGCACATGTTCAACGGCACCTATGACAGCTCCGACCGGGTGCTGGACGGCACGTACTGGGGTAGTACCGGCGACTACGTCGACGACAGCCTGATCATGAAGTGGAGCGACACCTGGCTGGCCAACGTCGACTGCAACGGCGACGGCAGGCTCGACCGTGGCCTCGTCGACGGCGTCGTCGGTGGGACGAGCCTCGGGTGGCTGACGAACCACCTCGCGGGCGACTACTTCGACGCCGAAGGCGTCGAGCAGCACTACACGTGGTTCGAGAAGATCGTCTGGGTCGGACCGGGCGGCCCCCTCTGGGGCGAGTACGAAGTCATCCAGCAGGTCGGCAACGACGCGGCGTTCGGCCTCCACGGCCTTCAGTTCAAGGTCGGGGCGCCGGGCTTCGGCCTGAATGACGGCTGGACGGCGAACTAGCCACTGCAAGAGCCCGGATCGGAGTTGCGCCTGACGACGGGGGCTCCGGCCCCCGTCGCAGTGCTCGGCCTCACGCGGCGGCGAGCGGGTCGAGCACGAGGATGCCCGATCCGTTCTGCGCCTGGGTGAAGCCGTACTGGTAGAGGCGCGGCCGCGTCAACCGGTCGATGGTTTCGAGCTCCGGAGCCGGGATCGCGCCGAGCCCCGGCGGCACCGCGCTGGGCAGCGTCTGCGCCAGCGGCCGGCGCAGCTCGCCTGCGACGTCGGCGCGGGTGAGGAAGACGGAGGTGCTCGCCTCGGCGTCCGGGCGCGGCGGCAGGAAGATGACGATGGAGTCCGCGGTGCCCACGTACTTGAAGGTGTAGAGCGCAAGCTCGAGCGCCTCGCGCCGTAGCAGCTGGTGGCGCTCCTCCGACGCCTCGCCCTCCGTGATCGAGCAGCGGTCGCCGAGGCCGCAGAGGACGAACATCAGCGCGTCTCCCGAGCGCAGGATCTCGATGTCGTCCTCCTCGGCCTGTCCGGTCGAAGTGTCCGGGCGCACCGCGATCGTCTCGAGCGGCAGCGTCGTGCCGTCGCTCGCCGTCGCCGAGGGCGGCCCGACGATCGCCGCGGCAAGCTGGTTGCCGCTCGGCAGCCGGTAGCGCTTCGAGACATGGTCCGCGATCTGCTTGGCCTTGGCCCCGTCCGACCCGTCCGGCTGCCAGCTCGACCACTCCGGCGCCGGCGGCTCGTCGGGACGGGTGGCGACGACGATGAACGAGCCGACGGCGCCGCCGACGATCCCGGCGAACACGATGTAGGCGAGCGCGAACCGGTATCGGTAGGCCGTGCTGCGGGCCCGCTCGGCCCGGTCGAGCCGCGCGGCCTGCCGCTTCGAGACAGTTGTGGTGACGGAGACGTGCGTCGGGGCCGGCTCGGGCAGCTCGGGCGAGGTGTCCGAGCTCACATCGTCGGCCATGCGCGCTCCTCGCGATAGTCGACGTCCGGCATCTCGAGCTGCTGCGCGTCGAGCAGCTCGATCAGCTCGTCACCGAACAGCTCCTTGCGCTCGGCGAGCACGTCGGCGATCCGCTCGACCGCCGCGCGGTTGTGCTCCACGAGGTTGTACGCAGCGACGTACGCCTGCCCGAGGATCTGGGCCGCCATCGAGCGCTTGTCGCGGTCACCGAGGACGCCGGCGATCGGGTTCTCGGAGAACGGCCCACCGCCGGAGGTGCGGTTCATGATCTGAAGGCCGATCTGCTCGAAGCGCTTGGCGATCTTCTCCCGCTCCTCCTCGATGTCCGTCGCCTTCGCCTGCCGTCCGGGCGGGCCGAGGTCGATCGCCGCGGGGCCCATGGCCGAGGCGCCGACCATCAGCGCGGCCTGCGCGGTCACCGAGAAGACGTCGCCGCCCACGCCGTTCGAGTTCTCGCCGTAGAAGACGCGCTCGGCGGCCATCGCGCCGAGGCCCCAGACGAGCCGGGCGAACTCGTCGCTGCGGAAGCGGCTGAAGCGCTCCTCCTTTTCGAGCGCCTGGTGGTGGCCGAGCGAGCCGCCGCGCATGCGAATCGAGAGGCGGGTCGACTCGGCCCCCTTCATGTAGACGTGGCCGCAGACGGCGTGGCCGGCCTCGTGGATCGAGACGGCCCGCGTCTCGGCCGCGATGTACTCGACGCCGATCGCAGTTCCGGCCTCGACGGTCGTCATGGCCTCGACGAGGTCCTCCCAGGTGAAGTACTCGCGCCCGCTGTGGTGGGCGATCGTCAACGCCATCGAGGTCACCTGCTCGATCATGGCCGGCGAGTAGCCGTTCGTGACCCGGGCGATCTCCTCGCGGCGCTTGCCCGAGTCGAGGTCCTGCGCGTGCGCGACCTTGCCCACGTAGAGGTCGAGGATGTCGAGCCGGTCCTGCTTCGTCGGCGTCCGGAACCACACGTGACGGCCCATCCGGCCGGGCCGGATGAGCGCCGGGTCGAGCCGGTCGATCGGCACGTTCGTCGCGCCGACGAAGTAGATCTGCTCCTTGCGCGGGCCGGGCGCCGGGAGGCGCAGCGACACCTTGCCGAGCCGGCGCGGAAGGATGTACGTCGCGTCGAGGAACGTGTTGAACCGGCTCGTCAGCGTGCGGCGCAGGAACGGCGGGTTGTCGATCCCGTCCATCACGACGAGCAGCTGGTTGAGCGCCAGGGAGCCCCCACCGCCCATCCCGGGGAACATGAAGCCCCAGAGCCCCGCGGAGCGGGCCGCGAGACCGGACGGGCCCGCCGGCTGCGGCGCGCGCTCGGCGAACAGCCGCTCCCGCCACGCCCGCGACTCGAGCACGAGGTCGCCGCTCGGGTTGAGGGCGCCGTTTGGGCCGAAGAACAGGTGGTCGTGGACGCTCAGCGGCGTGAACCCGCCGCCGCTGCCCCCGGCGCCCCCACCCTGCAGCGCCTGCCGGCGCATGCCGACGGCGTCGATCTCGTCGATGAACACGATGCACTGACCGCCCCACTTGCGCGCGAGCCGCTTCGCCTTGGCGGCGAGGAAGCGGACGATGATCGCGTCGATGCCGATGAAGGTCTGTGCGAAGCCCGAGCCGGGGATCGAGACGAAGGGCGAGTTGAAGCCCGTGGCGATCGCCTTCGCCAGCATCGTCTTGCCGGTTCCCGGGGCGCCCAGGAAGAGCAGGCCACGCTCGCGCTTGCCGCCCGCCCGCTCGAAGGCCTCGCCGGACTGCCAGATCGTGACGACGCGGCGCACCTCCTCCTTCGCCTCCGCCTGGCCGCGCACGTCTGCCAGCTTGACGCCCCACTCCGCGTCGCCCGGCTCGTAGCCCCGGATCTGCGAGATCCCCATCAGGAGCATGGGGCCCATGAGGATGCCGAAGTTGGCGATGAAGAGGAAGAAGACGAAGACGACCTGGATCCAGAGCGTGGGGGAGCTGAGAACGTTCCCGAGCCCGCCGAACATGAAGCCCCACGAGCCGAGCCAGGTCGCGTCCGCGTTGCCCTCCGCAGTCCGGACGAGCCAGATCGCCGTCATCAGAATGAGCAGCACGGCGCCGAGCCGGGCCTTCTTGTACCAGTACCACGCGCGGCGGCGGCCCATGATGTCCTCCCCGCGCAGCTGCTCGCTCTCGGCTCCGAACAGGCTCGGCCAGGGGATCAGCCGGCGCAGCCCGAGATCCACGATGCCGCGGAAGGAGATCACGACCGCGAGCGTGGCGAGCAGCGACGTCCACCAGCGCCAGCCGTTCTGCTGCGTGAACCAGACGAAGAGCGCGGGGCTCGTGAGGAGGGCAACGGCGGTTGCCGCGCGCGTCAGCCGCCGCCACGACTGGGCGAGCTCCTGCGACGAGGCGGCGGGGGATGCGCCGACCAGTGACTCCGCAACTGTCATCTCGGGAGTGTAATTCGCGCCTCAGCAGGAATCGGTTGTCGCGCCGTTAAGTCCCCGTGGTAGGAAGGTGACCGTGAGCGAACCCACTCAGGATGCGCGGAGCTACCACGGGCCGCGGTATCGCGCGCTCCTCCTCGACATCGCGCTCGGACTCGCGACGCTGGCGCTGCTCTCGTTCTCGGCCGCCGGGGACGGCCTCTACCGGGTCGTGGACGGTCTGCGCTGGTGGGCGGCGGCACCGCTCCTGGCGTTCCTCACCGTCGGCGTCTCGGCGGTCGTGCGGGTGCCCGTCGCGCTCTGGCGCGACCTGGCGCACGAGGGGCGGTTCGGCCTCTCGACGCAGACCGGGGCCGGCTTTGCCGTTGACCGGTTGAAGTCAGTCGCCGTCGGCGGGGCGCTGGCGGCCGGTTCGGTCCTCGGCCTCGTCGCTGCGGTGCACGCGGCGCCGTCGGCCTGGCCGGCGCTCGCAGCCCCCGTCGCCGCGCTCGTCGTCGTCGTGCTCACGTTCGTCGCGCCCGTCCTGCTCGAGCCCGTCTTCAACCGCTTCCACCCCCTCGCCGACACGGAGCTGGCCGACGCGCTGCGCGCCTTCGCGGCGCGCGCCGGAGTGCCGGTGCGCGAGATCCTCGTCGCCGACGCGAGCCGGCGCACGCGCAAGGTCAACGCGTACGTCTCCGGGCTCGGCTCGACCCGCCGCGTCGTCCTCTACGACACGCTGCTCGAGCGGGCGGGCCTCCACGAGCTCGAGATCGTCGTCGCGCACGAGCTCGGCCACCGGCGCTACAGACATGTCGCTCTGGAGACCGTGCTGGCGATGTCCGGAACGGCGGGGCTCGTGGTGGCGCTCTGGGGGCTGCTGCAGTGGGACGGGCTTCTCGCCGCGCTGGGAGCGTCAGGGCCCGGCGATCCTCGCATCGCCCCGTTCCTGCTGCTCTTCTCGGCCGTGGCCGGCCTCGCCGCGGCACCTTTCCAGTCCGCCCTCTCCCGGCGTTGGGAGTACCAGTGCGACCGGTTCGCGCTCGAGCAGGTGGGCGACCTCGCCGCCTTCGAGTCGGCCTTCGCGGTGCTCTCCGAGGCGAACCTCGCCGACCCCGCACCCCCGCGGCTGCTCTACCTGTGGCTGCTCACGCACCCGACGGTGCCCGAGCGTCTGGAGGCGGCGCGACGGGCTGCCCGGTCGGCTACGGTGCCCGCATGACACAAGCGACGCTCCACACCAGCGACGGCGCGATCGAGCTCGAGCTCTATCCGGGCGAGGCGCCGAAGACCGTCGAGAACTTCACGAAGCTTGCAGGGGAGGGCTTCTACGACGGCCTGATCTTCCACCGGGTGATCCCCGACTTCATGATCCAGGGCGGCTGCCCGCAGGGGACCGGCACGGGCGGGCCCGGCTACACGTTCGAGGATGAGTTCAACGAGCACAAGGTCACACGCGGCGCACTCGCGATGGCGAACGCCGGTCCGAACACGAACGGCAGCCAGTTCTTCATCGTCACGGCCGAGGCGACCCCTTGGCTCGACGGCAAGCACACCGTCTTCGGGCGCGTCACGAACGGGCTCGACGTCGTCGACCGCATCTCGCTCGTCGAGCGGGACGGGCGCGACAAGCCGGTGACGCCGGTCACGCTCGAGCGCGTCGAGCTCGCCTAGGCCGGGCGTCGTGCACGACCACGGGCGCAGGCTCGATGCCGACCGGCGGGCGCTCGGCGGCGCACTCGCACTCGTGCTCGGCTTCGCCGCGGTGGAGGTCGTCGGCGGGATCGTTGCGGGCTCGCTCGCGCTCATCGCCGACGCCGGGCATATGGTCACCGACGCGGGCGCGCTCGCGCTGGCGCTCGCGGCAGTCTGGCTGGCGGGCCGTCCCGCGTCGCCGCAACGCTCCTTCGGCTGGCGCCGCGCCGAGGTCCTGGCGGCGCTCGCCAACGGCGCGGGCCTCGTCGCCCTCGCGATCTGGATCTTCGTCGAGGCCGGGCGGAGGCTCTCCGATCCCACGGCGGTGCGTGCCGGCTGGGTGCTCGCGATCGGACTCGCAGGGCTCGCGGTCAACGTCGCGGCGGTCAGGGTGCTCCATCGCGCGGGCAGCGGCAGCCTCAACGTGCGCGCCGCCCTGCGGCACGTGCTCGCCGACCTCATCTCGTCCTTCGGGGTGATCGCTGCCGCGGCCGTCGTGCTCGCGACCGGCTGGGAGCGGGCCGACCCGCTGATCTCGATCGGCATCGGCGTGCTCGTGCTCGGCAGCTCGGGCGCCGTCCTGCGGGAGTCGGTCGCGATCCTGCTCGAGGCGACCCCGGGCGGGATCAGCGCCGAGGAAGTGGGCGCGGCGATGGCCGCTCACGAGGGTGTGGTGGAGGTTCACGACCTCCACATCTGGACGATCACCTCGGGCTTCCCGGCGCTGTCGGCGCACGTCCTCGTGGAGGCCGGTGCCGATTGCCACCGGATCCGGCTCGACCTGGACGGGCTGCTCCGCGAGCGCTTCGGCCTCGACCACACCACCTTGCAGGTCGAGCACCGGCCGGGACTCGTTACGCTGGCCCGGTGAACCTCGCGGGCAGGACGGCGATCGTCACCGGCGCCTCTTCGGGCATCGGGGCGGCGACCGCACGCAAGCTCGCGGAGGCGGGCGCCCGCGTCGCGGGTGGCGCGCGCCGCGTCGAGCGGCTGGAGACGGAGATCGCGCTCCCGCTCGACGTGACCGAGCCCGAGAGCTGCGCCGCCTTCGTGGCGGAGGCGGTCGAGCGGCTCGGCGGCGGCGTGGACATCCTGTTCAACAACGCGGGTCTCGCGCTCGGTCGCGTGCCGATCTGGGAGTCGGCCGAGGAGGACGAGCGCACGGTGATCGAGACGAACGTCAGCGGCCTGCTGCGGATGACCCGGCTCTGCCTGCCTCACATCCGAGACGGTGGGCACATCGTCAACATGGGCTCCGTCGCGGGCCGGCAGGCGTACCCGAGCGGCGCCTCTTACATCGCGGCCAAGTTCGCCGAGCGCGGCTTCACGTATGCGCTGCGGGAGGACCTGCTCGGCCGGCCGATCCGCGTCACGACCGTCGACGCGGGGCTCGTCGAGTCGGAGTTCTCGCTCGTCCGCTTCAAGGGCGACGCCGAGCAGGCGAAGGCGGTCTACGCCGGCCTCGATCCGCTGACGCCCGACGAGGTCGCCGACTGCGTCCTCTTCGTCCTCACACGACCCCTCCATGTGAACATCGACGAGATCGTGATCAAGGCGCTCGCCCAGTCGAGCGGCGCTCGCATCGTCCGCCGCGAGGACCCCGCGTAGAGCTAGGTCGCGGGAGCCTCGCGTCGCTTGCGCCAGTAGCGCTCGAGCCCGAGGTAGCAGTGCCAAAACGGCGCCGCGCGGTCGTAGTACGCGGCGTCGTCACCGGACTCCTCGACGTCGCGCCGGGCGGCTGCGAGGAACGTGGGCTCGTCCATGCCGCTCTCGATCCGGCTCGACCACGCGTGGAGCCGCTCGGAGAACCGGTCGAGATGGGACGCCACGTCGTCGAAGACGCCGAAGTGGACGAGCGCGAGCCGTGCGGGTGCTCGCCGGCGGATCTCCGCAACCGTTCGGTCCCACGCCTCGACGTCCACTTCGGGCGGCGGGCACGGCGGCAGGACGAACGAGCCGGGCGCGACGCGGACGCCCGCCGCGTCTCCGGCATAGAGCGTCCCGTCGGGATGGAGGTAGCACACGTGGTGCCCGGCGTGGCCGGGGCTCGGGAAGCAGTCGAGACCGGCGACCCTGTCGCCGACCACGTGGACGTTTTCGGCCGGCACCGGCGCCAGCTCGCCCCAGAGCGGATCGAACGTGTCCCCGTACAGGCGCCGCGCGCTCGCTTCGAGCTTCGACGGGTCGACGAGGTGGGGCGCCCCGACGTCGGAGACGTGCACCTGGAGCCCGGGATGCTCGCGCACGAGCGGGCCGGCGGCTCCGGCGTGGTCGAGGTGGATGTGCGAGAGCAGCAGATGGCGGAGATCGGTCACCTCGACGCCGCGTTCGCGCAGCCCCTCCCTCAGCCGCGGCAGGCAGGACGACGGGCCGCAGTCGAACAGCGCGAGGCCGTCGTCGGTCTCGAGCAGGTAGGCGCCGACGATGCGCTCCCCCTGGTGGAGCAGGTCGATCGGCTCGAGTGCCGTCATGTCCGCGCGGCGGAGCGGACGAGAGCCGACTCGAGGTCCGCGACCAGGTCGTCGGCCGACTCGATCCCGACCGACAGCCGCACGAGGTTGCGCGGCGGTGCGAACGGCGCGTCCGCGGTCGAGGCGTGCGTCATCGCTGCGGGCACCTCGATCAGGCTCTCGACGCCTCCGAGGCTTTCTGCGAGCGTCCAGATCCGCGTCCGTGCGACGAGCGCGATCGCCTCCTCCTCGCTCTCGGCGAGGAACGACACCATGCCGCCGAAGTCACGCATCTGCCGCGCCGCGATGTCGTGCCCGGGATGGCCCGGCAGTCCGGGGTAGAGCACCTGCTCGACGCGGGGGTGGCCGTCGAGGAACGCGGCGACGGCGCGTGCATTCTCGCAGTGCTGGCGCATCCGCACGGCCAGGGTCTTGATCCCCCGCAGCACGAGCCACGCGTCGAACGGGCCAGGGATCGCGCCGAGCGACTTCTGGAGGAAGCGCAGGCGCTCGGCGACCGCGGGGTCGCTCGTGCCGGCGAAGCCGCCGACGACGTCGGAGTGACCGCCGAGGTACTTCGTGGTCGAATGGACGACGATGTCGGCGCCCAGCTCGAGCGGCCGCTGCAAGTACGGCGTCGCGAACGTGTTGTCCACGACGACGAGCGCGCCGACGGCGTGGGCGGCCTCCGCGGCGGCCCTGACGTCCACGACGTTGAGCAGCGGGTTCGTCGGCGTCTCGAGCCAGACGAGCCGCGTGCGCTCGTCGAGGTGCGCGGCGAGGTTCTCGCTGATCTCCTCCGCGGTCAGGTACGTGAAGCCGTAGCCCTTCGGCTCGTAGACCTTCGAGAACATGCGGTACGCGCCGCCGTAGAGGTCGTTGACGCAGACGACGCGCTCGCCGGGGTCGACGAGGTGCATGACCGTCGTTGTCGCGCCGAGCCCCGAGGAGAAGGCGAGCCCGTGCTCGGCGCTCTCGAGCGAGGCGAGGCAGAGCTCGAGCGCGGTCCGCGTCGGGTTGGCGACGCGCGAGTAGTCGTAGCCCTTGTGGACCCCGACCGCCTCCTGCGCGTAGGTCGAGGTCTGGTAGATCGGCGTCGTGACGGCGCCCGTGGCGGGGTCGGGCTCCTGGCCCTCGTGGATCGCCCGGGTCTCGAAGTCCATGGACGCCAGGATAGTCGTCAGCGCCTAGGCTGACGTCGTGCGACGCCTTCTCTTCGCCGGGCTCGTCGTGGCGCTCGTCATCGCGAGTGTCCAGCTCTTCGTTCTGCGCTCCGACGACGCGGTCGTGCGCGCCGACGCCGTCGTCGTCCTCTTCGGCGGCCGCGGGAGGCTGCCGGTCGGCATCGAGCTCGTGGAGCGAGGCGTCGCGCCGGTGCTCGTCGTCTCGCAGGGCCGCGACCGGCGGTGGCGCTCGCCCGGGCTCTGCGATCGCCGGGACCTCCGCGTGCTCTGTCCCGTCGCGGACGCGGAGTCGACGCGCGGCGAGGCGCGGCTGATCGGCCGGCTCGCGCGCGAGCGCGGCTGGGACTCGCTCGTCGTCGTCAGCTCGCGCTTCCACCTGGTCCGTGCAGGGTTGTTGATCCGTCGCTGCTACGACGGCCGGCTGGCCATGGTTGGCTCCCCACCGCGCGTGTTGCGGCTGCCGTACGAGATCGCGTGGGAGTGGGCGAAGCTCGCACGCGCTGGAATCCAGCGCGGCTGCTGAGGCTCCTGTCGATCGGCCTGTCCCAGCCGCACCCACCGTCCGGACGAGGCCGCGTTCCCCGGATCGGGTAGAGGCGTCTGCCTGAATCGAGCATGGCCAAGCACGGGGCCCAGCACCGATACCTCAGGGAGCACGTTTCCGAACATCCCTGCGGAGGTCTCTCGATGCGGCCAACTCCCACCGACGGCCGGCGGCTCACCCCAGCCGAGGCGGAAGCGATCTGGCGCCGCTGGCGCGATGGGCGCGACAGGCGCTCCCGCGACCGCCTGGTCCTGGCCTATGCGCCGATGGTGCGCTACGTCGCCGGGCGCAAGGTGCGCGAGCTTCCCTCGCATTGCGATCTCGAGGATCTCGCCTCCTGCGGGCTCGTCGCCCTGATGGAGGCCGTCGATCGCTTCGATCCCGTCAAGGGGGCATCCTTCGAGCAGTACGCGTGGACGCGGGTCGTCGGGGCGATCGCCGACGAGTTGCGCCGCCAGGACTGGGCCTCGCGCTCGGTGCGCCGCTTCGGCCGGCGCGTCGAAAGGGCCCGCGACGAATGGATCGCCAGGAACGGCTCGGCACCGGCCGAGCACGAGCTCGCGGGCGCGCTGCAGATGGACGTGCTCGAGCTGCGCTCCGGCCTTGCGGACCTGGATCGCGCCGACCTCGTCTCGCTGAGCGCGCCGGCCCGCTCAGGCTTTGACAGCGCGACCTCGACCGAGCTCGTCGACACGATCGGCGCGCCTTCCGGCGCGGACGAGCCGGAGTTCGCGGCGCTCTCCTCCGAGCGGAGCGAGCTCTTCCGCTGCGCGATCGCGAGCCTGAGCGAGCGCGAACGCAGCGTGCTCGCGCTCGTCCACGTGCACGAGCTGCGGGGCGCCGAGATCGGCCGCAGGCTCGGCGTCAGCGAGTCGCGCGTCTCCCAGATCCTCACCGGGATCCGGCGGAAGCTGAAGGACGAAGTGGCGGCGTACGACTCCGCCCCCCGAAGCGTCGCCGTCTAGCCGCTCCGCTACTCCGGGGTGCGGCCGGCGAAGATCGCCGCGAGGCGAGAGGCGTCGATGTTGCCGCCGGAGACGATGCAGACGATCCGGCCCGAGCCGGCACGTCCCGAGAGCGCGGCCGCGACCGCGAGTGCGCCGGCACCCTCCGCGATCACGCTCGCCCGCTCGGCGAGCACCCGGATGGCGGCGGCCGCCTCGGCGATCGAGACGACGTGGCTGCCGGCGAGCAGCGGCCGCACGAGCTCCCACATCTTGGGTAGCAGGCCCTTGCTGCCGGCGCCGTCTACGAACGAGGGGCGGTACTCGACAGGGGTGAGCTCGCCGCCCGCGGCGAGCGTGGCGGCCACCGGGGCGCCCGTCTCCGGCTCGACCGCGTAGATGCGCACCTCGGGCGCGAGGGCGTTCAGCGCGCTCGCGATGCCGGTGGTGAGGCCGCCGCCGCCGTAGGGGATCAGCACCGAGTCGAAGGTCGCAAGGTCTTCGAGCAGCTCGAGCGCGACCGTGCCGTTGCCGGCCATCACGAGGTCGTCCTGGACGGGGTGGACGAAGAGGCCGTCGGCGCCCTCGTAGCGCCCGGCCTCCATCACCTCCCACCAGTGCTCGTACGGGACCTTGACGACCCGGCCCCCGAGCCGCGCGATCGCCGCGAGCTTCGCCTCGGGCGCGTGGTCGGGCACGACGATCGTTGCCGGCACGCCCGCCTCGCGCGCCGCCCATGCGACCCCTTGGGCCATGTTGCCGGCGCTCGTCGTGACGACCCCGCGCGCGAGCGCCTCCGGCGATGCCTGGCGGATCGCGTTGACGGCGCCCCGGATCTTGAAGGAGCCGATCGGCTGCAGGCACTCGAGCTTGAGCCAGATCTCGGCGGGTGCTTCGGGAACGTCGAGCCGGACGAGCGGCGTGCGCATGGCTGCTCCTCGGATCACCGCCCGGGCGCGCTCGATCTCGGCGAGCGGGATCAGAACTCCACCTCCGTTCCCGCGCCGGCGGCGCGCGCGCGGTCGACGGCGAGCTCGGCCGCGGCGAGATCCTCGACCGCGAGCCCGAGCGACTTGAAGACGGTCAGCTCCGTGTCCGCCGTACGGCCCGGGTGCGCACCGGCCAGCACCTCGCCGAGCTCGGCGCGGATGTGCTCCGGCCCGATGGCTCCCTCGCGCGCGGGGAAGAGGTAGTCCCCGGCCTCGCTGAGGGTGGACTCGCGCCGGTCCACGAAGAGGGAGGCGGCGACGACCGTTGCGGTGTCGAGCTCGCGCGTCGAGGGGATGCTGGAGCCGACGGCGTTCACGTGGGCGCCTGGGGCGAGCCACTCGTGGCGGAGCACGGGCTCGTGCGAGCTCGTCGTCGTGCACACGACCTCGGCGCCCGCGAGCGCCTCCTGCGCTGTCGCGCACGAGGTGGCTCCAGTCGCGCGGGCGAGCGCCCGGGCGTGCTCGGCGGTGCGGCTCCAGATCCGGATCTCGGGGTCGTTCAGCACGCAGCGCATCGCCTCGACGTGCGAGCGGGCCTGGACGCCGGCGCCGAGGATCGCGACGGTGCCGGCGCCGGGCCGCGCGAGCGCGCGCGTCGCGACCGCCGAGACAGCGGCCGTGCGGATCTCGGTCACCGGGGCGGCGTTCAGGATCGCCCGTAGCTCGCCCGTCTCGCCGTCGTGGAGGATGACCGCGCCCTGGTGCGAGTCGAGGCCCTGCGCCGGGTTGCCGGGGGCGACGACGATCTCCTTCAGCGAGAAGGCCGGCGCCGGACCGCCCCGGTGGGCCGGCATGATGCCCATCAGCGCTGACGTGGCCGGCGAGCGCATCACGAAGCGCAGCGGCATCGACAGCTCGTCGCGCGCGAGCGCTGCGAGCACGCCCGCCATTGCCTCGATGCAGTCGCGCATAGGCAGGTGCTCGCGCACGTCGTGCTCGGAGAGGATGAGGACGGTCACGGGAAGGAGGCTCCGATCCTCTCACGGTCGGTGGGCGTGAGCCCGAGCTGGAGAGCCGCGAGCGCCGGTTCGAGGTGCTCCGGCCGCCGCGGCCCGGCCACGATCGCAGTTACCTGAGCCTGCCCGAGCAGCCAGGCGAAGGCCAACGTCGCCGCCGTCGTCCCGCGCTCGCGGGCCTCGGTCTCGAGCGCCTCCAGCGCGTCGAAGACCTCGACCCGGCGCAGGTGCTCGTACGGGCCGGGACGCAGCGTCATCCGCGAGCCGGCGGGAGGCTCCTCGCCACGCCGGTACTTGCCGGTCAGCCAGCCGCCGCAGAGCGGGCTGAAGGGTGTGAAGCCGAGCCCGTGCTCGCGGCAGACCGGGAACACGTCCTCCTCGACCGCCCGGTCGAGCAGCGAGTACGAGTTCTGTGCCCACTGGTACCCGGCGAGCCCCTCCAGCTCGGACAGCTCGAGCGCCTCGGCGAGCTGCTCCCCGGTGACGTTCGAGGCGCCGACGGCGCCGATCTTGCCGGCCTGGACGAGCTCGTCCAGCGCCTGCAGGGTCTCCTCGAGCGGCGTGTCGGGATCCGGCTCGTGGGTCAGGTACAGGGCGACGCGCTCCACGCCGAGCCGCTCGAGGCTCGTGTCGAGCTGGCGCAGGATCCGCCGGCGGGAGAGCCCGCTGTCTTCGCCCTCCGCCATCGGGTTGAAGGTCTTGGTCGAGAGGACGATCCGGTCGCGCACGTCCGGCCCCTTCGTTCGCAGCCACTCGCCGATCCAGGCCTCGCTGCGCCCGCCGCCGTAGGCGTCTGCCGTGTCGAAGGTCGTGATCCCGGCCTCCCACGCGGCGTCCATGAGCGCGAACGCCGCCTCCTTCGTCTCGCCCTGCCCGAAGAAGGCGGGGGCGGAGCCGATCCCCCCGAAGTTGCCGCAGCCGAGGACGATCCGCGACACGGCGATGCCGCTCCTCCCGAGTGGGCGCTCCTCCATGCGCCGATCCTAGACCGGCGGCGGTTGCGGGCGCCTCGCGTTCACGGCCCGCTTCAGCATCTGCAGCGCGTCGTGCTTGCGGCCCTCGGCCTCGAGCAGTTCGGCCGCGCGCGTACAGGCGTCGGCGACCCAGGGGTTGGGCGCCGAATCGAGCAGCTCGAGGCCGAGCTCGTAGAGCTCGAGTGCCCGCGCGGCGTCGCCGCCCTCGCGAAAGGCGTCGGCGATGACGACGTAGCCGCGCGCCGCGTCGTGCGGCTCGCGTTCGGCGAGTTGTGCACACGCGCTCATCGCGATGGCCGCGGCTTCCTCGTGCTCGCCGAGGTGGGCGAGCGCCCGTGCCTCCTCGATCCGGTAGCGAGCCTGCTCGAGAGGGCTCGCGTCCTCGGCCGACAGCTCGAGGGCGCGGCGTACGAGCTCGCGCGCGTCGGCGTAGTGGCCCCGCTCCACCTCGATGTACGCGGCCATGTGGCAGGCGCGTCCCAGCCGGTAGGGGTCCTCGGCGCGCTCGAGCAGGCCGATCGTCTGGCGTGCGTAGCGCGCCGCCGCCTCCTGGTTGCCGCTCAGTGTGTGCAGGCGGGCCTGGGTCCAGAGCAGGTCGGCCTGCTGGTGCGGGTCGGCGTCGTCGAGCCCGACCAGGGCGCCGCCGAGCACTTCCTGCGCGCGGCCGATTTGGGAGCAGTCGATGTACGCGTTCGCGAGCAGGAGCGCGAATCTCGTCGCCCCCACCATGTCGCCGCGCGCGCGTGTGGCCTCGAGGCCGAGTTCGAACGGCCGTACGGCGCCTGCCGGGTCGCTCGCAGTCGCGTACGCGCGGCCGAGCGTCTCGAGGTCGGTGGGCTGGGCGTCGGCGCACAGCGCGAGCGACTGCTCGAGCGCGGAGATCGCACCGTGGGGGTTGCCGCGCCGGAAGTCGAGCTGGCCGAGCCCCGCGAGCGCACCGGCTCGCGCGCCGGAGCTCTCTGCCGAGCGATGCACTCGCTCGAAGAGCAGCTCGGCGAGTCGCAGGTCGTCGAGGCGTAGCGCGAGGTCTGCGTCTGCGAGCAGCTCCTCGTCGGTGCGGTCGTCTGCCATCTGCCATCTGACTGTAAGCCAGAGGGCCTCACCGGGCGACTTCGAGGCGGAACTCGATTCGAACTGGAAGGGGGATTGAGATGCGTCTCGTGCTCTCGCTGCTCGCCGCGGCCGGCGCGCTGCTTGCCGCCCTCGGCGGCGGCGGCCCGACCTGGCCGTAGGGACGGACCTCGCTCCGGGCGCCGGCGACGGCGCCCGGAGCGCAGGAATCGTGGCCCCGGCGTGTCTGCTGCCAGGCGAGCCCAAAGTCCTGGTCGAGCGTGACGGTGTTCCATGCCGGGGAGCACGAGGTGGATCACCCGGCCGGGCCGGGCGGCCTGCGCATCGGCAGGCGCCGCCGCGTGCGGCGGTACAGTAGGAAGCCGGCGAGCGCGAGCACGGCTGCGCCAAGGGCGACGAAGCCCGCGAGCCGGATGTCTCGCGCGGCGGCCTCGCCGAGGAGGTACGCCGCGGCTCCGACGGTGGCCGCCCAGAGGATCCCGCCGAGCGCGTTCCAGAACAGGAAGCGCTTCCACTCGAGCCTCGAGGCACCGGCGAGCCAGGCGGCCGTCACCCGCAGGAAGGGGAGCCAGCGGCCCAAGAAGACGGTTTTCGAGCCGTGGCGGGCGAAGAAGGGCTCGCTCTTCTCGAGCGCCGCCAGCCGGTGGTGGCGGAGCGGGCCGGGGTGCGTCAGCAGCCAGCGGCCCCCACGCCGGCCGAGCAGGTAGCCGGTGTTGTCGCCGAGGATCGCTGCCGTCGCTGCGACGGCGATCACCGCGGCGAGCGAGAGCTTGCCCTGGCTCGCGAGGATGGCCGCTGCGATCAGGGCCGTCTCGCCAGGGAGCGGCACGCCCGCCGACTCGCCCGCGATCAGCAGGAAGAGGCCGCCGTAGGCGACGACGTGGACGTCCACGTCGCAAGTCTCGCAGCCGTCGAGGCGGTAACGTCGCACGTGTGGCCCGCGCGCACACCCACGGCGTCGTCGACCGCTCCAGCGTCCGCTCGCGGGCGGGGATCCGCGCTGTCATGATCAGCCTCGGCGTCCTCGGCGCGACCGCCGTGGCGCAGGGGGCGATCTACGGCGCGAGCGGCAGCGTCGCCCTGCTTGCCGACCTGATCCACAACGTCGGCGACGCGCTGACCGCGGTGCCCGTCGGGATCGCGTTCTTGCTGCGCAGCGAGCGTGCCGAACGCTGGGCCGGCTTCGCCGTCGTCTTCGCGATCTTCGTCTCGGCCTGCGTCGCGCTCTATGAGGCGATCCAGCGGCTCGTCCACCCGCATGACCTCTCGCACCTGTGGGTGCTCGCCGGCGCGGGCGCGCTCGGCTTTCTGGGCAACGAGGCCGCGGCGGTCGTGCGGCTGCGCGCCGGGCGGAGGCTGAAGAGCCCTGCGCTCGTCGCCGACGGCCAGCACGCGCGCATCGACGGCCTCGTCTCACTCGGCGTGGTGGCGAGCGCGGCCGTCGTCGCGCTCGGGTTGCAGATAGCCGACCCGCTGATCGGCCTCGCCATCACGCTCGTCATCCTGCGGATCACCTGGCACTCGTGGCAGACCGTGCGCGGCCACGAGCATTAGGCGCCAGCGGCGAAGCGCTCGAAGCGGAGCGCGAGCCGCTCGCGGTCCGGCTGCCATGCCCGGCGCGCGGGCAGCACGATCGGCTTGGCGTGGAAGCCTTTGAGCAGCTCGAGCATCGGCCCGTCCTCGTCCTCGCGCAGCTTCCGCGCCACATGGACGGTGTAGTCGGGCGAGATGCCGACGAGGTTCTCGTCGAAGGCGCGGTGATGGATCGAACAAAGGCTGAGGCCGTTGCGCACGACAGGCTCGCCGCCTTCCTCCGTGTCGCCGACGATATGGGCGGCATCGAGTAGCCGGATCTCGCTGAGCCTGCAGATCGTGCAGCGGTCGCTGTAAGCGGGAAGGACGGCTCCTCGAAATTGGGCCTGATGGACGCGCTGTCTGACCTGTCGGACGACGTAGCGCCGCTCGTTCACGTCGTCGATGTGCACCGGCTCGCGCTCGTCGTACGGCCCCCGCATCTTTCCGAACGTGAGGCGCACGGTCCGCTCCTGGGGGTGATCCTCCTCGACGTAAACGGGGTACTCGGGCCGGTACCAGTTCGGGCGAGTTCCCATGAAGTAGACAAGCGGCACGTCGAGGAGGTGCGCTGCCCGCAGCCACGTGTTGAAGTGGTTGTCGATCGGCCCATCCTGGTACCGATACAGGATGCCGTCCGGCGTCTCGCTGTCCTGGTAACGCACCTGGCGGTAGGCGCTGTGCAGGGACAGCGCCGCCTTGCCGCGCTGTGCTTCAGCCGCCCGGTAGATGCCGTACGCCCTGTTCATGAACGGCACGTGCTTGCCCCGGAAGTTAAAGCCCAGCCTGAGTGCAGCCCAGGGGATGTCGGGGCCCCACTGCGCACCTAGGACGTCGAGCGAGTGGAAGCACGAGCTCCGAACTGCGTCGTCCCGCATCGGCCGATTCTAGGCTCGCGCTGCCGAAAGACGAAGCGCCCCGCACGTCGCGGGGCGCTTCGAAGAACAGGTGTGCGTGCCGGCTAGCTGCAGCCGGTGTTCGTGCCGCAGTCGCGGCACGTGTAGCAGCTGCCCGTCCTGACCATGCGGCCGCCGCAGCGGGCGCACTCGACCGCGTCCTCGAACGTGTTGAAGAGCGCGGTCTGGCCGGCCGGCGGGGCCTCGTAGGCGGCCGGGTCGCCGCCGCCGCCCTCGAGCGCGGCGTAGGCCTGCGCCAGGCGCGCCTTCACGTCGGGCGTGAGGATGCCGGCCTCCTCCTGCTGGTCGGAGGTGAGGAACTTCTTCCCCATCCAGCGGAAGATGTAGTCCACGAGTGACTTCGCGACGCGGATGTCGGCGTCGTTCGTCATCCCGGACGGCTCGAAGCGCATGTGGCTGAACTTCGAGACGTACACCTCGAGCGGCACCCCGTACTGGAGGCCGAGCGAGACGGAGATCATCAGCGAGTTCATCAGGCCGGCGAGCGTCGTGCCCTCCTTCGCGATCTGGACGAAGATGTCGCCGGGCGTGCCGTCGTCGAAGAGGCCGACGTGGATGTACCCCTCGTACTCGCCGACGCGGAATTTGCGTCCGACCTCGGTGCGGTCCTCCGGCACCCGCCGCCGCCTCGGGGCCGCGACGAGGGCGGCCGGGGGAAGCAGGGCGACCGAGCCGTCGGCCTTGCCGGAGAGCGGCTGGGCGACCTTGCAGTTGTCGCGGTAGATCGCGATCGCCTTCACGCCGAGCTGCCACGACTCGACGATCAACTGGCCGACCTCGTCCACCGTGGCCGTCTCGGGCAGATTCACGGTCTTCGAGATGGCCCCGCTGATGAACGGCTGGACGGCGCCCATCATCTTCACGTGGCCCATGTAGTGGATCGCGCGGTCGCCGATCGCGCAGTCGAAGACCGGGTAGTGCTCGGTCTTGACGTATGGCGCCCCGACGATCGTGTTCCGCTCGTCGATGTAGGCGACGATCTCCCCGATCTCGCCCGGCGCGTAGCCGAGCTTCTCGAGGGCCATCGGCACCGTCTTGTTGACGATCGTGATCTCGCCGCCGCCGACGAGCCGCTTCGACTTGACGAGCGAGAAGTCCGGCTCCACGCCGGTCGTGTCGCAGTCCATCATGAAGCTGATCGTCCCGGTGGGTGCGAGCACCGTCGCCTGCGCGTTGCGGAAGCCGTGCACTTCGCCGAGGTTGAGCGCGTCGTCCCACGCGCGACGCGCGGCGGCGAGCAGGTCCTCGGGCACGACCTCGGTGTGGTCGATGTTGCCGACGGCGGCGCGGTGCTTGGCGATCACGCCGATCATCGCGGCTGCGTTCGGGCGGTAGCCGGCGAACGGGCCCATGCGGTGCGCGATCTCGGCCGACTTGCGATAGGCGCGCCCGGTCATGAGCGCGGTGATCGCGGCCGCGTAGGCGCGGCCCTCGTCGGAGTCGTACGGCAGCCCGCGCGCCATCAGCAGCGCACCGAGGTTCGCGTAGCCGAGCCCGAGCTGGCGATAGGCCTTCGCGTTCGCGTCGATCTCGGGCGTCGGGTACGACGAGTAGCCGACGAGGATCTCTTGCGCGAGGAGCACGACGTCCACCGCGTGCTCGAAGGCGTCCACGTCGAGCTCGCCATCCTCGCGCCGGAACTTCATCAGGTTGAGCGAGGCGAGGTTGCACGCCGAGTTGTCGAGGTGCATGTACTCCGAGCACGGGTTCGAGGCGTTGATCCGGCCCGAGTTGGGGGTCGTGTGCCAGCTGTTGATGATCGTGTCGTACTGGACGCCGGGGTCGGCGCACTGCCAGGCGGCCTCGGCGATCTGGTGGAGCAGGTTGCGGGCGTCCACGGTCTGGACGACCGTGCCGTCGGTGCGCGCGGACAGGCTCCACTCCTTGCCCTCCGCGACCGCCTCCATGAAGGCGTCCGTGACGCGGACCGAGTTGTTCGCGTTCTGGTACTGGATCGAGGCCCAGTCGGGCGAGTCGAGCGACATGTCGTAGCCCGCCTGCTCGAGGACGCGCGCCTTGCGCTCCTCCTTGGCCTTGCACCAGATGAACTCCTCGATGTCGGGATGGTCGACGTCGAGGATCACCATCTTGGCCGCACGCCGCGTCTTGCCGCCGGACTTGATCGTGCCGGCGGAGGCGTCGGCGCCGCGCATGAACGAGACCGGGCCGGAGGCGTAGCCGCCCTTCGAGAGCTGCTCCTTCGAGGAGCGCAGCCGGGAGAGGTTGACGCCCGAGCCGGAGCCGCCGCGGAAGATGACGCCCTCGCGCCGGATCCAGTCGAGGATCGACTCCATCGAATCCTCGATCGAGAGGATGAAGCACGCGCTGCACTGGGGGCGCTCCTCGAAGCCGACGTTGAACCAGACCGGGGAGTTGAAGGAGGCGTACTGGTTGACGAGGATCGTCTTCAGCTCGGCCTCGAAGGTCTCGGCCTCCTCCTCGGTGGCGAAGTAGCCGCCTTCGCGTCCCCATGCGCCGGTCGTGGTGACGATGCGGCCGACCATCTGCTTGACCGAGTGCTCGCGCTCCGGCGAGGCCATGCGGCCACGGAAGTACTTCTGGGCGACGATGTTGGTCGCCGTCTGGGACCAGAAGCGGGGGAACTCGACGTTCTTCTGCTCGAACGCCGGGCCACCCTTGCCGGGAATGAGGGCGTCGCGGATCTCCCATTCGATCTCGTCGAACGGGTCGCGCCCGGGAATCGTGAAGTAGCGGCGCGGGGCGATGGTCGCCGCCGCGTCCACGACGACGTTCCGCACCTCGTCTGCCGTCTCGACTGCTGTCTGTGGAGCTTCCTTCGCGGTCGCCATCGTTCCCTCCCTAGCCCGGCGTTTCACCTACCTGTTCCAACCCGCCAGGCGCCGTGCGCTTGGAGAGCGGACCGGCCAGGATAGGGAGTGGATCGGACGGACACCTGCCTCCGACGAAAATCCTGCTAATTGCGCAAAAAGCGACCCGCAGGGCCCATTCTACCGCGCCGGGTCGGCCCTAGGCGGTCGGGGGGCCCTCGCGGCGGGCCAGCAGGCGCCGGCGAAGGTAGCCCGCGGAGCCCGCAGCGAGCAGGAGCAGCGCGAGGCCGCCGAGCACGAGCAGCGGGATCGGCACCGAATCGGCGTTCGAGGGGCCGATGCTGTCTACGGCCTCGTTCAGCGGGCCGCCCGTGCCGGGATTCGTGCCGGACGTCGTGCCGGTGCCGCCCGGGTTCGTGCCGGAGCCGGTCTCGTCGCCGGGAGGCGCCGGCCGGCCCGGGTCGGGCTGGTTGCGGACGGCGAACTGGAGCGCACGCTCGATGTCCTCTTTCGCGCTCGAGTAGTCGTTCAGATCCACGGGCAGGGCGTCGATCGCGTCCTCGTAGCAGTGCAGCGGGTAGATCTTGTCCACCCGCCCGTCCCCGTACCAGTCGTTGATCACCTGCTTGCCGCACGGCTTCGCGGCGTCGGCCGGCGAGGCGACGAGGAGGAGCACGGCCACTGCGACGAGCGCGAACGCGGTCGTGTGCAGGAGGCGGCGGCTGAGAGTGCTGGCGACGGTCACGATAGAACGGCGGGGCGGGCGCCCACGTATGGAAGAGCCTACCCAAACGAGTCTTCCAGATCGGAATGAGCGTCGTGTAAGCGCTTTGTTAGGGCTGTTTGGGACCGCCGGGAGACCTCCGGGGGCTGTGCTAGCGTGGCCGCGATGCTCACGGCCCTCGATCGCGCGGCGCGCTCGCCGCGGGCAGGGGCCGGGCTCGCTCTCGCGTCCGGGGCGCTCGTGGCCGGAGCGGTCTTCTTCGGCGGCGGCTCCGGCCGCGACTCCGTGCTCTGGCTCGGCGGCGCGGCGGCCCTCGCGCTCACGGCCGGGCTCGTCGTGGCGCTGCTCGGCCGGACGCCGGGCCCTGCGCCGGGCCGCCCGGGCCTCGTGCTCCTCGGCTCGCTCGGCGCGCTCGTGCTCTGGGAGGGGCTGTCGGTGCTGTGGTCGGTCGCGCCCGACCGCTCCTGGGATTCCCTCAACAAGTCGCTGGCGGCGGCCTGCTTCCTCGGGCTCGGCCTCGCCGCGGGCTCGCTCGGGCCCCGGGCTCTGCGGATCGCGGCTGCGGGGCTCGCCGCGCTGCTCGGCGCCGCCCTCGCGTGGTCGCTCGCCGGCAAGGCGGTCCCCGCGCTCTTCCCGGACGGCGCGCGGGCGGCGCGGCTGCGCAGCCCCGTCGGCTACTGGAACGCGCTCGCGCTGCTCGCCGACTTCGCCCTGCCTCTCGGCCTCTGGCTCGCCGTCCGCCGCGACCATCTCCGGCCCGCGCGGGCCGGCGGCGTCGTCCTCATCTACGCGGCGACGCTTGCCGTCCTGCTGACGGCGTCGCGGACAGGCGTGGTCGCCGGCGCGGTCGCGCTCGTGCTCTGGCTGCTCCTCGCACAGGAGCGCGTCGAGGGCGCGCTCACCGCGCTGGCCGGGATCGCGCCTGCGGCGGCCGTCGCCGGCTGGGCTTTCACGCGGCCCGCGCTCGTGGACGACCTCCAGCCCCACGGCGCTCGCGCCGCCGACGGCGCCTGGTTCGGGCTGCTCGCGCTCGCGGGTGGGGTCGCCGCTGCGGCGCTCGCCCACCCGGTGCTGCGCCGGCCTCTGGCCGACGCTGCGAGGAGGTCCCTCGGACGTGGGCTCGCGCTGCTCGCTGCGTTCGCCGCCGCTGCCGCCCTCGTCGGGCTCACCGTCTCGGTCGGCAACCCGGTCACGTGGGCGGCCGACCAGTTCAGAGGCGGCGCGCAGGTCTCCCAGGGCCCCGAGCGGCTGACGAGCATCGAGTCGAACAACCGCTGGCAGTGGTGGCAGGAGGCCTGGCACGTCTTCCGCGCCGACCCGGCCCAGGGCGCGGGAGCGGGCACCTTCGAGGTGGCGCGCAAGCGCTACCGCGACAACGGGCTGAACGTCACGCAGCCGCACAACCTCGCCCTCCAACTTCTTGCCGACACGGGTCTCGTCGGTCTCGCGCTCGGCCTCGGCTTCGCGCTCGCGGGTGCCGTCGCCGCGCGCGGTGCGCTCCGGAGGCTCGACGGCGGCGAGCGGGCCGCCGCCGTGGCGCTCGCCGTCCTACCCGCCGCCTACCTCGTGCACGCGCTCGCCGACTACGACCTCGACTTCCTCGCGGTCACCGCCCCGACGCTCTTCGTCCTCGGCACCCTCGCCGCGGCCGGGCGCCCACCGCGGCCGCTCCGCCGCTCGCCGCTCGCCGCGCTCGGCGCGGTCGCGGTCTGCCTCGCCGTCCTCTGGTCGCTCGCGGCGCCGCGCCTCGCGGCGCGGGACGTGGGGTCGGCCCTGCGCGCGATCGACCGCGGCGATCCGGCCGCGGCGCTCCCGCTCGCCGACCGCGCCGGCTCGCTCGACCCCTTCTCGCTCGCACCCCTCTTCACGCGGGCGCGGGCGCACGAGCGGCGCGGTGACGAGCGCGCCGCGCTCGAGGCCTACAACGACGCGGTCCGCCTGCAGCCGCTCAACCCTGACACCTGGTACGAGCTCGGCGTCTTCGAGGTCCGAGTGCTCGGCGCCTTCTGCGCCGGCTACGTCCACCTCAACCGGGCGTACACGCTCGACCCGGCCGGCCGGCGGTGGACGAAGGGCGGGGTGCTCGACGTCGCGCGCGACTACGTCAACGGCGGCGACTGCTAAGAGCTCGTTTCAGAATGACGCTTCGTCGACGGGGCGTGATGGGCACGTGCGATGCGAGGACGCAGGGAGCCCCGATAGCAGCGCTATCGGGGCTCCCGAGGACGAAGCAGCGTGCCCGCACAGCGCGTCCCGGCGACACAAGGCTTCATTCTGAAACGAGCTCTAAGAGCGGTCTAGGACCCGATGACGAGCACGACGTGCGCGCCCTTGAGGTCCGGCGCGCGCAGGCCGTCGAGCGGGCCGACGATCGTGATCTTCGCGTCCCGCGCCAGTCGCGCCGCCTCGGCGGCGAACCCCTTGCGGTACATGACGAGGCTCCGCGTGTAGTCGGAGCGCGGGGCGTTGCCGACGGCGTCGATCGTGTAGCCGCGTGCCTCGAGGCTCGCGGCCCGTGTCGCCGCGGCGCCGGTGCGGCCGCCGCCGTTGAGGACGAGGACCGAGGTCTCGGCCCGGGTCAGCTTCGGCGCTCCGACCTTCGCCGGTTGCGGCGTCGGCCTCGCGGTCGCGGGCTTGATCGGTGCGAAGACCTTCGCCTCGGCGGCCTGGCGCACCTCCGCAGCGACCGGCTTCGCGAGCAGCGTCACGCCGACGACCATGAGGATGACGAGCTCCACCGCAGCCACGGCGCTCGCGACGAGCGTCGCCGTCCGCCACGGGCGGACGAGGGCGTCGGGAGCGGAGGCAGGATGATCCACGGCGCCCCGGTGATTCGACGCCGTGCCGGGCTACTCCTTCCGGATCCACTCCCAGGTTGCGCGCAGGCCGTCGGCGAGCGTCGTCTCCGGCCGCCAGCCGAGCTCGCGCGCGGCGAGCGAGGCGTCGAGCACGCTCCGCCGCAGCTCTCCGAGCCGCGCGGGTGCGAGCTCGGCCGGACTGCTCGAGCCGGCGACGTCGAGGCAGTCCGCGTACAGGTCGAGGACGGATGTCTCCGTCGCCGTGCCGACGTTGAAGATCCCGCCGTCCCGTTTTGTCGCGGCCAGGCCGGCGCGCACGACGTCGCCGACGTAGACGTAGTCGCGCGTCTGCCCGCCGTCGCCGAAGATCCGGCACGTCTCCCCGCGCGCGAGCCGGCGCAGGAAGATCGCGACGACGCCGGCCTCGCCGTGCGGATCCTGCCGAGGCCCGTAGACGTTGCCCAGCCGCAGCGTGACGTGGCCGGTGCCGTAGAGGCGGTTGTAGGTGGCCAGGTACTCCTCGCCGGCGAGCTTGGAGGTGCCGTACGGCGCGAGCGGAAGCCGCGGGTCGTCTTCCCGCGCGGGGCGGGTGCACTCGCCGTAGATCGCACCGCCGGTCGAGGCGAAGACGACGCGGGCGCCACTCCGGCGCGCTCCCTCGAGCACGCGGATCGTGCCGATCACGTTCACGCCGGCATCGAAGTCGGGCCGCTCGACCGAGACGCGGACGTCTGCCTGGGCGGCGAGGTGGAAGACGCACTGCGGGCTGACCTCGTCGAACAGCCCTTCGAGCGGCTCGCGCACGTCGAGCTCGTGCAGCGTCGCCGTGTCGGGCACGTTCTCGCGCTTGCCCGAGGAAAGGTCGTCCACGACGTGCACCTCGTCGCCACGTGCGAGGAGGGCGTCCACGACGTGTGAGCCGATGAAGCCGGCTCCTCCGGTGACGACGGCGCGCATTGGCTCGTATCCTACGGCTCAGATGTTCGTGACCTTCGAGGGCCTCGACGGCTCGGGCAAGACGACCCAGGTCGAGCGCCTGCGGGCGCGGCTCGAGGCCGAGGGCCGCGAGGTCGTCGCCGTGCGCGAGCCGGGCGGGACGGAGCTGGGGGAGGGGATTCGCACGCTCCTCCTGCACGGGCCGCACATGACGGCCTGGGCCGAGGCCGCGCTCTACGCCGCCGCGCGCGCCGAGCTCGTCGAGGAGGTGATCGCGCCGGCCCTCGAGCGCGGCGCCGACGTCCTCTGCGACCGCTACGTGGACTCCTCGCTCGCCTACCAGGGGGTTGCACGCGGGCTCGGGGTCGAGCGCGTGCTCGAGCTGAACCTGCCGGGGATCCGCGGGCTGTTGCCCGACCGCACGTTCGTGCTCGCGCTCGGCCCGGACGAGTCCGCCCAGCGCGTCGGCGCGAGCCCCGACCGGCTCGAGCGCGAGGGCGCCGCGTTCCGGCGGCGCGTCGAGGAGGGCTACCGGGAGCTCGCCGCGCGCTACCCGGCCCGGATCGTCACGCTCGACGGCCTCTCGCCGCCCGGGGAGCTGGCCGACCGCATCTACTCCGAGCTGCATGCAGAGCTTCGACGCGGTTCCTGAGCAGCACGAGGCGAAGCGCCTCCTCGCGGCGGCGCTCGCCGAGGGGCCGGCGCACGCCTACCTGCTCCACGGGCCGGCGGGAACG
>Ga0209514_10001727_pt1 | contig 36276 bp, 37 predicted proteins | sample Subgrocontami58m_FD_187452 | JGI IMG/M metagenome (GOLD analysis project Ga0209514, IMG submission 187452) | Subsurface groundwater microbial communities from S. Glens Falls, New York, USA - GMW37 contaminated, 5.8 m (SPAdes) (version 3) | ecosystem: Environmental > Aquatic > Deep subsurface >...
TCGCGCTACCGTCCGCGGGCGGGCAGGACGGGCCACACGTTCGTCCGGAGCGCCAGCTCCAGCGCCCGCGCGCGGCCCTTCACCACCAGGAATCGCCAGTCGTGCGACAGCCGGCTGCCCCCCTCCACCTCGAACGAGACCTCCTCGCGCGACACGCGGCAGGCGCTCATCCCCTCGCGGTGGTCCTGCACGACCCACAGGTCGTCGCCGACGCCGACGAGGCCGTTCGGCAGCGCGAGGTACGCGTGGTCGGGCTCGAGGTCGGCCCACCTCACCGCGACGACCTCCTCGTCGAGGCCGGCAGGGGAGTAGCGGACCTCGTCGCAGGCCCCCTCGAAAACGACACGCGCGTGCCCGAGCTTCCACGGCAGGAGGCGGAAGCCGGCGCGCACCTCCCACACCCCCTCGCCGAGCGTCGCCCAGCGGAGCTTCTCCGTGATCGTCCCCTCGATCCGCACGCCGATCGGCCCTGACGAGGCCTCCTCCCGCTCGGGCGCCTCCGGCGGGTCGACGTACTTCGCGGTGCGCGTGTCGATCCATCGGGCGGGCGGGCCCTCGACCGTGCGCGCCAGCTTCGCGGCGGCCTTCGCGTGTTCGCGGGCGTAGCTCATCTCGACGGGGAGAGGCGCCCACCCCGTGGAGTCGCTCACCTCGGCGCGGAGGAGGTGCTTCCACGCGTCGACGACGGGCGCGGGGGAGGCGTCCTCGAGGTCCGCGACGGCCTCGGCGCGCAGGACCTCCTCGCGTGCGCGGGCGACGTCGGTGTGGATCCCGACGTCGTCCTCGACCGGCTGGTCGTGTCGGCCGCACCAGAGGAAGACGTTGTCGTCGCTCTTCCCCTTCCACGGCGTGTCGAGGTACGGTCGTGCGGGCGTCGGCTGGACGCCGAGGGCGCGGAGGTCGTCGACGTACCGGGAGACTGCGACGATCCGATCGCCGCGGCGCTCTCGGTCGGCGAGGTTCGCCTCGTACGCCCCGAGGGTGGCGGGGTCGTAGTGGAAGGGCTTCTTGAGGCCATACGGGTTGGATCCCGTCGCGACGGGCTCGCCGTCGCCGAGCTTGGTCCAGTCGACCTCCACGCGCGTTCCGTCCGGGGCGCTGAGCTTCCGCCCGTCGCCGGGCACGACGAGGATCTCGCGCGACTCGAGGAGGGGCGACTCGTCCTTCGGCTGCCAGAAGTCGTACGAGCCGTTCGCGGCGACGGCGACCCTCCAGCCGCAGTCGTGGAGGCGCTGGAGGAGGCCCTCGCCGAACTGGCCCTCCTGGAAGAAGGCGACCGGCGATCGCGCGAGGCCGTGGGCGCGGAGGATCTCGTCGTCGATCTGGAATCCCCACTCGAGGTCGGTGCGAGGGAAGGCGAGGACGAGCTGGTCGCTGTAGTGGCAGCAGACGATCTCGACGCGGCCGGCGACGACGAGGCGCTTGAGCTTCGCGAGCACGGCGGGGTGCCGCTCGGCGAGGACCTCGATCATGTACCCCTGCATCTCGAGGTCGGCGCCCCACTCCGGGTGTCTCAGGTACATGTCGAGGAGCGGGTCGAAGCTCTCGGTCACCACGGCGTCTTCGGCGGAGCGGCTGCCGGCGACGAACTCCACGTTGAAATGGTACAGGGCGAGGGCATAGCGGCGTTCGCCCTCGGCTCGGGCGACTCCTGCCAGCACGATCACGACGGTCCAGGCCATTCCGATGTAGTGCCTAGTCACCTCCCCCTCCCGCTCCCGCACCCGACCCCGCTCCCGTCGCCCGAGGTTCGGTCTCCATCGCCTTCGCCAGCTTCACGAGCATGGCGGCGATCCTGTCCAGGGTTTCCTTCCCGCGCCTAAGCGTCTCCGCCTCGATCATCTTCATCCTCTCGCACACATCGAGGATCGCCGCGCACTCGGTGGCGGACCCGATCGCTGAGAGGTAGTACCTCCTCTTGTCGGGCCTCGAGAACTTCCCTGCCCCTTCCGCGATGTTCAGCACGATCGACGTCGACGCGCGCGTCAACTGGTCGACGATGTGTCCCCTCCCTCGAGGCACGGCGCCGATGACCCCCTCGGCGATGACGAGGAAGTCCAGCGCCACCTGGTACACGTCCATCCGTTCGTGCGCGAAACCCATCGGGCCTCGGGAGCGGGGTCGGGTGCGGGAGCGGGAGAGGGAACTGGGAAAGAGACGCGATGATCTTGTAACGGCGCATGCGACCTAAGAGGAGACAATTCCGACGCCGCTGGTCGCGGCACGCCTCCGGGTCATCCGAAAACCCCTTGCCCACGTGCGTGAGCGGGGCTAGGATGAAACAGGAATCCTTCGAAGGAGATCTCGCCCCGTGGACGACGTTGGCAAACCGGCGGAGGAGCTCATACGCCCCGAAGCGGGCGGGCTGCAATCGAGCGTGCTGGTCCTGAATCGGCTCTACATGCCGGTCCAGGTGATCGGCGCGAAGCGGGCATTTTGCCTCCTCTACAAGGACTCGGCGGAAATCCTCACCCAGGAGCAGGACCGGATCTGCACCTACGACTTCGGCACCTGGGTCGAGCTCTCGATGAACGGCTACGCGGCGAAGAACGAGCTCGAGGACTTCGTCCACACCCCCTGCCTGCGCATCCTCGTCCCGCGCGTCATCCGCCTGCGACGCTACGACCGCTTCCCGAAGCGCACGGTGAAGTTCAACCGCCGAAACATCCTCGCGCGCGACGACCACCGCTGCCAGTACTGCGGGAAGCGCCTCCCCCCGTCGCTCCTTTCGCTCGATCACGTCATCCCGCGCAGCCGCGGCGGGAAGTCGACCTGGTCAAACATCGTCGCCGCCTGCAACGCCTGCAACACCCGGAAGGGGGGCAGGCTGCCGAGCGAGGCCCAGATGCACCCGTCGCACCTCCCGGCGGCCCCGAAGCGGAACCCTCTCCTCGCAGAGAAGGTCTCGCAGCGGCGGTACGAGATCTGGCGCCAGTTCCTCGGCGGCAGCGGCGGCGTCGACGTGCGGTAGCGGAGTTGCGCCGGTCCCCTCCGCTGTGCTACTCTTCCATCGACAGGGGGGGCGAGGGGGCAGGGGAACGAAGTCGTTCCCTTCGGGAGTGAGCCGATGATTGCCAAGCGCGTCCAGCGCGTGGTCCCCTCGGGGATTCGGAAGATCTTCGACCGGATTTCCCAGGTCAAGGACCCGCTGGACTTCTCGATCGGGCAGCCCCACTTCGAGGTCCCCGCGCCGATCCAGGAGGCCGCCTGCCGCGCCATCCGCGAGGGGAAGAGCCGCTACACCGTCACGCAGGGGATCCCGGAGTTGCGCGAAAAGCTCCGCGGGCACCTCAAGAAGACCACGGGCGTCGAGCCCGAGGGGCTCCTCGTCACCTCGGGGACCAGCGGAGCGATCCTCCTCGCCATGATGGTCCTCTGCGACACCGACGACGAGGTCCTCATCCCGGACCCGTACTTCATCCTCTACCGCAACAACGTCGAGCTGTGCGGCGGCGTCGCGAAGTACGTGGATACCTACCCCGACTTCCGCCTGCGTCGCGACGCGCTCGAGGCGGCCGTCACGAAGAAGACGAAGATGGTGATCCTCAACAACCCGGTGAACCCGACCGGGATCGCCTACTCCGCGGAGGAGCTGCGGATGGTCGCAGGGTTCGCGCGCGACCACGACCTGCTCGTGATCTCCGACGAGATCTACGACGCCTACTCCTACGACTTCCCGCACGAGTGCATGCTGAAGTACTACGAGAAGACCGTCCTCGTGAACGGCCTCTCGAAGACGTACGCGATGCCGGGCTGGCGCCTGGGGTATGCCGCGGGGCCGAAGGAGATCCTCGACTGGATGACGACGCTCCAGCAGTTCTCGTTCGTCTGCGCGAACGCGCCGGCGCAGTACGCGGGGGTCGTCGCGCTCGACTTCGACATGTCCCCCTGGATCGCGGAGTACAAGCGGAAGCGGGACATGGTCTACGAGGGGCTCAAGGACTGCTTCGAGGTCGTAAAGCCGCAGGGGGCGTTCTACATCTTCCCGCGGTGCCCGTGGGGGACGGCGGAGGAGTTCGTCTCGGCGGCGATCGAGCACCGGGTGCTGATCGTGCCGGGGAGCGCCTGCTCGCGGAGGGACACGCACTTCCGGATCGCCTTCGCGGCCCCGGACGAGAAAATCAAGCAGGGGATCGAGATCCTGCGCACCCTGGCGAAGGACGCCCCGAAGCGCCGGTAGCCGCGAGCCCTCCCCGCCCGGGACGGTCCACGAAGACACACCAAGACACACGAAGGGGGGAGGGCGTGAAGCGGCGCGATGGGCAGCTCCTGGCGCTGCTGGCGGTCCTCGCCATCATCGTGGCCGCGCCGCTCGTCGCGCGATGGGTGCGCCGCGAGCCTCCTCCCCCTCCCGCCGACGGGCGCCTCGACCTGAATGCGGCGACGCGCGAGGAGTTGTCAGCGCTGCCCGGCATCGGCGACACGCGCGCCGAGGCGATCCTCCGATTCCGCGCCATGCGCGGACGCCTTGGATCCGTCGACGACCTGTGCGAGGTTCCCGGGCTGGATGCGAAGACCGTTGAACGCCTGCGCCCATTCGTCAAGGTCGAGTGAGGCCGAGGGGAGGGACGCGCGGGAAACGATCCACGAAGACACACCAAGACACACGAAGGGGTCGCATGGGGAGGATCGAGAGTCAACGGTCCATCGGCCCGCTTGTCGAATCATCGAGGGGAGCGTACTCTCCCGTGTGGGCCTCAAGTCAGGATGGTCGCAGGTGGACGAACCGATCGCGGAACCGGCCGCAGTCTCTGGCCCTTCCGCAGGGCGTGGCCTGACGAGGGAGCCTTCGCTTGAAACCGCGCTGCGCTGCGGGCTGGGTCCGCTGCTCGTCGGGTCTGCTGTCTACTGGCTGTGGGTTTGGACGAACTGCGACGCACTGCAGTTTGTGGGGCTATTCACCATCGTCGCGGGCTGCATCGCGTTCCTCGTGGGGCTCGCTTCGTTGGCGGCATACGTTGCATGTGCCGCATCCGCCCCCGGCGCCGATCGATCGGGGGTGATTGCAAAGTCGGTGCTGGTCCTTCTCATCCTCCTGGCAAACGTCCCTGCGGCCGGCTTGTACTGGAAGGCAGCCGAGCATCGCCTCAGTTCCCGCGTAGAGCCGGACTGGATCCGTGCGCGCTCCTGCGAGTTCCTCCGCGATGGCCCCGATCACGTTCCCTGGCAGTCCATCGGAGACCATCTCTGGCACTTCGATGATGTGCGCTTCGGAGCTCGGTACTTCTCCTCACCGGATGGCCGATGGGTCGTCCTCTTCCTTCCCGATGGCGACGCGCCGCTCGCCTATGCGCTCGAGTCCGATCGACACCTCCACAGATCTCCCGACGACCCAGCTTCGTGTGGCTGCGAATGGAGCCATGTGAAGGACGCGGCACCATCGAGGTACAATCCCTCCGACTTCGAAGACTGGCCGGAGTTCCGCTAAGCGCGGCGTTCACACTTCGTGTGTCTTCGTGTGACTTCGTGGATCGTTCGCCCGGATCGCGCAACCCGCTCGGCGTCATCGCACAGTTCCATCTTTGAGCGAAGTGTCTCCGAGCAGCGTCGACTCGGCGCGCCGCCTCCGGGGTTCGCTATCGCAACTCATGGGCCCACAGCAGTCTGCGTCTGGCCCGGATTCTGGGCTCATCGGTCGGAGAAATGCAGATCCATCACCCGTACAGGTTGATGGATTTGAACGGCACCGATGCGGAGAGACCGACATGACGCAGCTTCGAGCACTGGTCGCGGCGATGGCCCTGGTGATGATGGGCGGGCTCGCCAAGGCGGACAACTACACCTTCGACTGCAACCACTGCGGCCATCACCTCTCGCAGAGTGTCATGGGCGAGGGGACCTGTCTCGACTGCAAGAGCATCAACGTCCTCGCGCGCTGCTACTTCTGCGACCACGTCGTCGCCTGGAAGGGGTTCGGCCAGCTCACCTGCCCCGATTGCGGGAAAAGCCAGGCGGTCTCCTCGTGCATCTGCTGCAACCGCGTCGCGATCGCCGAGCACTGGAGCGGCTGGTGGACCTGCCCGTACAACGACTGCGGGAAGAAGACCTACCGCTTCTTCTGCGGCCACTGCGGCGAGCCGTACATGACGAACGAGGAGATGGACTTCTGCTGGAAGTGCAAGTAGCGCAGGCCCGCCCCGGGCCCGCCGGCCGCGAGGTCGGCGGGCCCGCTGCCTATTCCGGGGCGCTTCAGTGCGGCCCGTCCTCCGGACGAAAGGAAGATGTCGAACCCTCGTCGCTCCGGGGAGAATCGTGAAGAAGCTGCGCACCGCGATCGCCGTGCTCCTCTGCGCCTGGCCGATCGCCACGATCGCCGTCTGCGCCGCCTTCCGCATGGACCCCGCCCGGCTCGACGCCCCCCAGGTCGCCTCCTGGGCCGCCGTCGCCGGCAGCGTCACCGCCGTCCTCGCGCTCCTCCTCGTCGTCGTCCTCTTCGCCTTCTTCCGAGCCCACCAGCGCGTCCTCGGAGAGATGGACTCGTTCCGCGACCTCGACCGGGAGCGCGCACGCCGCGTCCGCGACCTCCAGGGCCGAGTCGACTTCCTCTCCGCCATCCGCGAGGCGAGCATCATCGTCAACCAGGACGTCGAGCCAGAGGCCCTCCTCGCGAAGCTCCTCGAGGTCGCGAGCTACGTCGTCGGGAACCGCACGGGGGACGTCATCACCGTCTACGAGTGGGGAGGCGAAAAGCTCGAGCCCGTCGCCCGCCGGCAGGGGAAGGAGTGCCGCTTCGGCAAGGCGCTCGCCGAGGTCCGCGCCGACCGCCACGACGTGCAGGAGGCCTACATGGAGGGGCGCCTCTACGCCACGGGCGACGAGGAGGGGGCGCTGCGCCTCGTGATGCCGATGTCGACGGACCGGCAGATCGTCGGCGTCCTCGAGGTGGAGACGACCGTCGACGGGGCCCCCGAGGACCGCGCCGAGCGCCGCGAGCGGCTCCGCGCGCAGCTCCCCGAGTTCGCGAGCTGCCTCGCCGTCGGCCTGAAGACGAAGGACCTCTACACGCGGACCATCCAGGACGGCCTCACGGGCCTCTACAGCAAGCGGCACTTCCTGTCGGAGGTCCGCAAGGGGTTCGAGGAGGCGCGCCGCGAGGGGTCGCCGCTCTCGCTCGTCATGATCGACATCGACCACTTCAAGGCGGTCAACGACACGCACGGGCACCTCACCGGCGACGTCGTCCTCAAGGAGGTCGCGACGATCGTGAAGGAGGGGGTCCGCTCGTATCAATATGCATTCCGCTACGGCGGCGAGGAGATCGCCATCCTCTTCACGCGCGCGCCCGCGGACAAGGCGCAGGCCGCGGCGGAGCGGCTGCGGAAGAAGATCGAGGCGAGGAAGTTCACCTCGGAAAAGGGGGTCTCGTTCCGCCTGACGGCGAGCTTCGGGGTCGCGGAGCACGGCGCGGGGACGACGTCGCCCGAGGAGATCCTGCAGCGCGCCGACGATGCGCTCTACTGGGCGAAGCACGGCGGGCGGAACCAGGTCCGCGTCTGGACGCCCGAGGCGGAGGCGGCGTGCCGGAAGAACGCATAGTCGACTGCGGGCGGGTGCGCCTGAACGTCGCGAGCGAGGGGAGCGGGCCGCCGGTCCTGCTCCTCCACGGCTTTCCCGAGTTCTGGTACTCGTGGAGGCGGCAGATCCCCGCGCTCGCCGCCGCGGGGTACCGCGTCATCGCGCCGGACCTCGCTGGATACAACCTCTCGGACAAGCCGAAGGGCGTGCGGGCCTACCACGTCCGCCCCCTCGTCGAGGACCTCCTCGGCCTGCTGCGGGCGCTGGGGTTGCCTCGGGTGCACCTTGTCGCGCACGACTGGGGCGGGGTCCTGGGATGGTACCTCGCGGCGAACCACCCCGAGGTCGTCGACCGGCACGTCGAGATCAACGCCCCGCACCCGCGCATCATGCGAAGGGAGCTGTTCACGAACCCGAGCCAGCTCCGCCGGTCGTGGTACATCTTCTACAACCAGCTCCCGTGGCTGCCGGAGCGGATGTTCGCGCACCCCGCGTTCTTCCGGAAGGTGCTGAGGGGGACCTCGACGCGCCGCGAGGCGTTCTCCGACGCGGACATTGCGAGGTACGAGGAGGCCTTCCGCCGGCCGTACGCGCGGACGGCGACGATCAACTACTACCGGGCGGCGATCCGGTACCCGCAGCCGCGGATCCGGCAGGTCGACCGGCCGACGCTGGTGATCTGGGGGGAGCAGGACCGCTTCCTCGGGCCGGGGATGCTCGTCGGGCTCGAGCGCGAGGTCCGCGACCTGCGCGTCCTCCGCATCCCAGAGGGCTCGCACTGGGTGCACCACGAGTTTCCCGATCAGGTCAACGAGGCGATCCTCGGGTTCCTGAAGGACTCGTAGAGCTCCTCGTGCGCGCGCACCATCCGGTCGACGGTGAAGCGACCCCGGACCATCACGCGGCCGCGCTCCGCCGTCGCGCGGGCCAGTGCGGGGTCGTCGAGCATCCGCTCGATCGCGTCGGCGAGGGCGACCGGATCCTCGGGCGGGACGAGCAGGCCGTGCTCCTCGTGCGTGATGACGTCCCGCACGCCTCCGATGTCGGTGGCGACGACGGGGCGTCCCGAGGCGAGGGCGTCGAGGAGGACGAGCCCCATCCCCTCCCACCGCGAGGGGAGGACGAGGAGGTCGCACGACTTCGTCAGGCCGATCGCGTCGGGGCGGAGTCCGGCGAGGGAGAAGACGTCCTCCACGCGCAGCTCGCGCACGAGGGCCTCGAGGGCCGGCCGCTCCTTCCCCTCTCCCGCAACGACCCAGCGGAACCGGCGGCGGCGACGGAGGAGGAGGGCGGCGGCGCGGATCGCCACGTCGATCCCCTTCTGCGCGCGGAGGCGGCCGACGGAGAGGAGGAAGGGCGTCCCGGGCACCCCGACGTCCTCGCGGGGGGTAGGCGGGGCCGCGTCGACGGCGGCAAGGTCGATGCCGTTCTCGATCGTCAGGAGACGCGCCTCGGGAACGCCCGCGACGTCGCGCGTGAAGGCGCGGACCGACTCCGTCACGCACACCTCCGCGTCGACGAAGCCGATCGTCGCGCCGTCGAGCCACACGTGCCACGGATGCTCGAGGTCCATGATGTGGACGGAGCAGACGACGCGCGGGACGCCCGCCAGGCGCGCGGCGAACCGGCCGAGCAGGTTCGCATGGGAGAGGTGCGCGTGGAGCAGGTCGGGGCGGAGGTCGCGGAGGAGGCGCACGAGCCGTGGGAAGGCGACGGCGTCGAAGAGGGTTTTCATCCCGAGCGCCGTCACGGGGACGCCGCGGAGCTGAAAAGCCTCGCCGATCGGGCCCGTGGGCTGCAGGCAGATCACCGAGGGATCGAACCGCGTGCGGTCCAGGCGCGTGGCGACGTCGTAGAGGACGCGCTCGGCGCCCCCGACCTGGAGGCTCGTGGTGAGGTAGGCGATCCGCACGATCCTTCATCGGCCAGGAGAAGGCTTGCGATTGCGCGCGGACTTGCGGAGAATGCGCCCCGGAGAGATACGATGCCTCCACTCACATCAACGCAGGAGGCGGCGATCGCCTTCTTCCTGGAGCGGGTCCAGGCGGACCACGCCGGGAAGGTCGTCGAGGTGCGGCTGCTCGCCGAGCCTCCGCCGCCAGGGGACGAGGTCACGGCGGACCTGGGGCTGCTGGTCCGCGTCGCGCGCCCCGCCGTGGAATCGGGGGCGCTCGACCACGCTCTGGACAACGTCGCGTGCGAGGTGAGCCTGACGCACGACGTGCTCCTTGCGCTTGCCTTTCTCCACGCGGGCGAGGCGGCCGAGGCCGGCCGCTGGTCCGAGCCGACGAGCCGGAAGATCTACCCCGTGGTCGACCGGAGTGGCGCCCGCAAGGGCGCCGTGGACTGACAGCCGCAAGGCTGTCTGCGAGTCGACTCCCTCGCGGGCGTCAGTCCAGCGCGCCCTTGCGGGCGCGACTCCATCTTCCGGAAGTTGCGCGCCCCCTGGGGCGGGGCTACGATGGCGCCCCGCCTGGAGGCATCATGCGCCTGCGCATCGCCCTCGCATTCATCGTCGGGTGGGCCTTGCCCGGAGGAGGGGACCTCCTCCTCGGGCGCCGGCGGCGAGGTCTCCTCCTCTTCCTGGGTCTCAGTCTCTTCTTCGCCGCCGGCGTTGTCCTCTCCGACTTCCGCGTCGCGAGGTTCGACGACGACCCCTTCGTCCGCTCCGCGACCTTCGGGTGCGGGCTCTTCGCCGCGGTCGCGGGCTGGGTGCTCCCGAACGCGCCCGCCGGGCGGGTCCCGCTCGCGTGCCACGACGTTGGGCTCCTCTACACGGCCCTCGCGGGGCTTGCCAACGCGATCGTCATCCTCTCCCTCGTTCCGCGACACGAGGGCACGCCGGACGGAGAGGCGAGATGACCCTGCTCCTGCTGCTCCCGATCCTCGGCCTGACGTGGGCCGTCGCCTCCGCGGCGCGCCCCGCCTTGCGAGGTCTCGTCGGCTGGAAGGCGCTCGCCTTTCTGCTCCTCTCCGAAGTCGTGCTCATGCCGGCGTTCTGGCTTGCGATCCTCGTCCTCTTCGTGCGGCGTCGCGGGACGGATCGCCTCCGCGTCGTCGCGCTGGCCCTCGCCCTGACGTGCGGCGGGTATGCCGTCGCGCTCACCGTGCGCTGCTTCTTCCTGGAGGCATTCCACATCCCGACCGGCTCGATGATGCCGACGCTTATGGGCGCGCCCTTCGGCGACCCGGCGGGAGGCGACCGGATCCTCGTCGACAAGAGCGCCTATGTGCGCGGGCCGGTGCGCCGGTGGGACGTCGCCGTGTTCCGCTACCCGCTCGATCGATCGCGGTCCTTCGTGAAGCGCGTGGTCGGTCTGGCGGGAGAGGAGGTCCTCCTCAAGCTCGGCGACGTCTATTCCCGCATCGACCCGAACGGCCCGTTCACGCTCGCGCGGAAGCCCCACGACGTCCAGGAGTCCGTCTGGGCGCCCATCGCCCCCTCCGCGGCGTTCACGACGTGGGTCTTCACCCCGCCGGAGGCCGCCCGTACCGAGGGCGAGGGGACCGTCGTCGATGCCTCGGGGTCCGTCGTACCGGTCTTCTGCCGCTACCCGTACCGGATCACGGACCGGGTGGGGGGGACGTCCGGCGGCCCGCCGGAGGACGTCTTCGACCTGAGGCTGCGAGTCTGCCTCTCGCTCGACCGACTCGCGGAGGTGAAGCTCCGCATCATCGGGGTGAGCGGGACCGCGGAACTGGCGTTCGCGCCGGGCGGCGACGGTTCGGTCACCTGGACCAGCCCTTCGTCGGAGGTGAGCACGCGCGTCGACTCCCCGAACCTGCACCTCGACGGCGCGCCTCACGTAGTGTCGCTGGCGACCTACGACGGCGTGGTCGAGGCCGCGATCGACGCCGGCGCGCCGGTCGAGGTCCTGGGCCGATCCGAGTTCAATCCCCAGGCCGCCTCGCGCGCCTCCAACGTCGAGATTGAGGTCTCCGGCGGGAAGGCGACCTTCGCCGGCGTGGGGCTCCACCGCGACTTGTACTACCTCGACGGCGGCCCCGGCAGCGCGCTCTGCCCCGAGGGGACGGCCCTGCGCGTCCCCGATCACGCCTTCTTCTTCCTCGGGGACAACTCGCCGAACGCGAAGGACGGCCGCCTGTGGAGGCGGAAGGTGTTCCGGATGCGGGACGGCCGGGTCATCCGCGCGGACACCTCGAACGTCCACCTGGAAGGGGACGCCTTCGTCGTCCGCGACGAGTGGGGGATCGAGCGGGTCCTCCCACGTTCGGAGTTGACGGGCCCGCCCCAGTCCGAGGCGTGCCCGTTCGTCGACGAGGACCTGCTGCGCGGCCGGCTGTGGTGCATCTGGTGGCCGTTCGACCGCGCGCGCCGCTTCCCGTAGAGACGGGCGCTGGCGCGGGGTACATTGGTGCCCCGGCCTGTCGGTGGGCTCGGCCTCTGGAGGTTCAACGATGTCGAGATGCCTGCTCGTCCTCGCGCTCGCGGCCGTGGGCGCCTTCGCCGAGGAGGTGACGCTGTCCACCTCCGACGGCTGGCAGCTCCCTGCGACCGTCTGCGCCCCCGGCGGGAAGGCGCCGACCCACCGCGGGGTGATCCTGCTCCACATGGCGGGGCACTCGCGCGTCGACTGGAAGGGGGTCGCCGATCGCCTCGCGAAGGACGGCCACGCGGTGATCTCGCTCGACTTCCGCGGACATGGGAAGTCCAAGAAGGGGGCGACGACACCGAAGCTGAAGGAGCTGACGGACGCCGACTACGCGGCGATGGTGGAGGACGTGCGCGCGGCGGCGGACCTCATCACCTCCCGGAAGGAGCTGGGGGTGGAGACGGTCTGCATCGTGGGCGCGGAGCTGGGCGCGGACGTGGCGATCGCCTTCGCGGCGGGGGAGCAGAAGTCGCCTCTCGGCCCGATGGTGCTCATCTCGCCTTCGCTGAACAACCACGGCCTGAACGCGGCGGAGGCGATCGGAAACGTGCAGGCGAAGGTTCTCTTCGCGGCGTGCAAGGAGGACAAGCCCGGTTTCGACGAGACGACGAAGCTCTTCGAGTCGAAGCATGGGAAGCGCGAATACGAACGCTACGCGACCGCGGCCCGCGGGACGGACATCTTGCGCAAGTTCCCCGAGCTGGCCGACGCGATCCGGGAGTGGGTGAAGGCGCCGTAGGTCGCCGCGGGATTGTCCACCGAAGACACGGAAGACACCGAATGGCAGGGTGCGGGGAGTCAGCGAGTGGTGTCTCTGTCGGGACGCCCCTCGAGGTTCAGTTTCTTCCAGAGAACGAGCGCCTCTCGTCGGACATCTGGTTCCGGATCCGAGAGCGCCTCTTGAATGAGCGCGCGGACCTGCCTGGCCTCAGCGGGCATGGCGCCCAGGCCGACGAGGGCCGTCATGCGACGCCAGGTCTCGGTGGAAGCCAGCATCTCGCGCAGGACGGGGCCGAGCGTCGGCGGGAAACTCTGCCACCGCATCAGGGTCGCCGCTGCATAGGCTCGGACGTCCTCGGCGACGTCCGCCAAGGCCCCTTCGACGATGCGGATGGCACTCTCGCCGGGCCGCCGGTTCTTCCGGAGCGCCCAAATCGCGCGCGCGCGAGCGTCGGCATCGGCAGTCTCTGCCTCCTCCAGGAGAATTCGCACGACAGCCTCGTCCTCCGATCCGTTCCCCGCCAGTACCTGGGCCGCCCTTACGCGGACCTCCCAGACCGGATCGCCCAGCGCTGCTTGAAGCGCGGTGATGACCCGCGGAGACAGCGGGTCGCCTTCGCCCAGCACCTCGATCGCCTCCCTCCGCATCAACGCGCTCTGGTTCCATTCGCCCGGCAGGCCGGCATCGTGATAGCCGAGTACCCGCACGAGCGCGTCGATCGCCGCGTCGATCGAGCGGCCGCGGGGTCGGCGCCGATCCACGCGAGGGTCGTGAGGGCGACGTGCCGGACCATGGGAGCCGGATCGGTCAGGAGGCGCACCACGTCCGGGACGGCGGAGATCGCCCTTCGTCTTGAGTTCACGATCCCCCAGAGCGCCGCCGCGCGCGCCTGCTCGTCGCGGTCCTTCAGACACTCGACGAGGGCCGGCAGAACGCCTTCTTTCGCGGGGTCCAGTGCGCCCAGCGCCCGGATCGCGGCCGTGCGCACGGCAGGGGAGGGATCGCCCAGACGCTCGGTCATGGATGGTGCTGCGTCGCCCGCGCACGGGCCCAGCCTCTGCATGCTCCAGAGGGCCCTCTGTCGCACGGACTCGTCGGGGTCCTGGAGGGCGTGCTCGAGGGAAGTGACGGAGACCTCGAGGAGATTCGTCACCGCCTGCACCGCCACGCGACGCACCTGCGCGTCGGCGTCCGCGGCTCCCCGCAGGATGAGCTCGTCCCGGCGAGGGGGATCAGTCCTGCGTAGAAGGGCCGCCAGTGCGCTTGCCCTCGCGCATGGATCGTTGGAGAGAAGGGCCTTCTCGAGCACGCGTCGTGCGTCTTCCTTCGCGTCGAGCGGCGCCTTGCTCGACATGATCGCGCAGGCGCACTCCAGTCGGAGGTCCTCCGCCCCCGTTCTCATCGAGCGGAGGAGGTCCTCGATGCCCCCGTGCGCGGCGGACCCGCGATGGGTCAGGCCTCGGATCGCGGCGCGCTGGAGGTCCGGCACCTCGGTCTGGGCGAGCGCCGACAGAAGCTCGTCGGAGACCCACCCGGTCCACCCGACACGCTCCAACTCCTGCAGGCAGATTTGGGAGGAGGCCTCGTCCAGGGGGCGGATGGCCCCCAGGATCGCCTCACTGGCGGCCTGGTAGACCTCGGGCGTTGCGCGGCGAGAAGCTCCCAGGCCATGCGGAGTCGCGACTCCCCCTGTTCGCGGGAAAGAGCCTCGACGAGGGCTCGGGCCGCCTGGGCGCGGACCGTTGCGTCCGGGGACGAGAGCCTCGCCATGAGCTCGCGGCGCCCATGGGGAGAGGTGCCTGGCCCCATCTGCCTACTTCCCGTTCAGCAGGTCCTCGAGCTCCTTCAGGGCCTTGTCTGGGTCGAGCCCCTTCCCGCCCGGGTCGTCGCCGAGGCCCCCGCCGAGCATCGACTTCAAGAGGTCTTTGGGATCCATCCCGACCTCCCGGAGCGACGCCGCGACGTCCGGCCCGAACATCGCATTCAGCACGAACTCGCCGTCGTCCGAGACGCCGAGATCCTCGTCGCCGTGCGCCTCGTAGAACCACCGCTTGAACGCCGCCTTCACCCCCTTCTCGTCCCCGGCCGCCGCGCCGAGCGCCTCCTCCCAGCCATCGACCGTCATCAGCTTGAACCGGCAGCGCGCCACCGCCTCCCTCATCGCCGCGTGCAGCGACTCCTCGCCCATCTTTTCCGCGAGCTTGACGTAGAGGTAGGGCGCCTTCCCGTACACGAGGCCCGCGTACTCCGTCGTCGACTTGAACGCCGTCGCCTCACGAGCCGCGGGCTTGTCGGAGCCTCCCATGACCCGGTACAGCGCGTAGTTCAGCTTCACGTTTTTGTCCATCGCCTCCTTCGCCGCCGCCGCGCCGTGGCGGTCGCCGTAGGCGATCCCCGCGAGGTACTGCGCGAGCGGCTCGTCGACGCAGGGGTAGCGGTGGCAGTCGTTCCCCACCTCGATCGCGAAGTACTCGTGCGCGACCTCGTGCTGCACGGTGAACTCGAGGACGCTGTCGAGCATCCCCTCGGTGTCCGACGTCGCGCCCTTCTTCTTCGGGGTTTCGCCGTCGAGGCCGCCCATCATGCCTCCGAGGTTCCCGAGCATCTTCATGAGCATCGCCATCTGGCCCCCCGAGCTGTTCGGGTCTCGGTAGAGCATCCCCGCGATCAGCACCATCGCGGGGAACTCCACGCCCCCCGCGCCGCCGACGAGCGAGGCCTCCGCGATGTCGAGCTCCGTGTAGGGGTACGCGCCGAAGCGCCGCTCGTACGAGTCGAGCGCGGCGCCCGCGATGTCGAGGGCGGTCTTCCCCGCCTTCGCGTCCTTCTTGCGGTAGACGCTGCGCACGCGCGCGCCGCCGACGGTCTTCGTCGACTCCTCCAGGTCGCGCCCCGCGACGAGGAGGAAGTCGCGCACGACGGCGCCCTCGGACGAGACGACCTCCTTGTCTGCGCCCGCCGGCGTGGGGTCGGAGTCGATCAGGTTGGTGATCACGTGCATCCCTGCGGGGACGATCGACCGGACGACGAAGACGGCCTCTCCGTTGTAGGCGATGTCGCCGATCTTCGCGGGGGTGCCGGTGTCGAAGCTCCCCTCGCGGAACGGCGCGACCATCGGGTAGGCGCTCGCCATCGTGAGGATGCCGTCGCCGACGCCGACGAGGCCGTAGTCGGCCACGCCCGCGCCCGACATCGCCGCGAGTCCCGCGGCGGCCTGGGCGTAGACGTCGTTCGCGTCCTTCGAGAGCTGGCGGAGCTTGCCGGTGTAGCGGATCGAGAGCACCACGCGCGCCCCGTTCGCGAGGGGCGAGGCGAGCTTCACGGTGACGAGGCTGGGGCGGGTCGCCTCGAAGGTCGCCTGGGGTCCCTCGGTGGAGGAGACCTCGGTGATGGCCATCGTGGAGGTGTCGTTCGTGCCCATCTCCTTCGCGGCGTTCGGGTGGAGCTGGAGGGGGAGCTCGGAGACGTCGCCTCCGGTGAGGTTCGTCCAGGTGAGGGTGAGCTTCGCGGAGAAGGTGCCCGACACGTCGTCGATCGCCTGGTCGATGTGGTACTGCGGGAGCTGGTCGAGGGAGGAGACGCCGAGGTCCTGCTCGAGGCCGTGCCGCGCGTCGGGTTTGAGGAGGCCGAGGCCGGGGACGTCGGCGAAGGCGGGGAGGGCGAGGAGTGCGGCCAGAAGGAGGCGGTACATGGCGGGCCCTCGAATGCGACCGCGTCATTTCCGCATGCCGGGGGCGGCTGGGTCAAGAGCCGGAGAGGCGCCCGTCACGGCGACATGGAGAGGCGCCCGTCAGGGCGCCGTGGCCGGGCTCGCGTGAGCGAGCCTGCCGCGGCGGGATCGAGCCATCGAATGGCATTGAGGCGCTTCTCCTGCGGATGATAAAATTCGGCGGTGCGAATCTACCTGAGCACCAGCGCTTGGAATCGTCCGTTCGGCGCTCGACATGATCGCCAAGGAGGCTGGACCGTGAGGAGCGCAGGCCTGACGAATGCGGAGATCCGGATTCTCGGCTGGAAAGCCCTGATCGCGCGACTCGGATCCGCGGGCGCGCTCCGGTTCGCCCTGCTGCCGCCCGCGGCCTACCGCGATCCTCGCGAACCCGGTGCCGTCTACGTGCGGCTCTCCATCGACCCGCGACGCGCCGACATCAGCGCCCGCGACGTCGAGGCCGCGCTCGCGCGCCTCCGGTGACGGCTCCGTCCAGGATCTCGGCCGTTCCCGCCAGACTCTTCCCTAACCGGCGTACGGGGGTACCCTCCCACCCCGCCCGGGCTGGCGCACGACGACTCGGGTGGTCGAGCGGCGCCGGGTCCGTCCACGCCGCCGAGGTAGGCATGGAGCATGCGATGTCGACGCCGGTTGGCGACAGCGGGAGGGCACGGGGAGGCAGGACGGCTGTAGGAGAGCTAGAACGCCGAGGCTATCGTTTGTCCTGCAACGCCTCTGTCGCCGCCATCCGAACAGTTTCGGAAGTGTCCTGCGCCGCCCGCACCAAGTATTCTCGCGCCTCCGGGCCCAAGTTCCGCAGCACCCGAATCGCCGCGAGTCGCACCCTCTCGTCTCTGTCGGACAGAACCGAACCGCCGATGACGGCGGCAAGATGGCTGCGTTCATCCACAGACTGAGCGATGGAGGGCGGTGAGGATCTCAGTCTCGTAACCCGAGAAGCGCGGATCGTCGAGCCACGAAAGAAGGCGCCGTCTCGCCTCGTTGGATCCAACCTCGCCGCAGATCACGACGAGGTCTGTGCAGAAGGCGTGATCGGCATCGCCCCGCAGGAGTTCGCTCTCGATGTCCGTCAACCCCGACGGGTTGATCAAGAGCGCCCAGCGGAGGCGCATCGCCCGGAAATGGAAGTCAACGGCCGACCCTGTCCTCCAGCACTTCAGAAGTTCCGCCACATGCCGTTGTGCGGGATTCGTGGCAGCCTCCTCCAATGCGTGCGCTATCTCCGGGTCTTGCGGTGTCGGAGGCGCGGGAGGGGGCGATGTAGCTCCGGTCGGATCTTCCTCCGACGGGGTGTCGTCCTGCGTCGGCTCTTGCCCGGGAGGACGGCGAGGATCATCCCGAATGGCGACCGAGGAACGCCCATCCGTCCCATCCGCGGCGACATTCGGCATGCGAGACGGAGCGGCGTGACGGAACCAGCATAATAGGGCTACCGTGATCCCCAGTCCGACGAGGAGCGCGAACCCCAACCACTTCATCTGAGCGCATCCCTAGAAGGGTGCCTTGGGCCAGATCACGATCTTGACCGGCCGATCCGGATCGTGCTTCGTCGTTAGCGATGCTGCCGCATTCCCAGCCGGGTCGACGCTCACGCTGAGGAAGACTTTGAGACTCAGGCCCTCCCCCTCCGTGAGCTTAAACAGCACGTCGCGTCTCGACCTCGACCAATGCCACCCAACAAAGCTGTAGTGCTTCGGGGCGGGGTACACCGTGTTCCTGGGCAAGTGGAGGTTGGTCTTGTCGAGCGAACGCGGGGTATAGCTCTTGGCACCATCTCCAATATTGATTCGCCCGTGAGAAGTCGGCGCTGCGCGCCGACTTCTTACGGGCGAATCAATCTTCGCCTTCATCCCTGGTGGGCAGATCGCCGCCCAACCGCGCGTGGTAGAATTCGATGGGAGGGAATGACGTGAAACTCGCTCGCCACGTGATTTGCGGATTCGCCGCGCTGGCCATTGCCTGTGCGGCCTTCGCACAACAGCCTGGCGGTGAGCAGAAGCTGGAGGTGACGCACGTCTCGTTCCTGCAAGGCCGCCACCCCGCTGGGGGACCGCCCGATGCGCTGATCCCCTCGACGCGCGCCCTGGTCATGTTTGATCACGTCACGAATCGCCTCATCAAGCTGCCCGAATGGGAAAAGGGCCGTGCGGAGAATGAGCCTGCCGCCTTCCGGAAGGGGCGACCATTCGAGGTCTACGCGCAATTCAGGGGAACCAATGACCTGCAATCGGCAGACATCTGGGCAGAGTCAAGTGATCCGAGGATTCCGCCGGTGACGGAGAGAACGGTGAACTTCGCTGGAGGCATCTCTTCGCCCTCGAGGTGATCGCGGCGGGCATTGCGGACGACGTCTTTCGAGGCGCGCCGGTCGAGATCCGAGTGCGGAGTTCCTTCACTGGCGAGCCCCATGTCGTCTCGCATCGCGGGCGATTCGGCCGCCGGCTCGTCATGAACGCCAGCGAGCTTTTCTACCTCGAAGGGGTCACTCACCAGGAGGCGCTCGCTGTCGCCATGTTCCTGGCGGCGAAGGACGTCTTCAACAAGGAGCCGAAGTTCGCACAGATGAACAGGAAGGGGGAGGGGTTCGAGTTCCGTTTGGCGGTCTCCGTGGATCCTCTACCCTTCGAAATGATTGAGGGGGCGAGCCGCATGGCGAGCGACCTCTCGCGCGGTGCGCTCGCGGGTGCTCCGGTGACGGTCGAGTATGCCAAGGGATTTGCCGGCGCGCTGAGAGTCCAGGAGACCGCGGGGGGGGCCGCAGATGCCGCCCCGGAGGGAGGTCCCTACCATACGGAAGACTACTCCTGGTTTGGGCCGCCCGGCGAGAGCATCCGCGCCCACATGAATTGATCGAGTGGCATGGAGGCGTCTTCACCCGGACCGGGTGTATCCCGGCTTTCAGGGCGTGTAAACCGCCTTGCCCCCGGCGCGAGACCCTGGGCGTCCCCTCGAGACTCCCGATCCCATCAGCGCCCGCATTCCTCATGGACAGCGCACCTTGCAGCATCGCGGTTTCGACCCTCCGCGACCTTCTCGCTAGCATGATCCCTGCACACGGGGAGGCCGTCGAAGGTCGGGGCAATCCTGGTGCGGGGCCTCCATATTGGGGGAAACGTCATGCGAGCGCGCTTCACCCGTTCGACCGTCATCCTCGTTGCCCTCTTCGTGTCCATGGGCGCCGCTTCCCGGCTCTGGTCCGAGGAGCCCAAGTCGAGCGGCAAGGGGGCGCCGGCATTCGTCCCCTTCGAGAAGCAGTGGACCGCCGGAAGTCCGGTCTCCAACGGCGCGGCCGGCTCGGCCATCACCCCCGCGGTCGTGGGCGACAAGGTCGTCTTCTGCGATGGCAAGAGCGGTCACCAGGTCTACTGCGTGGACGCCGCGAGCGGCAAGCCCCTCTGGACGTACAAGACGGACGACAATGGGCCCTCGTCCGTGATCGCGACCGAGGAGGGGTTCCACCTGACGACGAATAGCTGCACGATCGAAACGATCAACCCGACGACAGGGGTGCTGGTCTGGAAGAAGTGGATCGGCAGCGTCATCGAGGCGGCCCCCTGCGCGGCCGGGGACAAGCTCCTCGTCGTCGGGGACAATCCGGACTCGAACAGCAAGACATGGGGTGAGCCATACGCCCTGATGTGCCTGAAGGCGAGCAACGGGGACGTCGTGTGGAGCCAGCCGCTCAAGGAACAGGCGATCGGCGCCCCGTGCGCCTCGCAGGGCAGGGCCTTCGTCGCGACGCGGGGCGGAGACGTCTTCTGCTCGGACATGGCGACGGGGAAGCTGAAGTGGAGGCAGGACACGAACGCCGTGTCGGCACCGTTCATCGCCGACAATTCGGTGTTTGTCACCTGCGCGCGCTCCGACGAGGACACCCTCGCACGCTTCGACGTCGCGAGCGGGAGGACCACGGGGACGTTCAGGGCTGGTCAGTCCGGAAACAGGAAGCTCGGGAAGCGCGTCTCGGCCGAGACCAGGCGCAACGCACAGAAGGCGATGGTGGAGACCCACTCGTATGGGGACCTCGCGGCGAGACCCGTCGTCCAGGGGGGCTTCGTCTACTCCCCCTCCAGCGAGGGGCTCTACTGCCTCGACGCGAAGACCCTGAAGCCGCGGTGGAAGTTCGCCTGCCCGAAGGACGGGGTCTGGCTCACGGGCTCGGCGCGACCGACGGGGGAGCGCGTCTATGTGGTCGACTCGGAGGGGACGATCCACTGCCTCGACGCCCGCACGGGGAAGTCCGTGGGCGGGACGTCAGCGGGCGCGGTCGTCAGCGGGCCGCCGGCGATCGTCGCCGGGCGGATGTACTACGTGACGGGCGACGGGGTCATCCACTGTCAGAGCGCGTTCAACGGGTCGGATGACGGCTGGCCGATGTTGGGCGGCAGTGCGGGGAACACGGCCCCGACCGTCTCGGAGCGGGTCGTCGTCACGCCGTCCGCCGCGGCAGGCGAGGCGGGGGATAAGAAGTAGCTCGCCCGTTGCCGGCCGCCGCGGCCGGCAGTAGAATCGCCGCTCGCGCGGCCCTGCGCAGGTTCCGCATCGCGGAGCAGCGGTCGCGCGAAGACCGCCATGATTGAGCCGAGCCTCCCCGGAGCCAAAGGCCCGCCTCCCGCCGTTCCGTCGCCCCGCCCCGACGGAAATGCGCCGACCGTCATCGCCCCCGAAAGCGCCGAGCCTCCTTCCGCGCCCGAGCCCGCCACCACCGACGCGGGGCGGCCGTTCGGGCGGTACCGCCTCCTCTCCGAGCTCGGCCGCGGCGGCATGGGCGTCGTCTGGAAGGCGTGGGACTCCCAGCTCTCCCGGGTCGTCGCTCGACTACGCGCACGCGCAGGGGGTCCTCCACCGAGACGTGAAGCCCGGCAACGTCCTCATCGACTCCCAGCAGCGGCCGCACGTCGTCGACTTCGGCCTCGCGAAGGAGGTCCCCACCGGCACGAGCGCCGGCGGAACCGCGGAGAAGCTGACCCTCTCGGGGGTCCTGCTCGGGACGCCGGCGTATCTCTCCCCCGAGCAGGCGCAGGGCGAGGTCTCCACGATCCGCCCCGCCGCGGACCAGTTCTCCCTCGGCGTGGTGCTCTACGAGCTGATCACCGGCGAGATGCCCTTCTCGGGGCAGGGGATCCACGAGCTGCTCTGCGCGATCGTCGAGAGCGACCCGGTCCCCCCCTCGCGGTGGAGGAAGACGGTCCACCCCGACCTCGAGGCGATCTGCCTCAAGGCGCTCGAGAAGGACCCCTCGCGGCGATACGCCACCATGGGAGACCTCGCGCGCGACCTGCAGCGGTACCTCGACGGGGAGCCTACCGTCGCGCGGCCGATCTCCTTCTTCACGCGGATCGTGCGCAAGGCGGCGAAGCGGAAATCGGTCGTCGTGCCGATCGCCGCGATCTCGATCCTCGCCCTCGGCACGACCTGGGGCGTCTGGCGGTGGCGCGGCGGCGCCGTCACGCGGGCCGACGATGCCCGAGACGCGGCGGAGACGGCGAAGGCGGCCGCCGAGCGCCTCCTTGCGAAGGGGAGACTCGTGTCGCGCGTCCTCTTCCGCTGGAACATCCTCGTCCCCGAGATCGCCTCCCTGGAGCGCGCCTGCTTCGACTCCCACGCCACCGCGGAGGCCCAGCGCGCCGCGGCGGAGGAGCCGTGGAAGTCGGTGGAGGCGTTCGTGCGCGAGACGCCCGACGACCCGCCTCCCGAGCGACGGCCCGCGCGCTCGAGGGGTGGGCGCGGTTCCTCGCGGGGCACCAGGACGAGGGGATCGCCTGGATGCGCGAGGCCGCGACGATCGACCCCGACGTGCCGTACGGGCACCTCCTCGAGGCGCTCGTCCTGCTGTGGGAGGAGTACGACCGCGCGCCGATCACGGGGATCAAGATCGAGGGAGGGCTGGCGCCGAGCGCGACGCAGGACGAGTCTCCAGACAAGCTCGCGAAACGCGCGCGGCTCGACGAACTGCTCGCGAGGGTCCGCTCCGCCGCCGTGTGGGGGCAGGAGGGAGGGGAGGGGTTCGCCGACGCACTCACCGCCCTCCGCCAGCTGACGGCCGGGAGATTCCCGGAGGCGGACGCGCAGCTCACGAAGGCGCTCGGGCGCTCGAGGACGCAAATCGGGCGCTCGCGACGGACCCGCTGAACTGGCGGGTCCTGGTGGATCGAGGGACGATCTTCGAGATGATCGGGAAGTTCCCGGAGGCGGTGGCGGACTACGAGGCGGTGACGCGAATCCTGGGGAGCACTCCGCCCTGGCTCGGGCCGTCGCTCGAGAGGGCAAGGGCGAAGCTGCCGCCGAAGTGAGCGAACGCCCAGCGAGGAGATGCCGGGCCGCGCCGCGGACGTGGGCGACGAGACCGGGCGGCGCCGCCCCTCGATCGTCGCAAACCAGCCGCTCAACTCCTTGCACAGGACCGGGTCGGATTTGACGCGACGATCGCAATCGTCTAGATTGCGGCCATGAGACGCCACGACCTTTCCGCCCTCGCCCGCCGACATGGCCTTCGCGCCATCATCCTGTTCGGATCGCGCGCGCGAGGGGACGCACAGGCGGGGAGCGATTGCGACATCTGCGTGTCGGCGCGCCGCCTGCCGATCGACGAGGTCCGCCTCATCAACGACCTCTCGCGAGCGCTCTCCCAGGACGTCGATCTTTCGGTTCTCGAGCGCGTCGGTCCGTCGCTCGGGTGGACCGTTGCGACGGAGGGGAAGCTCCTGTGGGGTTCGCGGGAAGACTGGGATCGCCTGCGGTTGCGGGCGATCCGAGAGTGGCAGGACTGCGAAAAGTGGGTTGCCGCGACGCGCGCCTACCTGGAACGGACGCTCGGATGAACCAGGCCCTCCTTGCGCAGAAGCTCACGCAGATCGCGACCTGCCTGGAGGAGATGAAGCCCCTCCTGCAACTGACGTACGCGGAATTCTCGTCGGACGCCGCTCACTTCCGCCTCGCCGAGCGGGACGTGCAGCTCATCGTGGACTCGGCCATCGACATCAACAACCACCTGCTCCTCGAGGCGGGAAGGACGCCTCCGGCGACGTACTACGACAGTTTCGTCGGGATGGGGGCCTCGAAGATCCTGGCGGTCCCGTGCGCCCGACGGCTTGCCGGAACGGCCGGACTGCGCAATCGAATCGTCCATCAGTACGAAAGCGTCGATCTCCGCATCCTGCACCGCGCCCTGCGAGCGTTCATGCGAGACTACGGTGCGTTTTGCGGCGCTGTGCGGAAACACGCGGGCCTGTGAGCGACCTGTAGCATCGCTCCGTGTACCGGAGGGTCACCTGGCGGCCTCCGCGATCCGCAACGCCGCCTCGCGCGCCTGCGCGCGCGTCAGTCGCGCTCCGCGCGGGGACCCGCCGATCCCCTCGCGTCCGCCCCAGCCGGGCGGGAGGAGCAGGGGGAAGACCTGGAGCAGGCCGCCTGGGCCGAAGACGCGCTCGGCCGCCTCCTTGCCCGGACAGCCGACGGTGACGTTGCCGATCGCCTCGTTGTAGAGCACGATGACGGGCGCGATCTCCGTGTACCATACGTCGAACCCGCGGCAGCCGCTCTCCACGAGCGCCACCTGCGGCGTGAGCCTCTCGACGCTCGCCCGGCGGGCCTCCTCGATCCGTTCGGCCTCCTGCATCGCGGCGGCCGCGAGGAGCGACTTGCGTTCGGCCCCGCAGAGGAGGGCCCGCCAGCGATCGACGCCCGCATGGAACGCGGTGGCGTCCTGCACGTCGCTCGCCATCTGGTTCCACAGCAGGAGGGTCCTCCCGTCGGAGGTCGTCTCCAGGGCCAGTCCGAGGGGCTCGACGTCGGCCTTGTTCACGAGGACTGCGAATTGGCTCAGGTCCCGCGTCATCGCGGCCTGGATCCGCGGCGTCGCCTGCGCGACGAACCGCGCCTGCGTGGGGTGGGGGAGGACGCCGGCGAGCGAGGCGATCGCGAAGGTCGCGTCGGCGTCCGCCGTGCCGGTCACCACGAAGCGGGGCGCCTCTCGTCGGCTGCCGAAGTGGTCGCGGTAGGCCCGCAGCGCCACGCCCTCGAGGTGCGAGAGGCGTCCGTGGTGGTCCATCTGGAGGGGGCCGACGATCGACTCGCTCCCCAGCGCGCACTCGACGGGCTCGTAGCCGCGTGCGGCCAGGGCCCTGACCTCGTCCACGTTTGCCGTCCAGACGATCTCCATGACGCATCTCCGACCGATGTCTCCGCGGGAAGATACCACGTTGATCTCTCTGGGGTCCACGCGTGGGTTTTCATCGGGCGCATGACCGCTTCCGCACCGCTCTGTCGCTCCCTTCGCGGGCTCGGTGCCGTTGCCCGCGGAGCGGAAGCGGCGAGCGGTTCGGCTGGCAGTCGGCCAGGGCCGGCGGTAGGATTCCCGCCGAGGGTGCCTCGTCATCGGGGATCCGGACGCCATGACCACCGCCAACGCCGCCATGATCGAGACCTACTCCGGGAGCCTCCAGAGGTGCCTGGATCGGCCGGGCTTCCTGCAGCGCTTCTACGAGCTCTTCCTCGCCTCCTCCGAGGAGGTGCGCCGGAAGTTCGAGAAGACCGACTTCGCGAGCCAGCGGAGGGCGCTCCAGAAATCCCTCCTGGAGGCGAGCTGGATCCACCAACCGGGGGCGGAGTCGATCGCCGAGCTGAAGAAGATGGCCAAGGTCCACTCCCGCACGGAGCGGGACATCAAGCCTGAGATGTACGACTTGTGGCTCGAGAGCCTGATCGTGGCCGCGAAGGAGGCCGACCCGCAGTTCACCCCCGGCGTCGAGGCGGCCTGGCGCGGCACCCTCGGCAAGGTCATCGACTTCATGAAGGCGCGGTACTGACCGGCCTCTCCCCAACGCCCCCAACCTCCATTGGATCACTTCAACGCATGCGCGCGAGCAAGGTCTCTCTCGTCGGCCGCCTCCGCTATCGATTCGACGGCCTGATGGCGCGAGGCCCCATCGCCCTCATCGGGCTCCTCTTCGCGGTCTCGGTCGTCTTCATCGGCGTCATGGCCGGCATCGTGAAGGTCTGCGGCCTGGCGCCGGTCGACGAGGAGGGACACGGCGCGGGATTCATGAAGGTCTTCTGGATGGGCCTCATGCGCACGTTGGACGCCGGGACCATGGGCGGCGACCAGGGAAACTGGCTCTTCCTCATCTGCATGCTCGTCGAGGCGAACGCGAACCGCCACAGGCCCTGCATCACCGTCCTCGCCGACAAGGACAAGGTCGAGATGGAGGACGAGATCGCGAGCCACGTGGAGGACTTGAAGAACACGCGCCTCGTCTGCAGGAGCGGGAACCCGTACGACCTGGTCGACCTGGAGATCGTCAACCCGCACGAGGCGCGCTCGATCGTCGTCCTTGCCCCCGAAGGCGAAGACCCCGACTCCCACGTCATCAAGACCATCCTCGCGATCACCCACAACCCGAACCGGCGCCCCGAGCCGTATCACATCGTCGCCCCGATCCGCGACCCCCGGAACCTGGAGGTCGCGAAGACGATCACGAAGAACGAGGCCGTCCTCCTGCTCGTGGGGGACCTCATCGCGAGGATCACGGTCCAGACCTGCCGCCAGTCGGGGCTGTCGATCGTCTACACGGAGCTGATGGACTTCGGCGGGGACGAGATCTACTTCCAGGAGGAGCCGGGGCTGGTCGGGAAGACCTTCTCGGACGCCCTGATGGCGTACGAGGATTCGAGCATCATAGGGCTGCGGTTCGCCGACGGGGCGACCAAGGTGAACCCGCCGATGGACACGAAGATCGGGCGGGGCGACAAGGTGATCGCGATCTCCGAGGACGACGACACGGTTCGCCTCTCGGGGATCCAGAGCCCCGGCCTCGATCCCGCCGCGGTCTGCACCGCGAAGCCGCGGGAGAGGCGCCCGGAGCGCACGCTCATGATCGGGTGGAACGCCCGGGGGCCGATCATGATCAACGAGCTCGACGCCTATGTCGCCCCGGGCTCGTACGTCCGGGTGGTCGCACGATCGGAGCATGCCGCCGATCACATCGCTAGCCGGTGCGACCACCTCAAGAACCTGAAGTGCGAGTTCGAGGAGGGCGACACCACGGATCGCGCCGTGCTCGATCGCCTCGAGGTGCCTTCCTACGACCACATCATCACGCTCGGCTACTCGGACCAGATGGGGCCGCAAGAGGCGGACGCGAAGACGCTCGTCACGCTGCTCCACCTGCGCGACATCGCCGCGAAGGGTGCGCGCGAGCTGTCGATCGTGAGCGAGATGCAGGACGTGCGGAACCGCCAGCTCGCCGAGGTCGCGAAGGTGAACGACTTCATCGTGAGCGACAAGCTGATCAGCCTGCTCATGGCCCAGATCAGCGAGAACAAGGAGTTGGCGGCCGTCTTCGAGGACCTGTTCGACCCGGTCGGGTCGGAGATCTACGTGAAGCCGGTGGAGGACTACGTCGCCCTCGGGACGCCGGTCACCTTCTACACCGCCGTCGACAGCGCGCGCCGCCGCGGGGAGGTCGCCATCGGGTACCGGATCAAGGCGGAGGAGCACGACGCCGCGAAGTCCCACGGGGTCTATGTGAATCCGGACAAGTCGGCGAAGGTGATCTTCTCGGCGGCGGACAAGATCATCGTCATCGCCGAGGATTGATCCGAGCGCGAGAGGTTGCGCGCGACTGCGGGGCTGGTATGATCCCCTCATCATGCCTACCGCAGACGACTTCATCCGGATGGCCGAGCGCCTCGACGATCGCTACTCCGCCTACGAGGAGCAGGCGATCCTCCTCTCCTGGGCGGCGGAGCTCGCGGAGTCGCGCGAGACCCTCACCCACCTCGCCCTCTGCGAGCTGAAGTGCTCCCGCGGGGCGAAGGCCCTCGAGAACGCGAAGCGCGCCGTCGGCATCGCCCCCGACAACCACGAGTCGCTCAACGCCCTGGGGCTCGCCCTCGCGAGCCAGCTCGACGGAAAAGGCGCCCGCAAGGCCTTCGACCGCGCCATCCAGGTCGACCCGGCCGAGTACGCCCCCTACTTCAACCGGGCCGCGGGCGCCTTCCAGTTCGGCGACTACGAGGACGCCGCCGAGGATTTCGTCCGAGGCATCCTCCTCCACGGGGAGATCCTCGAGAGCCGCCTGCGCTACACCTGGATGGTCCTCGAGCTGCAGGGCGCCGACCACCTCGCGAAGCAGGTAAAGAAGATGAAGGCGGAGTCGGGGTCGAAGCACGCGCAGGCGTTCCTGATCCTCGCCCTCGTCGGGAAGTACCTGCAGAACCCCGGCAAGTTCCCGAAGGGAAGCGGGCGTCGCCTCCGCCTGCCCGGGCGGTTCGCCTGGACCGTCCCCGTGATCCGTTTCATCGCGGAGCGCGACTGGCGCACGCACCAGCGGAACATCCGCCTCTGCCGCTACCTCGACCAGGCGATCAAGGCGAAGCCCGACGACTCCTCGCTCCGCTGGGCGCGCGCCGAGCTGCTCCTCCACACGAACGACAAGCGGCGCACCGAGGACATCGACTGGCTCGCGAAGAAGCACCCGAAGGCGGATAAGATCCGCTCCTCGAAGGTCCGCCTCCTCATGAAGGACGAGGACTCCACGCGCGCGATGGCCGAGAACGACAGGTGGCTCGAGGACTGCCCGGACGACTACGAGCCGCTCGATAACCGAGCGACCATGCTGATGAGGCAGGAGAAATACGTCGAGGCGCTCGAGTGCTACGACCGCCTCGTCGAGCTCTACGCCGCCGATGACGTCCCCTCGAAGAAGGAGTCGTCGGACGACGACGACGAGGAAGAGGACGACGACGAGGACTACAGCGTCTGGGACGGCCTCGACACCTCCATGTACTTGTACCTCGATCGCGCGGAGTGCCTGGCGAAGCTCGGGCGGGTCGAGGACGCCGAGCGGGACTACGGGAAGGCGATGCAGTTCCACGATGCGCGGGACTTCAGCTCGCTCGACCACCGGCTGTTCAACGTCGCGCAGCTCGACCGCGCGCGCTTCTACACGGAGGCGGGGCGCCTGAAGGACGCGCTGGCCGACTACGACCAGTGCATCGCCGACTCCTCGCCGATTCCGCTCCTCCACGAGGAGCGGGCGGAAATCCGCCGGAAGCTGGGCGACGAGAAGGGGGCGGAGGAGGACGTTCGGCGCTCGAAGGAGATCACCGAGGAGGCGGACAAGAAGAAGAAAGAGGCGGGAGGAGGCAATTGATTGATTCTTCGCGACGGCGCCCGCTAGAATCCCCGCGATTCGTGAGGAGAAGAGAATGAGCCGCATCGCCCTGGGACTCATCGAGACGCGCGGGCTGATCGGATCGATCGAAGCCGCCGACGCGATGGTGAAGGCCGCGAAGGTCACCTTGATCGGCAAGGAGACCATCGGAGGTGGCTACGTCACCGTGATGGTGCGTGGCGAGGTCGGCGCCGTGAAGGCCGCGGTCGACGCCGGGGCCGCCGCCGCGAAGAAGGTGGGCGAGCTGGTCTCCGTCCACGTCATTCCGAGGCCGCACAGCGAGGTCGAGCAGATCCTGCCGAAGAACCCGGACTGGTCCCGCGAGGCCGCCGACAAGTCGTAGAGACCGCCTGCAGAGATCCAGGGGCGCTCCGCGGCGAACCGAAGCCGCTCTGCGGCAAACCAAAGCCGCGCTGCGGCAACACGAGGGACCTCGATGGCGACGATCGACCTCCGCACCTACTGCTTCCTTGATTCCCTGCAGCCGCAGGTCTGCTCGTTCATCGCGACGAGCGCCCGCGGGTTCCTGCCGATCACGCACGACGCCTCGCTCTGGGTCGAGATCCGCCCGGGCATCGCGATCAACCGCGTCACCGACATCGCCGTGAAGCGGACGCAGGTTGCGCCGGCCATCCAGGTCGTCGAGCGCGTGAACGGCCTCCTCGAGGTCCACCACAAGTCGCAGGGAGAGGTCCTCGAGGCGGGGCGGCAGATCCTCGAGTTCCTCGGACGGAAGGAGAGCGAGCGCCTCAAGCCGACCATCCTCTCGAGCGAGATCATCACCCACGTCGACGACTACCAGGCGATGATCATCAACCGCACCCGCTTCGGGTCGATGATCCTCGCCGGGCAGACGCTCTACATCCTCGAGTGCGACCCCGCCGGGTACGTCGCCCTCGCCGCGAACGAGGCCGAGAAGGCCTCCCAGATCACGCTCGTCGACCTCACCCCGTTCGGAGCCGTCGGCCGCATGTACCTCGCGGGGACGGAGTCGGAGATCGAGGAGGCCGCCAAGGCGGTCCAGAAGGCGCTGTCCACGATCGACGGGCGCGAGGCGAAGAGCGGGCCGACGTAGTGCATCGTTGACGAGGTGTGGCGCCGGTTCGCGGACAGGGTGTCGAATGGTTGGTCGGAGCGAGGAGAGAAGGGCGAGGAGAGAAGGGCGAAGAGCGGTGTCACCCGCGTGCCAATCGCCCCTCGCCCCTCGCTCTTCACCCTTCGCCGGTCCCCCCTCGCCCCTCGGCCCTCGACACAGGAGCCCCGCCATGCGCATCGCCTGCCTCCTCCTCGCCGCCGCGCCGCTGCTGGCGCAGACCACGGACGACTGGTCGAAGGGGATCGAGCGCCGCGTCGAGGAGATCCGCGGCCTGAAGTTCCAGAACGACGTCGGCGTCCAGCGCCGCACGCGCGAGGAGCTGCGGCAACGGATGATCGACACGTTCGACGTCGACACGCCCCCCGCGGAGCTGGCGAAGGCGAACGCGACGATGCAGGCGTTCGGCCTCCTGCCGCCGGGGGCCGACCTCAAGGACATCGTCATTCGCTACTACACGAACGAGGTCGCCGCCTTCTACGACCCCCGCACCAAGGAGCTCTGGATGATCGAGGGGGAGCAGGGGGGCGGCGGCGACGACACCGTCATCATCCACGAGATGATCCACGCCGTGGAGGACCAGAACTTCGACCTCCTCGCGCACGACGAGAAGGTGAAGGGGCACGACGACCGGACGAACGCCCTGCAGGCGATGTGCGAGGGGAGCGCGACCTTCGGGATGTTCATGCCGCAGTGGAAGCGGCCCGGCGACGAGGGCGGTCCGACCGACTACGAGGCGCAGGCGAGGATGATCTCCGTCGTCATGGGCCTCTCGGCGAAAATCGGCCAGACGGAGGACTACCCGAACCTCTTCAGCGAGGGCGGGATCTTCCCGTACCTCGACGGCCTGCACTTCGTCGCCGCGGTCTACAAGGAGCGAGGGTGGAAGGGGATCGACGACGCCTACGCGAGCCCGCCGGCGTCGACGGAGCAGATCATCCACCCGGAGAAGTACCTCGCGGGCGAGGCGCCGGTCGAGGTGGTCCTCCCCGACACCGACGCGGTGCTCGGCAAGCGCTGGGAGCGGGTCGAGGAGAACACGATGGGGGAGGAGTACGTCCGGCTCTTCCTGAAGGAGCACCTCGTCGTGCAGCCCGCGCGGAGGCTGCTGGGCGGGACGGGAGGCGGCCTCGGGAAGTGGATCGGGGAGGGGGCGGTGGGGTGGTTCACGATCGACCCGGCGAAGGCCGCGGAGGGGTGGGGCGGCGACCGGTACCGCATCTACCGCTCGGCGAAGACGGGGGCGAACGCGCTCGTCTGGGCGACCACCTGGGACACGCCGGAGGACGCGGAGGAGTTCCTCGAGGCCTACCGCGGCGTCGTCTCGAAGAGGTGGCCCGGCTGGACCGAGGAGCGCGACGGCGGGGATACCCGCTGGTCGCAGGGCGTCATGGCCCACGGCGCGCGGCGGGAGGGGAAGGACGTCTACATCGTGGAGGGCGTCCCCGCGACGCGCGCGAAGAAGATGCTGGATGCCCTCGAGGATGGGGTGAATTACAAGTAGTTCCTGTAGTCGTAATCGTAGTCGTAATCGTTCTGATCGAAACCATGGGTTCGATCAGAACGATTACGACTACGATTACGACTACGATGACGAGTGGGTGGAGAGACATGGCCCGTCTGAAGCCCTGCATCGGGCTCCTGGAGCTGTCGAGCATCGCGGCGGGGTACGAGGCGACCGACGCGGCGATGAAGGAGGCACCGATCGAGGTCCTCCTCTCCCGGCCGGCGAGCCCCGGCAAGCACCTCCTGCTCATCACGGGCGACGTCGATGACGTGAAGTGCGCCCTTGCGAAGGCGCGCGCGGGGCGGCAGGACACCCTCCTCGACGAGCTGATCCTCCCGAACGCCCACCCCGACATCGCGCCGGCGCTCGCGGGGGCCCGGCCCGCCAAGGGGATCGAGGCGGTCGGCCTCGTGGAGACGCTCACGGTGGCGACGGCGATCGTCGGCGCCGACATCGCGCTGAAGCGCGCGAGCGTGCACCTCCTCTGCCTCGTCCTGGCGAACGGGATCGGCGGGAAGGCGTACTTCGGCGTGGGCGGCGCGGTGTCGGACGTCGAGGCCTCCGTCGCCGCGGCGGCGGAATTCGCGCGCGAACGGGCGGTCCTGGCGCGGACGATGGTCCTCCCGAACCCCGACCCGCGGCTGCTCGAGTATCTGATTGCCTATCCAGATCCTGCGCCCCGCTTTCCGATCCAGTAGACAGGGGACGTTGACAGCCGCCGGCCCGGCTGCTACGGTGCGACGATTCCAGACGTCCACTTTGGGGCAACATGGCGGACGAAGGGCGCGGATTCCGCGGACAGCACCTCCTCACGACGCTGCTCGTCATCGTCGTCGTGGGCCTGGCGGCCATCCTCGCGGGCCTGAAGTACGGCCGCGGAGGCGGGAAGGGGGCCTCGGCCACGACCCCCGACGACCACGGCAAGGGCGGTCCGGGACCGAATTCCCCCCCGAAGGACGACAAGCGCGCCCTGAAGGAGCGGCTGCGGAAGCTCCGGGAGGAGGCCCGCGCGGCCATGCAGGACCGCGACGCCGCAGGCGCCTACGAAGCTTGGCGCGAGGCCCACGAGCTGGCCCCCGACGACGCGGACATCGCCACGGAGTTCGACAAGGCCCGCCTCGAGCGCGACTTCCAGATCCTCTTCGAGCAGGGCGAGGCGGCCCTCGGCAAGTTCGACCACGATCAGGCGCTCGTTTACTACGAGAAGGCCCTCGAGCTGCGGCCGGCGACGGAGTCGATCACGCCCGAGCAGCTCAAGGGGAAGATCCGCTTCTGCCACTACGCCATCGCGCTACGCGAGGGACAGGAGGCCGCGAAAAAGGAGGACTGGAAGGGGGCGGTCGAGAAGTTCAATAAGGCCCTCTCGTTCAACGAGGGGCAGCTCGCGAAGGACGGCCTTGCCGACGCGAAGAAGCACCTCGAGGGGGCGACCGCCACGACGCAGAACCCGCCGAACCCCGAGGTCCCGCCGACGTCGACCGAGCTGCAGGCGAAGGTCAAGGGGCTGCAGGACAAGATCAACGAGCTCCAGAAGGACAACCATGTGGAGTCGTTCCAGGAGGCTGCTGCGCTCTGCGACGATCTCGCGACGGTCTTGAAGGGCTCGCCCGACCTCGTGGCGAAGGTCGGGGAGCAGAAGAAAATGATCCTGGAGAAGGGCTCCGGCTACGAGAAGCTCTACAGCAAGATGCTCGAGGACGCGCAGGCCGCCCTCAAGGCCGGCGAGGCGGGACGCGCCCTGGCCCTGGCCGAGCAGTTCCGGGGGAAGTACAAGAAGAACACGAAGGAGATCGACACTTTCATCGACGAGTGCCACCGCGAGTCGGTCGTCACGGACGTCGTCCTGGTCCCCGAGGGGATCTACGAGGTCGGGAGCGACGACCCGATCGACCAGAATCCCCGCGGCACGCATACGGTGAACGCGATTTTCATCGATCGCCGCGAGGTGACGAACCAGCAGTACAAGGCGTTCGTCGATGCGACAGGCTACCGCTGGCCGCGCTACTGGTCCGAGGGGCGCTACCCGCAGGGGTTGGAGCGCTACCCCGTGATGGGCGTCGCATGGGTGGACGCGGCGAACTTTGCGAAGTGGGCCGGGAAGCGCCTCCCATCGGAGGCGGAGTGGGAGGTCGCCGCCTCGGGCGGGGCGCCACGGCGCTATCCGTGGGGTGAGACCTTCGTGGCCGACAACGCCAACACCCTCGAGAAGGGGGCCACGGGCCCCACGATGGTTGGCTCCCACCCCGACGGGAAGAGCCCCTTCGGCGCCCTCGACCTCATCGGGAACGTCGCGGAGTGGACCTCCTCTACGACGCCCGACCCGGACGACCCGAGCCGGACGCTCCGCATCGCGAAGGGAGGCAGCTTCCTCCTTGGCGCGGCGCAGTGCACGATCTCGGCGCGCGATGGCCAGGACGAAAACCTCCAGCTCGTCGGCTACGGTTTCCGCTGCGTGACCGACGCCACCCCCGAGGCGATCGAGAAGTACAAGAAGGAACACGCCTCCGCGGGCTCCGACGAGACCTCGCACAAGTAGTGGCGGCTGAGGCCGCAACTCCAAATCCCAACTCCGACTCCAAGAAACTCCAACCCCAACTCCAATCCGACTCCAAGGGGACCGATTGGAGTTGGGGTTGGAGTTTCTTGGAGTTGGAATTGAAGTTGCGGCGCCCCTCCCGGCCCGTATGCTAGAATGACCGCACTCGGAGGTCCGATGCCCAGCAGCGCGCACGCCCGTCCGGCCGCCCCTCCCGCGGATGCGGGGCCGAGCGACCTGGAGCTGGTCCGCCGCGTGAAGCAGCACGACAGCAGCGCCTTCGACGAGCTCGTGCGGCGCCACCAGGACCGCATCATGAACGCGGTCTGCCGCATGGTCGGCGACTACGAGGATGCCCGCGACATCTGCCAGGAGGCCTTCGTCAAGGCCTACCGCGCCCTCGGCGACTTCGAGGAGCGCTCCGCCTTCGGCACCTGGCTCTACCGCATCGCCATCAACCTCTGCCTCTCGCACCACCGAAGCGGGAAGCGGTCGCACGAGAGGCCGATGGGGCAGAAGCGCGACGACGAGACCGGCCCCGACCACGACTTCCCCGACCTGAGCATGGAGCCGACCGGCGCCGTCCTCGGCCGCGAGGCGCAGGAGGTCGTCCAGCGCGCCATCCGCACGCTTGAGGACGAGTACCGCTCAGTCATCGTCCTGCGCGAGATCGAGGGGCTCTCCTATGAAGAGGTCGCCGACGTCCTCTCGATCCCGATCGGCACGGTCCGCTCGCGGCTCCACCGCGCGCGCGAGGCGCTCAGGGAGATCTTGCACACGTACATGTGATGCCGGACGGTTCGCTCTGGCCCACGATGTAGGGGCGGCCCTCGTGGCCGCCTGTGAAGAAGCCCGGAAATGTCAGGAACTCGCGGGAACCCGGGGGGTCTAAACCCGCGTACAATGAGGTCAGGGAGCCACATGGACCCCGTCGATCCCAACACGCACACCTCGGAGAAGCAGACGCCCGCGAGCACCGCGAAGACGGTGCAGATTCAGACGGGCGAGAAGCATCCCCTGACCGGGCAGGTGCTTGGGACGTACCGCATCGACGACGTCCTCGGCAGGGGAGGGATGGGAGTCGTCTTCCGCGCGAGCGACACCTCGCTCGACCGCACCGTCGCGCTCAAGGTCCTCGCCCCCGAGCTCTCCGGCGACGGCGACTATGTCCAGCGATTCCTGCGGGAGGCGAAGGCGGCGGCGGCGCTCGACCACCCGAACGTCGTCGCGGTCCACGCGGCGGGGCAGACCGGCGGGTACTGCTGGATCGCGATGCAGTTCGCGAAGGGCGTGCCGCTCTCGGGCCACATGCGCAAGGGGCGGAAGTTCACGGTGAAGGAGTCGCTCGCCATCGTCCGGCAGGTCGCACTCGCCCTCGGCGCCGCGCACAAGGCGGGGATCGTCCACCGCGACATCAAGCCCTCCAACATCATGCTCGACGAGACGGGGCGCGCCCTCGTCATGGACTTCGGCCTGTCTCGCGGCATCCAGACTGGCGAGCGGATCACGCGGACGGGGACCTACCTCGGCACGCCCGAGTACAGCTCCCCCGAGCAGTGCGAGACGAACGACCTCGACGGGCGGAGCGACCTCTACTCGCTCGGCGTGGTCCTCTACGAGCTCCTGACCGGCCGCGTGCCGCATGTCGCGGAGACGCCCCTCGCGCTCTTCCGGAAGATCGCAGAGGAGAGGCCGACGCCGGTGAGCGTGATCAACAAGCAGGTACCGCCGGCGGTGCAGGCGATCCTCGACCGCCTGCTCGCGAAGGACCGCGATCGGCGCTACCGCACGGCGGAGGAGGTCATCCGCGACATCGACAAGGCGGCGAAGGGGGAGGCCGTGGCCGCGCCGGCGCCCTCGCGGAAGGGGCTCGGGGTCTACGCCGGCGTCGCGACGCTGCTCATCGCGGGCGCGCTCGCCGGGTGGAAGTGGCCTCACAGCGTCCAGCCGACCCCGCAGCCGGCGCCGGTCGTCACGCCGGGCGGCAGCGGCCAGGCGCAAGTGACGCCGCCGGTGCCGGTCGAACAGCCGACCGCGGTCATCGTCCTCGACTTCAAGGACCTCAAGGGGGACAAGGACAACCACTGGATGGAGGTCGGCATCCCCGAACTCCTCCTCGGTAAGCTCGACGCGGCGCTCGGGGCGGACGTCGTGCCGCGAGAGGTCCTCCTCGACACGATGGCCCAGGCCATCGGCAAGAAGGTCGCCGCGGCCGGCGCCGACGTGCACCTGAGCCTCGGGCCGGACCTCGAGAAGGTCGTCGCGCAGCTCCACGGGCGTGTCATCGTCATGGGGAACTTCGTCGTCGTCGCGAATGGTCAGCTCCGCATCACCGCGAACGTGTACGAGCGGAAGGCTGGGGCCACGACCCTGACGAGGCTTGACACGATCACCGAGAATGGGTCGCCCGACGACCTCTTCGGGCTCGTCGACGACCTCGCGGGGCGTGTGGCTGGCCTTTCGCAGCCGGCCCCGGCGGCCGCCGCGGCGCCGAGCCTCGGCCTGATCGCGCCGGCCCCGCCGGCGAGCGACCCGGCTGGCGACCAGCGGGCCTCCGACGCGAAGATGAAGGAAGAGGGTGCCCAGCATCAGAGGCGGGCCGGG